>Ga0209979_1002462_pt1 | contig 17671 bp, 13 predicted proteins | sample AnhtaG_FD_183114 | JGI IMG/M metagenome (GOLD analysis project Ga0209979, IMG submission 183114) | Deep subsurface microbial communities from Anholt, Denmark to uncover new lineages of life (NeLLi) - Anholt_01485 metaG (SPAdes) (version 2) | ecosystem: Environmental > Aquatic > Marine > Oceanic...
AGTGACTGGCGAAAGTATGTCTGAGAGAATGAATTTTGGTTACTTCCGGGAAATTACATCTTTTAGTTGTCTTTATTAGTTCTTCTCTTAATTTTGTTTTAAGCTGACTTCCGTCTTTTTCGTGGAAGATAAATTTGCTTCTAACCTTATTTTCTTCTCGAAGTTTTTCCAGAAGTTTTTGCATCCCTTGGCTCATGGGTATTTCTCTTTCCCCTGTTTTTGGATGCCAGAAGAGCTTGGCTTGGATTTTAATTTTCTTTCTTTTGAAATCTATGTCTTGCCAAGTCAGATTTAAAAGTTCCGAGAGTCTCATGCCGGTATTAAGGAAGGTGTAAAAAATAGGGTATAACTCCTCTTTACATTCTTGTAGAAGTTTCTGGCATTCATCTTTGGTTAAGAACCTCGGTTTTTTGGCATCTGTAACTTTAAGCATATTAACATCTTTGGTGGGGTTTTCTTTCAGGTATTCCCACTTTATAGCTTGGTTGAATATAGCTCTAAAGATGCTGAGTTCCATATTTATAGTGTTGGTTTTAGCTCCTCTTTTAAAAGTCTTAGATTCCTGTTCTCCTGTTTTTCTCCAAGTTTTGTAATCCTCAAAAAATTTAGGCTTGAGATGGGAAAGTTTGATTATTCGGGGGTACTTATCTAAAAATGCTACGAAGTGATCTATTATAAAGCTATATCTTCGATAGGTGGCTGGGGAATGATTCGTCTTGCAGAATTCTAAATATTGCTTGAGGAAATCCAAAATACTGTGGTCTTCTTGGATAAAACCAATTTCTCCCTTGGCTATCTGGACCTCTATATCCTTCAGTGCCAACTCAGCTATCTGTTTGGATCTACCAATTCTTTTTCTGACTCTTTTTCCATTTATCCGATAATCTATGTAGTAGACTTCTCCTCTTTTATAAATAGTAGGCATAAAGAATTCATCTAAACGTAGTCACAAAATGGACACAACCTATTTTGACTTAAATTTACTATTTTCCTAACTCCTTGTCAAGTAAAAAATTAAGCAGAAGAAAAAAATTATAGAAATTAACATATAGGGAAGGGGGAGCTCTCTTTTACCCTCCGGCATAAGGGACTGAAAAAATTTATCTTAGAGATAGACCGGGCTTCTAATCGAATCTCTTTTGCTTTGGTTGTGGCGGCGATAATTGTGGGCTCTTCTCTGATAATGAGAATGGAAGTAGGTCCTTATCTTTTCGGTTATCCGATTTTAGGGATTGTTGGATATCTTATAGCAGGGCTTTTAGGTATATGGCTGGTGATGGCGATCTTAAGGTCAGGAAGGAAGTAAAAATAATAACGAATATCGGATAAAAGATAATAACCAAAGACCGTAGCTTCAACGTTTCTATCGAACATTACCCACTTGACAAAAAAATGAATTAAGTTATATTAACTTTGAAAGAAGTCTGGTTAAGCTTTTTTATTTTGAGTGATGTGATTAACAGGGTTAATATATTTAATATCAACAAGATAGAGGACTTATCTAAGCTTAAACTTTAAAAGGAGCAGTTTATGAGAAAGGTGTTTTTTTGGTTATTTTTGTTGTTATTTTTTGGGCTTTTATTTGTAAGCGAAAACTCTCTTTCTGCAGATGAGTTTTACCTGGTTAAAGTGGAACTTAAAACTGCAGGAGGCCTGGAAAAAATTAAGAGCACAAACCTTAATGTTTTCGCCAAAGCAGGAAGCTTTGTCATAGGGGCAGGAGATCAAAATATATTAGGACAGTTTAAAGAGAGGGGGTTAGACTATACCATATTAGATAAAGACCCTCACTTGCATCATTATTATTTTGTCTGGTATAGGGGCAAGGAGCCTGTAACTAAGGCGTTAGAATTAATAAGACAAAAAGGTAGAGTTCTTTATCAAGAGGATAAGATGTTTTTGGTTGAGGGAAGACCAAAAGATATAGAAGAATTGCCTAAATATAAGATGTCTCTAAAGAGGATCTTTCAGATGCCTTTGCCTTTAGAGTTGCCTGAGCCAGAAAAGGAATTATATAAGGCTCCAGCTTACTCTGAAGTGATCGCTCAGATGATAGCTAAGGTCAAAACAGAAGAGGTGTTAGATTATGTAAAAGACCTTTCTGGTGAACGTTCTGTGGAAATTGGTGGAGTTCCTGATTCTATTCCTACCCGTTATACGGGTACTGAGGGGAATTATAAGGCAGCTTTCTATTTACAGGAAAAATTTGAACAAATGGGGATAGAGGTTGTTCTTGATACTTTCTATATGCCCTACGATGGGTTACTCTCAGATGTAAAGGCTGCATGGGATGAGCAAACTGCCTGGCTATGTTCTGGTCGGGGCTGGATTTTGTGGACGACTAACGGAGGTCTTCGCTGGTACACAGTTGAGGGGACAGAGCCCTTCAGACTGAGTTCAATCTTCCGTTTGACAGACGATACTCTCTGGGCAGGTGGCTTCGAGGGAATGATAGTCAACTCTACAGATAAGGGGTCAACTTGGTCAGAGAAGACAAAACCTATCACTGGAGCTCTTCTGGGAATTTATTTTGAAAATAATTTGAGTGGTTGGGTAGTTGGTGATTCAGGGAAGATTTATTATACTTCTGACGGAGGTTCAAGCTGGGTTGCTCAGGCAAGTGGAACAGCAAATTTGCTCTATAAGATTGCTTTTTCACAGCAGAATGAAGGCTGGATTGTGGGAGCTAATGGAACTTTACTCCACACTACGGATGGAGGATTGAACTGGAATCCAGTTTCTTTAGGTATAACCAGAGAGTTGCGTGATATTGAGTTCGTTACCTCTCAGAAGGGCTGGATAGTAGGAGGTTTGGGAACTGTTCTTTACACCACAGATGGAGGAGCAACCTGGCTTTCAAAAGATGTAGGTACAAATAGTACTATAAATGCGCTCTGTTTTGCCCCGGATGATACCTTGAAAGGCTGGATGGTATCTTTCAGCGGTAAGTTAATAATTCGCACCCAGGATGGTGGAGAAACCTGGACAAAAAAGAGTTCACTTGCCGGTTACACCTCCATAGATTTTGCCAATTCCCAGATCGGCTGGGTTGTTGGAGGGATGAGCTTAGCTAATACCACCAATGGGGGCGAGAACTGGTCTTCTCAATTCGGAAATTTAGCGGTTGGAGATCCTTATATTAATGTAGTAGCTACCATACCAGGTTCAGTCCATCCAACTTATGAATACCTTATCACCGCTCACTATGACGATATTTCTCAGATTCCTCAGACTTATGCGCCAGGAGCGGATGATAATGCCTCTGGCACAGCCGCAGTCTTGGAAGCAGCCTCAATTATGGAAGATTACAAGTTCCAGAACACGGTCAAGTTTGTCTGTTTCACCGCAGAAGAACAGGGGTTGATTGGCTCACATATCTATGCTGGCAAAGCCAGATCTCAGGGAGCTAATATCAGAGGGGTGCTTAACTTTGATATGATCGCCTATGATGGGAACCATGATGGTCATATTCAGGTCAATACAGATTCTAATTCTTTGAGCCTGGCTAATTTTTTCATCAGCACTCTTTCGGATTACGGATTTGGATTTACTCCCAGGAAGGTTATCATGACCGGCTGGGATTACTCAGACCATGCTTCTTTCTGGGAGTATGATTACAAGGCAATCCTGGGAATAGAGGATGATTACGATTTCAATCCCTTTTATCACTCCACCGGAGATAGAGTTTCTGCTTTTGATACCACCTATTTTAGAAAGTTCTGCCAGGCAGGTTTAGCCGCTTTAGCCACCTTAGCAGTGCCTTACTTTGACCTGCGGGGTGATGTTAATTTAGATCAGAAGATTAGTGTTTCAGATGTGGTTTTCCTGATAAATTATCTTTTTAAAGGTGGTCCAGCGCCCTCACCTTCTTTCTTGGGAGATGTGGACTGCTCTGAAGAAATAGAGGTATCAGATGTGATTTATCTGATCAATTATCTTTTCAAAGGCGGACCAGCGCCCTGCTGAAAAGCAGTTTAGAGTTTAAAGTTTACAGTTTAAAAACGGTAGCTTGTAACGCCCGAATTTTATGTCGGGCGTTTTTTATCTTCTGTTATTTAAACAAATCTCCACACACAGAAGGTTATCTACAAAAAATAAATAAGAGTGCGTGGGAACTCCTTATCATTTAGGCTATTAGTTGGAAGGGCAACGAATTGGGTGAACTCTCGAAGACCCATAAAAACCCAAGAAAACACAAACCTAATTGAAACAAAATTGAAACGGAAGCACATTCCAAGGGGCTAAGTTGTTGTAAAACAAGGGAAAAATTCCCACGTATTTATCTACAAAAGATTATTCCCTTTTCTGTCAGAATAAAATGGACTGGTATATCATAAGGCTGGATAAAAGGGGAAAGATCCGGGACTATCTGAATTGAGTGAACTAAGGTGCCTAAGGAAAACTCTTCTGGGAGAAGATTATTTTTCCTGAGATATTCAATTTCCTGATCCCCATATCCGCTTCCTTTGCCCAATCTATTTCCTTTGAGGTCCACTGCCACACTGCCGATTACCGCTAGATCTACTTTCTCTTTCAGTTCCTGGCCTGAATTCACCAATCCTTTGATGGTGGTATCTATTTTTACAGCTTGGGGCTTTATCATCTTAAAGGCTCCCATATGGGGAGTGGCATAGGCTAAAATTTTTCCATCCTGCAATACTAGATCCCTTAAGGGTTTTAAAGTACTATCAGGTCCGCTAAAGATACAATTTGCTTTGTGATATAAAGGATGCTTCCTTAAATTACGGGCTGATTCTTTTGCTTTTGTAAAGTTGGGAATCCTGCCATACGGTGGCAAAGGAAAGATCGCTATTTTTTTCTGAGTCATCAGATCCCATATGTAATTCCTGATCTGGTTTTTGTCTTTGAAATACATATTTAAAAAAAGCATCACTTAGGTACTAAGTCAAGGGTTTATTAAGAGAGTTCTGAAAAAGTAGTTTAAAAGGGAAGATTGGAGTATTCACCTTTAGGTGAACCAGGTTAATCCGCCTAAGGTGGATTTGTCTTTAAAGAAGTTTTTTCCAGGATCCATAGGACAAGTCAAGCTAAAGCTTGACACTCCAGCAAAACCTTTCCCAATTTGACTTTTTCAGAGACCTCATTAAAAATAGATATAGAAGTTCATTTAGATAAAACTGATAAAAAAGTAATGGTGGATATAGAACGACAAATATCTAATGTCGAATATCTGATATCAAATGTCGAGAGTAGCATAGAAGATTGCAGAGCAAGGAACATCAAGGTTTTGGACTTCAGACTTGCTTGAGTGACCTTCTTTTTCAGCTAAAGAAAAAAATGATCATAAAGCTTTTTATAAGGGAGTTAAATAAATATTTTCAAAAAATTACACGCTAAGATAGGTTAACAGATTGCCAGAGTACTACACCTAACGATTTCTTTGAACATACCACTGGGGGTTCTATTGTGGTCGATACACTGTCACGATGTCAGATATATTGGTATTCTCTGGAAACGAATATAACACATCTCCGACCTTTAACTTTTCCTTAGGTGTAACAGCAAAGACTTCATAGTACTCCCCTGCCCCTAGATTTTCCCTCCCAAAATAACAATCGCTCTGCCAGCTACCGTCATTTTTGACGATGGGGAAATTTTGAAGCCAATACTCATTGGTAGCAAGAGGATGGACGAACACAGTGATTTCTGCTCTGGGGCTGACAGTACCTTCGACCCTATATTCCCGTGTAACATTCTGCCCCTCCAGAGGATCAGAAATAGTAATGATCACTTTGCCGTGTGTATCAGGATTTTCAGGATCAAGCGGATTTTTGTGCTCTATGTCACCACAATGATTTACCATTAAAGCAATGAAGAAAAAAAATGATGTCCAGAAAGCTTTAAAACCAGTTTTCATTGTTTAGAACCACTCCTTTCTTATCAATATTCAAAAGGACTTTGTAAAAACAAGTTGGATTTGCCCCTTTCGAATATTAAGATCATACTTTATGCCAGTGTGAATTTCCTCTCTGAGTTTCGCATCTTCTGAAGAATAAGCGTGAATAGCGCTGGAAATTGCTATGGCTGGTATAGCTACGAGCAATACATTTCTAATTTTGTGAGACCAGTTGGCTATATCATAAGCGTCCTCGAGTTCCTCAATACTTCTTGCTTCTAAGTATTTATCATATTGCCAATCATAAATTATATGGGAAGAGATTGCTCCAATTATTGTCAAACCATACGAAATTCTCCACCATTTTCCGCTGCGCCCTTTATACTTTTGTCCCCAGCCTGGTATCACTAAGGAGCGAATCGCAGCTTTTCGATTGCGCAGTCCTTTAATTGGCGCTATATCTCTTATTCTCACAATCCAGGGCTTGCTCCATTCGCTATAGTTGCCGCTTCCTTTTTCTATCTGAACTCTCCAATAATATGTTCCATCTCTTAATTTTCTTTTTGACATATATAGAGAGGCAGCAAGACCTTCTTCATTTATTTCAGGGTTAAGAAAGTTAGCCTGATCATCTACTTGAAGGTTATAAGTATAGCCAGTTACAGAGTACCACTCAAATTCAGGCTTAGGAGTATCTAAAGTATCTCTATCCTTTGGTGACTTCAATACTGGAGGTTGCGGAGGTTTTACCAAAGTGATTAAGCCTAAAGGTTGCATTTCTTCACTTATTCTGATGTCTCTGAACCAGATTTTATGGCCACTTTTCTCAATTCGTATTCTAACCTCTTTCCCGATATCATCTCCCTCAAACGCTAAGATAAAATTCCCCTCAGCATCTGTAACAGCACCCAAATATGGAATCTCATCAATTCTGACCAATGCCTGTCTTATTATATTACCCTGTTCATCAACAACCCGACCACTGGAAACAATAGTCTGAGCAAGTGAAGTGCTAGAAAGTATAATACTCAACAAAAAAATACTTATAAAAGACAAAACATTTTTCTTCATTTCTTAGTTTCCTTTTGAAATTTTTTAAGGCGTCATCTGTAATTTGATAATATTCCAAGGGTATGCCATAAGAACATGAACAGCATAAGACCTATTTATCTCAATTCTGATTTCTATTCCCGGCGGAGGATGCCATAAAAGACGATTAGATACTATGATAAAATGACCGTTTGAATCGGAGGTGGCTTGCAGGGATGGTTGACCCACCACCGTAATCCTTGCTCCCGCTATTGGTTCATTCGTCGTTGCGTGCACTAAATTTCCTTCTATGAATAAGCGTTTTAATTCAATTTGGCCAAGAAAATCGCTTTCATTCGAGACTACAATATCTTTAGCCTTAGGTATATAACCTTGCGTGCTCGCCCAGATTCTAACCTGCATGTTCCTATTCTCCTGATGAAAATATAAGGCAAAATCACCATTTCCATTAGTCCAGGCAACTACATCTGGCGCTTCGTCACAACTGACTCTTGCTCCCTCTATTGGATTACCAAGATCATCCACTACTCTTCCTCTTACGATGGGAGACTGAGCCTTAACTTCTGGTACCTTCCAAAGAAAAAAAATAAGCATAAGTATCACTGATGGTAAGACTACTTTTCTATTCATCTTGATATATCTCCTCTGGAAGTGCACTGTCTTGAATCTGCGGCTCCAATTCAATAGTAGTGAAATTATTTATTGGGACAAAATCTTTCCAAAGTGCGTATCTGTCCTTTTCCACTCTAATTTCTGTTATGGAGATCGGAGTCTCATTATATCTTATTAAGAAACGTCCCTCGTTTCCAGTTTGAGCAGAGAATTTCTCAATAGTTACTCTAGCGTTTTTTATAGGCGCCTTCCCATGTTTGTTTATAACTCTTCCTTCTACCTCCCATTCTATCGGTCGTATTATGTTAGCTGCTATACTGTATATTGTAAGAATTGCAGCTATAAGGTAAAACGCACTAACAACCCATTGAAATACACGTTTTAAGCTTCTTATCCATTTAGTTTCAGTTAATATTTTTAGCACCACTCCTGCTATTATTCCTCCAGTTGCAGATGCAATAATAGCCCTCGTTAAATCTTCACTCATTGAAGCTCGCTCCTCAGGACAAATAATTCCGTTCCAAACTTTACCTTAGGCACAGGATAAATGTTTTCGTTTTCAACGTTTATCGTATTGGGCTTTGTGACCAATTAACACTCCGAAATTATTTTCTGTGCAAATTCTACTTTTAAACATAATTAACTCTATTAACCTTATGTTGTCAAGTTTTTTTTCAGAAAATGCAACTCAAACAGGACATACCCTATCTCTTTCTAATTCAAGAAATTAAAAATCTCCACACTATAATTTACACAGATCACACAAATATTTACATAACCCCACTATAGGTTTTGCATCTTTTTCTCTTGACATTATTTTGGGATAAGATTATTATAGAAAAAACAGGCTCTTTAAAAGCAAGAGTGCCTTCATCTAATTTATTAAGGAATAAGGACTTAATACCACGAAAACTATGACCGAAGAGCTGAGTTTAAGAGAGAAGGAAATTCTCAAAGTTCTAATTAATGAATATATCTTAACTGCCCAGCCAGTTAGCTCTAAAGGTATAGCTGACAGATATGGTTTGGGAATAAGTTCCGCCACTATAAGAAACTCAATGCAGGATTTAGAAGAGAAGGGTCTTTTAAGACAGCCTCATCATTCCGCTGGCAGGGTTCCCACAGATAAGGGTTACAGAGTTTATGTGGATAGTCTTATTAAGCCTGAAAAATTGAGTTCACAGGAAAAAGAAAATATTAAAAGGAACTTAATGGCTGACTATACTGCGGTGGAAGACCTATTAGAACAGACCTCCAGGGTTTTAGGCAGAGCCTCGAATCTGCTCGGGGTTACTATTGCCCCTCATTTAGATACGGAGATTTTGACTCATATCGATCTATTATCCGTTGGAGAGAAAAGGCTTTTAGTGGTTATAGCGGTTAAATCGGGAATTGTGAAAAGCATCATTTTAGAGGTTGATTCGGAGATAAAACCTGAGGCTTTGCAGGAGACCGAAAGGATATTAAATCAAAAGCTTTCTGGTCTGAGCTTAAGGGATATTATGAATTCTGCTGAGAAGAGACTTAAAGATAGTTACACGGTCAATCCTCAGATAATCAGGCTCTTCTTGGATTCAACTGATAACCTTTTAAGCTTTCAGGAAGAGGAAAAGGTTTATCTTGGTGAATCGAATAATCTTTTAGATCAGCCGGAATTTAAGGATTGGGAAAAGGTCTCCAATTTTATCCGCTTGATAGAGAATAAAAGATTTTGGTTAAAGATAATCAGCACTAAGGTAGCAAAAGAGGGAGTTAGCATCACCATTGGTAGGGAGCTGGGGAAGGAGGAGATAGAAGCCTGCAGTTTAATCTGCTGTGCTTATGGAAAAGGGAGCTTGAAAGGAAAAGTAGGATTAATAGGTCCTACCAGGATGAGATATGCTAAGTTAGTTTCCCTGGTGGATTATACTTCCACCCTCTTAGGGGAAGCGCTTTCTCAGTAGAGTTATTCTAAGTTATTATTTTTCCTCCAATTGTTCTTAAATTTTACAAGGAGGTTTTTTGACAGAAAAGAATGAAGAGAAAAAGGAGGAGCTCTCTTTAAGCTCTTCAGAACTGGGAAGATTTTCCGAGAACGGATCCGGAGGAGAGGAAGAGGAGGAGGAAGAATTGGAAGAGAAAAAGGAGATGGAATTGGAGAAATCCGAGTCAGGGATTGAGGAAAGGGTGGAGGTGCAGATCAAGGTACTCAAAGAGCAATTAGAGAAATCTGAAAAGGAATATAAGGAATTAGAGGATCGGCTTTTGAGGGTGGCGGCTGAATTTGATAATTATAAGAAAAGAACTGTTAGGGAACTTCAAGCTATAATTAGAAACGCAAATGAGGAGCTGATCTCCAAGTTAGTGGAGAGTTTGGAGAATTTCCAGAGGGCTTTGGAATCTGCCTCAAGGTCAAATTCGACTAAAAACTCTAATGATTTTGAGAGTTTTCATAAAGGAGTAAAGCTGATCTATCAGCATTTCAGAGATATATTGGAAAAAGAAGGATTAAAAGAGATCAAAACCGTAGGTGAGCCTTTCGACCCGAATTTGCATGAGGCAGTGATGCAGCAGGAGAGCGATGAACTCCCCGAAGGGATGGTGATGGAGGAGATCAGCAAGGGGTATATTTTAAATGATAAGGTGATCAGACATTCTAAGGTCATTGTGTCAAAAGGAAAACCCAAAAAGGAAGAAAAGAAAAATCTGTAGTAGTTGCCCAATTCATTGGGCAAAAAATCGACCTACCGCATTGTAAATGCGGTTACAATATTAGGGGAGAAAATATAAAAATGGAGGAGGTTGAGGAGATATGGCTAAGGTTATCGGGATCGATTTAGGAACGACTAATTCCTGCGTGGCGGTGATGGAGGGAGGGGAGGCTAAGGTTATACCCAATGCTGAGGGGATGAGGACTACCCCTTCGGTGGTGGCTTTTACTAAGAGCGGGGAAAGATTAGTGGGGCAGATTGCCAAAAGGCAGGCGGTTACCAATTCAGAGAATACTGTCTTCTCCATAAAAAGGTTTACGGGTAGAAAACATAATGAGGTATTGGAAGAGGAGAAGTTAGTTCCCTTTAAAATCGTGGAAGATCCAAATGGAGATGTGCGGGTTTCAATTCAGGGCAGAGAATACTCTCCTCCGGAGATTTCAGCTATGATTTTGCAGTCGATGAGAAAAACGGCTGAGGATTATTTAGGAGAAAAAGTTACCCAGGCAGTTATCACCGTGCCGGCTTATTTTAATGATTCTCAGAGACAGGCGACCAAAGATGCTGGAAGGATTGCAGGATTGGAAGTATTGCGCATCATTAATGAGCCAACCGCGGCCTCTTTGGCTTATGGTTTGGAGAAAAAGAAAGATGAAAAAATTGTGGTGTTTGATTTGGGAGGGGGGACTTTTGATATTTCGATTTTGGAATTAGGTGAGGGAGTTTTCGAGGTGCGGGCAACCAATGGTGACACTCACTTAGGGGGAGATGATTTCGACCAGAGAGTGATTGACTGGATGGCAGATGAGTTTCAAAAGAACTATGGGATAGATTTAAGAAAAGACCGCATGGCATTACAGAGGCTTAAAGAGGCTGCAGAAAAGGCTAAATGTGAGCTCTCCACTACTTTGCAGACTAATATCAACCTTCCCTTTATAACTGCTGACTCATCTGGGCCCAGGCATTTAGATTTAACCCTGACCCGGGCTAAACTTGAGCAGTTAGTGGATGACCTGCTCCAGAGGACTGTGGGTCCCTGCAAAAGGGCTTTAGAGGATGCCAAGTTATCATCTGAGGATATTAATGAAGTGATCCTGGTGGGAGGACAGACCCGAATGCCCAAGGTTCAGGAGTTGGTAAGGGAACTTTTCAAAAAAGAACCGCATAAGGGAGTGAATCCAGACGAAGTGGTAGCAATTGGAGCGGCTATTCAGGCGGCAGTTTTAACCGGAGAAGTAAAGGATGTTTTACTTTTAGATGTAACCCCTTTATCCTTAGGTATTGAAACCTTAGGCGGAGTGCTGACCCGGTTGATAGAGAGAAACACCACTATCCCAACTAAAAAAAGCCAGATCTTCTCCACAGCCGCTGATAACCAGACCGCAGTCTCAATCCATGTTCTACAAGGGGAAAGGGATATGGCTATAGACAATCGAACCTTAGGAAGATTTGATCTGGTTGGAATACCACCTGCACCCAGGGGTATTCCTCAAATTGAAGTCAGCTTTGATATAGATGCAAACGGAATCGTTCATGTCTCGGCTAAAGATTTAGGAACCGGAAAGGAACAATCTATCAAAATCCAAGCCACTTCCGGACTTTCTGAGCAAGAGATAGAGAAAAAGATCAAAGATGCAGAGGCTCATGCAGAAGAGGATAAGAGGAAGAAAGGTTTAGTTGAATCCCGGAATAAGGCTGACCAGATAGTTTATACCACGGAGAAAACCTTAAGGGAATATGGAGATAAAGTCTCCCCGGAAGAAAAACAGAAGATTGAACAGGGAATCGAAAAAGTTAAATCGGTAATCAAGAGCGATAATAAAGAGGAAATCGATCGGGCAACTGAAGAGCTTCTTCAAGCTTCGCATAAGATAGCTGAGGAGATGTATAAAAAAACCACCGCTCAGCAACAGGCTGCTGGGAAACCTTCTGAGGAACAGACCGAGGAGAAAAAAGAGGAGAAAAAGGAAGAGGGTAAGGAAGGGGCTGTGGATGCAGACTATGAAGTTATGGATGATAAATAAGTAGATAGGAAATTGCCTCTGTCTTACAAGAGGTTAGCTTTTGATAATAGAGTTTTGTTTCAATCCGGACTGGGTTTTCTTGGGTTTCTATGGGAAGAAGAAATAGTGCAAACATGGTGGGGGTATATTTAGGCTATTTGTCTATTAAAAAAAGTTCTAACTTTGTTGCGTAAGGCACACAGAGATTGTTGGTCTACCCTTATTCTGCGCTATAAGAGAACTTTCCTCGAACGACCCTCTTCTTGCTTGACAGATAATCAAAACGGATATATATATTCTAAAACAGTAGATGAGCTATAATAATTTAAACTTTTGATGTAAGGAGTAGAAGGATATGAAGGGACATTATTGGCAGATTATATTGGGTATAATTCTTGTTGTACTTTCCGCATTGGTCTATGTCATTCATTATTTGATTTTTAGAGATGCGCATCATATTTTCATCTACCTAATTGGTGATATTGCATTTGTCTTTTTCGAGGTGCTTCTGGTTACCCTCGTAATTCACCGACTTCTAATTAACAGAGAAAGGCGATCCCGAATGGAAAAGTTGAATATGGTCATAGGTGCTTTTTTCAGTGAAGTAGGAATTAAGCTATTAACCTACATTTCTGATTTCGATCCCAGATTGGAAGAAAAAAGGAATGAACTTATTGTCAACAAGGATTGGTCTGAGAAGGACTTCAGAAGTGTAGCCTATCGTCTAACAAATTACGATTACGAGGTAGATATCAAAAAGGTTAGTTTACAACATTTACGCAACTTTCTTACAGCAAAAAGTTCCTTTTTGCTTAGGTTGTTTGAAAACCCGAACCTATTAGAGCACGAATCCTTCACTGAAGTCCTTAGAGCAGTATTCCACCTAACTGAGGAGTTAGGAAATCGGGAAGACCTAAGTACTCTTCCAACTACAGACTACAAACATCTGGCAGGAGATATCAATAGGGTATATATACACCTTGTGCATCAATGGTTAGACTATATGAAACACCTAAAAAATAACTATCCCTATCTTTTTTCTCTTGCCCTTAGAACCAACCCATTTGATCAGAAAGCATCACCAATAGTAACTCAGTAAAAAGGCTATTTTAGGTTACAGACTGTATTTGACTGAGAAGAAATAGTGTAAACAGGGTGGGGTATATTTAGGCTATTTGGCTAATAAAAAAAGTTCTAACATTGTTATCTAAGGCATTTATTTCAAGTTTTTAATTGACAAATCATTTTTGGTTACGTATACTGTATTAGCTGTAAGGTTTTTTAGGTTGTATTTAGTTGGTCTTAGATTGATTTGAAAGAGGTATTAGCCACGAGAACCTTCGGTGAAAGAAGGTTCTGGCGGCTTTTTTATTTATAATTTTTTTCGTACGAAAGGAGGTGATAAAGTTTTGATGGAAGGTAAAGTGAAGTGGTTTAACGAGGCTAAGGGTTTCGGTTTTATTGAGACCGAAGATAGTGGTAAGGATGTCTTTGTACATTATTCAGCTATTAACTCAGAAGGCTACAAGAGTCTGAATGAGGGAGATGAGGTTAGCTTCGAGGTCACACAGGGTCCAAAAGGACCGCAGGCAATTAATGTAGTTAAATTATAATAGATGATTTAGCCGCATTGACGAACCCCGCTTTTACAAGCGGGGTTTTTTTATTATTCCATTAGATAAGCAGCCGACTGTCAACTCAGTACTCTTTTCCCGCAAAATTGCCTACAAATTCTCTCGCCCAATTCAAAATTAAATCAAAGGGGTATAGGGAGACGCTACCCCCCACTGTTTCAATTTTGTTTCAATTCAGGTTGGGTTTTCTTGGGTTTTTATGGGTTATTATGGGTCTTCAACAGAATAGGTAATTCGTTGTCTTTCTTGCTAATAGCTTAAAAGACAAAGAGTTCCCACGCCCCCCTTAATTATGGATGATAAATAAATATTATTTTGGAGTAGAATATTAGGCAAGGCTTTTAGCCTTGCCTTTTTTAAATTAAGGACAGAACAATGTTCTGTCCCTACATTTTTTCCGAATTCTTTTTGCAGTTAGTAGAGACGCATAGCCATGCGTCTCTACGTTTTTTAAGCGCCCCTGAAAAGGTCGTATTAAGAAAGAGTAAGGGCGGTGGCATGCCGTGCCCCTATACCCTTAGACAGAAGATCAGCTCAATCCGAATTCTTTTTGCAATGCTTGAGTTGCCAGCTCGAGTTGGTTTTTGGCTATGAGGCAGTTTAAACAGGTCATTGAGGTGGAAACTGCCTGAATATTTATATCACAACAGGCTAAAGCATCAAAAGCTCTTCCGGCAATTCCCGGTGTCTGGGAGAGCTGGGGATGGGTGAGCGAAATCAGAGCTACCTCCGGGTCGATAGCTAACTCCTCAGCCTTAATTTCTTCCCTGATCTTTTTCAATTCGAACATAGCTGGCTGGAGGTCTTTTTTAGATAAAATGAAGGTAAGGTTAACTCTCCCTGCGGTGCCGGAGGAAGAGGTAATTAATTGCACATTAAATCCATGTGACCATAAACTGCCGAAGACCCTGGCAGCAATTCCCGGCATATCCGGAACCGAGACCAGAGTAACTTTGGATACATCATTCTGACTTGAAATCTGAAATTCAGACATAAGATACTCTCCTGAAAAAGAAGAATCTTAGCATATTAAATTCTGTCTCACATTTAAAGATACTATAAATCGATTTAAAGTCAAAGAATTTGTGAATAAACCTCTAAAAAAGTCAAATTAGGATAGGGTTCGCTGGAGTGTCAAGTCTCAAGATCCTGGTGACTTTAGCTTGACTTGTCCTATGGATCCTTCGGAAAAGATAAATCCACCTTAGCGGATCAACCTGGTTCACCTAAAGGTGAACACTCCAATCTTCCCTTTTAAAGTAGTTTTTCAGAGACCTCTGTGAAGTTTTTTGTCAGATAAGCGAATGAATAGCTCTAATAAGGTAGATTTTCAATGGATTTGAAAATCAGGTTTACTTATCTTTATAATTGATGAAGAGCATTTTGAGACACAACGGTTTTATCTTGTCTTTTTCCTTTTTGATCTTAGGAGTCGCCTTGCTCGGTTCTCCTTACAATCAGAGTCACAGTTTCCTTTTGAAGACGGTCTTTTTTCAGACCTTTATTTTCGGGCTATTCCTACTTTTCATTCTTCATCTCTTTTTATATAAAAAAGGATCTATCAAATTTCCGCTGATCTATCCGATTCTTTTTTTCTACGGCTATTCACTTCTGTCTTCAATTTTCAGTCAATATAAATATGCTTCCTTAATGGCATTTTTAAAACTCACCCTTTTTTTCCTGTTATATATCTTGATAGTTAATGTGATCACAGATTTCAAGAAACTTTCCCTTTTAGTGAAAACTGTGATTTTATCAACTGGTTTAGTATCTTTAGTAGGGTTATTACAGGTATTGGGGATTTCCTTCACCACCTGGATACCAGCTTATCCCGGCCGAATCAGCTCAACTTTTGGCAATCCTAACTTCCTGGGTGGTTTTTTAGCCATCACCCTACCTTTATCAGCTATGGTTTACCTTGGCTCTTCAAACAAAAAGAAACTGATTTATCTTTTCGTCTTCCTGAGCGGGTTAACAGCTTTACTCCTTACTAAAAGCAGAGGAGCTATAATTGCATCAGCCTTGTCTTTCCTCTTTATGGGGATTATAATTTTATGTGGAAAGTTTTGGAGTTTTCCTGAGAAGAGAAGACTTTTTGCTTTTTTAGGACTGATGATTGTAGCAATAATCGCTATTTTTTTTCTGCTTGACTCAGGTTCTGAAAGCCTGGCAGAAAGATTTTCCCAGACCTCACCAGGAGAAGGAACTTTATTTATCCGCTTAAAGATCTGGGAATCTACCTGGAGTCTTATCCGCCATAATTTTATATTCGGAACCGGATTGGGGACCTTTCAAATCTTTTTCCCTCAGTATTCCATTCCAGATTTCTATAAACTTGTCCCGATTGGTAATCTTCTTCATGCAGAGAATGAATATTTAGAAATCTGTTCGGAGTTGGGAATATTCGGCTTAGGATTTTTTCTCTGGATAATAGGTGGAGTTTTCTATAAAACTTTTAAGTTTATCCGTAAGAGGACTGAGCCTAAGCAAAGAATTTTAGCAGTTGGATTGCTTACCGGGATAACCGCAGGTTTAGTTCAGGGGTTGGTCTGCGTTAGCTTGAGATGGACTGGACCCGATTTCTTCTTCTGGTTAACTCTTGCCCTGCTTATGGCACTGATCTTAAATTCGGAAAGGCCTGAAGCTAAAGAAACTCTAAGATCATCTTCACCCAGAAGGTTTCCGAGTGGACTAAAAATTTTTCTATACTTCTTAATTTTGGTCTTTACTATAATCTTTGGAATATGGCAGATAACGAGGTATTCTGCCAATATCTATTTAGCTCGGGCTCAGTTTTATATGGATTCCCAGAACAAAGTTAAAGCTATTTCGGAGTTGGAGAAAGCAAATAAAAGAAACCCTTATTGTCTGGAGGTGATGTTTTTGCTTGGCGGTTTAAACTTGGAGTTGCAAAGGTATCCTGATTCCGAATACTGGTTTTTAAAACTCCAAAATCTGGCTCCAGATTATGGGAATATCCACGAGTGGAAGGGGCTACTTTTTCAGAGGAGCGGAAGATTTGATTTGGCAGAAGAGAAATACAAAAGAGCTATCAGGATGAATAGTTCAAGTATGAACCATAATCTATTGGGTGAGGTCTATGCCAGTCAGGGTAGATTATTTCGGGCAGAGAAAGAGTTTGAAAAGGGGATAGAGTTAGATTCTTCACTTTTTTTAAATCATATTGACTTAGTTCAGCTTTATTTGCTTCAGGAGAAATATGCTCAAGCGATTAAGAGAGCGAAAAGGTTATTAAAAATTTCCGATATTAAAAAAGATGAAAGGATTTCACTGGGAGTACTTTTAGCAGATACTTATTTTAAGCTCAATAGATTGGATGAGTCGCTGAAGGAGGTAGAGTTAATTATTTCCCAGAAACCTGATTCAATCCAAAAAGATAAAATAGCGGATTTACTTCAAAGGTTTGCCTGGGAGAAGGTTAAAAAGAAGGAGAACTTAGATTGGGCATTGATTTTCTGCGATAAAGCTATCCAATTAAGTCCCTCTGAGCCCGAGATTATCTATAATACTAAGGGTTGGGTTTATTTTAGAAAAGGAGAATATCTTAAGGCTCAAGCCTACATAAAGAAAGCATTAGAAATCGACCCGGAGAATGAAAAATTCCAAAGAGATTTAGACATAGTCTCTAATGCAATTAAAGGAATAAAGCAGGAGATAGAAATAAAATAGAAGAGGTGATTTTAAAAGCTTAATGGTTGACAGTCTGGAGATTAAATATATATTAAGATTTCAGAGACTGACAGCGTAATACCATAGGTTAATATCTATAGTTTTTAGAAATATGGCTAAAAGAGATTATTATGA
>Ga0209979_1002463_pt1 | contig 17669 bp, 13 predicted proteins | sample AnhtaG_FD_183114 | JGI IMG/M metagenome (GOLD analysis project Ga0209979, IMG submission 183114) | Deep subsurface microbial communities from Anholt, Denmark to uncover new lineages of life (NeLLi) - Anholt_01485 metaG (SPAdes) (version 2) | ecosystem: Environmental > Aquatic > Marine > Oceanic...
TCGCGAGATTAGCGTCAAGGTCGAGATTCAGCGCAACTTCAATACGCAATACTGGGACCTGGAGAAAAGCGGCGAGTTTGACAAATTCGAGAAGGTTGACCTGGATACGGTCAAGTTCACGCTTATCCTGGAGCCGAGGTCAAAGAAAAAATTTGAGTACGTCCTGACAACCTATCACGGCGTAAGGCAGGAAGAAACTTCGCGATAAGGATTAGAGAACACAAAAGTCTATTGAAGAAAAAGGGCTGTAAAATGAAGCGTATAATATTGGCGTTAGTTATAATTGCTGCAAGCATTTCTGCTGCACAGGGCAAGGTTGATCTGGTTACGCTGCCGAAGCGGAAGACGGTGCAGCTTACGATTTATAACTCGGCGGATATGACGCTCGTGCGCGAAAGCAGAGACCTAACATTAAAGAATGGGAAAAACAAGCTGCAGTTCTCGTGGGCGAATACGCTCATTGACCCGACCAGCTTGGAGATGCTGCCTAAAGCCAACGCAGACAAAATTGATATTGCCGATTTGACCTATCCGCCGAGGGTAAGAAACCTTGGGCTTTGGAATATTAAAAGCGGCGTGAGCGGCAAAGTGCCGGTAGAGATTACGTACCTGACCAGCGGCCTATCCTGGCGGGCTTTTTATATGGGGACGCTCACCGAAGATGAAAAGACGATGCGCCTGCAGGGATATGTGCGTGTTACCAACAATAGCGGTGAAGACTACGAAAATGCGCAGACGCGACTGATTGTCGGCAAGGTCCACATCCTCGACCAGATTGCTGAACTTGCACGACGACAATATCCATACGGCCGACCGGGAGAAGTGCCGGTTGACCGAGAAGCTTATCAAGCAAGGCGAAGCAGAGCAATCCAACTTCAAGCGGCGGTTACCAACGCTCTTGCTCCTGTAGTAGCGCGACCAAAGGAGATTAAAAAGGAGGGCTTGAGCGAGTATTTTCTTTATACGATTGAAGGGACGGAGACGATTCCGACCGGCTGGTCGAAACGGCTGCTGAGCTTTGATATTGACGAGGTGCCGGTGATAAATCTGTATAAATACGAGCAGGAGCGATACGGCAATTCTGTGGTGCGTTTTCTTAGCTTCAAAAATGATAAAGAGCATAAGCTTGGCGAAACGCCTATCCCCGGCGGGATGCTGAAAGTTTATAGGGGCGTTGACGACAAGGGACACTTATCTTATACGGGACAATCTTCTTTTAAGTATATCCCTGTGGATGAGGACGTGGAGCTTAATCTTGGTGCAGTCGGCAACGTTGTTGTCGAGCCGACGCTGATGGATTACAGCACCACTAACTACAGGTTCGACCGTCGCGGCAATATTTCCGGCTGGGACGAGATTCGCAAATTCAAAATTGAAGTCAGAAATACTCGCGAGATTGGCGTTAAGGTCGAGATTCAGCGCAACTTCAATACGCAATACTGGGACCTGGAGAAAAGCGGCGAGTTCGATAAGTTCGAGAAGGTGGACCTCGACACGGTCAAGTTCACGCTTATCCTGGAGCCGAGGTCAAAGAAAAAATTCGAATACATCCTGACAACCTATCACGGCGTAAGACAAGAAGAAACTTCGCGATAAGCATAAGCTCATAATTCGCTCAGCTTAGCTATGGCTCGAGCTATCCGGTCGCGGCGGGCCTCGATAGGGGCTGGGTCTTTCGTAAAAGTGGTCATATCCTTCGTAATGTCTTCAGGTACCTCAAGGAGGGCAGTATATTGCTGTCGCTGCCTGGCGGTCAGTTTGTCTTGTTTGGCTTTAAGCAGTCTGTTCAGGATGGCGAGGTATTCGTAGTCCTCGATGCCATCGCGGAGCATTTCCCAGCGGATACTATCGACCGGCCCGTCGAGAATGGGTTCAGCGGGGTGGGCGTCCGCAGCGGCCTGTGGTGGATAAATGAATCGGCCGTCGCCGTTGCCCCAGGGTTTTTTGACACCTTTCGGCGTGCTGTAACCTGAGCGCCAACCCATCGGGTCTTCGTAAGGATTTTGGGGGTTGTCGGTGTCGGGATAGGCGGCGGAGCTGGTCCAGTAGTTTGTGGCCCAGACGAGGATGCCGTCGATTTTTCGTTTCCAAGTTTGCCAGAGCCAGACCCGCAACTCGGTGCCGGGATGGTCGATAAACAAGGTGCAGTAGGGCGCCTTTGGGCCGGTGCAGACGTACCACCAGAATTTTTCGCCGTGCCGGCGGCGCTGTTCGGCGGGCCCGTGTTTGTAGTTGTATGAGACGGGGCACCAGATGTCGGGCCCGCCGATGAGTTTCGGCTCGACCTGCTCTGTGAGCATGCGGGTGATATCGGGTGCTGCGTCTTTGAGCTTGCGGAAGCCGTTCATTACGAACTCGTAGTCCCTGGGGGCAGGCTCGTCAAACCAATAGACGAATGCCTCGTCGAGCCAGCCCTTGCTGCGGAGGTGCTGCTGGAGTTGGCGGCAGTAGGCGTTAAAGGCGGCTTTGTAATGTGGCGTATCCTCGCTGAAGCCGAGGAGCTTCGGCTCTCGTCTGGAATGGAAACTTCCGCCGCCGAGTCCCGGGATGCCCAGGCGAAAGGAATTGAAATGGTAGTAATCAATTGCGCGCTGCATCGCCTTGTCCCAGGCCGTCCAGTCGAAAACCGGCTTGAGCTGCTGGGGCTTGATTGAGCCGGTAACTTTGGGCCAGGTAACTTTTAATCCGTCCAGAGGTGCAGGGTTGTAAGGTGAGATGTGATGGGCGCTAAAGCTGGCCCAGTATTTTTCCAGGACCAGCCGTCTCTGCTCGGGGTCGGAAAGCTTCTGATAACGGAATACATTGCCAGGTGAAAAGCCAAAGGCGGTGGTGCAGGTCATCCGGTCGGGAAGGACGAAATCATAGACCTCCACGCGCAGGGTAATATCGGCACTGTAGTTTTGCGCAGCAAGATGAATTTTGCCGGTGTAGATTCCCGCCGGGGTGGTGCGCGGGACTTTTACACGAATCCAGAACGGCTGATTTTTACCTGCTTCCAGATTGATGGGACGTCTGAGCGGCAGCAGCGGGTCCGGCCAGGGGCCGGGTACCGAACTTTTGTCGGTCGGCTGTGTGACATTGACATATTGCACCTTTAGCACTTCGACATTTTCAGCGGGGATAACGGCGCCGGCAGGGCCGGTCAACGCTTCGGGACGCACGGTGAAGCCGCTTAAGAAAACCATTGGTCGAACTACCAACTGCGCTGCCTCAGCTTCGTTTCGGGCGGCGCATATCACAATGGCTTGCCCTGTTTTTTTTGGCAGCGGTTTTTGCCGGCTTATTTTCCAGCCGGATGAGGCCCACCACAAACCAACCTGCTCAGTTGAGCCGGGAAGCAATTCACCATAGAGGGCGTTAAAATAATCGCTGGTTTGAGCCAGACCAATCTGACTGACGAGTAACAGGACTAAGCAGAGGATTTTTCTAAACATCGGACATTACCTTTCAAGCGGAATTTCGAATTTGAGCTCGCCTACAATTTTCATCAACCATCCGACATTCTCCCCTATAAACCCGAAGCCGTCAAGAGGTTCTTAAATCGGTGAAGTATAATTTCAACAGGATGGGGTGCGAGTGTTTGGAAATAACTGCAAAAATACAAAAAAGGGCGATTGGGGGCTGTTCGATGTTGAGCATAAGGGTTGATTTTTTATAGAGCGTGTCAGGGTGATAATTTTTTTGGGGATTTATAAGTCTTTCTCAATAAAAGACTTAGGCGTTTTAAGCCCCGGGGCATTAAATCTTTTCAATTTTTTGAAAAAATTTTATTTTTTTTCTTGCACGGGGGTTGTCCAGAGAATATACTGTATTAAGTAGCTAATACACTAATACAGGATAGGGACAAAACGATATGTTACTGGAAATCGACCATCACAGCGGAGTGCCGATTTATCGGCAGGTAATCGAACAGATACGGCAGCAGATTATGGCCGGGCAGCTGAGCGAAGGAGAGCAGCTAATGTCGGTGCGTGAGCTTGCGGCGCAGCTTCGGGTCAACCCGATGACAATCAGCAAGGCGTACGCCCTGCTTGAGGTTGAAGGGCTGGTTGAAAGACGCCGCGGCGTTGGACTGTTCGCAGCCAGAATCCGTAAGGACAAGAAGGCACATACCAAGGCCAAGCTTCTGGAAGAGATTCTGAGAAAGGCGGCGGTAACGGCGGTGCAGTTTGGAATACCTGAAGAAAAGGCCAGAGAAATGCTGGCCAAGCTATACCGGAAATACGATTCAAGAACGAGGAGCCACTCTAATGAATAACGAACAACCAATAGTGCAGATGCGCAAGGTCTGCAAACGATTTGGAAACATAAAAGCCCTTGATGATATCGACCTTGAGATACATCCGGGCAGAATAATAGGGCTGCTGGGGGCCAACGGGGCAGGTAAAAGCACATTACTTCGACACATCATCGGACTGTATCTGGAAGATGAAGGAGAGTGTGTTACCTTCGGGTGCGAGGCAGGAAAACTGGGGCCGAAGGAGCTGGTGCGGATAGGATACGTTCACCAGGAAGGTGAGCTTCTTGAATGGATGACGGTCAGGCAGCTAATCCGCTATGTCAGCACATACTATCCCAACTGGAACCGTGAGCTGGAAGAAAAGTACGTCGCCGACTACGAGATTTCAATGAAGGCGCGTGTCGGGTCTTTGTCGCCCGGGCAGAGGCAGAGACTGGCGATATTGCTGGCGATAGGTTTTGAGCCGGAACTGCTGATACTGGATGAGCCGGCAGCGGCCCTGGACCCGGTGGCACGCGCACGGTTTCTGGATTTGCTGCTGCAGATTATCCAGGCCGAGAACCGCACGATTATCATTTCATCGCACATACTAAGCGATGTGGAGAAGGTCATCGACCACGCGGTGATAATGAAAGAAGGGCGTATCCTGTTAGACTGCAGTTTTGATGAATTGCGGGAGCGATTCAGCCGGGTGCGTATCAGCGCTCTGGGCGGAGAGCTGCCGACGGAGCTGCCGTTTGAAAACGTGGTACACTGCCAGCGAAGCGACGGGAAGGCAATACTAACGGTGCAGGACTGCCCGCGGGAGAAACTACAGGAGCAGGCAAAGAGTCTAAATTGCTGGGTCGAGATAGAGACGCTGCCGCTGGAAGAAATATACAAGATTGTCGTCAGTTAAACAGGGTATTAAAAAGCATAGGTTACCGGAGTAGAAAAATGAGTATTTTAACGGTTAATTTGAAGCATCTTTATCAACGTCGCGGTCTTTGGCTGGTCTATGTGTTTTTGGGACTTTTTGCGTTTGCGGGTGTTGTAGCACCGTTGGAGCATCCTGGGGCAGGAAAAAGGCACTATATAGGGCTTGTGGCGCTGGCGTTTGCAATTGGGCTTTTGGTTGCTGTACTGCCGATAGAGGTCCTGACCAAGCCCTTTTCTTATTGTCTGCCCGGCCACCGGAAAGTAGTGAGGAGATTTATATTTTGGGTGGGAGTAATAGCTAACCTTTTAGGGTCGCTTCTTTTTCTTGGGTATCCCGGTTTAAATTCAGGGCAATTGGTTCTGGTGGTTTGCTCAGCATTTTGTGCAGGTCTTATTTTTTATTGGCTTGGTGTGGGACTTGCCTTTGGGGTCAGAAACTCGGTGGCCTGGATAGGATTGTGGCCGTTTGTTATTCTCGGAGGCGGTTTTTTCGGCCTGCATATAGTTATAGAGCGTGCCATTGTTGGAAATCCTTTTGGGGTCATTTTAGTGGGAGTTTTGAGCAGCGTTTTGGCTTGGCTCTGGCTGGGTGATGCTCGTCTGGCACGACGATACTGCGGTGTGCCGGGGATAGGCTTTTTTGACGCCTGGAATCGAGACAAGGTGCAAAAGTACCGTCAGGTCAGGGCAGCTAAAAAATGGGACAAATTGAAAAAACATCCCAGTCCATGGGTGGAGACATTTTTTCTTGGCCGTATGAACAGGTACGACCACGTCAGTACAGGACGATATATATGGGGCGGTCTATACACAACATTTGGGATTGCACTATCGCAACTATCACAGTGGAAGGCAGCTTTCTTAAGTGTGTTTTCGGCTTTAGTGTTAGTGTGTTTCCTGGGTTACATGGGCCCGGGAAGAAATATACTTTTCATTATGCCGGGGCTGATGTTCGCCCAGATGCGATTACCGGTTTACTCAAGTATGCTGATTTCAGGGGGGCGCAAGGAAAGATACCGTTGCGCAATAACTCTGGTCATTACCGAAGCAGTGCTGATTACCGTACTGGCAACTATCGTAGCGGCGTTGTCTCTGCCATTAGCGGCAATTATGCCGGATATTACGCTGCGAGACATAACCTTTGCTTTTCATGCAATGAATATAGAACTTTTCTTTGTTCCTTTGTTGATGATACCAATTGTCTTTACTATCCAGTTAATTTATTACAGAAAGCCAGTTGTTATGATGGTATTGATTATGCTGCTGTTCATGGTGCTTTTTTTCGGCACATCAATCTTGTGGCGCGAGCAGTTAAGTGCGGTGATAAACCCAATGTATATTGTAAGTCCTGTGGTCTTGAGTTGGGTTCTCTTTACGGTGGTTTTGCGTTACATCTGTATGAGGCGGTGCCTGGTTGGGCAGGGGCGGACAAATTGATTATTATCTATTGAATATTTTGAGATTGCCGCGCATCGCTTCGCTATGCTCGCAATGACGGCACGGGGGTTTAGAAATATTCGATGTCGAGGGTGTGCGGGAGCTTTTCGAGGGGGCAGCCGGGGCATTTGGCCTTCGGTTTGCAGAATTCTTTGCCGACTTTTACCAGTAATGCGTGGTATTCATTGAAAAGCTGGGTATCCTGCGGCAGATTGGACTGGAATAATTCGCGCAGCCGCTCGTAATCGGCATCCGGTTCGATTAGCTGGTGACGGAAGGCGATTCGCGCGGTGTAGGTGTCCACGACGAAAATGGGTCTGTTCAAAGCGTAAAGTAAAATTGAATCGGCGGTTTCGGGGCCGATACCCCTTACGGCTAAAAGCCCGGCTCTCAATCGGTCGGTGTCAAGATTTTCAAGGTTCGTTAGCCGGCCGTCGTAATTGTCAAAGAGCCAGTTTATGAAGTTTTTGAGCCGTTTTGCCTTTATGTTGTAATAGCCGGCCGGTCGGATAAGCTCGGCAAGCTGCGAGACGTCAAGCTGGTGGAGTTTTTCGGGGGTCAAAAGGTCGGCGGCTTTTAGATTTGCTATCGCTTTTTCGACATTGGCCCAGTTTGTGTTCTGGGTCAGGATGGCACCTGTAACTATCTCGAATTGGGTTTGGCCGGGCCACCAGTGCTGAGGGCCAAAGCGGTCGAAAAGTAGTTGATAAATCTCGGTCAACTGTTTACTTATCATCGCGTTAATCGCTGTTCCTAAAAGAGTGTCATTTTTTGACTATTGTAATCTCGGCTCACTTGAAGTAAACTCTGCAAAAATTTAGAAATAGCCACTAAGCCACCAAGGCACTAAGAGTTTAGTGGTATTTAACCACGGATGGCACGGATTAAATAAAATTTAAAAGTAAATTAAGAAAAGTTATAAGCCAGGGAACAGTCAACAGAATGAAAGATAAATACAAGCACAGTTCGAGTCAACTGCTTAACTTTACACGAGATTCTTATTTTGAACGGACGAGCCGGCCGATTTACGCCATAGTTTTTCTGCTGCCTTTCATTGTTTTCTACGAGCTGGGAACGATTTTGATTAATACCGACGTGCTGAACCAAACTCAGGTCCGGGTGGTGGCGTTCGTATGGCTGCAGAGTTTTCTCGATGAATACGTGGGACTCGGCAGCAGATTAGCGTGGATAGCACCTCCGTTGGCAGCCATTGTGATTTTAATAGCGCTGCAAATCACGTCAAGAAAAGACTGGCGTTTCTGGCCTGGCGATATTCCGCCAATGGCTGTCGAGTGCACTCTGCTCGCGGTGCCGTTGATTGTCCTGACATTGTTTCTAAGTGGTTCAACCGGGCCACAAAGCAGTATTGCACAGTTCGACACCGGTGTGCTGCGAACCCAAACCGAAAGGTCGCGCAGCCCCTCTTTGGTTGGGACTAATAGCTTATCGTCGCCGACAACGGAGGCCGGCGGCACTCAAACGGAAAGTCAGTCAGTATGGCCAAGTATCGTCATCGGAATAGGAGCAGGGATTTATGAAGAGCTTGTCTTTCGGTTGATTTTGATTTGCGTTTTGATGCTGTTGTTTCAGGATGTGCTAAGGCTCAGCCGTAAGAGCTCGATTATACTTTCCGTTCTAATTTCAGCGCTGTTGTTCAGTGCACACCATCATGTAGATTTTCTCAGCGGACAAGCAAACGCTGCAGACCCATTTACTCTGGGAAGGTTTGCATTTCGAACAATTGCAGGTATTTATTTCGCGGTCCTTTTCGCAATTCGCGGTTTTGGAATTACAGCCGGTACTCATGCGTTCTACGATATTATTGCGACCGTTGTCAACGCCGTTTTTCTCCAGCATTGAAATGTGACGATTGAAGAACAGCCGATAGTAAATAATCAATGCTAATGGCGCCAGGCAAGCAGCTTTGTTAGAAGCGTTCAATTTTTCTCAAAAAAACTTTACTGCCGTTAGTCTTTTATGTTGCGGAGCTTGCAAGATAATCGTCCGATAAGGGCCGGATCAGGCCTTATCAATACTGATATTGCCCTTGAATAAATATGGCGGTTGTTGTATAATAATATCAGAATTAGAGTTTGTGTTCTTTGTTCTGGGATTTCTGAATTATGGAATCGCCGCAAATCAATGTAGCCATCGAGGAATTGACGTTCAGTCTTTTTCAAAGACCTCTGCATCCGGAGCTTTTCCAGATTTATGCGAATCGGAAATTAAAGACCGCGAAATACGAGGCGCTTATCTGGGTTACGGGGTGCACTCATGTTGTCAGCGTCTTTGCCAAGGACTTGTGCCTCAGTGAGGTTGTAAGCACGCCCGGCCAGCTGCTCCCGCATCGAGGATTGATAGAGCGTTTTCAATTCCGGGGCCCCCGCTCTCACAAATGCACTTTGAGCCAGGGGCTAAATTATATGACCGATTTTCAGGTCGAGAAGATGAGTCCGAATTTGTACCGGCAGAGCCATACCGACCTTGAGCGTTTTGCGCGAAATCGGGGCGTGTTTGTCAAATTCCCGAAATTAGAAGTCGGGGGGCTGCAGCCGTTCTGCTATATTGACTTCGAGGCGAGACGAAGTGAATTCCACATCCACACGTTCGCGGCTTATCCGGAACAGGTAACGATGATTAAAACGCAATCCCTGTTCGATTTTCAATAAGATAAGAACCGACAAGCTCGTTTAACCGCCCTACTGTTGGACCTTTTGCTTCAAGATATTCATTCTTTCGCGGATTTCCTCAGACATTTTACTGTTTGGAAAATCGCGGATAATCTGCCGGCCTATCTCAACGGCTTTGGCCCATTGCTTTCCGGAGACGGCGAGTGAGAATTGGACGCCGAGGTTGTGCAGCTTGTTTTTGAAAACATCCCTTGCCGCTTCCTGCAAGGCCAATGCTTCGTTAGGGGTCAGGTACTGGTCGAGCTCTTTTAGAATCTCCAGACTGCGGTCGGTGGCCCGGCGTTTGACGGCATCATCCCAGGCATTGAGCAATATTTTTTTGCGCTCTTCCTTTTTATCAAGCAGCTCCTGTCGCATTGCCTTTGCTTTTTCGGAATCGGGATAAGCCCTGATTAACTTTTCAATCTGCGTGCTTGCCTTAACCCACTGAGAGTCTTCGAATAACATTTTGATATGCGTTATGGTCTGATTCAGGCGCTCCTGGTCGGTTGCATCACGGTATTTGTCCGCCTCGGCCCGCAACTGCTCAGCCAGCTCCTTGTATCCCGCGCGATGAGCAATTTCATCAATTATTTCATAGGCGGTATCAAAATCCTGCTGCTGAAGCTTATCGAGAACGGCTTCCCGCAGAGACTGCCTGTCTGCATCGCGGAAAGCAATCGCCTTTGCTGTTTCGCTGAGGCGGGTGCTTTGATTGATTTGCGTCAGCCCTGCACGGACCTTTTCGAGGGCTTCGGTGATTTTTTCGAGCTTTGTGCTATTGTCTTGAAGTGCGTCAAGTATTTTTAATATCTTTGAAAGCATTATTAGAACTGCAATCAGAAATACGAAACCGCCGAGGAGCCATACGAGCTGGGGTATTTGGCCTTCTTCGGGCGTCTCAAAGATTCCGGTAAGGATGGCGAGCAGGACCACAACCATTAATGCGATGTAAACAATGACAATATACCACTTGAATCGCGATAAGAATCTGTTTTTTCTTATATCCATAACCACACCTTTGAAAAAGAATTTTCGCAACCAATCTCAATACATTATACTATTAAAGGCCTGATTGTGTCAATAATTGAAAGGGCAAAGGCCGAAAAATATAGTTTGTGCAAAGAGAGGCCAGGTGGTTTTTGGGCAGATATTTTTAGGCCTGCTCTACCATTTTTTCACGACTGACTACCAACAATCGGTTATAATTGGCGCAGCAGGACGTGGACAGAGGTGCTTGAGCGTATCGAAAAATAATAAGGAGTATTTGATATGAGAGCGATTAAATGCGTGTTTGTCCTATTGGTCGTGATGGCAACTGCATCGGGTGTTCGGGCAAAGCTTGCGGTAAAAGAAGGTGAAAGAATCATTGTGGAAGGAAATAACAAGTTTGCGCTGGAGTCGTATGCGAAGCTGCGAGCGAGGGAAGGGAACCTTTTTTTCTCGCCATACAGTATCTCGACAGCGCTGGCAATGACTTATGCCGGCGCACGGGGCCAAACGGAGGCGCAGATGGCCAGGGTGCTGCACTTTCCCACAGTGCCAGGCGGCATTGGGCCAGAACCGAACAAAGCGCCAAGTGGAGCGATAATAACGAGGCGGGTATGGGACCAAAAGCGATTTTCTTCAACGTTTGGAAAAATTATAAAAGACCTGAACAACAGAGGTGAGAAAGGCGGCTACGAGCTTACTGTTGCCAATGCTTTGTGGGGGCAGAAGGGTTATGGATTTCTTAAGGAATTTACGGAGCTTATCAAAACTAACTACGATGGGCGGCTCAATGAGGTTGACTTCGTAAGAGCAACTGAAGCAGCGCGAAAGACCATCAACGCCTGGGTGGAAAAAAAGACCAGGAACAAGATCAAGAACCTTATTCCCAAAGGGGTGCTTAACCGGCTGACCCGGCTGGTTTTGACAAACGCTATTTACTTTAAGGGTAACTGGGCCAGGCAGTTCAAAAAGGATAGAACGAAGGACGCTCCATTTACTCTGATAAGCGGTAGGAAGGTCAATGTCCCTATGATGAATCAGACGGCAGATTTCAATTATATGGAAACTGAGGATTTTCAGGGGCTTGAACTGCCGTATGTGGATGATGAGCTGTCAATGATTATTTTACTTCCAAAGCAGAACAACAGGCTGGCTGAATTTGAGAAAACACTCACGCTGAAGAACCTTTCGCAGTGGCTGGCGAGACTTCGTAAGCGCAAAGTTATCGTTTCTGTTCCGAAGTTCAAGATGACATCGCAATTCAGGCTGGCTAAGGTTCTAAAGTCGATGGGAATGACGGATGCCTTTGTGCCGGATGTGGCGGATTTTTCGGGGATGAACGGCAAAAGGGACCTTTTTATTTCAGCGGTTATTCACAAGGCCTATGTTGACGTGAACGAGGAAGGCACTGAAGCAGCGGCGGCAACAGCGGTAGTAGTGGGCGTAACGTCAGTAGGGCCGACGAGGATACCAGTTTTTCGGGCGGACCATCCATTCCTATTTTTAATTCGTGATAATCATTCGGGCAGCATTTTGTTTATCGGCAGGGTGATGAATCCAAAAGCGTAATCGAAAATTCAGCCAACAACGCAATTCTAACCAACCCAAGTAAATTGTGCACCAAGGAAGCTGTTTTATACGGCTGATAAAGCACTATTGGTGCTGTAAATCAACGGTGATGTTTACAGAAATCAACGCAGTCCCTAACTGTTTCTCAATAAAACCATTACACCCCGTGGGAAAGTACGGGCAAATGCGGAATGTTGATTTTTTGCAACACAGGGCTTTAACCCATATAAAGGTTGCGTTTCGGAAAGTAGAAACAAAACATAAAGCCAACACATCAGGTTGGCCTGATTGGCTGTTTTGCAGGGATAGATAGCGAAATCGTGGAAAAGTCGGGTTTTGGGCGTTTGGGTATGAATTTTGCTCTCTATATAACCAGGAGGCTTCGGAGGGTCCCTAAAATCAGGGTGATGTAACAAGGAGAGGGGTTGAGAAAAGAGTAATGTGATGGACGAGACAAGATTAGAAGACAAACTTAACGAGCTGGTGAAAGAATTCGGGGGGATGATGGAACCGCAACATAAAAAGCTGGCAATACTTGCCAAACAAGCGCAAGAAAACCATAAGCGACTTCAAAAAAGCGTCAATAGTCTGCAGGAATCGCTGGATTACCTGCGGGTATGTATCAAATATCAGCTTTTCGATTTAGAAGCGACACGCCGAGAAAATAAGTACCTGAGAGACATGCTTGAGGAAAAGGAGACCTAAGAAAAGAGTGTTGACTATTTTGTTTTTGTTCCTAAACGGGGCGCCTCTTCAAACAGAAGCGTCCCATTTTATTTCGGCCCCGGGATTGCAGATTTGTGGTGAACAAAAACAGGACTAAAAATGTCGTGATTTGGGGAAAAATAGGGTTTTTTGAGGTTATTTTTCGGGGCAATGTTGGTTTTTGGGGTAAAAATGGGGGCGGCAGGGTTAGTTTGTAGGGTTTGGGTAAAATAGGTAAGGAAAAAGCGCTCAAAAACGTTCGAAAACGTTTGAAAATATTCGAAAAGTTGTGTGAAATATTCGAAAAAGTGTGCGAAAAAGTGTGAAAAAATGCGTTTTTTTGTACCGGTTTTTCCGCCACGAAGACGCGAAGAAGGAGGGGTAAAATACGAAGCACGAAATCCGAAATTCGAAACAAATTCGAATGTTCAAAATACAAAATTCAAAACAAAAATTATCCACGAATTGACACGAATTTTTTAGACACGGATTTCACGGATTTCACGGGGTTTTAACCACGAAGGACGCGAAGGGCACGAAAGGGCACAGAATAGGTGGTTATCAGGATATCGGGGAATCAGGGTGTAGGGCGCAGTAATTTACAATTGCCGATTGACGATTTACGATTGCTAACGACCAACGACTAAATTTGCCACGGATTGACATTGTTTTTTTTAGACACGGATACCCGCCTGCGCGGGCACAAGTTAACACGGATACACACTGATAGTTCAATAGTAATTGGCCGTGGATTTTTTATGTTTTTTTTGACAATCAGGTGTAAGAGTGTATAATGGAGCCGTCTCTGGTAAATATAGCAGAGACAGGAGATATGGTGAAAATGCAGGCAAATTACATCCATTCCGGGGAATTCTACCGAGAAGGTATCGGTGCGCTATCCCATAACAACAAACACCCTGAACGGGTGTTGTTACGGGACTTTAAATATTAACACTTTTCAGGAGGAGTAAAAATGAAAAGGACAATATTTCTAAATCTTGCTCTGGTGTTGGTTACAGCGGCGTTTGCACCAGCAGCAACTGGTTTTGGCTCCGGGGGGTTGCAGCCCATAGCAGAGGCGGGTTTGTGTCGATATGCTGCCAAAGCCCCGGTCGTTCTTGATGGGACAGATTCTTACGGCGCCGATGGGTGCGGCCCGCTGGCCTATCAGTGGCGGCAGATTTCCGGCCCATCCGTGGTAATTGCGGACTCTAATACTCCAAGTCCTACGATTAGCGGCTTTATTCAGACAGACGAAATTCAAACCTGCGAGTTTGAGCTGACTGTTAGCTGCGGGGGCCTGACGAGCGTGCCTGATATAGCTGAGGTGGTAATTGTACCTCATTTTGGCAAGAGCATACTGAGGTTGGAGAACGACTCGTTTGACCCCAACAAGCCCACAATCATCTATTTCGGCGGAGGAGATGGCGTAAATGGTCTACCGGTTTACGCAGAACCACCGTGGAACGCTTCCGTCTGGAATAGCAGGGCAAATATTATAAGCTTTCCTGATGGCTATGAGGCGGACGCCAATCCTACAGGATGGCACACCTATCATGGCTGTGGTGGTATGATTATCACGTATTTGTCATCTGTGGCGCCGAACTACAGTCAACCTATTCACAGTATTGGCTGGAGCACGGGTGGAGCGCCGGCTGTAGATGTCGCCAGTTATTTGAACCTGACCTATCGGGACGCCAGATATGCGGTAAATCGCGTAACCGGTCTCGATGCGGCGGGCCCGAGTGCTTCTGATAGGGCCAGCCAATACCTCAGCAGTTCAGTCGATGGTGAACAATGTTGGCTGGACAGCTATTTGAGCATTTTTACGAGCTTTGTGACGGATATATTAGGTGTTGCATTTCAAGTAAGCGATCACAGCCTTCCTCCAAATTGGTATGGTAACTCTCTTACGAATCCTGATGCCAGTAAGTTCAATAACGGTGTTGTTGCCGGCGCATATTGGTCCGTCATCGGTCCGGGGAAGAACCTCCAGCTTGCATCAACACCAGGCAGAAATATCTACAGATTCAAGTGGTACGGCTCCGCCTCTTCAGGCTATATGGATTTTTACGACCAATCCAGTTACCCTGGGAGGCTGCCAGAACCGGTCCAGCTTGTCGAGCCTGTCAACGTCGGAGATTGCAATGGGGCCATTTTAACATGTGAGGAGAGTGAAAATGCCGTCAGCTATCAGCTTTTGTTCGGCGCCGACCAGTATCGCGTTATGGATTATAACATCATCTCCGATACCCCAACACCACCCAATGAAATCATAACAACATTGCCTTTTGAGGAAACCTGGTGGACTGTAAAGGCTCGCGACCAATATGGGTCTACCATTTATGCCGACCCTATCTACATCAATGCGTTCATTTTATCCCTACCGATTGAGAATCTGACTACAGGAAAAAGATATGGCTATATTCAGCATGCTATCAATGACGCCGCAAGCGGTGATGAGATAGTAGTCAGGGAAGGAATTTATCTCGCAAACATCAATTTCAAAGGGAAGAACTTGACGGTCAGGTCAACAGACCCCAATGATCCAGCCGTCGTGGCGGCTACTGTTATCAACGGCGGTAATCGGGCTTCGGTGGTGACTTTTTCCAACGGTGAAGATGCGAACTGCGTGCTTAGCGGTTTTACTATTACCCGGGGAAATGCTGAACGCGGCGGCGGCATTTATTGTAGAAGCGACAGCAGCCCGACAATCACCAACTGCATCATCACCAATAACTCGGCGGGCTACGGCGGTGGGATGTACAACTGGTCAGGCAGCCCGACGCTGACCAACTGCACGTTCAGCGGGAACTCGGCGGAAAACGGTGGTGGGATGGGCAACTCGCACAGTAGCCCAACAGTGACCCACTGCACCTTTAGTGGGAACGCAGCAGTAACCTACGGCGGCGGGATGTACAACTGGTCAAGCAGCCCGATGCTGACCAACTGCATTTTCAGCGGGAACGCAGCCAAAAACGGCGGCGGGATGTACAACGCCGCCAGCAGCCCGACGCTGACAAACTGCACGTTCAGCGGGAACACAGCACGCTACGGGGGCGGAATCTACTGCAAAGCGCCTCCTCCGCCTCCACCATCACTTCTTCCACCTGAAATTGCCAATGGCACCACTGCGGAAAATGCAGATACTGGTATTTACTATGACAGTGGGGGCGACAACATAATCATCACCAACTGTATTCTGTGGGGCAACGAAGCACTGGATGGGCCACAAATATATTTGGAGCCTAATAGCGATGTTTCGGTGAGCTACAGCGACGTTCAGGGCGGGTGGCCGGGTGAAGGCAATATAGACGCTGACCCGTGTTTTGTTGAGCCGGGGTCGTGGGAACTTATTGAAGGGAAGGTTTCTTACTGGAAGTTTGACGAAGGCGGCGGAACAACGGCATACGATTCGGCCGGTAACTACGATGGAACCGTATATGGAGCCACCTGGACGACCGGCCAGATCAGTGGTGCATTGAGTTTTGACGGCGTAGATGATTATGTCAGAACTGCAAATAACGTATTCACCAATGCTCAACTTGCATCTGGAGCAACACTAAGTGCATGGTTCAAGACAGATTCAACAACTTACGGTTACATAGCAGATAATGAAGGATATTTGACTTTGGGAGTCAACCACATTTACGCTGCAAATCCGAATAAACTATGTGGGATAGTTGATGGAGGTCACCACAGATTTTTTTCCAGTTCAGATGTAACTGATAATTTGTGGCATCATGCCGTCATTGTCTGGGATGGCACAAATACTGCCATTCTCTATCTTGACGGAGTTAATGTGTCTTCAGGATTTAGTGGTCCTCCAACTCCTGATAGAAAAAGCAGACCCTTTGCTATTGGTGCACATTCGACTATTGCTGCTTACTTCAATGGCTTAATCGACGATGTGCGCATCTACGACAGAGCTTTGTCCGGTGAAGAAATCCAGCAACTTTATCATATTGGGTTGACCGGACATAATGACTATCATCTGCTGCCGGATTCGCCTTGCATAAACGCGGGCGACCCGGATTATGTAGCTGGGCCTAATGAGACGGATTTAGACGGTAAGCCGCGTGTAATTGGCGGCCGAATCGATATGGGGGCATACGAGTTTAATCATATCCCTGTTGCCTGCATCGTGGATGGTAATCAAGTAGTCGAGGCGAAAGCTCCCTGGGGAGCAAGAGTTACTCTGGATGGTTCCGGTTCAAGTGATTCTGATTCTACGCCGGGGACGAATGACGATATAGTTTGTTTCGATTGGTATAAGGTCGATGCCTGTGACCCGAACTTTGAAGATTTTCTTGCGAGCGGGGAGATTATAGACTGCAACCTGCCGCTCGGCGAACACATTATCGTCCTCGAAGTAATCGATAAAGCCGATGCGTTTGATACCAACGAGGTTACGATTATTGTTCAGGATACTACGCCGCCCGAGCTTACGCTGTCCGTTACGCCAACAACGCTTTGGCCGGCGAATCATAAGATGGTTTTGATTACGCCCTCCTGGACGGCAAGTGATATCTGCGACGCTTCTCCGGAGGTTTCGCTGGTAAGCATCACGATGAACGAAGATGATGAAGCAAAAGGCGACGGGCATACAACTCTAAATATTCAAATAGGCGATGATGGGTCTATCTATCTAAGGGCCGAACGCAGCGGAACGGGCAGCGGCAGGATTTACACCATAACCTATCAGGCGGTCGACGATTCAGGTAATGTTGCTGTTGCGAGCGCAACGGTTACGGTCCCGCACGACCAGCGTTAGCTCTGGAGACAATAACGGAATTTAAACCAAAGGGCTGTGAGTAAGCTGCTTGCAGCCCTTTTTTCGTTTGGGCGACCACATAGGGTCGCCCCTACATTGGGGTGGTGCATAACGGCAGGGCGGAGCCATCCCCTGTTACTCTGCGTAGTAGCAACGCTACGTAGCACGAGAAGCTGCGCTTGAGGCTGCCACCCGGATTTTCAACACCCCCAAACAAGTTTGAGGGTGCCACCCCAAACGAGGGACGATGGACGACGGGGGACCGAGGGCGGAGGACGAATGAATATCGAATATCGAACAAGGAATATCGAATGATGAAGTTAAAAGACAGGGCAGACACATAGGTCTGCCCCTACTGCGCTCGCAA
>Ga0209979_1002464_pt1 | contig 17667 bp, 17 predicted proteins | sample AnhtaG_FD_183114 | JGI IMG/M metagenome (GOLD analysis project Ga0209979, IMG submission 183114) | Deep subsurface microbial communities from Anholt, Denmark to uncover new lineages of life (NeLLi) - Anholt_01485 metaG (SPAdes) (version 2) | ecosystem: Environmental > Aquatic > Marine > Oceanic...
AACTAATTATATTTACCGACCTCGATGGGACATTTCTTGATTATGATACTCACTCTTTTAGTGCCTTAGAACACCTTCTTATCCGCCTCAGAGAGTTGGATGTTCCTTTGATATTCTGCACCAGTAAAACCCGAGCCGAAATTGAAACTCTGCGTCAGAAATGCCACAACCCTCACCCGTTTATATCGGGGAACGGAGGTGGAGTCTTCATTCCCAAAGGCTATTTCCCTTTTCCCATTGAGGGTGGCATTAGCCAAGACGGATATGAGGTGATCAGGCTGGGAGCCAGCTATGTCGAGTTGGTAGAAGCCCTCAGGGAGGCATCGGCTACCACTAAGGTGCCTGTTCGTTGCTTTAATGATATGACCATAGAAGAAGTTGCGCTGAAATGCAATTTTTCGGAGAAAGAGGCACGGTTTGCCAAGCAGCGGGAGTTTGATGAACCCTTTTATCTATTAAGTAAAGAAGCGGAGGCAGAAAAGCGCCTATGTGAAGCTATTAGAGAGTTAGGATATCATTGCACCCGTGGAACTCGTTTTTTTCACATCCTCGGGAAAAGTGATAAAGGGAAAGCTGTGAATCTTCTCATCTCATTTTTTGGTAGGATTAAAAGCCCCCTTATTACCATTTCTTTAGGCGATAGCCTGAACGACCTACCGATGCTGAGGGAGACAGACTATGCAGTGTTAGTGCAGAAAAGTAATGGAGGGTATGACGAAGAGGTTCTAAAGGCAATGCCCGATATAACTTTAGCACCTGCCCCTGGTCCTCAGGGGTGGGCTTATGCTTTGTCTCATTTTCTTGAAAAGTTTGCATTTGATTGAAAGTTGTGCTTTAATAATCCCTGAAAGGAGATGATATGAAATTCCAGACCGCACTGCGACCTTGGACAATCAGGCGTCTGGAAAAGATTGAGCATGTCAGTATGGTGGTGGGAATTCCCTGTTACAACAACGACTCTACCGTCGAGCATGTAATCGACATGGTGAGCGAAGGGGTTGCCAAATATTACCGGGATCTGCAGGTTTTAATTATCATCTCTGATGGTGGCTCCACTGACGATACCAGAGAGCTCGCCAAGGAAAAAACTGTCCATCCTTTCATAGAAAAGATAGTTACCATCTATCGCGGGATACCTGGGAAGGGGTCTGCTATCCGTATGGTATTTGAGGCAGCCTCCTTTCTCAAGGCGAGGGCTTGCGTTCTGTGTGATGCTGACCTCCGAAGCATAACCCCCGAATGGGTCAAAGCACTGGCAGACCCCATCTTGCTCCACAGACACGACTTTGTTTCTCCCATTTACTCCAGGTATAAATACGATGCCACTATTACCAACATCATCGCTTATCATCTAACCCGTGCTCTGTTCGGCAAACAGGTGCGACAGCCTATAGGGGGCGATTTTGGGCTTTCCAGAGGTATGATCAAGCTTTACTGTGGACAAGATGTCTGGATGACCGACATTGCTAAGTTTGGGATTGACATCTGGATGACGACTTCAGCCATTATGGAAGATGTCTGTATCTGCCAGACCTATTTAGGAACCAAGGTCCACGATGTCAAGGACCCGGCGACCAGCCTGGGACCAATGTTCAGGCAGGTGGTGCACACCCTCTTTCAATTGATGGAAGACTACTCGGATGAATGGCGGAAAATCCAGGGGAGCACCCCCGTCCCCATATGTGGCGCCCCTATCCACCAAGAACCCGAAGCTTTCTCGGTGGACCTGCTGGGGATGATTGAGAACTTCAAGGAAGGCTTCAAAAACTTCTCATCCCTCTGGGGGAAAATAATAAATCCTCAAAGCTTCGCTGTTCTCAGAAACTTAACCCAACAAGGAAGAGATGGCTTCCACCTACCTACTGAAGATTGGACAAAGATTGTCTATGATTTTGCAGCCACCTTTCATCGATGGAAAAGGGACAAGGGGAAGCTGGTAGATACCATGCGCCCCCTTTATTATGCCCGGGTGTCCTCCTTCATTAATACCACCAGGGATATGAGCAGTAAACAGGTGGAGGAGATAATAGAAGAGCAAGCCCAAACCTTCGAAAAATTGAAACCCTACCTATTGGAAAAGTGGGGAAAAGAATAATCGATGCTATCTAAGGCAACTATTGGCAAACCAATTTGGTGCCAGTTTATCTGATCTGAACAACCTCTCAGTTAACTATTCAACCTTGGCTTCCCGCAGATATCGGGTTGCCATCTCTGGAGTGCTTGGATTAATGTAAAAACCGCTCCCCCATTCAAAGCCCGCTATCCGAACGAGGCGAGGGATGACCTCAATATGCCAGTGATAATCGTGCTTTATGGTCACCCACTGGTCTGAAAACTTTGGTTCTGCCTCAATATTAGGAGAGGTATTCAGCACATAATTAAAAGGTGGGTCTTTTAATACATTTTTTAATCGGAGGAGGATATTCTTCAAAAAATGCGAGAATCTTTCTAACTCTTCGTCAACGACCTCTGCGAAGCTGTAGTTGTGGGCAATAGGAGCTATAAATACCTCAAAAGGGAAGCGGGAGGCATAAGGAGCAATGGCTACAAAGCCATTTTCTGAGTGGATAACCCTGGTTTTGGCATCCATATCCTGCCGTATGAGGTCGCATATGAGGCACCGCTCTTTCTCATCATAGTGTTGTTTGCTAGCGGTGAGTTTCATGTTTACATTTCTCGGGACAATGGGGGTGGCGATCAGTTGAGAATGAGGATGGGCTAAAGATGCTCCTGCCCTAATTCCATGATTTTTAAAAATCAATACATATTTCAAGCGAGGGTTTTTATAAAGCTCTCTAAGCCTCTCCCGATAAGCGAGCAGAACCAGTTTTACCTGTTCTGGGGGGAGGTCTGCCAAGCCCACATTATGCTGTGGAGTCTCTATAATAACCTCATGCGCTCCTTTTCCACCAATCATATCGTAGTAACCAACCCCAAGTCTTTTCTCTTCGGCTTCGACAATTAGAGCGGGATATTTATTAGGGATAACCCTCACCTTCCAGCCGGGGGAATCAGGGAGAGTTCCAGGGTCCCGGATAGCCCATATCTCGGGAGGGGTGCGAGCCTCATTACCTTCGCAGAAGGAGCAAACTTTCATATGGTCATACTTGGTAGAGGGGTCCAGATCTGAAGGCCTGGTCCCCCTTTCAGTAGCAATGATAACCCACCGCTTCTGTAATGGGTCGTATCTGAGTTCTGACATTTATATCTCCTTCCTGTAAAAATGGTTCTTTACAACCGCCTTGGATTTTTAATAAGGTCCTTCTTCACCACCAAAATCCCCTCTAACAGATAGGTGCCAACAAATATTCATATACTAAGAATATACGACAGTCAATTTGGATATGTCAAACATAATAATTGAAATCTCTGTGAAATTTAGCATTGTCGCTGTTGACTGAGCAGTGGTCTGGGCGGATGTTAAAAATTTTTGATGGCCATCCTCTCGGTTAAATATTATCCCCTTGTAAAACGGGAAAATTTGAATATAATATCTACGGATTGGTTTTATGAATAACACCACAATATTATAAAGGGGACTACCTGTTATAAAATATCAGCAATGGGTTAAGAAATGCAGAGCAAAAGGAGGTTATATCTTCTTAAAATGGACAAAAAGAGATTAATATGGCTATCGCTGGGTGTAAGTATCCTGACTCTGGGATGCTGCCTGGGAGCAAGAGAGAGCTTCATCTATTTCAGAACCTTCTTCTTCTTTCCAGCGGGTCTCATTTTAGGGAAAAAATGGGGCAGTCTGAGCCAGGCTCTTTTTTTAGCCATGCTTTTTATAATATTCCCCTCTTGGTTGCCCTCAGGGGCTACTTTTTACCCTTATATTGGCTTTCTGCTGGGTAGCCTCTGTATGACTTATTGGGTCGGATGGGGAAGAGGTTATAATAAGGTTCCTCCTACCGTCACCTTTGTCGTGGTGGTTTTTATGATATTCATGGTCGCCCTGGTTTACAGCCAAAGTAAATTGATGCACCCCTATTTCATTTACCCTTTCATTATAGCTCTGGCTGCCTTTATCTACTACTTTTTTCGTATGTTCAAAAGTCGTCATTTAGTCCAGCTGTTAGTCTCTGGTTTGATTATTAACTATCTTATTTCCACTCTTTTCTCCTTCAGCACCCAACTAAAATCTCCCTGGTTCCAACCCTTCATTCGGGTTTACCTCAACTTGGTCCCTGGAGATTTCCTCTCCATTCTGGTAATTGCTTTTATAATTCCTCCTATGGTTCCCTTGCTTATTAAGAAGAAAGTAATGAAAGAGGAACAGATCTTTCGAGCAATGCAAAATTCGATAAAAGGCTAAAAAGGTGTTGACAGACGGGTATTATTCTGATATATGATTTGTAAGTTAACTTTTTCAAATATTTAATATAAGGAGGGGAGTTATGACGAAAGCTGATTTGGTCGACAAAATAGCTAAGGAGGTAAGTATCTCCAAAGCCGCAGCTAACAGGGCAGTAGATTCCTTCGTTGATGGAATCACCGATGCGCTACAAAAAGGTGATAAAGTGTCCTTTGTCGGCTTTGGAACCTTTACGGTAATCCAGCGAAAAGCCAAAGCTGGGAGAAACCCCCGCACCGGTGCTCCCTTGATCATCAAGGCAAAGAAGGTGGTCAAGTTTAAGCCAGGGGCTAAATTGAGCGCAGCGGTAAGATAAAACCTCCTCCCTCCCTGATTTATTTACAATAGAAGGGGCAGACCAAATCTGCCCCATTTTATATTATAATCCGAGGAGGAAGCTTCTCATTTAAGAGTGGGAACCGAAATTGGACCCACCGATTGGCTGGTAACTCCGCTCAGGTTGTCTTTAAGTTGTAGTTCTAATTGGTACTCCCCGGGCTGGGTTTTTAGTGTAGTGGTTAGAGTGTAAAGAGCGTCTTTTTTCTCTTTTATCTCCTTCGCGGTGAGGCTAAAGGATATTTCTTCGGTCACCTGGTCTACCAGGCTTCCCTCCTTGTCCTTCAGCTTTGCCAAAACTCCTACATTCACCTTAAAAGATTCCCCCTCCTTATAGTATTGAAAATCCCCATATCGGACCGTCAGTTTAAGGTGAACAGCTATAAGCCCAGAGTGGAGCTCAGAGAAACTGGCTTTCAGGCTAAAGGGAAGCTTCGGTGGAAGGGGCTCTTGTAGTTGCGGCGAGGTGGTAGTTGAGGGTTGGTCGTAAGATAAATCGGGACGGAAGATGAACTTCTTTTTTATGTCGTCGAGCCCTCTTTGGTATTCGTCTGGAATCGCCTCAAAATAGGAGCGTCCTTTTACGCTCTGCCAGTAGTAGTCGAATTGGTCTCTGGGGAAAGGCCTCAGCAGGAAATACTTCCCAGTAGCATATAAGTCAGCAAAGACCAGTGGCTCGTTAGGCTGCCGGTGGCCAATTGACAACTTGTCATAGTACCAGAGATAGGCAGGTCGAGCACTTACACCAGAGAGAAGCTGCTTCCACTGACGGTCAGGGGGACCCAGAACAATGAAGATTTGTCCCCTGGCGGTCTTCCACCCCGCCATGCCTCTCTCTTTGAAGTTCTGGTTAGTGTAATCAAACCTACGGTAAAACACCTCTCTAAACTCATTGACGAGGGTCTCTGGATTGTGATCACGACGCTGCCAGAATATTTGAATAAACCTCTTCCTCTCCTCGTCGGTCTTTAACTTTTTGAACCTGTCTTTCTCTTCATTCAGGATGATATAGCTAACGGGACCCTCGAGCCATTTATCCAGCGAGCCCTCTACCTCTTCCTGGGAATAAGCCTGTTCGCACCTGATTGAAGTATGGCAATAAGCTCCCTCCACAATTAGCATAGAAACCGGCATTAAAAGGATGCTCATTATCCAACACCTTATGTCTCTTTTTTTCATTTTTTCCATCCTTTTCTTTTTTAAAGATTAATTGTCAAAGGAAGAAGAGGGTATTTAGCGGCTGCCAGCGCTGCTCCTGCTAAAATCATCCGTAGCCCGAGCATACCATTCATCGGCAAGATTATCGTATACCAGCATATAGTGGTCTCCCCCCTCGATAACGACCCTGAAGACCCGCTTCAGGGCTAAGTTATCCCCCCTTTCCCCTTCATACCATCCCTTCACTACCTTTTTAATTTTGTATCTTCTCCCTCCCATTTGAAAAGATAGAGGTGTCTCCTCTCCTTTGTAGCCACAGTAGCACCGGACTTTAACTGCTTGCCAGCTTTCGTCAATTATCATTAGGAGATTCCTATCATTTCATCCTATATTTCCGCTCAGAGCAGCAACTCGCCAATGGCTCGAGCTAAAAGGGAGCGGGGCAGCAGGGTTGGTCTGTTCGCTTTCTGAAGGGCTATCTGTTTCATTTGGCGGTTGAATCCGAGACAATCCAGAATGAGGAGCTCCACCCCAAAGGTAGAAAGGTATTGGGCTGCTCCCCTCAGCTTTGCCACATCCCCATAAGGGGAAGCCGACTGTAAAACAACCTCCCTCCCATGTGAAAGCCATATTTCTCTGGTAGACTCTATCTGTTCCGGCAAGGGGACGATTACCCCCAGCTTTCTCAAAGGGGAAAGGGACTCAACTGTGTAGTGTAGGAGTTTTGAGGGATAGACAATCAATCGGGAAGTGTCAAACGGGGGGAAGTCCCCAGTACACAAGATGGTCAGCAGGTCAACTCCCTGTCTGGTCAGCTTATCAATGCAAGCCTGCACTAAAGGTGTAATCTTCTCCTTGGCTACCTTGACCGTGCTCCCATCCCTTAATCGGGTAACCAAGGGAGGCTCCCCCTTGCTAGGCTTCAGTTGCTCTATCTGCTGAAAGGACAAATTGTCCAGAGCGCCTGCATCTATAAACTCTATCCCCTCCCCTAAGGTTTCCTTCATTTCAGGGATAATGTCCCCTCGCCCCGATTGCCCAATGGTAATTGCTCCCACAGTTTTTGCCAACAGCCCTCCTCCTTAGCAGAGGCTACCCTTTGCCCAGAGTTTGCAGGTGCTTCATAGAGCCATATCTCTGCACCACCTGGCGAAATTCACCATGGTCGTAAAAGCTCACCCTCTCCTCACCGAAAGCTTTGGCTACCTCGATAATGAACCTGGCGGCTACCTCCATATCGATTATATGACTCACCCCGGTGGCGCATCCGGGTACCGGTACTTCGGTCGTTATGGCAACCCCTACCATTGGGGCATCGGTTAGCACCGACGGCTGCATAATACTATTTATATGGTAAAGACCGTTTTCATAAGGGGTTATGTCGGTGGTGGTAAGGGGGAAGACGGCGGGCATCCTCCCACTTACCATTTCCATTATGTCGAGCAGGTCTTCGCTTGTTTTTAATATATACCCCTCTTTTACCGTAGGGGAGATGGCAAACCCTTTATGGTTAATTACCCTGTTCCCCTTAGTGGTGTCCACCGAGAGGATGGCGTCCATCATCGGGTCCACCTCTAGTTGGAGGAGCCTGTTCATATTCACCGGAGAATCCATAAAATCGACCGGACGATGGGGCTTAATGGGAGCATAAGGGCAGATATGGGTAGCCCCGATGACATCCCCTTTTAGAATATCCCCCTTAAACCGCATATCAGCTAATTTTAACATAGTGCCAACTACCGTCACCGCCCCATCCGCATCCGATACTATCCCCACCTTTGCCGGGCGGGCTCCTATTCCTCCGACTCTCCCTATTACCCCCAAGGTGGGAGCTTTCCCGCCACTTCTTTTGCCTGAGCTGCCCGGCAGGAGCACTCTTATAAAGTCGGTGCTCCCCTTCTCCCCTTCGAGGCAGTCCACGGTCACCTCGGTTAACCCCCGGCTTCGAAAGAGCTGAGCTACAGCATCCCCGCTCACCCGGGGGTCATCTAAAAGCTCATAAACCTCCATAACCTGCTTCAAAGCCATATATTAGACCTCCTTCTTGCTTCGTCTTTCCAGTTTCATGACCGCATAATAAAGTAGCATAGCGGAGACAATCCCATTGAAAGCAAAGGCAGAAAAGGGAAAGAACTTGATAATATAGGGATGTCCCGAGGTAATCCAACCGATACCAAAGGATACGAAATAAACAATAAGGGCTTTGAAATTGCAGGTCTTCGTCACCCCCCATTGTCCATGCTCCTCGGCGGAATGTCTAAGGAGATAGTAATGGACGATGATGATTCCCCCTATAGGACCGATGCCCACCGTCAGCAGCGTTAGGAAGAGCTCTATCCTTCCCAGGATACCAGCAGCTGCCAGCAAGGAGGATATGACCCCGGCGACAATGGTCAGCTTCCATTTGTCCCATCGTATTATGTTATTCAGAGCCAGCACGGCAGAGTACAGATTGTTATCGTTGGAGGTCCACTGGACTAACGCCAGAACGATGAACCCTACAAAGCCCAGCCCCAGATACTGGGGTGAGATAATCAGGAGGGGGAGTTTCTCGTGGTATTGCCCGGTTGCCATGGTCAGAACCGACCCTATTATATGCATCAGAGCGCTAACCCCCATAGCAAGGGTAGCTGCATAGAATATATCCCTTACCCTTTTCCGGGCATAGCGGTATACATCAGGGCTGGTCACCGCCCCCACTATGAAGCCTCCCGCTACCAGCGAGGCAGCCTCCCCTATGGTCAGAGGATAAGGGTCAGGGTAGTGGTTTTTAGCCAGGTTTACCAGCACATGATGGGGCAGGAAGTTCCGCCCTATTTTTATCATAGCAGCAATAAGCACTACCAGCGTCAAAGGGACTGCTATCCAGCTCAGCATCTTCAGACCACGGAAGCCAAACACCGCGGTGGACATCATCACCATCCCGGCAGCGAAGGCTATGTAGGGGACAGGCACCTTGGTGCCCGTGTAAGCGTTCACTGTTTCGGCAAAAAGCCCCGCTTGAATACCAAACCATCCGATAGAAGAGCCCGCCAGGCAGAGGGATATAATCTGAGAGCCGACACGCCCGAAAGGAGCCCTGGCAACCAAAGGGGTAGCTAGCCCTACCTTTGCCCCTATGAAGCCGGTCAATCCCATCATCACAATCAGCATTACCTCCCCCAATAGATAAGCTGCTATTAAACTTTTAAAGGAGCCTAAGCCCATCCCGATCATCATCCCCCTTAAGATGGCGGACATAACAATGGCAACCCCAATCCAGACCATCGCCACGCTAATCCAGTGTCTCCTCTGTTCCAGAGGGACAGGGGTGAGGGAATAATCCTCGAGGAGTTCAGCTTTCAAGTTAGAACTCTTTCGCACCTTTGGAGTCAAACCTATCTAAAAAATGAGGAAAGAAGTCAACAACAAACATTTTATCAGAACCTCCGCTTTTATGCAATTGACTTTTGCCAGTGGTTCCTGAGGAAGAAGATATAAAAGTTCTTGATAGCTGAAGGGGTTGATGATATATTTAGAATGTTTTGAAATTGCTTTCTTATTTGAAAAAAGGAGGTTAACAATGGGATGTTTTAAATACTTTTCCAAGATTACCCTTTCCATCTTTCTGGTTCTGCTCATTGCTCCGCTTCTACCAGCCCAGACAGCGGTCCCTCCACCGGAGGAATCCTTAGGGTTTCGAGTGGGTTCCGATTATAAGTTAGCCAGATGGCCTCAAATAGTCAATTACTTCAAGCTCTTAGACCAAGGTTCGGATAAGCTCAAAGTGGAGACCTTGGGGGAAACCACCGAAGGGAACCCCTTTATTATGGTAACCATCAGCTCCTCCGACAATATGTCCCGTCTGGATTCCTATAAAAGAATCCAGCATTCTTTAGCCAACCCCCGGGGGCTCAGCCCCGAAGCGGCTCGCAAGCTGGCTGCCGAGGGTAAGGTAGTGGTGATGATCAGCTGTAATATCCATTCCACCGAGATCGGCTCCAATCAGATGTCTATGGAGTTAGCCCATCGGTTGATCACGGAGGAATCTCCACGGGTACTTAACATCCTCGACAAGGTCATCTTCTTGCTGATTCCATCCCACAACCCCGACGGGCAGATAATGGTGGTGGACTGGTATAACAAGTATCTGGGCACCGAGTATGAAGGGGGGAGAATGCCCTGGCTATACCACAAGTATGTCGGGCATGATAATAATAGAGACGCCTTTATGGTCACCCAAAAGGAGAGCAAGCTGATAACCAGAGTTCTCTACCACGAGTGGTTTCCGCAGGTAATATTGAACCAGCATCAGATGGGTTCTTATGGGGCTCGGCTGTTTGTTCCCCCCTTCCACGACCCTATCAACCCCAATGTCAACCCCATCGTCTGGCGGGAGATGTCTTTCATAGGCTCCAGAATGACGATGGACCTGGAGGAAGAGGGCTACTCCGGGGTTATCAGTAAGGCAATCTACACCGCCTGGTGGGAGGGAGCTTTCTCACCGACCCCCTGGTGGCACAACATGGTGGGGCTGTTGAGCGAGGCAGCCAGCGTCAAGATTGCCACCCCCATTTTCATCGACAAATCACAGCTTCAGGGTGGAAGTCGAGGATTTCCCGAATACAAACAGCAAGAGAACTTTCCCAACCCCTGGCCAGGGGGCTGGTGGAGGCTCAGGGACATAGTAGACTACGAGCTGGTGGCCTCCTTTTCCCTCCTGGAAACAGCCGCCACCTATAAAGAGGACTTCCTCTACAATTTCTACCTGATGGGGAGCCAGGCTATTGAAAAGGGGGAGAAGGAGCCTCCTTTTGCTTTCCTCATCCCCCCCAACCAGCGGGATATGATAACAGCGGTCAAGATGATAGAAACCCTGATGCTGGGAGGGGTTGAGGTTCATAAAGCCACCGCTCCATTTACCGCCGATGGAATCGACTACCCTGCGGGCACCTATGTGATTCTGATGTCCCAGCCCTTTAGAGCCTACGCCAAAGATATGTTAGAACGACAGCGATATCCCGACATCAGGCTCTATCCCGGAGGTCCCCCCCAACCACCTTACGATTGTACCGGATGGACTCTCCCTATGCAGATGGGGGTAAGGACAGTGACCATCAAATCCCCCTTTAGAGGGGAGCTAGTAGCGTTGAATAAAGCCGAATATCCAGAGGGGAAGGTCTCGGGGCGGGCAACCTATGCCTATCTGTTCTCCCATGCCCCCAATAACTCCTTCATAGCTGTAAACCGTTTACTGAAAAATGGTTATCAAGTATATTGGGCTAAAGAGCCGCTGAAACTTGCCGGAGAAAGCTTTGAGCCAGGGGCTATGGTGGTGCCCGTCAAGGGAGGAATCCATAGCGTCATCAACTCCATGGCCGAGGAGCTTCATCTAAGCATTCATGCGGTAAACAAAAAGATCAGGGGAGAGGCTTATCAACTGAAGCCCCTGAAATTGGGCTTATACCAGCCGTGGACTGCAAATTCGGACGAAGGGTGGACCCGATGGCTGCTGGAGCAGTTTGAATTCCCTTACAAAAACATCCACAATGCTGAGATGCGCACCGGCAACCTCAAAGCCCGCTACGATGTCATAATCATCCCTGATGATAGCCCCCAGCAGATAATAACCGGGAGACGAGAGGGTCGACCCGGTCGCCCCTATACCCCACTGCCACCCCCTTATGAAGGGGGAATAGGGAACGAAGGGGTGGCTAACTTGAAGTCCTTTGTAGAAGCTGGTGGCACTCTTATAACCTTTGACTCCTCCTCCGACCTCCCTATAGAGAGTTTCGGTCTGCCGGTGAAAAATGTCCTCAAAGAGGTGCCGAGGGAGGAGTTCTTCTGCCCCGGCTCCCTGCTGGAGGTGGAGGTAGACAACGCCCACCCCATAGCTTTCGGCATGGGAAATAAGGCAGTAGCTTCCTTTGTTAGCAGCCCCACTTTTTCCCTACTGCCGAGCTTCGACCACAAAGCGAAGGTGATGGTAAAATACCCAGCCAAGAACCCTCTGCTGAGCGGATGGATATTGGGGGAAGAGAAACTCTTTAATCGGGCAGCTTTAGTTGAAGTAGAAAAAGGAAAGGGGCGTATCATCCTGATAGGGTTCCGTTGCCAGAACCGTGCTCAGCCCCATGGGACATTCAAGTTGTTATTCAACTCCCTATACTACGGTCCGGCAACCCTGAGCCGATTACCTTAAAAAAAGAGGGAATTTAACCCTCCGCCAACTCTGGAGAAAAATGACCGAGAAGCTTTATTTAAAAGACCCTTACCTTACCGCCTTCTCCGCCCGTCTGTTGAATCAAAGGGAAACCGACAAAGGGGTCGAGGTGCTCCTCGACCAAACTACCTTTTATCCCACCTCGGGTGGTCAACCTAACGACCAAGGGACCCTCAACGGCATTGCCGTCAAGGATGTTATCTTAAAGGAGGACGATATCCTTCACCTGCTGGAGCAACCCCTCTCCGCCTCGGAGGTGAAGGGGGAGATAGACTGGCTGGTTCGGCTCGACCATATGCAGCAGCACACAGGACAGCACCTCCTGTCGGCGGTCTTTATTGAGCTATGCCAGGGTTCTACTATAGGCTTCCACCTCGGCAGGGAGCTATCAACCATTGACCTGGACATCGGTTTCCTGACAGAATCCCAGATTGAGCGGGTGGAAGGGTTAGCCAACCTATACATCTTTCAAAACCTTCCCATAAGGGCTTATGAGGTATCCCCCGAAGAGTTCTCTCGGTTGAAGCTGCGGAAGAAGGAACTCCCCGAGGGGGTTAATCGCATCAGGATTGTAGAAATAGCGGGGGTGGACCTCTCTCATTGCGGGGGTACCCACCTCCGTTCCACCAGCGAGATAGGCTTGATAAAGATCACAGGATGGGAGAAATACAAGGGAAACATCAGGGTCAGTTTCCTTTGCGGGAGAAGAGCACTTAGGGATTACCAGAAAAAGCATAAGGTTATGGAAGAGCTTTCGGCTGCCCTTTCGGTCAAGCCAGAGAAGCTCAACGAGGCGGTCACCAAACTGAAGGAGGAGGGGAAAAGCCACTGGCGGGAGATAAAGCACCTCAAAGAGAGGTTGGCAGACCTCGTAGCCCGAGAGTTAATAGGGGAAGCTATCCCTTATGAGGGTTTCAAGCTGGCAAAGAGGGTTTTTCAACAGGAAGACCTCCTGGTGATTAAATCTGCCATATTAAAGGCGGTCAACCAAGAGCCCCTTCTGGTATTAGCAGGAATTGAGAGCCAGGGGATGGGTCATCTCGTCTTCGCCTCATCCAAAGGGCTGGGGCTACCTCTGGGGGAAGCCTTGCAGGAAAGCTGTAAGGTTATCGATGGCAGAGGAGGTGGGGGTGAAGAGTTCGCTCAGGGGGCAGGAACTAAACCCCAACACCTGGAAAAGGCTCTGGAGTCGGCATTGGGCTATTTACATAACAAAGGGCTGACCATTTGAGCCACTAAAGACAATGGCTGAAGCAGGGCGCTTCTCCAACCATATTTACAACACCCGAGAGGAAGTGGAGTTGGCCCTTGAAGGAATAAGGGATATTGCCGAACATGGTCTGAGCTCTTAGAGGAAAACTTTACTTTTCGGGGGTAAGAATCCTCACCTCACATTGGGCGAGCTCTTGGAACCGCTGGGCATCCTTCTCGGAGCCTACAATATCCCCCCAGTGCATTGGGATAGCCACCTTGGGCATGAAAGTGTTGACCGCTTTGGCGGCTTCCTCGGCATCCATGGTGTAGGTTCCTCCTACCGGCACCAGGGCGATGTCGGTTTTGACATCTTTCATCTCGGGGATGAAATCTGTATCTCCGGTATGGTAAATCCTCGTTCCACCGATGGTGACAATGAACCCCACCCAGTTATTCTCCTTGGGATGGAATTGCTTGCGGAGATTATAAGCGGGGAGCGCCTCAATATCCACCCCATTGATGGTTAATCGATCCCCTGGCTTCACAGTCCTAACATCCCCCTTGAGCTTGGTAGCCGCATCAGGGGTGGTGACAATGACGGTGTCGGATTTCTGAATTTTTTGCACATCCTCAGGACAGCAGTGGTCATAATGGTCGTGGGTAATTAAGATTATATCGGCAGGCTCTCCATCCTTTAGCTTCCAGGGATCGATGTAGATGATTTTCTCTGCCTCAATGACAAAGCTGGCATGCCCTAACCATTTTATATTTTCCAAAACCTTGTTTATATTTTCCAGCATTTTGCTAACCTCCGGTGATAATTGATAGCCAGCATTCTCCCGGCTATCAGAAACTAAGAAAAAAAGTGGCAATATAAACTAAACAACCCACCCTTTCGTATAGGCTCCTCTTATTTTAAGGTAATATTGTCCTCCCATACTCGAAGAGGTCGCCCGCCTGGTATATCTCCATCTGAACCCGGGAGAAAGGCTCACCCCCCTCTATCTTCTGTCCAGTGGTATGATTATAAGTCTCCCCGGTGGATAAATTTACCTCCAGAATGACCCCCGAGTTTACCTTTCCGGACTGGCTAACAATCCCCAGACACAGTAGCAGAGGGAAACCTGAATTAATGGCATTCCTCTTGTAAATAGCCCCAAAGGATTCCCCAATAATGAGGGCTATTCCCAAGGAGCGGAAACAGTCAACCGCCTGCTGGCGGGATGAGCCCGCACCGAAGTTCCTCCCCACAACAAGGATGTCCCTTGGTCTGGCTCTCTGAGGGAAGTCCTCCCAACCGGAAAGGTTTCCCAAAGCAAACTGCCCCATCTTCTCGAGTTCTGTTATTGCTAGGTGGGCATTATGATATATCTGGTCGGTGTCGATATCGTCTATCGCTCTACCCTGTTTATCCCGGAGAACCCAAATCCTCCCCTTGATTAAAATCGGTCTTTTCATAGTTAAGTTCTCTTTCTTAAAGTTTAACCGGAGAGGTAATCTTCCCGTAGAGGGCGGATGCAGCAGCTGTGGCAGGGCTGACCAGAAAGGTCTTTCCGGCTCCTTGCTTCCCCTTAAAATTGCGATTGCCGGTGCTGAGCTGAACCTCACCCTCACCGGTCATCCCCACCTGCCCTGAGGCACAACCACCGCAGCCAGCACTGTTCAATATCACCCCGGCATCAAAGAGAACCTCCGTCAAGCCCTCCCTCAACAGACGACCATAGACTTCCTTGGTAGCCGGCACCGCCTTGAACATCACACCCCCGAAGACCCTCTTCCCCTTCAGGAGGGAGGCAACCGCCTTAAAGTCCTCCCAACGCCCGTTGGTGCATGAACCCAAGAAGACGGAATCAATCTTCTCCCCTTCCACCTCCTCCACATCAACCACATTGGAGGGGCGGTAAGGGAGGGAAATCTGGGGCTTCAAGCCGGTGATGTCGACCTCTATGGTCTGGCAATGGTGGGCATTAGGGTCAGCCATTGGGGCTTCTATATCCCCCCTGCCCGACCTGGCTCGGCAATAATCGAGAACCTTATGATCGGGGGTAATGAACCCGGCTATACCCCCCATCTCGGTGACCATACTGGTGAGGGTTATCCTCCCATCAAGGCTAAGGCTCTCTATCGCCTCTCCGCAAAACTCTATCGCCTTGCCTAAAGCCCCTTTGGAACCCAGCCGCTTCAGAATGGCAAGAGTCAAGTCTTTAGAGCTCAAAGGGGGGAACAATTTACCCTTCACCACCACCTTGATGGTCTCGGGGACCTCAAACCATGTCTTTCCCGTTTTGAAAGCGAAGGCTATATCCACATCACCCATTCCCTGCCCCAGAGCCCCCAGGGCTCCTAAGATGTTGAAATGACTATCGGTTCCCACCGCTATATATCCCGGCAAGCATAACCCCTTGTCGATCAGAAGATGGGAGCCAATCCCCTGGTCGACATCGAAGACCTTTATCCCCTGCTGTTGGGCAAAGACCCGGCATATCTGTTGATTGTTGGCATAGGGAATGTTGTTAGCCGGAGCAACGCAGTCGAAGGTGAAGAAGGTTTTCGAAAAGTTTGCCACCCTATCCTTATCGTAATGCCGGCTGAGGTGCTCCACCACATTGGCTCCGCCGAAGTCCCGGGCAGTCCTGAGGTCGATATCAACCCACACTACCTTCCCCGGGGCGACCTCCTCCCGGCTGTGGCGGGCTATTATCTTTTCAATAACGGTTTTTCCCATCCTTCCACCTCTTACTATCCAAGCCTCCTTAAATATATCTGGCTACTTCCTCAGCGACCTCCAGAGTGGTGGCGTTCCCCCCCATATCGTAAGTTCTCGCCTTTCCCTCCGATATAACCCGGACAATGGAACTCTCCAGCCGTTGAGCCTTCTCTTCCTCGTTGAGATATTCAAGCATCATCTTCACACTTAATAGGCTTGCCATAGGGTTCACCTTGTATAAACCGGCATATTTAGGGGCGGAGCCGTGAGTAGGCTCAAATAGGGCGTAGTTATCTCCCACATTGCCGCTGTAAGCGAAGCCCAGCCCCCCCACCAGTTGAGCACACAGGTCGGAGATGATGTCCCCGAACAGATTGGAAGCCACCAGAACACTGTATTTCTCAGGGTTTTTAACCAGCCACATGCACATACTATCAATGTTGGTTACCCACAGCTCAATCTCAGGGTATTCTCTGGCAATTTGGCGGGCTTCCTCTAGCATCATCCCCCCTGTTTCCCTCAACACATTGGCTTTTTCTACCAGGGTGACGGTTGGCTTGCTATACTTACGGGCGTATTCGAAAGCCTTTCTGATGATAGCCCGACAGGCGGAGCGAGTGAAGAACCTGACCGAGATGGCTATATCCTCCAGAGGGACTTCGGCAAAGCGCTGAGTTTTGGGTTGATGTTGTAAGAAAGCCTCCATCACTTCTCTGGGTAGCGGATGGAATTCAATGCCGGAGTAGAGCCCCTCGGTGTTCTCTCGCAAGACCACTAAGTCTATGTTGTCTCTGTAATTAAGGGGATTTCCCCTATAAGCCTTGCAGGGTCGGATATTGGCATAGAGATTGAGTTCCTGCCGCATTCTCACAATAGGACTGAAATAAGTATAGCCCTTCCCCTGAAGCTCGAGCGCCAGCTCCTTCTCAGCCTCCTCCCTTGGCTTGGAGGTAATCGCCCCAAACAGGCAGCAGTCGGTATTCCTCAGAAGCTCCAATGTTCGCTCCGGCAATGGGTTCCCTTCCTTCTTCCAAAACTCCCAGCCCACATCTCCAGATATGTACTCAGCGTCCAGCCTTAAGGCATCCAATACAATCCCTGCCGCCTCTAAAACATCCTTCCCGGTACCATCACCGGGCAACCAGGCAATCCTGTGCTTAGCCATATATTCTGCTCCTATAATCTAAGCAGTTCCCAATAGCTTACGAGTATAGGGTATCAGACCCCCGCTTTGTAGAATCCCCATGATCTCCTTTGGCAGAGGTGGAAAGGTAAATACTCCCTCCTTGCAGGTCAACTTCCCCTTTTCAAAATCGATGGTTATCACCTCACCGGGCTTTATTTTGTCGGGGGCATCAGGGGACTGGATGAGGGGGAGACCAGCATTGATGGCATTGCGGAAAAAGATGCGTGAGAAGGACTTTGCCACCACTGCCCCCACCCCGGCATACTTCAAGCAGGTAGCCGCCTGCTCCCTGGAGCTTCCACAGCCGAAATTTCTGCCAGCAACAATAATATCCCCCTTGCTAACCCCAGTGATAAATGAGGGGTCGAGGTCTTCCAAGGCATGCTTAGCCATCTCTTCAGGCTCGGAGATGGTGTAGGTGTACTTGCCCGGAAAGATGACATCAGTATTGATGTCGTCCCCATATTTCCAAACATTTCCTTTAATATTCATATGTTTAGCTTCTAATATTTAAAGTTTTACTTTAAAAA
>Ga0209979_1002465_pt1 | contig 17646 bp, 16 predicted proteins | sample AnhtaG_FD_183114 | JGI IMG/M metagenome (GOLD analysis project Ga0209979, IMG submission 183114) | Deep subsurface microbial communities from Anholt, Denmark to uncover new lineages of life (NeLLi) - Anholt_01485 metaG (SPAdes) (version 2) | ecosystem: Environmental > Aquatic > Marine > Oceanic...
ATTGCCCATATCCTTAAAATAGAGCTTCACAGGATCGGTGGTTTTTTCCAGATTCTTGTAAGAAACAAAGTCGCTCTTTTCTTTTTTAGGAAGAATCTTCCTGTTTTTATTGAGTATTTTTATCCCATGGTGATCCATAGAGCTTAGAAAATCATCAAAACTCTTTCCAGTATTCATAGCCTCTTAGATCGAACTCCTTGATATTAGCAAACAATCACGAAGATAAATTAGGCATATTTCAGGCAGAATATTCCTTACTTATAACTAGAATGATAGGAATATTTACGAATTTGTAGATACAAATGGGTATGCTTGACAACCCTTAAATATGCCTTTCTGCAAAATTTGACTAAAATCTTGAACGTCTGAGTGCCGCTTATCAGAAGCGTCTTTTACCTCCAAATCCACCTCCGCGGTCTTCACGAGGGCGAGCCTCATTGACCTTAAGAGTGCGCCCCTTCAAGTCTTTGCCATCAAGCCCGGAGATAGCGGACTTAGCTTCTTGATGGTCGGCCATCTCCACAAATCCGAATCCCCTCGAATCGCCGGTGTCCCTATCTGTGATGATTTTAACAGATGTGACCTGCCCGAACGCTTCGAAAGCTTGTCGTACATCGTCTTCAGTGGCCTCCCGTAATAAATTGCCTACGTAAATATTCATTCTGACTACCTTTTAATATTGGAGTTTTCCATGATCCCTTATGATTTTGTCATGTTTTTTCTAATGGATAGGTCTCTTCAATTCCAACAGAGATAATAATAGCACAGGGAAGATTCTGCGTCAATAATTTAAAATTCCTTTTATTACTGGCTTTTCAGCCCACCAGCCTCTTCCTCGCATCCTCCACTTCCACTATCCCCGGATCAGCGGTTTTATAGTCTACAATGATATCATTCTTTGGACTCGTCACTGTTTCGGTTAAGCTAAATTCGGACCACTCATGATTTTTCTTAAGCGATGGTTTGCCTATAATGAAACCATTAGAGGAGAAATGCATGCTGACTTCTAAGGTAGATAAGGTCGATCTCAGCGAAGATCTCATCACCAGAAAAAGCACTTATTGATTTTCTTTATTTGAGTCCGTCAAAATCCAATCTTTTTAAAGCTCTCCCTGAGCTTGAGTTTCCAAAAAGTTTTGCGGTCAAAAGAGCGCGCAGGATTATTAATCGGATAAGGTCAACAAGAAGAAAAAATCTGGTGAATAGACTTTTTGAAGAGCTCCTTTCCAGCTACAAACGGATTTAAATGACTAGCGGGATTTCGCTTATCGACTCTTCAGCCTAGCCAGCCTCGTGCGGGCGTCGCCGACTTCTGGAATGTATTATTTTTTCCATTTAATCTTGAGAATGCCTCCTGAATCCTGGGCTATATACAGGAAGCTTTGATCATCGACCGTAATCCCCTCCTGATTATCCCCAGGGAACGCATGCCCGCTCAGGAGTGTTCCAGTTCTAGTGAACTCAAAGATAGTGTTGGTCGAATCGCTTATGACATAGAGATGGCCAGTTGCCTTGTCGAAGTAAAGACCAGAAAGGTCAATAACACCCAAAGAAAAATATCTAAGTATTTTCGCACTGGTATTTGTGTCCGCCTTGCTTTTGAGCGGGACCTCAACCTCAAATACTGCAGAGATGTCTTCAGCATCTTCTAGGTCAAAGCTCTGGTTTGCGACATAAAATGTGCCACCTTGGGGATGATCGATGTCTGGCACAAACGTAATAGCTTCGATACCTGACCCGCCAGCCTTGAGAAGTGTATCCCCCATGAACTTTCTGGGTATCGAAAACACTCGTAATACTTCGAAAGTTTCGGGATCGAGTTCAATTATTTTCTCAGCCCCTTCTACCGCAACATATAGGAGCCCTGTTGAGGGATCATGGGTTATTCCCTCAAAATCAGCGCGCACAATTCGTTTCTCTTTGATAACCGTTCCATCGGTTCTAATTTCACAGACTTCACCTAGATCAACAACAACAAAAAGGGTACCACGTTTTGAATGGAAACAGATTCCGGATGGTTGATAATATGGTTTATTTAAATGAGCTTTATCGATATTTCCGATCCACTGAAAGGGGAAAACAATACTTCGAGGGTCCGTTTCTTGACTTGCCGTTGTCGTGCTTCCAGAAAGTAGCATTGCTAAAACTACCAGTGAAATTGTTCTTTTTGGTATGTTTTCATGAGTCATTTCATTCACCCCCATATATTAGTGTGAGTCTCCCTCCAGAGGCGAGGAATTTCTCGTAATGCTCTGCTGATCATTTTTCAAGTTCATTCCACATAAGTAGTGAACAATACTCATAGGCATTTTCTGGTTTTCCCCATGCTTCATAAAGGGCGGTTATCCAGAGGTCAAGATCGTCTTGAATTCTTCTTCCATGGCCTTTACTTTTGCATGGGCTCCCCATTTTACATAGCCGTCACTGGCCGTGCGCAGCCACGTTGCCGCCTCGCCCTCCCGGCCTCGTTCGAGCTCGAAGCGACCCGCAAGCTCGCAGCCCAGAGTTGCGTTAAGAGGGAATCCGGCTTCACGGGCGCTCGTCACAGCCTCTTTGTACAGGCGCTGTGCTTCAGAGCCTTCGTCCCCTATGCGGGCCAACTCTGCTTCCATGAGGAGCTGCTTGTGCGCAAAGTTTTCGGGACGGAAGCTTGCCCATTTCTTCATGAGCTTCAATTTCTTGCTTAGGTCACGTCGCAGTCGGCGCTTCTCTCTTATTCCGGCATCGGCAATCCGTCGCGCAGCAATGAGAAAGTGAAAAAAGCAATGTTCAGCGAAAACGAACTGTCCCTGCGTGGTGCCGATCCTCTGCCCGGCCTCCTCCAACAGCTCGGAGGCTTTTTCATAAAAGCCCATGATGAATAGGGCTTTGATCTTGAAGGTGAAGTAGAAGCCAATCGGTATCGGATCGTCTATTTCGAAAAGATATTTGAGAAACTGATCTTCGTTGAATTCGTCATCATCGAAAGTCGAACCATTCTTTGTCAGGCCGGACAGCTGCCGCAGCATTTGGCGCAAAGCGGTAATTTCGGTGATGGTGTGAGGATTGTTGAGACGGAGGAGAAAATCTTCGTGTTTGTCTATGAGTTGCAGCGTTGCGTCAACCGATTCGGAATACATGCATTGCTGCGTGATCGCGACATTGAGGTTAAAACCCGCATAAAGCAGCGAGCCTTCTCTCATGCTTTCCCTGTAACCATCGAGCATGATCTGTTGGGTTGATTGCAGGGGGCGCGTCCACGGAAAAACAAATCCGCCCAGCATAAACAAGTTGCCCCCTAAATAAATGCCTCCTAGATAAATAGGACAGGCGTCCCTTCGTATTACTTGAAGCGCAATTTCACCAAGCTGGCCGCCTCCCTCAATGTCGCCAAGCCCTATCTGCCGGATAAACGAATAGAATGGCAACGAATCGCCAGTCGACTGAACACCGGTTGAAGCGATTTCAATCTGCACCAATTTAGCGACGTAGAACGCATACAGATTTTCCTGATATGTCATGAAAGCAGGAGGCGAGGCGCTTCCCAGTAGAGCAAACTCAGCCCATTTCTCCGGGTCTTTCCATTCACCCTGAGCCCGAAAATCGTCTGCCGTCTTTCCCTTCAAGGAACGCTCCGCTTTCCAAACCTCTAAACCTACGGATATCTTCCCCGGGTGGGCTGGATAGCGAACTCCCAGGATAGACAACGCCTCCCGGACATTGGCCAGGGCCTGATGCAGTCGTCCGACTTGGCTCAGGGCTTCAATTTTAACGATGTAGACCTCAACCTTTTCCACCTTTGTTCGTGCCCGCTCGATGTATGTCCGCCAGTGTCTCTCTGCCTCTTCCAGGTCGTTTCCGAGGTACTCCACCTCCACTGAAGCCTTGCTGATCGCGGCAATCCTCGCGTAGTCTGTCTCCCACGAATCGGGTGGAAGCAATGCCAAGGCCGAACGAAAGTATTTTCCTGCCGCTTCGAAGGCTCCCTCTTTCTTTGACCTGTGCCCGGCCAGCTCGTTGTACCGGATGACCTTATCCCGATCATCAGGTAGTAAAAGAAGTTCTGCGGCGGCATTGTACTGGTCGACAATGTCGAAGACATTCTCCTCGAGCTCTCGCGCAAAGATGGCTTCCATGGAACGGGCTATTGTCAGGTGCAGGTTGGCACGAGCGCGGCCTTCCAGATCTCCATAGACGATCTCCCTCAGTCGATCGTGGCTCAGACGAAAAAGAAGACCCGGCCCTGGAACCTCCTGGGCCATTCGTCGCTCAACGAGCTGGGATAGGGCGGCATGGAAGGTGTCTGATTTGAGTCCGGTCCCACGTGCCAAGACGTCCGCGGCAGTAGGCCGTCCACAGACCGCCAGGACTTCCAGCAGAGAGCGCTGGTCATCATCCAGCATCGCCGCCCGTCGCCGAAAGACTTCCGTCACAGTGTGCGGGATTTCAATCTCACTAATTGCCTTTTTAACCTTCCATGAATCCCCGGTAAGCTGGACCGCTTCATGTTCGACGAAGGAACGCATCAATTCCTCGACGTAGAACGGATTGCCCCCAGTTTCTCGAGCGACCCGATCGACGAAAGCCTCGGGAGGCTCGCCGGCACCCAACATCGAACCTAACATCTCGCCCACAGCACCTGCTCCCAACGGATCAAGCTTCATCTCCTCGAGACGCCCCTCACCCAGGAGCGCGTCGCGTATTGTCTCCACAGGACGTCCCGACACTTCATCCTCCCGGTAGGTACCAAGGAGCGCGATCGGAACAGGCTCACCACGGCGCTCTCCGATGGCGATGCGTCGGACGAGCTCAGCGAGCAGTTCGGTAAGACCGGATAGGGCCCATTGCAGGTCGTCTGTGTAGAGAACATATGGTGCCAGATCGGCAACCCGCATCATGAAGTCGGTGACAACCTCCTGGAGCCGCACGCGCTCTCTATGGATCTGCTCGAGAGGTGGTGCAGGCTCGATGCCCCAGACCTTTCCGAGACTCGGACATATCTTCACTAACTCCGGACCGTGCTCGCGGACGAGCCCCAAGCCGGCGAGTTTTTCGGCCCGCCGCATCAGCAGCTCCAGCATCGGCGCCAACGGCTGGAACTCAGAGAAGCTTCCCTCGAAGCAACGCCCCTGGCAGAAGAGAATCTGCGAGAGCTGGGCGTAGTGACGCACTTCTTGCATCAACCGGGACTTTCCGGTCCCGCTCTGTCCGCTGACCATCAACAAGGGCGGATATCCGGGAGAACCCCGAGTTCGGCGGGCAATGAAATCACACACTCGGTCATGCTCGAGCTTTCTCCCTACGAAGCGGCTGGAGAAAACATAACTCTCTTTTGTCTCGGACGTTTCCTTTTCGAACGAGAGGCCCCCTTGGCGATTGACGTCTTCGATCACCGCATTGGCCGTTGGATAGCGATCGGCCGGATGCTTCGCGCACAAACGTTCAATGACCGACCGCATCCACGATGGAATGGCCTTCCATTCAGACTCGTCGAAGCCAAGTTGTTGAAATCGATGCATCCGAAAGAGATCAGACAGTGAGTGGGAACAGAAGGGGAGCTGCCGGCAGAACAGCTGGTAGGCCATGATGCCAAGCGAGTAGAGATCGGAACGATGGTCGACGAGGGCTTCGGGATCGGCCAGCTCGGGCGCCATGTATCCTGGTGTGCCACCTCTCCACTCCCCGGGACCGATGGATTTGACGGCTGCAAGCCCGAAGTCGAGCACCTTCACTTGTCCATCATCACCCACAAGAACGTTGCCCGGTTTGATGTCGTAATGGATGAGCTTGCGGCTATGTACGTAGGAGAGCGCCCGGCAGTGACTCGAAGTCATACGCCGCCGCGACATTCGGGTGCTGCAGCAAGGTCAACACGCGGAACTCGGCCTTGAAGCGGTCGATGAGCTCGGGCTGGACAAGTTTACGGCGGATGCTCTTGAGGGCAACCCGGCGGGTTGGATTCAGGGGGTCGGCTACTCGGTATACCACCCCCATGCCGCCCTTGCCCAATTCTTCTATGATTTCATATCTATTGACAATGGTAGAGCCTGTAGTCAATTCCTCTTTAGGTGTTTCAATAGTTTTTGTGGCTTCGATGTCCTCGATGGAGGGTAGTTGAGTGCCACATTTTCCACAGAAAAGAGTATCATCAGAATTCTCATGATGACACTTTGGACATATAATTGACATTACAGTCCCCTTATTTTCCCATTCTGGGTCAGCAAAAGAATATCAAGGAATGCAGGCAGGTGTCAAATGGGCCGGGGTCTGCGTCCTTCCAGAGGTCGAGGAATTTCTCGTAGTTCTCTAGCTTTGTAAGCAGAAACAGAATAATAATTTCAGTATAAGACTTTGTCTTCACCGAGCTTCTTTATACGTTCGTCGATAGCCTCAAGAATTAAGTCTCTCCGGAGGAGGACGGCATCGATTTCCTTCTCTGTCAGATATTCTCCGACAATATCCCTGATAAGTTCAAAATTTAAGGACTTCAACTTTTCGACAAAAGCTCGGGGAAGCTCTTTCATGATTTTTGGACCTTCTTTGTGTTTCTCAGTGTAAATGAGCTTTTTTGTGAATTTATTGGATGTCCGGAAACAGCGAGAGTGGTCGGGAAGGATTATCCGCCAGTCCTTTGTTATGAAAATATTCCCCGAATGTCGGTCTTCATTGGCAATCAAGTTATCAAAAGCCCACCGCAAGTAGTTGGCCCTGTTGTAGTAGAGGACTTTGTAAGAGGGAACTTTGATTTCCTGCTCATTTTTATGCCTGGCTTTTATCCAATAATCCGCCCAAAGTTGACAGGAGCCTCTCTCTCCTCTAAATTTTTTTTCAACTGTCGGCGAGATCATGTTCAAACCCAAATACTTATCTAACCGATAAGCAGCGATTTCCCATCTCCAGTTCTCAATAAATCCCCTCATTCGGCCCTCTGCATTTTTCCAAAGGGCCTTTCTTGTGACTCCATTTTTTTCTAAGGTTAGTTCCCAGGGATTAGTTACTGCTTCTCGACTTTCCTGTTGTTTCTGCCCGATAATTTTAGCTGTTTTAAGAAATTCTTCCCATTTTTCTCTTTCAGCCAGTTCCTCTGAAGTGAACTGGGCTTTGACTTGATATTGAAAGCCAATAAAAACAATGAAGAAAAAAGAGATAATGATTCTATTTTTCATTTTCTTCCCTCCTTCTTCCCCGTATCATCAATCAAGATAGGGAAACAGTAAACTTTGTTATCAAAACATCAAGGCAATTTTTGTAACCCAGCCAGTCTCTTCCTAGCATCCTCGACTTCAGGAATACCAGGATCAGCATCCTTCCAGAGGTCGAGGAATTTCTCGTAATGTTCTATGGCTTTAGCTGTCTCACCTTGCTGTTCGTATATCTTCCCAAGCATGTAGAAGCTCTTGGCATAGGTATCGCCAGATTCGAGTCTTCCCATTGTAATTCTTGTGATTTTTTCATATTCCTCTCTCGCCCTATCCATATCTCCGGCTCTGTAATAGGCTGATGCGAGAGGTTCTATAATATCCGGGGACATATCTTGTGGGCCTGCAGAAACCAGAGAAACGGCCTTTTCAAGATGAACAATAGCTGCGGAAAAATTTTCTTTTTCACACTCGATCATGCCAACTAAACGGTAATAACGTCTCATGAGCCTCATATTTGCTTCTTTCTCCAGTAGGATCTTGAGATCATCTGCAGCTTCTTGCGCTCTGTCCATTTCTTTCAATTTGAGATAGGCAAATCCTTTCCCTTCTAAAGCTTCAATTTGAGTATGTAAGTCTTCCAGCTCAATAGCGATATCCCGCAACTGATCGTATTCCTTTAAAGCGTCTTGAATCTTTCCAGTTTTAACATAAATATTTGCCCGAGCGGCATGATAGATTCTCAAATGCCATATTTTATTGCCGAGTTTGTCTATTAAACCCTACATTCCGCAGTTAGCGAAGGGCAATAATTTGAATTTTCATCTTATATAAATCTATCATAATAAGCAAGATAGCTTACTGATACTTTATGCCTCTTTTCGCAATTAAGTCCGTTAAAATCTTGATTTCCTGCAAATGGATGGACTTTAATCGTCTTAAGGCATCTCTGCATTTTTTATATCGTTCGGCAGCTTTTCTCATTCTTTGAACATCGGCTTGACGAACAAACTTACAGCGGCGCTTTCCTTTCTCAGAAAACATAAAGAAGGTATGAGGATGGCCCGGTCCTTTTTTGCAATGGCAGTAAGGAGAACCACAGCGCTTATTGACCTTGTAGACAGTCCCTATGGCCAGTTCATCTTTTCGGACAAGGAGGCGTATGAGAGAGCGTTGTTCTGCTCTGAGGATATTTAACTGTTTGAGTAATTTTTCCTCTTGATTTTTCATGTCAGGTATGATAATAACATATTCGTGTATACCAGACAACCCCCGAGTTTCAAACATTCCTCCTCGGGATCGGCGACTCTCAAAGTTCATCTTCTGGGCGCCTGCCCGGTTATCCGTCATTTCCTCGACCGGATGGACCTGGAGCGCATCATACAGTCTTGCTTGCCTCGTAGTAGTCTTACTCTCAGTCACGGGAAAACTCTTTCTGTGTTAGTGCAAAACTTAATTATCTCCCCAGCACCTCTTTACCGCATAGCAGAGTGGGCCAACCCGTTTGAAGCATCCGCTTTGGGGTTGAGTGAGTCAGACAAAGACGTTGTTAATGATGACCGTGTTGCCAGAAGCCTGGACGCGTTGGCTTCAGAACATGGCCGTAGCCTTTTCTTCCGTCTTGCCTTACGCATGATTAAACAATTTGAACTGGAGACTGAACGGATTCATTTCGATACCACCACCGTCACATTCCATGGACAGTACAAAACATCGGTTAAGGAGCCGAAGATTACGCGTGGGATAAATAAAGACCACAGACCGGATCTTCGGCAGTTGGTTTTTGGCTTGAATGTAACCTCAGATGGAGCCGTGCCTCTAAGTCACCAAATCTACAGCGGGAACCGAACCGACGATACCGTTCACCGCAGCAATATAGATAATCTGCGCCAGCTTCTAGGACAAGAGGGTTTCATCTATGTGGCAGACAGTAAGCTCTGTACTGTGAATAATTTGCATCATATTGCCCGCTATGGAGGAAAATTCGTAACCGTTCTTCCTCGGACAAGACGAGAGGATAAAACCTTTAGAGAAAAACTACGACAAACAAAGGTTAAATGGCACCACATCCTTACGATTCCAAACAAACGTTGTAAGGATTCGCCACCCGATGTGTTCTATACCTCTTCTGAGGGGCCTTCCCAGACAAAAGAGGGATACCGTATTATTTGGATTAAAAGCTCCCAGAAAGCCCTTTTGAACAAAGAGATAAGACTCCAATCTATAGAGAAGGTTGAGATCGATCTTGTCCAGTTGGCAGCAAAACTCAATAAACGTAAACTCAAAAACAGGAGAGCGATCAACAAAGCCTACAAGGCCATACTCCAAAAATATAACTGTCAGTCTTATATCGATGTCAAAATCCGCCAAAAGACTCAGGTGGTTATCCACCGTATGAGGCGGGGACGGCCGTCTGAAAAAGATCCCATACATAAAATATCCTATCCGGTATTCAAACTGGAGTTTATGCGGAATAAAGAAGGCATTCGTCGAGAGAGTCGAACAGATGGGGTGTTTCCCCTCCTTACCAATTTAATCCCTGCTGGGAAAAAAGAAGTCTTGTTGATCTACAAGTATCAACCCTATCTGGAAAAAAGATTCTCGCAGCTTAAGACAGATCACGAAATTGCTCCTGTCTATTTAAAGAAACCAAAAAGGGTAGCCGGATTAATTCATGCCTACTTCATTGCCATAGCGGCTTCATCACTTATAGAAAGGCAGGTGCGTAAATCCATGGTCGAGGAGAAAATATCAGAACTCCCACTTCTTCCAGAAGGACGAACAACTAAAACACCTACAGCGATGCGTATTATTGAGGCCTTCAGTAACTTGTGCTGGTATGAATTTGAAGGAACAAAGGAGCAGGCAGTCTTTCCTATAAAGTTATCTGCATTACAGAAAAAGCTTCTGCGCCTTTTGGGACTGCCTGAAAATTTTTATAATTGATGGTATCATTGTAACCATATATGGATGGATTAATTCGAAAAATGCACACTCTCAAAGTGCGGAACATGGGTTATAAATTATATCAAAAAAAAATTACAACTCAAACGATAAGACACGATGCGAGTGGCATTGGATGTTTACGGCAGCGGGCATGGACGCGATGTGACAGGGAAAGGATTCTACGTGAACAGCCAGGGCGGTGCATCTGCCTCCCATGCCTTGGGGCCCTATGCCAAGGTTATTGACCCGTTCCAGCAGCCTTTTTTCCATGTCCGCGTAAAATGGGTCAGGGTTGTGGGATCCCAACGGTTTTCGCAACAGGGCTTTTTTTGCCAGGAGAGCAGAGTATTCGAAGTTGCCGCCTACGCCCACGCCGACAACGATCGGGGGGCAGGGATTCGAGCCGGCTGTGTCCACTGTCTCGACTACAAAATTTTCGATTCCTTCCTGGCCGGCGGCCGGGGCAAACATCCGGATCTGGCTCATGTTTTCAGCTCCTCCTCCCTTGGCGATGAAAGTCACCTTGAATACATCGCCTGGAACCAATTCCCAGTGGATATAGGCGGGCGTGTTGTCTCCTGTGTTTTTGCGCCGAATCGGGTCTTCCACTACGGATTTTCGCAGATATCCTTCCTCGTATCCTATGCGGGTTCCCTCAGTGATCGCCTCTTGGAGGCTTCCCAATCCATCATCTTTGTCCAGTCGGACATCCTCTCCGATCTCCACAAAAAATACGGCTAGGCCTGTGTCCTGACAGAGCCCCAGTTTTTCATCCCTGGCAATATCGGCGTTTTTAAGGATTTGCTGAAAAACAGACTTACCGGCAGGAGATTCCTCTTTTGCCTCCATATCTTTTATGACTTTTAATGTGTCCTCTTGGAGTTCGAAATTGGCTTTTTGGACGACTCCTCTGACTTTGTCTCGCACTTCAGACAGAATTATGATTTTCATATGATACCTCCGGGTTAATAATAGAAAAAAGATAAATAAAGGGGCATGACGTAACAGTTTAAGCATCCATTCAAAAGCTGTCAAGAAGAAAGTGGGATGACCTCCTCTTCAGCCTGCCTGGCTGTTTATGTTATTGAGAGGAGCTTTGTGCTTTCTTCGCTTCGCTCGGAAAAGGCTCCACAATCTCTTGAATTTAAAGTTGCCATTTTTTGCTATGGTGTGAATAATGCTTATAGGATGAGCTAGGAAGGAGGCCGATATGATCGATGAACACCAACTTTTTATAGATGGAAAATGGGTTTTAGGAAAGGATGTCAAAGACATAAAGTCTCCTTATGATCAGAGTATCGTGGGCAGGGTTCATTTTGCCGATGTCGATCAGGTTAGGGGAGCGGTGGATTCGGCTCATCTGGCCTTCCAGAAGACCAAGATGTTGTCCAGTTTCGAGAGGGCAAAAGCCCTTGAATTTGTCTCGGACCAGATCGCAAAGAATAAGGAAAAGCTGGCCCGGTCCATCGTAATGGGGGCCGGAAAGGCCATAAAATCAGCACGAGTAGAGGCAGACCGGGCGGTCAGCACTTTTCAGATCGCGTCTGAAGAAGCCAAAAGGATGAACGGCGAAATCATCCCTCTGGACCTGAGTCCCCAGACGAGCGGCCGGTGGGGACTGGTGAGGCGTTTTCCGATCGGGGTAATGGTGGGGATCACCCCATTTAATTTTCCGCTGAATCTGGTTGCTCACAAGGTGGCGCCGGCCATGGCCAGCGGAAACACGATATTGCTCCGGCCGGCTTCGCAGGTGGCGATGACATCGAGTATTCTTGCTGAAATCATCGAACAGTCGGATTTTCCTGCGGGGGGCTTCAACCATATCCCCTGCGGGTACTTGGCTGCCGATGTTCTTCTGGAGGACGACCGCGTCAAGAAAATCACGTTTACAGGTAGCCCGGATATCGGGTGGGAACTGAAAAAAAGGGCTAATAAAAAAAGAGTGACGCTCGAACTCGGGGGGAATGCGGCCGTCATCATCGAGCCTGATGCCGACCTGGATTTTGCCCTGCCAAGGACCGTTTTGGGGGCTTATGCCTATTCCGGACAAGTTTGCATTTCCATCCAGCGCATTTTTCTGCACAAAAAGATTTACGACAGATTTATGGCCCGGTTTTTGGATGCGACCGCAAAGCTCAAAATGGGCGACCCGATGGAGGAGAGCACAGATATTGGCCCGATGATCAACCTGGATGCGGCGAAGCAGACCGAGGAATGGGTGGAAGAGGCCCTGGAGGATGGCGCGCGGTTGGTTTGTGGAGGGAAAAGAGAAGGCGCCATGTTCGAGCCCACGATCCTGGAGAATGTGAAGCCCGAGCTTCGGATTTCCTGTCAAGAGGCATTTGCTCCGGTTGTCGTGGTTTCTCCGTATGAAGATTTTGACTTAGCCCTCCGGAGTGTGAATGACTCCATCTACGGACTGCAGGCCGGAGTCTTTACGAATGACCTGAAAAAAGCTTTCCAGGCTTACGAAAGTCTGGATGTGGGAGGCGTGATCTGTAACGATATCCCAACATTCCGAATCGACCACATGCCGTACGGAGGAGTGAAAGAGAGCGGTTTCGGTCGTGAAGGAATAAAATATGCTATAGAAGAAATGACCGAATTGAAACTCCTCGCCGTGAACTTAATTTAACTCGGGGGGACTAATTCGGGGACAGGTACCGAACTCCTGGGAAATAGTTCGGTACCTGTCCCCGAATTAGTCCGAATTAAAGGTTTGACATAAACTATTATTTTTACGTAAACTACAGATAATTGGTATATTTTCTTGACTAAATAGTTGAAGATGATGGAAGAAAATAATTCCTATAAAGATCGGAGGCGGTTTCCCAGACTTCCCTCTCAGGTTTATTACCGCATCGGAAAATCGCAATCCTTGAGACAGCGCGTTTCCAACATCAGTTTGGGAGGCTTACGCATTTATAGCGATACCCGTTGGGACATTGATGAAGAGGTAGAACTGGAATTGCATTTTCCGAATGGATTTTTTGGGAAAGGGTCGGCCCGTGTTGTCTGGATCAAAGAACTTCCTCCGGACTCGGGTGCCAGTTATGATTTGGGACTCGAGTTCCTCGAATTTCCCGATGAGGTTATCAAAGAACTGACAAAAGCGCTCAAAAACTGATCTTATCCCTCTTTCTTTTTGCGAACACTAGTGTGTCTTCACATGACAAGGCTAACTTAACTTTTTTTGATTTGATTTTCAAATAAGCTAATTTTCAGCTGGAACTAATCCTGTTGGCCAGGAGAATGTTCGGTTGTGAACACAGTCATTTCGATGGGCCTTATTTCTATCATTAATTGCAGACCTAGCTGATCTTTAATAGCGGTGATAACCGAGTGCGGATCATCAGGCTCCCAGTATAATGCGATCTCATAACGATCCTTCAGATCAGTTTCGTTCAGTATAACTTTTCCGATTGCGTCCTCCAACACAACACAAAACGTCTTGATCGATGTGCCCTGGCTTGATATTTGACCATCATCCGACATTATCGGCATATCAGAATTGTGCTTGGAAGGACGGAGCAATTTTGTTGTTTCATCGGAAGTTTTTAAAACATACACCTCTGTATCCCTTATCTCTTGGTAAGTCTTTAATCCGAACGTGACCTCAAGGGCCTGACTCAAAAGGGATTTAAGCGCTTTTCGGTTGTTTTTTGGAAGATTGACGGAGACGGCGTAAGTCTCATCTGAAAGCGGAGTGGAGCCCACTAAGCGAACGGGCGGAACATCATAGGCAATGGAAACAAGTTTATGCAGAGTCATGCCGCGTGCCTTAAAAGAACGGTTTGAGAAACGCATGGAATTTGATGGTGCGGCCGGGCGGATTGACAATTCGAAAAGAGGTTGTATGGCTTGCGCCTCTGCTTTCTTTTTTTCTGGACTTTCAGTCCTTGTCCCGACAGATTCTGCGATGACCTTATCCTGAGTGATGGGTTCCCCTTCCAATAATGTCTTTATCAAGGCAGCATTCAATAACTTCGGCGAAGTCAGGGCTGCAATCCGGCCGTTCCGGTCGATAACCACGGTTTGTGGAATGGTCTTGAATCCGTAGGCTTTTATCAAGGATCCATCCCTATCGAGACCTATCCATCCTGAGATGGGATTGACTTTCAAGAAATTTTTCACCTTCCACTCTTCTTCGTCGGAAACCGAAAGAAACCGGACAGGTTTTGACTCGAATTCTTTAACAAGCTCATTCAAATGAGGAATGGCCTTTCGGCACGGTCCGCACCAGGTTGCCCAGAACTCCACCACAACGACTTTTCCTCTGAGAAGTTCCTGGATTTTTTCGGCGTCTACTGGTGCTTGCAGTATGGCTTCTAAATGAAACGGAGGTGCCATATCTCCAACTCTGAAAACAGTCGGTTCATCCTGGGCATGAATCCCGAATGCGCATAAAACTAAAAGGATAAAAATCACGAAGCGGTTTAAATTTTGTGTCATTCCAGGCCCCTTATACTTAAATACCATTCTGTCTTTATAACACAACGGATGATCAGCGGGAAGGGATCGCTCCATATAATTTCCATTTACTCGGTTTTCATTTTGGCGTAAACACCGCTTTCATCGTGAAGGACTTTCAGGCCCTTCCGGCCGATGCATACCCCATCGGGATTGAAGATGTCGTAGATGAACTCATTCGTCCATCCTCCAATTCACTTTGTAGCGTTTGACAATGTGAAATCCGTCTTCATCTTCCGTGATGGAGTAGATTTTTTTCTTTTTGATCAGAAAGGGGCGGAATTTAAAAGGGAGTTTCGCGAGATATCTGCCTTCAGGGTCGAACACATCATAGTAGTACCCTTTGCTTCCTTGTATGCGTTCCATGGTCATGACAAAAATCATGCCTTCATCATCCGTGGTGATCCGTCGGAAGGCATTGTGATACTTGGGGATTTTTAATTTTATACTCTCAGGTAACTCTTCCGTTGCCTCCTTTTTTTCTTCTTCGGTGATTTCTACCGGGTCATAATCTTTTGTGATTTTTTTGACCAGGCTTCCTGTGGTGTCGAAAATATTAATTTCGTAATGATCGGGAATCCCCCAAACCACCCGGTCATCTTTGTCGAATCTGTAATAAATCGTCCCACCGAAGGGATTGAATCCCTCGTTGCTCGCGCTTGGTGTGGGAGTAGTGCACAAAATGTGCAAGAAGTTCAAGTCCGTATCGTATTTGTTCAGCTCATAATGCGAATTTTCTCCATCCCTCACGATCACGATTCCCAGGATATCGCCGCGAGAGTCGACTGTGACTCGTCTAATTCCTGTTTTAGCTGAGGGGAGATCGCGGATATGTTCCCCTTCTGTTGAAAAATAAACAAGATGGTTTCTGTAATCTTCTATGACGATCTCATTCTGATTTGTCAGGCTCATTGTTAATGCTAAACTGAATTCACCTGGTCCCTGTCCAGCCCTCCCGAATGTTCTCAGATGTTTGCCTGTGTTATTGAAAGCAAGGGCATGATTTTCTTTTGCGTCCAGAACATAGATATTTCCGGCATCATCCACCGCGATAGATCCTATTTCGGAAAACAAATAATCTCCCTCTTTCGTGGATTCCCCGATAGACAGGTCTTCCTCGAGGTCGAACACATCCTCCCCGTAGATCGGTTCTTTGGGATTCTGGACAACAGTGACACCATCCTCTACGGTGATTGTTCCTTTCCACTCTGTTTTTTGGTTTTGACAGGCAACGGCCAAGATGGTAAAAATGAGGAGAGAAATCGCGATTACGGATTTAAAATATTTCATGATGCTCCATTTGTTTTTTTTAACCTCTTTAATTATAAATACGTTGCGTACGGAATTAAAGGTCCCAACATTTTATGGCTAGCGTAGCGATGCAAATCGCTGTTGTTATCGCGTGTGATGTTGCTGCAGATAGCGCTGGATAAGATCTTCGACAGGGACGCCATCCAGGACCAGGCGGGAGGATTCAGCGCCGTAGATCCATTCCTCGTATAACCTGTCGAGGTTTTGTCCGGAGCGCTCCTTCATATAATTCAGAAACTCTTCCGAGGTGGCTCCGCTGTGCTTGTATTTCTGGTAAAAAGAACCGGCGGCACCCAGAAAGTCTTCCTCTCCCATGAGATTGTAGAGGATATAGAAAAACAGCATTCCTTTTGTGTAGGAAAGGTCTGTCAGTCCTTCGTTGCCGTATTCGATGATGGGAACATCTTTGTATTTGGGATTCCGTTCGCACTGCTGGCGGAAGCGGGCGCTCAAGCGTTCTAACCCTTTTATCAAGGCATCCGGTTTGTTATCCAGTCTTTCCTGAACCAGATACTGGAGGAGCATAGCCAGGCCTTCGGATTCGAAGCGGGCGGGAAGGGGATCGGTGGCCCTCACATTCCAGATATGGGAGATCTCATGATATAAGGCCGTGAGGTTGTCCCGTTTTTGGAAGGCATCGGCAGTCTGGAGGATACTGGTGATGTCTGTCTGTGAACCGTATCCTTCGGGGATTTCGATGATGGCAAAGCCCTGGAAATTGTCTGCAGGTCCAAACCAGTTGGTGAAGAGCTGAAGGACGGTGTTCATGGCCTTTAAAATCATGGAGGCATTGTCCTTATCTTGGGGGAAATGGAAGATTTTCAGGTTATTCTGTTTATCTTCGACGATGCCGTAGGGCGCGATGGGCATATCCAGGCGCCACGCTGGCTTGAGATTTTTATAGGTGTATGTAGTTTGTCCGTCTATGGTGGATTTGCCGGCCAGTTTCCCCCCGTTGGCCACAACAAGGTCTTCCGGCACGGTGACGGAAAGAGTGTAGTCATAGCTCTGGAGTCCGGCTCGGCGATTCACCTTTTCAGAGGGATATCCCACAATCGGATAGCCATACCCGTCCATTCGCATGAAAGTGAATTCTTTGTCGATGTGGTCTTTGACATACATCCATCCGTCGTTGGAGTAGCCGAACAAAAAACCTTCGTAAACAATGCCGATGGTCTTAGACTGACCGGAAGCAAGAGATTTCGGCAAGCGAGCCTCCACATAGTTTGCCTGAAGCTGTTCCCAATCCTCGAAGGACAGGACTTTTTGTTGATAGGGAATAGCTGCACCTTTTTCGTCCGTTATGGCCGTCACTTTCAGGAGACGGTAGAGAAGAAGAGGAATTTCGGAGATGGCTTCATCAGAGGGATTATGAACGGTTAGGCGGCAAGAACCGAAGATTTTTTCCGCCTCATAATCGACTTTTACATCCAGCTCATAGCGCGTTGTTTTGAGCACAAGAGTTTTTGAAAAAAATTGTTGTGAAAAAACAGGACAGGTCAGGATCAGGATAAAAATGAAAAGAAGAGAGCCGATTTTTTTATGCATGATTTTTCCTCATAGAATATATACGTCATGGTTGGAAAAAGGTAACGATTCATTGCCGCATTAATTAGGTGACGGGATACCCGACCCCTTAATTCAGTAAATAAGTAATCAAGTATCCCGTCACAGAATTATATTCTCCAAGTTTTGAGTCATCCTACCATAAACGATTATCTGATGACAGACAGGAGTGAACCATTTACAATGGATTTTCGTAAATATAGATAAATACTTGAGAGAAAGCGCATTTGCATCC
>Ga0209979_1002467_pt1 | contig 17640 bp, 23 predicted proteins | sample AnhtaG_FD_183114 | JGI IMG/M metagenome (GOLD analysis project Ga0209979, IMG submission 183114) | Deep subsurface microbial communities from Anholt, Denmark to uncover new lineages of life (NeLLi) - Anholt_01485 metaG (SPAdes) (version 2) | ecosystem: Environmental > Aquatic > Marine > Oceanic...
ATTGCACAAAAACCTACCACAATATATAATGGATCAAAAAATCCTATTTTTGCCTTAAAATATTTTTATCCTCAAATTTTTGTATTCTCTTGAGTATGGAATTTTTATTCCTTACTCTTCTCTTTCTTTCCCATCATCTTAAAAATATTGACTAATTTTTAACTCTCTATTTTTATTTATTAAAGTGTGTAATTTTTAACTATACCCCTTTAATATTTCTCAATGAGATAGTATTCGGCAAAATTATTTTAATTATATCAACAATATCCTTTCTGATAGAGGGTTCCCCACCTAATAAACAGATGTAATTAAAACCTGCTTCAATCGCATCATCTAGTGTTCTTCTTATAATTTGAAAACCTAGTTTTTCTGATGCAGATGGAGGATCATTTTTTATACCGCAATATACACAAAAATTATTACATCTACTAGTAATTTTAAAATCTAACCACCTAAATTTGTAAGATATAGGGTTTTCCTCTCCCATTTTCAATCCCAAATTTGATTATTATTTTTTAAATAAGGTATTTTTTACAAAAAATAAGATTTTTTATTGTCTATTATTTATTTTCCTCTTTTTTAAAATTCATTGATAATCTCTTTATTAGATTCCATTAGTTCTGCCTCATTTTGAAGTTCTGGATGAATATCAAAGATTAGATGCTCTGGACACTGGAAAATCAATTGGTTGTTAATAATCATAAAACTAATTCTATGATTGTCAACCCAGTCTTTAGAAATAAAAGAATATCCCTCAAATCGATCATTTGATAGAATATAGCAGTTATTCTTTGCAGCGTAGGTTAAGATGAAATCATCTGCTCGAGTTCTTGATGGTGATTCAATAATTAGTTTTGGAATTAGATAATCTTTTTTATAATTCTTTTTATCGTCAATTTTATGATATAGAGAGCAATCCGCAATGCTAATAAGTTCTATCTCATCTGGAATTGTAGAGAATAGGAGATCAATATTTTGCTGTCTTGGTTGAGCTCCTCGGCAATTATAATGGGCTATATTTGAAATGTCAGCAATAATTATTTTTTTAATTTTAATCACCTTTTAGTGTTTTAATTATAAAATAATTAAAAAAATATATATGTCTTATTTACTAGGATGCGTAATAAAAAATAGGAAATGTCCTATTATCATAAACTTTAAATTAATAAAAATTAATATTAATTATATGAGTCAAAATATAATCCCTGAAAAAGTTCCTGATCAAATATGGAATGCAAAAAGATACGAGGACATTATTCTTTACACATTAGGAGATTATGGACCTCTCGAACGGGAAGAATTTATTAACGATTCCGAAAAATCTATTAATGATAGAATGAATAAAAATACATTTTATAAATGGGTTAAATTACTAAAGAAAAATAACTGGGTGGAGGTAAGTAAAGAAGGTAAAAAAAGTGTCTATAAGATAACTTCAATGGGTCAAGATGAACTTTTAAGGAGATTAAAGAATTATAACTTAGATTTTGAGACATTAAATAAAATAGAACAAAAAAGGATTAGTAATTATATAGAGCTTATTACTAAATTTTTTAAAGAAAATGACGTTATTAAATCAGAAATAAAACTTGAATTTTTAAAATTAGCAAACGACATTACATTTGATAAGTTTAAAGATATATTTTCGATAGAGAAATTTAATAAACTTTTACTTTTTTTGGTCTTAAATCATCCAAGATTTTACTTAAGTAATAATATTTCTATTGAAGATTTTCTAAAAAAATATAATATTAATTCAAGGGATGATATAACAAAACCAGATATTTTATTTTTTGTACAAAAAGTAGTAGGCGAAAACATATATGGAGTTAAATATTACCAATTAATTCTCGAACCAAATAAAATGGCATTATATTTTAGTTCGAATAGTGAATTTGGAATTTTTTTTGAAACTACAATTAAATCTCGGTTAAAAGATCTGTATTATTTAAAAAATCTAGGAAAACCTTCGCTCGAAATCCTCCGTGAAGAAGGGATATGGACGGGAAGCGACCAGGGGAGAATGGTTATCGATTTATATCATGTTTATAAAAATATACTAGATGATTTAATAAATAAGTATAAATTATTCCATAAGGATCTTAGAGCTTCTCTACATCAATTATTAGACAATTATATAAAAGATATTAAAGAAGATTTTATCAAAAAACCCCCTTTAATTATGTCCGAATTAAAAGAAATAGGTTCTTTACCATTAGAATCACCTCAAAAAATAAAAGAAAAACATAATAAATCTTATGAATATTATGAATTTTATATAAAGGATATGAATTTTACTTTCTCAGAAAGAATGAAAGAAAAATTAAATTTATCTAACGAATTTTTAATTAATGCATATGATTTTTTTTTTAAAGAAAGAAAAGATAATCTTGCTTTAGAAGAAATCGTTAAAGCCGTCAAATTTGATCAAAAATCTGCTGAAATTTATCGATTAAAAGCTTTTATCTTGCTAAGATTGAAAAAATATGATGAGGCATTGAAAACAATTGATAAAGCTATTGAATTAGCGCCAAAGAATTTAATTTTTTATGAAGATAAGATTAAGACATTAGTCTTATTAGAGAAGGGATTCCAATCTATTTTAGAAGTCGTTAGTATAGTTTCAAATTTGAGGCTTGAAAATTCAGATTTTTACTCATTTGTAGCTACTTTATTTATAGAAAATGAACAATATGAACTAGCTCGAAAAATGATAGATAAGGGAGAGGAATCAGATGATCCAGAGTATTTCTCAGAATTGATATTCCAGTATATAATGCCCGCTTATTGCAATCAAATTAATAAAAAATTAAAAGAAGAAAATTACGAAGAAGCGCTGAAAATAATTGATAAACATATAATATCTACTCCAAAAATCCATGAATATAAAATAGAAGCGTTTGTTGGGCTGAAAAAATATGATGATGCTTTAAATGTAGTCGATGAGGCAATTAAAATATGGCCAAAATATCCACAACATTTTCCATCATTTAAATACGATTTTTCTTCATACATTCCCTCCGAATTAATTACTGAAGAATTCGTAAATATTACAAAAGAAATAGATGGAGAAAAGGTATTTAATGGGTATAAATTTTGTAGAATGAAAGCGGACCTATTATATGATATGGGAAATTACGAGCATTCTTTAAAGATAATAGATGAAGTTATCGATAATTATGAGAATTCTTTAAAAATATTCGAAAATTACCCACCGTATTTGGGAGATAAAATTGTTCAGACAAATGAAATGATCGAAGCTGAATTAAATCACTTAAAAGGAATAGAGCTTCCTGAACCTTATATTACAAAAGCATTAAATCAATACAATTTAGAAAGATATAATGCCGCTTTGGAATCAATCGATAAAGCAATTGATTTGGCACCTGAGAATCCAAGATATTATTACATTAAAATTCAACTTTTACAAGACATGAATTTTCATAATGATTATTTGAAAGAAATTGCTAAAATAATATATTTAGATCCGTCTACAACACATTATATTTATGATAAAGCTTATTTTTTAGCAAAATTAAATAAAAAAGAAGAAGCACTAGCAACCATAAATAAATTAATAGAAAAAAATCCAGAAAAGGTATTTGATTATGAAATAGTTAATTTTTTAGCAAAATTAAATAAAAAAGAAGAAGCACTAGCAACCATAAATAAATTAATAGAAAAAAATCCAGAAGAGGGAAGATATTACATAAAATATGGAGAAGTCTTAATGATGTTTAAAGATTATAATGAAGCAGTTAATATCTTTAAAAATGTATTAAACCTTGAGCCGGATTATAGACTAAATGAAGAGAAATTTATTGAATGGGACGTTCACCTAATTTATGATTCTTATATTAATATGGGTAAATGCTATAAAGAACTTGGAATGTACGATATTGCTTTAGAAAATTTTATAGAAGGAAAGAGGCTAGCAGAGGAAGTAAATAATTACTATTTGGTAAATGAAGCAGATAAACACATTTCAGAAATTATCTAAATTTAAAAATCATAGAATTTTTCTAAAATTCCAAATCTGGTAATTCTGACAGAGTCTATTTGAATGATCTGTCGTCTTTTGTTGTAATATACCTTAATCTTAACCGATACTTACTTTCAGGCAGAGAAACGGCAACTATTATATTTGTATCTATAACAATTCTTATAATATCACTGGATTGAAATAAAGACATTCTATTTAAAACATCAAAAATCAAATAAAAAAAAATTAATTATTAATGAGTCAGATTTTTAAGATTTATTTATTAGTTCTGTATTAATCATACTATTTTCTCAAAAATAAACTCATTGATTCTTTTCTCTAAATCCTCAATTTCTTTTATCAATGGATTTATTTTTTCATTTAAAGTCTCTAAAAATAAATCAGATAATTCCTTTAATTCTTTTACTGATAATTTTTTCTTCTTCCCAATTTCTTCTAAAAAATCTGCTGAATTTAAATTCCAAAATTTTTTCAATTTTTGTGATAATTTAGGAATTCTATAGAGTTGATAAACGACTCTATTGCTATGAAGCTCCGATTTTGTAGTGATATCTCTTGCTAACTCATATAAACTCTCGTACATGTAATCTTCACAAGGAACAACCACGTGTTTGAATAAAGTGGCGGCTTGAACCCAATTTGGATCCTGCTATTCATTCATAGGATCATTTTGCAAGTAAGAATCTTGCCTTTCTAACAATCCTAATCGATCCAGTATTCTTTCTAACAAATCCGAAGATCTTACCAAGCTAACAAAACCGTCGACCTTAAAATGCTTTAAAATCTTTCGCTTCACCTGTACCTGAATGGTACTCATACTGATACCAAGTCGCCTGCAAATCGCATTTACGCTAATCTTACCTTTATACGCACATAAGCCTGATATTGAGCACACAAGTCCCGCAAGAACATCATCAGTAGTACATTTAACTACTTCCCATAGTTTATGTAGTATTTTTTTTGAGAGATGATAGAAGGCCATTCCCAATTCAAAATGCTCACAGACCTCAAGGATTCTCTGTGAAATATAATTTTTCCTATCTCTCTCTAAATATTCAGGAAAATATACGCGAACTTGGGTAAAGAAGTCATTAAATTCCTTTTTTGTGAGCTCAGTTTCACTAAAGAAATCTGTCATAGTTATCGAGATACTATCAAGTCGAAGACGGAAATATAAAATAATAGCTACCAGTTTTTCTACATTTCTATATTTCGAACCTGGTCTAAGTTGTGCCCTAATTTCTTTGAAGTTTGCTAAAGCTATTTCTTTTGTAGATTTATACTCTCCTAAGCCTAAGCGATTTAGAACTCCTGAGAATTCTTTACGTGCCTTAGCATACGCTATTTTATCATTATCGATAATATTGTTGAATTTGCTCAATCGGTTTAAGCTCCTTGAGTTAGGAGATACAACCCTTTCTTTTCTGGTTCCTATCTGTGTTGTTCCAATACCGGTCGCATATTGAACAAGGTCCGTATTATATGGTCTATCATACTGTAATTTTTGAGCTTCTAATACAATTCCACAATTTCTACAGACATATCCTGAAATAGTTTCGGTAATATCGCTAAAATTACAAATATCACATATTAAAGGGGAAAAGCCTTGAACTATAAAACTATCTTGAATTGTCCTATATGTTGCCACTTTTGACCACTATTTTTTGTTTTATTAAGAAAACTTTGTGACAGTGATTAAAATTATCAAGCAAAACAGAAATATAATGATGAGAATCTTACAATTCTGAATCTTAATCGAGAAAGACCTCATAAAGATCAAGAAAAATGGCAAGAATTTTACAATAGAATGGCAAATACAGATCCGAAACATTTAGGGATCGACATCCAACATATGCTAAACCTCAGAAAGATAGATGGTTCACTTTTAGAAGAACTCTGAATGAACATTCCTGTGGATTGCCCAAAAAAACTTTGATTATGAGCATCTGTCATTTTTTTCACTATTTCACTTTTTGTCAATTTAGTATTATTGGGAAAAATAGGTAGAAATATTTAAAGAAAAAGAGAGAAAAAATTTTTAAAGATATCAATTCAGATTCCTTTGTAACATATTTTTTTACGACTCAAAATTAATTTTAAAATCCATTATCCCAATTATGTTACTATGGATGTGAAAGAATTATTAGAAAAGCATGAGAATTTTGGAAAACAGATAGAGAAAATTCCACTTTATCGCAAAATTACATATAAAGAAGAGATGGAAAATGAAAGACTCATTGGAAAACCACGATTTGAACCATCATTATATGAATGGGAACCTAAAATGTTTGCATCTTTAAGGGATCACTTACAAGATGTATGGAACTTTTTTGAAGACAATTCTTATTGGTTTGATGACGAATTAAAAAAAATATTACTATTCAATACACGTCGGTTATCGAAAAAATCTATAATTTTCCTATTGGAGCGTGATGTTTGGGAAACAGATGAAGTTTATGGAGCATATTTAATAGAACCTCAGCAAGAAAAAGTTGAGATTAGTTATTATCGTTTTGATTATAAATTTAGAACCTTCATATTTGAAGAATTGGATAAAGAAACTCGTAAACAGTGGATATGCGCTGACACACTTCAACAAATACAACAACAATTTAGATTTCTTTGGAAAAGAATAGAGATTGAAATTCTCACCTGTCAAGAGGAAACATATCATCGACCCATTTCAATCAAAATTACTGATGTAGATTTGTTCAAACAGTATGATGTTTGCATTAAATTACTAAAAATATCAAAAGAAGCAGCTTTATTAATGTTAGGGAGATTAGAGGAGTTGTGGCTCCTAAAGGCTATTAACCGAACAAAAATTGATCGAGAAGAAAAACTTCTCTCACTAGCAGAATCTAAAGGTGTAATCGACAATTCAAATAAAAAATTATTTCTACAGATTCGTACCCAATATAACCTTCTGAAACATACAACTTCATATAATTTAGATAATTGTAATGTTGAAAACTTAATAAAGCAGTTTAATCAATACTTAAATAAGACAAAAAAAAATAATTATTTTTAATTGGGAAGAAGATTAAGAAATGTCTGTTAAAAGAGAATATGAACAAGCCTATGCCTCTTTCTGGCGGAGCTTAAAGAATTTTTTATTACATAATTCTGGTTTTAAAGTGAGTGGAGTGGCGCGCTCTGGATCTAGGAGAGAGGGAACACATAAAAGCAGAAGCGATCTAGATGTTATTTTTGCTATTTATGGAGATCCTGAGAAGAGAGAGGTATATACACCATTGGTAGAGCGGTTAAAGAAGGGGCTTAATGTTCGTAGTGATAAAGGAAGCAGTTATAATGTAATTAAAATCTGGAAGAACCAGATCTCGTGTGATTTAGTTTTACGCACAGAATCAGATTTTAAGGCACAAGTAAAAAGTCAAAAATATAGAAAAGAATAACTCGTATCATTGAAATTCATTTATTCTGTTTTAATCAATTTAACCATAATTCCATTTCTTCATAAAATGTAGGGTCAATACGGATAGAAGTGGAAGGCTATCCAATAAGTGTTTTTGGTAAAACCTTAAGTGAAAAACTGGATATTATCAGAAACAACAAAGAAGTGGTCTTAGATCTTATTCCTAATTGTTCACAGAGTAATTTTATTAATATCACGTAAAGGTTATATGATAATGAAAAAGATTATATCCATAATAGACTTTTAAAAAATGATTTGCTTTGAAAGAAATCACACATAAAGGATTAGCTCGATTAGTGGGATTGTATGGTTCTTATCCAGTAGATTCCAACAACTTACAAATACTCGAATCTTCATCAGTAGAACCAGATCGTCTAAACATAGAGGAAATAGGTAAGGGTCTATTCAAAGCGCACTTTATGTCCCTTTTTAGGTGAATTGATTAATTACTCAAAGGATTTAGGATTGATAACTGGAGTTGTATCTAATGGAATAGGAATAACTCAACAAATGCTCGGACGAGGAGATGGTTTTTTAGTTGTGATTTCCTTCCTATTTTTATATTTTAAATTGAAATAAGCTAGGCACTTTTTAATTTCTTAATGTTGCAGAGATATTTCGATGAAATTAATAATGAAAATTCCAATTCAGGACAAAAAATTGACTTATTTCAGATTGAAAGTTCCGATAATTATATTAAAAATTATTTTATTGAGCTAGATAAATCTCTCTCTTATTGGAGTAATTTTGCTAAAAAATATCATTTTTTCGAGATATCTTTTTATACCATTCTTATGTCTCTATTTACATTTTTTTATCTTCCCTTATTTATCACATCTAAATCTACTTTTATTGAAGAACTCATTATTGGCATTATATGCAATAGTTGTCTTACAATCCTTCTTCTCTCTGTTTTGCGGAAGATGCGATATCTCAGTCGTATTGTAAATTTCAGGGATATCTTCAACATTATTAGTAGATATACGCTAGAGAATAAAGTATTCAAAAATATTAATGAATATCTCTTTTCTTATGAACATCATTCGAATAGATAAGTTTAATGAAAATTTAGAAATAATTTTAAATGATTTAAATACTTGGTATAGGTTTATAACATTAACTTATTATCCAATTAAAAGCCTAAACAGAATATTAGAATATCAAAAACTGATATTTAATTTAGAAGATTTATCTAGAAATCTAGAATTATTTAAAGATCTTAAGACGAAGATAAATGATGAATATTTGCGAATAATATTGAATAAAGACATCATTGAAAATGATAGATTGAAAGAAAAATTTAAAATTAAAAATAATATAATAAATAATTATATTGGAGTTTTAGAAAATAAGATTAATATTAAAAATGAAAAGAAACAAGATATATCGTCAAGAAAATCTGATCTCTTTTCTATAATAGCTTTATTAATAAGTTTTTTAACATTTTTCTTAAAGGTTTTTAATTTTACATAGTTCACCTTCTCAATCTTTCTTTTAATGACAACTTATTCCATATGTAAACTTGAAAAAGAAAATAAAAGTTAGAGGAAGACGCACTGTATTAAAGCTGAGTTATTGATATGAGATTTGATCAAGAACTTTTATTAACATCAGATATCCATTTAGGGTCAAATCTCACTCGTCCCATCGATTTTAGACAATTCTTAGACAATTTCATTAGGAATGATAATTACCAATTTGTGAAGAAATTTGTTCTTTTAGGAGATTTGCTTGAATTGATGTTGAATGACATTTTCTAATCTTTTCCCATATCTTTGTTTAATTATTCTAAGCCTATAGACGAAGAAAATGCATGTTCTAGAATTCAAATAGTCTTCTTATGTCAAGAATAATTATATCACTAATTTTGATTGGGTTTTGAAGGTTTAAGATATAAGATTGACTAAATATACTCGATGTGTCTCTTGGTAATTTAACGTTTTCAGGATATTCTCCAATTTGAAGATAACTATCACTTAATCCAAAACAATCGATATCGATATTTAATCTGTCTTCATAATTCATTTTTTCATAGATTTCTGGGATAATCTGAGTAAATAATATTTCTAAATGCCGCGATAAATGTTTTAAATCTAGTATAACTTTGTTATCTATTAGGACATTCTGTGAGGTAATAAAGAGTATAACACCATCCTGTTTAATCATAATATTATTAAATCTATCACTTTTTCTTTCACTCATCCATTTGTCAGGATGGATTGGAATGAGAAAAGCTGAATAATCTATTATTGACCCTTGGGGATCAAAGAAGAAAGCTGACTGATTTTCCTTATTGAAACTATAAATTCTATTTATAAGTTGATTGAAGAAATTTTTAAACTCAAATGGATTAAAATCTAATTGTTCATCATATGGATAATCAGCAGGACTTATTACAGCTCTTAAGGTAACCCCTTCTTCCTCAGAAATTTTGAAATTTTCTTGAATAATTGCCTCAACTGATTTTCTCCTTAACTTTTCTTTTTTTCCTTTTATTATATAGTCTCTTAAATAAGATTTATTTTTATTATTCACTTCTTCCCCTCTTATAGAGGATAGTTTAATCATTAGAATTCTTTAGATAATCATATTGAATCTACTTCTTTGATTTCCTCAACTTTTGGGACTTCCTTAGCTTTTTTACTTTTTTTAACCTTTTTAACTTTAGGAACTTTTTTGACACGCTTAATTTTTTTGACCATGATTATACTATCCCTACTATTATATTTAAATAGAATTGAGTGGGATTTTTCTAAGCTTTTTATAGATTTATAGTTATCTTGACTTTTGATTTTAATTTTTCTCAATTTTGCAGCATTGCCTATCGTTAAATTCATGGATTTAAAATCGAATGAATTCTCTCATAAATTAATCGGGAAATCCTGAATTGCTGCAAAAATTATAGTTTAATTTCATAAAAAAAATTAAATATAGGAACCTGTTGATTTGATGATACTGTAGTAAAATAATAAAGAATGCTATATCTCAAACCTTCATTTTAAACACAATACAAATTTTTTGCTAAATTTATATATTATAGACACATTATAAATCAAGAATTATTCTTAAATTTTAGTAAATAAGAAAATGAATGAAATCGTTGACAAAATTTATAACTTAAAGCAAAAATTTAAGGTATACGAACAATCTGTTGTTAGGGAAAAAAAAACGAATTATTAGAAGAGATTATAGAAAGATTAAAACTAATTCAATCTGTGCAGTGGCCAACTTCTGACATTGATGAATTAATTAAATATGGTTCTAATGTAATTATAAAACAAGGATTTGATGATATTTCAACCCATGATCTAGAAGTTATTTTCTTACTCTCAAATATTAAATTTAGGATCTTATGGGCTGAATTACCAAAAGTTCTCTCAATGGAATTTGATGCAGATTATAAACGTTCAGTAGACGGGATATTGAACAGATATCATGCAAAGAAGAGTAAGTCTGTTCCTAAATACTGGCAAACATATATTGAAAAACTAAACTATATTATTTACTTATTAGACTTCAATATTGGCGTTTTAGAGCATTTTTTAAGTAAGAATTATATGTCAGCAGATCGTGTTGCTATTAGAAACCACTTCGATGTTTTAGGCGATATATATATTAATATTGCAGGTTTACTCCTTGAAATACCAGAAAATTGGATCCCTTTGGGTGCAACATTCAAAACTTCTGATTCAGTTATGTTTGCAATGATGTGTTATGAAAAAGCCTTGGAAAGTGTTAAGAAATTCGAAATTCCTGGAGAAATTATTGATTCACATAGGAAAGTTCGATATTTAGATGTTTTTTACAATTTTTTTGGAGGGAGAGTAGATGTATCAATAGTACAAGAGAAGTTGGACTTTTTAATTGCTAAATATCCTCAATATTTCAATAAAAAAATAAAGTCATCATGTTGGAAATCAGGAAATTTATGTGAATTTCGTCAGGACCAATACTTTGATATTAATGAAGGGAACGGTGTTTTCATTTCAATGAACTACAGTATAAAAGAAAATTTTGAAATTTTTAAATCCATTGAAAGAATTTTAAGTATATACAATTTAAAAGCAATTCTTAAACAGGAAAGACTTAAGTCGTTAAGTTGGTCGAAAGAAATTTGTTGTACAATTTTCAATAATAAATATGCAATTGTATTACTTGATAAATATTCACCTAATGTTGTTCTAGAACTGGGTGTAATTTATGGTATGGGAAGAAAAGCAATTATTTTAATTAATAGCAACCAAAAAAGAGGAACCCCAGAAGATTTACTTTTCTCCATGATAAAAGATTATGACTGTATATTCTACTCTTCTTTTAATGGTTTGTTCGATAAACTAATAAAGGCGATAAATGGGATATTCTTCAATATCATCGAATTTAAAGCAGAAGAAATTGACTCGGTTTTTACTAAGAAAGAGATCGAGGTTTACAATAAGGTTATACAACTTGATCAAGAAAACTCTTAGAAAAAGATTACAAAATGTCAAAATAATAAGAAGAATTAATAATCTAATTAATATAAAAGGAAAAAAAATTAATTTAGATATGGGAACCTAATTATTTGCGGCTCATGTTTTCCCTTGCATAGGATATAAGCATGTCCTACTGGAAGGCGTTTTAATAGTTCTCTCTGTTCACTGATCAGGTAATCTTTAAGTAGACGCGTTAGCTGTTTCTCGTGAAAACAAGTATGTAGCGAGCACTTCAAATAAGGATATAAAAATATGGGATTTTGAAAGCGGAGAGTTAGCGTATACTCTTAAAGGACATAAGGATGATGTTAATTGCATGATTTTTGCTCCTGATTCTAATTACTTAGCCAGCGGATCTATCAAGTTTGAGATGAGTGAATGTGCTATAAAAGTCTGGGATTTAAATGAAGGAAAATTGAAAATAACCTTAAATTCTCATTGGGGGGAAGTTTCTTGTCTTGCATTTTCCAAGGATGGTAAATATTTGGTAAGTGGAGCATTTGATAAGACCATCAATCTCTGGGATACTGATACCGGAAAATTACTCACCACATTTGTAGGTCATAAAAAATCCGTTCTTCAAGTACAAATAACGAATGATAGCAGGAAGATTTTCAGTTGTTCTTTCGGAAGTATCATTAAAATATGGGATATTGAATCAAGAAAAGAAATAAAAGAAATTCGCTTAGAAGAGACAAGTGATTGGGGGAAAGACTTTCTCTTATTTCTTTTGTACTGCCTCCTGATAATCGGTTCATTATAGGAGGTTGTCAAGGGGCTCTAGAAGAGGGAGGACTTTTAAAAATCTGGGATACTTCTATTGAAGAGCTTATTCAGACGTTGCCAATCAAACAGGATTTTCCCGGATATGAGGAAGAGATAAATGAAATTGCAATTTCCCCTAATGGAAATGTAATTGTTACCGCGTGTCGAGACAGAATGGTAATTATATGGGTAAGTTTTGAGACTTATTTAAAATATATTGAAGTCGAGGAACATTATGAGGGATTAAGACATCAAATTATTGTTAAAAACCTCTAAGAAATTTAGAAGCAATATAATTGCATTACATATTTTTCTTTTTATTTAGTGTGTGTGGAAAAATGGTAATATAAATATCTATTCTTGTAGTATTAAGGTTTTTTGGTTGGAATAATATATTCAGTCTTAGTTGAGTTTTCGATTTCCTTCATTTTATCAGAATCTTTCTCAACATTTTCCCCCATGATTAGAGTTCCATCTTTCCTAAAATTATACAACCTATACATATCGCCGTAATCTAAAGCTACAATATAAAAAGGGACTTGCGTTTCTTTTATCGTTATGGCTGGAATTGGACCACCAATCGAGAGGATTTTCTCATCTTTAACTCTTAAAACTCGTACATTTTGAGGTCTTTTTTCCCGAAATTCTCGTTTCGCAAACTTTACGATTTCTTTCAAGGCAGTTCGTTCTGTGAATTTCGGCATATCAACACACAATTAGGAACGATCCCTTATTAATTCATCTATTCCGCAAACTCGATTCAGTCTACTTTTAAGACCTATCAAAGCTCCTACCAAATAAGCTAATCGAGGTAATTCTTGCTCTTCTTCCATTGCGGTTGCATAAACAGTATCAATTCTGTTGTGAAAATCCTTGATGAATTCTTCTGAAGTGTCGATCTTTTCCCCGATAAAAGTCTCCTCTCCCACAATTTTTAATTCACCACCGTGCTCATTACTAAATTTTGAATCGAATGGACTATCACACACGCGATTCAGCCTCCCTTTGAACCCCCTTAAAAACCCTATTATACACGCCAATTGACTCGTCTTACTTTCTACTTCCATCACAATTCTATAGGCATTATCTATTCTTTCACATAAATCTGCTATGAATTCTTCTGGTGTGTTTTTATTCTTTTCCTAAAATAGTTGAAAATTACAAAGTTATCCTACTGGTTTCATTTAAATCTATCTCTTTCTTAAATATCCTAACAAAGAAAAATGATCATCATGAGCAATTTTGAAAAAGTCGAAGTTAAGTTAGTAAAAAACGTACTCCAACGGCTTCAAAAGATTTCTGAAATTTTAGATATATCCTTAGATAGAATTATTAATACAAGCTTGTTAGATGGAATATTTCCGTTATGGATACCTTATCAAAAACTTCTTAGCGATATTTCAGATAAAGAAAGTCCAATAAATGAAGAAGATTATCAAGATGTTTTAGATGAACTTTCTACACGAATAAATTCTGATTTTGAAAATATACAAAGACTTGATTCTCTTGAGGATAAATTTGAGACGCAGTATCCTTTTGGACTTTTTAAAGATCTTAAAGAGCGTAAAACTGAATTTATCAAATTCATCAAGACCTATAGAGAGACAGAGGATGAAATAGTTGAAGAAGGAATAAAGGAACCAGTTCAAGAGGAGATTAAAGAAGTTAGCACCAAGTCATCTGAAGGAGAAGAGGAATTACCCCCTTCTCTTTTCTCAAAATTCCTAACGTTTATTAAATCTCAAATAGATTCGCATGTAAACAGTCTTGGAGATGTAATTATTCTAGGGATATTCTTAATTCTTCTTGGAGTGATCAATTTTTTCATATTTTTCTCCTTGCATCTTATATGGCCTGTTATATTTGACTTTAGATATATAATAATCACCTATATTCCTTGGGTAAGTGTGATATCTATTATAATTATAATCCTCCTATTTCCTATTATGATTCTACTCACAGGATTTATTATAGGAAGACTCTATTATTATCTCATTAGAATTTTCCGTAAAGAAAAGCAGTGCTGAAAATTAATCTTCTTCATTTTCAGGTTTTAGAATTTTTGACGCATAGGTTACCATCTCAGCTCTGATTTTTTCCCCTTTAGCAGTGAGCTTATATTCAGTCCTATCATCCCCTGCCCGATCTCCTGTTTTCTTTAATTTTTCTACCACATCTTGGCTAACTAATGTTTCCAGTTTCTTTCGCAAGGTTCCCGGCTTTATTTCTTTAAACCGATCTCGAATGAGGCTTGAAGTAATATAGGTATCGGGAGATAAAAATAGAAGTAGAGCAAGGGTATCCAATGATCCTCTAATGACTTTGATACTCATCCTTTTAGAATTAGTTTTCTATGGCTCGTATAATATCAACTAGAAAGTATCATATTAAAGATTGCCTCATACCATGGTAATGATTAATTCGCACTATGGTGAAGACTTTAAATATGTGAGATACTTATCATCTTCTTGGAGACCATAAGATTTGAAGATAATTTTTAAAAAATTAAGAAAAAGTGGAGATTAAATTTTTCCTTTATAAAGGACGGATAGTATAACTGGTTTAATTTGTAAAAAATAATGGAGATTGGTAGGAAAAATGCCGTTAAAGTATATTGTATTGTTTGAGGAGTTACTTGAGATCACTAAAAAAATTACATTTAATACCGTAAGTCAAAAGATAAAGCAACAACTAGCCGATACAACCAAGAGTATCATAGATGATATAACATATGTCTTACATTACACTTCAGAAAACGGGTATGGCATAACTAAAGGAAAAGAGTTTATAATCAATTTAATGTTTCAAAGCCATCAGAAGCAATTGAATAGTCTAGTTGAGCAACAGTCAATTCGTAAGACTTGTTCGAAGTGCGGAAGAGTGTTCCCCAGAACGCGCAGATATTATTATAGAGATTGTAAGGCAAAGGATGGGCTTCGGAACGACTGTAAACAATGCCATAAGACTATAAAGAAAGAATCTTATCACCGGAACAAAAAGTGCTCCGAAGACGTTACCACTGCTGGGGAAGAAGAAGATCTGATAACCGAAAGATATGAAAATATAATTCAGGATTAGAATTGGTGAAAATTACAAAGTTACCATACTAACCTGTTTTATATTAATTCATTAAAGCTGATTTCACGTATAACGATGTGGTTGAAATTGTTCAGAGAACTTTTTTATAAATTCTTGTTTTTAACTTTTTTCTTTTGACTTTAAAAAATTAGGGAACACATCTTTACTCTATTTCCTCGCTCCAAGAATAGAAACAGAAGATATTGAATGATGAGAATAATGACAGAATTAAAAAAAACTAAAATTATAATGTATTGTAAAGAGTGTTAACAGTGGTTAGATTCGTCTAAATTCCATTGTCTTGAAAGCAGAATTTGTAAGAACTGCCAAATACAGCGAATTAATGATTTAATAGATAAATAGGTGTAATTATGAGTAACCTCTCACTATTAACTAACTTAGAAAAAAAGTTGATAATAGATCTAAAGGTTTTCGATAGACTTAATATCTAACTACCATTTCTATTTTTTTTATGGGATTTAACCATTGAAAATTTAGCCCTATGAATTTTCATTTGGTCGACAAAATTATTTTTCAAAATTTAATTCATTCAATAAATACTCGCCAGCTATGTCAGCTCCCTTTTTGTTTACATAATTATATAAGTTTTGTTGTAAAAAATCAATGATGGCATCAGAGACTTTATCACAAATTGACTTACATTCCATGAAATTTTGCGTAACGGTTTCACATGCTTTATTATATCTTTGACAAAACTTTTTTAACTGTAAAGAGATTCCCTCTGATGGTAAGATTGTAAAACAACCCCAACTATCTTTAAAACCAGAAATCTGACTCGGGGGTGTATTTTTCAACAGAGATTTTAGGCTCCCATTTGATAGACTTTTAATAATACGTTCCATAATGCTTCTTATTTCACTTTTTGCTTCAAGCTGGCAAAGAAAGACATAATATTTTAAGAGATCTTCTGCTTCTTTGGCTTTTTCAGTATCGATAATTTTCCATCCATTTGCTTTTTTACAACTTATTTCCTTATTTTCAGGATTAGAAAAATTCGTAGGGTAAATCCAACACTGTGGAGGTTTGATTCCTGAACTATGGACAAGACATCCATTTATTTTCTTATCATATAAAAAACATTTTCTTTTCTCGTCATCAAACCTTAACTTAAAACTAAAAACATCACTTCTAATAAAATCGCTCTTGATAGCATAACCTCGTTTAATATACTCTTCAGCTAATATTTTAGGGACATCAATCTTAATTGAACAACAATCACCATTGCACACAGATACGCAATTTGGACCTTCTATTGCTGATCTCATTAAAAAGTTAAACTTTTTAACAACTTCCCAAAATTTGTCGTCAACCACAGTATTTTTTATTAATTTAATTATTATTTTTAATCATAAAGATTGATTATCATTTAAAAATTATTTTTTTAATTATCTTTCACTAAGAAAAGATATAAAAATCTAAACTTTATTTTTTTATTATTACAAATTTTGTATACAAATTTTTTTTCTAAATCTAAATAATTGAAAAAAGAGAAGGTTATCGAATGTCGCCAAACTTGATAATTATAGATATTACCGATCGAATTCGCTCTATTTTAGATGGATCTCAAAATTTAAAAGAGATTACTGGTAATGGAACACTTATAGTAAAAAATCCTTCTCAAAGAAGTAGACTATGGAATTTAAATTGTGATGTTAAAGAAAACGTAGATACATCTCTAGAATCTAAAGAACTGACTTTAGGTACTTTAAATCCGACACAAGAATTTTCGAAAGAGTATGAAATAAAAGATCTCAAAGGCTCCTCTTTAAAGGTTGAGGAAATCTTTGACACAGATAAAACCGATTCTGGTAAAGTAAATAATGCATTTCTCTACAAAACAGATAACAGATGTAGTCTAAAACTCG
>Ga0209979_1002468_pt1 | contig 17637 bp, 15 predicted proteins | sample AnhtaG_FD_183114 | JGI IMG/M metagenome (GOLD analysis project Ga0209979, IMG submission 183114) | Deep subsurface microbial communities from Anholt, Denmark to uncover new lineages of life (NeLLi) - Anholt_01485 metaG (SPAdes) (version 2) | ecosystem: Environmental > Aquatic > Marine > Oceanic...
TTTACTTTAAAGGTGAGAGGGCACACGGGCAGTCAGTTGAATCCCCATGAAGGTGAAGAATTTGGGATGGTTTTGAAAGGTAGGATAGAATTATCTGTGGGCGAGAATAAGTATATTATGGAAGAGGAGGATAGTGTCTCCTTTAATTCTATTCAACCACACAAATTTGTGAATGTTGGAAGAGAAGAAGCTGTTGTTCTCTGGGTAATCTTTTCGCCCAGGGGAGTGATGTAAAAGGCCTATATATTTTTTCACTTCCATTTGAAGTATAGCTTAATTTAGATAGATTTTATAAAGCTTAGTTTCAAAAAGTAGGGATGACCCCTGATTTCATCGGGGGACTCCAGGATTTTTGGAATCCTCCCGAAAGGGAGGTGGAGTGTCAAGCGAAAGCTTGACTCAGTGAAACTTTCGTTTCACACTCCAAAATTCTCTGGAATCCTCCCGAGAGGGAGGGAGAAAAGGAAATTACTATGACTGAGAAGCCTAAATCTGTTAAAAGAGGAGAATCTACTCCGGGAAAAGGTGTTGAACAGAGTAAAGATGATCCTCTGGAAAAGTCATTAAACCATCTGGAAAATATCGTAGAAAGCCAGATTCAAAAAGACCCTGCGGGAAAGGATAATAGTTTGGGAACTCAGAGAGAACTTATGAAGGACTTGTGTAATCTTATATTGGATATAAAGGTGAACATAGAAAAGAAGAACGAGGAACTTCGGGAAGCCTATGCAAGGCTTGAGGAATTGAAAGATATTATCAAGAGAAAGGACCCAAAACAAAAGGGAAAAGATCTGGAGAGGGAGCTCATCCAGGCGGATAAGATGGTTACGGTGGGACAGTTAGCTGGAGGTGTTGCTCATGAGCTAAACAATCCTTTGACCGGGGTCTTGGGAAATGCACAGGTCCTCCTGAGTGAGATACCCAAACATAACCCGTGGTATGAGGATGTGGAGAGAATCTATCAGTCGGCAAAGCGCTGCAAGGAGATTGTTACCAACTTGTTAACTTTCTCCCGTCAGCAGGAGTTCGAATTTGAGTTGGCGGATATTAATGAAGTTGTTCAAAATACGCTCAGCCTTTGCGAACATGAACTGGTGGTGGAAAACATCAAAGTAGTAAAGGAATTCGGTAAGGACTTGCCAAAAATTGATGTTAGCGTTCTCCAGATTGAACAGGTATTTCTTAACCTGATTGTTAATGCTCGTCAGGCTATGCCACAAGGTGGAACGCTCACTATTTCCACCAGATTGGTGAAAAAAGAGGATGTGCAAGGGATAGAGGTGAATTTTACTGACACGGGTAGAGGGATTAAGAAAGAAGACCTATCCAAAATGTTCAAGCCTTTCTTTACCACAAAGGAAAAGGGAAAGGGTACAGGGTTAGGACTTTCCGTTAGCCAGTCCATTGTGGAAAAACATAAGAGCACCATTAAAGTAGAAAGCGAAGGAGAGGATAGGGGAACAAAATTCACCATATTTCTCCCTTACAGAAAAGAATACTAACATTATAGGAATAAAGGAGAGATTTTGTAGGCACAATTTCAAATTGTGCAGCAAATATATAATGGTTTGCACAGATTGAATCTGTGCCTACAATTTATTTTCCAACCAAAATTTATTTTACATTTAAGGTGGAGAGATGGTTAAACAGCGTATATTAGTTGTGGATGATGAGGAAGAGACGAGGAGCGTGTGTAAGAGGGTACTAACTAAAGAAGAGTACTTTGTTCAGGTAGTGGAGAGTGGGAAAAAGGGTCTGGATACGCTACAAAGTGAAAATTTCAATTTAGCACTCGTTGATTTAAAGATGCCCGGCATGGACGGAATGGAACTTCTAAGACAGATAAGGACTGATTATAAAGAGATTGAGGTAATTGTCATTACTGGACATGGAAGCACGGAATCGGCTATCCAGGCGATGAGGTTGGGAGCCTATGATTATGTTACCAAGCCTTTTGATATAGAAGAATTGGGCTCGACTATCAAAACCTGTTTAGAAGAAAAAAGGTGGGAACAGAGAGAAGGAAAACAAAAGGAGATAGAAGTATTGAGACGGCTGAATAAGATTATCACTGCCACAGATGAGTTAAATAAAAAATTGGGAAAACTTCTCGGGTTTGCCTGCAATTTATTAGCGGTTGAGGGCGGTTCGTTTATGTTTCTTGATGAGAAGAGTAGGAAGTTACATACTGTAGCTTCCTTTGGACCTTCCGAGGAGATAATAGAATTAATCAAGCCAAGAATAGAAAAGGAATTTTCCCGACAGCCGAAAAAAAGAGAAGAACCATTCGCAGTGATGGATCGACTCGATGACTATTCGCAATTTGACTATCTGGGAATCAGAAAGAAAGTGATTTCAGCGATTTGTGTACCTTTGAACATGGGTGATAGAGTGTTTGGGGTAATGAATCTTACTGAGCTTAAAGAGTCTCCTTTACAATTGAGAGATGAAGACATAGAAATCTTGATGGGTTTTGCCAGGCTGGCAACCTTAACTATCGAAGATGTAACTTTTAATAAGGGCTTTCTTCTACAGACAAAAGCATTGGAAAAAGCAATCGGGGAGTTGGAAAATATGAAGAGCTTGAGGTCTGAGCTTTTCTCCCATCTCTTCTTAGAACCGGAAGAGAGAAAAGTGCAATTTCCCGGGAAATTAGTAAAGATTGGGAAAATCGCTAGATTGGCAAAGGTTTCTCCTTCAACCATTAGATACTATACGGAAATGGGACTATTGAAAGTGGCTGGGTTTTCCCCGGGTGGTTACAGGATGTATGAGACAAATGAGACTCTGAAAAGAATGGAAAAGATTAGACCGGAAATTGAGAGACGTAAGACCCTGCAGGAGATTAAGACTGAGCTGGAAAAAGAAAATATAGACTAATGGGGCTTCACAAAATTCCCTCTCCCTGGGGGAGAGGGGGAGGCCTGCCCGTGCCTGGCACGAGCCACGGCCAGGGGTGAGGGGGAAAAGGAAGAGCAGAGATGAACTTATATGTAATATTACCAATAATCTCTATGATTATCAATTTGAGCTTGGGGATTTATCTACTTCATAAAAACTGGAAAAGTAGCTTGAATAGAATTCTGGCCTTAATATCTTTCTCATTTGTATTTTGGGCTTTAGGAGAGATTGGCATGAGGATAGCCTCCAGTGCTGAGCAGGCCAGATTCTGGCAGAATTTTTCAGGTTTTGGTTGGCTATTCATAGGCAGTCTATTTCTCCATTTTATATTGATTTACTCAAAGAAGAAGAAAATATTGGAGAATAAATTAACCTACTTTGTTCTTTATACACCTCCCGCAGTATTTTCTTATTTAGCATGGAAGACAAACTTGCTATTCCAGGAAATGGGAAGGTTCCACTGGGGATATTATGACATACCGGGTAAAGGATTCTTATTCCTGGTAATCTATCTTGAAATCTACTTCTTTTTAGGTCTTTATCTCTGCTGGCAGGTTTATAAGAAATCGTCCAGAATGCAAGAAAAGAGACAGGCAAAGTGCATCTTTATAGGGAGTTTCTTACCTATTATAGGTGGTTCTGTAACTGACGTTATCCTTCCCATAAGGGGTGTTCCTGTAATAGGGTTAGCAGCTACCGTTAATTCTATATTAGCAGTAGCCATTGTTTATGCTATGCAAAAATATAAATTGATGGGTATCACTCCTCAACTGGTGGGAGAGAAAATTATTTCTTCTATGAGAGATTCATTAGTTGTAGTTAACTTGAACGGAACTATAGCCCTGGCAAATAAGGCGACAGAGGGGCTCTTAGGATACGGAGAAAAAGAGATGATTGGCAAACCTCTGGAAATGTTATTTGAAAAAGATGAAAAGAGATTGCAAAATTTGCTTAAAAGTGTGACTACTGAAGATTTCAGGATAAAATACTTAACCAAGGATAAAAAGACCATTCCTATTACTCTCAGCAATTCAGTAGTTCGAGATAAATATGGAGATTTAATCGGCAGAGTTATCGTGGCAAAAGATATGCGAGAAATTGAGAACCTGATTCTTGAGCTGGAGAAAGCAAGAAATAATCTGGAAAAGAAAGTAAAAGAGAGAACCAGAGAATTAGAAAAGTCGAGAAATGAACTTATGTCAAAATTAGAAGAATTGGAAAAGTGGAGAAAAATAACAGTGGAAAGGGAAGAAAAGATAATTCAACTTAAGGAAGAAATAGAAGAATTGAAGGAGAAACTGAAACAAAATGGTGAAGGGAAGACGGGTCAACCTCCCTGTGCTTAGCCCAATTCACATGTTTATTTACATCGTTCACTAGAAATTCAATTAATTCGGGTTTGGGAGTGTCAAACGAAAGTTTGACCAGTTGGGCGACCATAAAGGTCGCCCCTACGCGATTACACTCCATTTATACCAAATAGAGGTGAAGGATGGAAAATAAAGAGAAAACCAAAGAAGAGCTCATTGAAGAAATAGAACTCCTACGAAGACGGATAACAGAGCTTGAGAAATCGGAATCTGACTGCAGGAAAGCAGAAGAAGCGCTGGTGGAAGAACGCAATCTGTTTCGCACCATTATAGACAACTTGCCAGATTATATTTATATCAAAGATACTGACAGCCGGTATATTGTCAGCAATAAGGCGCATGCTCGTTTCCTGGGAAAGGAAACGCCGGAGGGGGTAATTGGGAGGACGGTTTTCGAGCTTTTCCCGCGGGAACTGGCTGAAAATTACGCTGCCGACGATCAGAAGATTATTAAGAAAGGCCAGCCGCTACTCATCCGAGAAGAACACTCCGTAGACCCGAGAGGTAACAAAGTATGGAATTTAACCACCAAAGTGCCTTTGCGAGATAGTGATGGGAAGGTGGTGGGTCTGGTGGGCATTGCCAGAGACATTACCGAGCGCAAGAAGATGGACAGCAAATTGCGCGAGAGCGAGAATAAGTACAGGACACTACTTGAAAATCTCCCGCAAAAAATATTTTTTAAAGATAGGGATTCGGTTTATATATCCTGCAATGAGAACTACGCTCGAGATCTGAATATCAAACCCGATGAAATTACCGGAAAGACGGATTATAATTTTTTTCCCAGGGAATTGGCTGAAAAATACAGAGCAGACGATAAAAAGATTATGGAGTCCGGGAAGATAGAACATATAGAAGAGGATTATATCCAGGATGGACAGAAAGTATTTGTGCATACGGTTAAAACACCTGTTAGAGATGAAAACGGCGATGTTGTTGGCATATTAGGCATTTTCTGGGACATTACCGAGCGCAAGAAGATGGAGGAGGCGCTCAGGGAAAGTGAGGAGCGATACCGCACGCTGGTTCAGAATGTACCCATTGCGGTTTATAGGACTACACCCGGAGCCAAAGGAAAATTTTTAATGGGAAATCCCGCCTTCTTCAAAATGTTTGGCTTAGGCTCAGAGGAAGAGCTCAAAAAAATAGCCGTGGCTGATGTGCACATAAACCCCAAGAATAGAAAGCCATTTTCAGACAATCTCTTAGCTAAGGGAAGGGTTGATGGGGTGGAACTACCATTACGAAGGAAAGACGGGACTATTTTTTGGGGCTCGGTTACCGCCAGGGTGGTGTATGATGAGAATGGGAAAAATCCCTATTTTGATTGCACGATTATAGACATCACCGACCGCAAACGTGCTGAAGGTGAATTAAAGAAAAGAATGCGCGAGTTGGAAACATTCCAGAAAGTTGCAGTAGGAAGGGAGCTCAAAATGGTGGAGTTGAAGAAGAGGATAAAAGAGTTGGAGGCAAGTTTAATAGAGAAATAAGCATAGATTAAAGATAAAGAGGTGAATAAATTGAAAAGATTGATTACGGGAATTATTGTTATGGTGGTCTTACTGTTCACTATTTTTCCAGGGATATTTGTAAAAGCGAAAGAAAGACCGGTGGTAAGCGTTGGTTATGGCTGGTCCACAGAAGAGAATGAAAGAGTAGCAATGAGGAAGGCAGTTTCTATGGTGAAGAAACAATTGGCAGGAGTGGTGCCTGAGTATATCCTTCTCTTTTCTACTGTTGGTTATGATTCCCAGAAAGTTCTTCAGGAAGCAAGAAGGTTCTTTGGAGAGAGGGTGAAAATCCACGGCGGGACTTCCAGTGGGGCGGTGTTTACTCTAGGGGGTTATCATGGGGGTAAATCCGACTCATTGGCTCTTTTGGCTGTGGCTTCTCCCAGGATGAGCTTTGGAGTGGGAGGTGCATCTTTAGGAAAAGTGAGCTCAGCAAGGGAAGCAGGAAGCAAGGCAATCTTGGAAGCAATTGAGAATGCAAGGAAGAAGAGAGAAGACAAGCCAAAACTGATTTTGATGACAGCAGCGCCGGGAAAAGAAGAGGAAATTCTACAGGGTATAGAAGAGGTAATCGGTAAAAGAGTTCCCATATTCGGAGGTAGTGCTGGAGATGATGATAATAGCGGAAAGTGGGAAGAATTTGCCAATGGTCATGTATATGGTAATGGCGTTGTTTTGACTGCAGTGTATACAGACCTGAAAGTTGGCTGGGCATTTGAAAGTGGATATCTGAGAAGCGAGAGGAGTGGCATTGCTACTAAAGTTAAAGAAAGGGTCATTTATGAGATAGACGGAAAGCCAGCAGCTCAGGTTTACGACAATTGGATAGGTGGAGAGCTTAGTGAGATTCTCAAAACAGAAAAAGAGAAAATGTCTATCGAAGCAAAGACTGTTTTTTATCCTCTGGCAAAGGTTGTCAAAGGAAATGGTGGGGAGACATATTATATTTCCATGCATCCAGCACCGTACGGACCTTCCCAGGAGTTTCTCGAGGTGCATGCCAATGTGGAAGAAGGAGATGAGCTTTTTCTTATGCGTGGTAGTTGGGAATTACTCCTCAACAGGGCCAGGACAACAAGTCTTGAGGCAACGGTAAAAGGAAGAATTCTTCCCCGAGACATAGCCTTCGGAATAGCTTTCTTCTGCGCGGGCACGATGTTGGCTATACCTCCGGAAGAGAGACCCAAGATTCCCTCATTAGTTAAGGATGGTCTGGTAGGTGCTCCTTTTATTGGTACTTTTACCTTTGGAGAGCAGGGTTTCTTACCCGGGGTGGGAAATGTCCATGGAAATCTGGTAAGTGTAGCGGTTGTCTTTGGCAATGAATAGTAAAAGGGGTCAGAGTCATTTTTTTCCAATACGTCTGGTTTACTCTTTTTAATTGTGGAGTCCTTGCGAAAGCAAGGTCGTACTCTTGCCGCCCTTTCGGGCGGACTCCAAACCCCTCTGGGGAAAAATCACTCTGACCCCATTTTTCAATAAATTGGTAGTGTAGGAGTGGATAACGAGATGAGGGAAATAACCAATCGTGTTCTTCAAAGAAGGAAAAGTCTTTTTATTAAAATCTTTCTTTTGATGGCTGGTTTAGGTATTGGAATATCAATACCGAGCATCTTAATATTTACAGCTCACCACATAAAAGAGATGAAGAACGTTTTAGTTGAAAACAACAAGCTCACTGCCGAATTGGCTTCTATGAATGTTCAATCTGGATACTTTTTACAGCAGTGGCCTTTTGAATTCCTTAAGAAGATTAAAGATAATGAGAATATTGTTTACTGGAGAGTAGTCAAACCAGACGGGGAAATCTACTTAGCTGATGATGCAGAAGTCTGGGGGAAGATAATTGATGATGAGGCTGTAGCCACAATGACTACTTTGATGAAAGAGGAGATTCTTTCCCAGACTGGCGAAAAGATAGGAGTAATAGTTACACCGTTGGATATAAAGGAAGATGGCAGACAGTGGACTTTTTGGTTGGGCTACTCACTTAAACCGATTCTCGCTATGAGAAGTAAAATGTTATTCATGAGTCTTGGTGCGGGGCTTTTGATTATAATACTTGTTGGCTTTTTTGCTTACTATTTTTCTAAAGGGATTACCAGACCTTTAAAACAGTTAGTAGAAGGAACGAAAGCCATATCTAAAGGTAATCTCGATTACGAAATAAAGAAAGAATCCACTGATGAAATTGGAGAACTAGCAGATTCGTTTAATAAGATGGCAGGTGATTTAAAGAGAACAACTATTTCCCGGGACTACTTTGACAACATAATCAGGAGTATGATTGATACTTTGGTTATTTTTGACTCCCAGGAAAAAATTAAGATGGTGAATCGGGCAACCCTTGACCTTTTACAATATAGAGAAGAAGAACTAATCGGAAAACCTGCCAGTATACTTTTTGCTGAAGGCGAAGCACTGTTCAGGAAAGAAAAGTTAGGAGAACTAATTGAAAGAGGTAAAATTAGGAATTTTGATACTACTTATTTAACCAAGTCTGGAGAGAAGATTCCTGTCAGTTTTAGCGGGTCTATAATGAGAAATGCCAAGCGAGAAATTGAAGGGATTGTCGGTGTCGCCAAAGATATAAGAAAGACTCAGAAACTTATTTCTGAATTGAAAGCAGCGAATTTAGAACTTACCCGGAGTAAGAACGCAATGTTGAATATGTTGGAAGATTTAGATGAGTCGCATAGGAAGTTGAAAGCTTTCCACTCTCAGCTTCTCCAGACAGAGAAGATGGTAGCAGTGGGAAGATTAGCAGCGGGAGTTGCCCATGAGATAAATAATCCCTTATCTGGAGTTTTAGGATTTGCCCAGGTACTTTTACAGGAGATTCCCGAAGGAAATGCTTGGCGCAGGGACGTGGGAAAGATTGAGGAGGGTGCCAAGCGATGTAAGAAGATTGTTTCCGACCTTTTGACTTTTTCCCGGCAGGAAGATTTTGAGATGGAGCTTGCTGACATTAGAGAAGTAATTGATTCCACTCTCAGCCTGTGTCAGAATCAAATCTTATTGGAGAAAGTCAAGATAATTAGGGATTATGAGGAAAACTTACCTAAATTGAGAGTAAGCATTCCTCAAATAGAGCAGGTCTTTCTCAATCTGATTACCAATGCGATTCAAGCTATGTCCGAGGGCGGGGAACTAAAAATTTCAACTCGCTGGGGAAATGGAGGAGATTCTGTAGAAATTTCTTTCACTGATACCGGGAAGGGAATTGAGAAAGAAAATTTGCCCAGAATATTTGAGCCGTTCTATACCACTCAAGAAGTGGGAAAAGGCACTGGATTGGGACTTTCTGTAAGTTATGAGATACTGAAGAGACATAATGGCAGCATCAAGGCAGAAAGTGAAGGAGAGGGCAAGGGAGCGCGTTTTATGGTGATTTTACCCGTGGAAAAGAAGGGATATGAAAGTTAAAATTAATGTTCTTATAATCGACGATGATGAAATTGTCCGGGACGTTTTCTTAAGGGTTTTGCAGAAGAGGGAGAATGTTAAGGTATTTGTGGCAGAGAATGGATATGAGGGCATAGAAATTCTGAAAAGGAATCCTTTGCATACTATATTTCTCGATTTAGGGTTGCCAGACATAAATGGAATTGAGACCTTTAAGAAGATACAGAGGCTGAACTTGAATGTAATTGTGACATTTATGACTGCGAGCTCAAATCTGAGTTTGGAGGAAAAGGCTAAGAAAATTCCTAACACTCAGGTAGTTTATAAACCATTAGAGATTGAAGAAATTTATAATATAATTGATAGGAATTCACAGTATCGTCTAAATTAAGTTTATACATATTAGAATTATAATTTATGATATATTGCAATAACTTAATAAATATGTGGAGTGTCAAACGAAAGGAGTGTCAAACGAAAGTTTGACTTAGTAAAGCTTTCGCTTTACACTCCAAAAGACCAGGAAGAATTTATGGAGGAAGAATGGCGAGAGAGAGAATACTGATTGTAGATGACGAGATAGAGACCAGGGATGTATGTAAAAGGTTCCTTAGCAAAAAAGGTTATTCAGTAAAGTTCGCAGAGGATGGGCGGGTAGCGCTGGAAATGGTTAGAGATAATTACTTTCAAGTCGTGCTTGCTGATTTGAAGATGCCTGGTATAGATGGACTAACACTATTGAAGCAGATAAAAGAGGAACGTCCCAGAACAGAGGTAATTATCATTACCGGCTATGCGAGCATCAATACAGCGGTTAAGGCAATGCGCATTGGTGCTTATGACTATATTGTAAAGCCATTCGATATCAATGAACTGACCTTAGTAATTAGTAGATGTCTGGAGAAACAGAAGTTAGCGAGCAAGGTGGGTGAACTCAAAGAGGTCGTGGCTCTTTATGAAGTTAGTAAGGCAATGCGTTCGGTTATGGCTCTGGAAAAGCTTCTCAAAACCATTCTTAGATTGGCTTGTGAGACAATGGCAGGCGACGGAGGGGTGTTGATGTTATTTGATAGAAATGGAAAGGAATTATTTCCCCAAGTGCGTATCGGTTTAAAGAAGAAATGGTTGGGAACCGTTAAAAAGGAGATTGAAAAGAGAATACCAGAATGGATGAAAGGAAAGAATAGCCCATTGCTATTTAGAAATAGGGTGGGAGATTCCTCTGAGGGCAGAAAGGATAAGAAGTTTAAGAGTAGTATTTCGGGTATTGTCGTCCCCTTAAGAATAAAAGGTAAAGTGTTTGGGGTGATAAGTGTAAATAATTTCAAAAGGAATGGGGAGAAGTTTACAGGAGAGAGTGCGAAGTTATTAACAATATTTGCTACAAATGCTTCTTTAGCTCTGGAAAATGCAAAAGTTTATGAAAGGCTGGAACAGAAGAAGAAAGATTTAGAGAAGGCTAATGAACGGTTGAGAGAATTGGATAAATTGAAATCTAAGTTTGTGTTTAGTGTTTCTGGCGAGTTGAGGAGACCATTGACTGCAGTTCAAGGGGCGATAGATTTACTGGCGGCAAAATTACCAAAAGAAATAATAAACGAAAAAGATAGATTAATAGAAATTGCCAGAAATAATACTAATCGAATGGGAAAGTTGATTGAGGAACTGCTCGATTTTTCCCGAATAGAAGCGAGCACTATGAAATTAAAGATGAGGAAAGTTTCCCTGTCGGAAGTTGTCTCAGAAGCAGTTATTGAATCCAAAACTTTACTTGATAAGAAAGAGATTTCCCTACAAACTTTTTTACCCCAGGATCCTGCTGAGGTATTTGGTGATTTTTACAGGCTAAGACAAGTGATTGCAAACTTGCTTAAAAATGCCGTAAACTTTACACCCCGTAGAGGAAAAGTGGCTATCCGAGTAGAGGATAGAGAAAAGGAGGTGCGGGTCGCTGTTGAGGATACAGGGATGGGAATCACCTCTAAAAACCAGAGTAAGGTTTTCGAGAAGTTCTATCAGGTCAACAACTCCTGGATAAGGAATATGGGTGGATTTGGGCTGGGCTTATCCATTGCTAAGGCTATTGTTGAGGCGCATGGAGGAAGGATTTGGGCAAAAAGTAGACCGGGTAAAGGGAGTAAGCTTACATTCGCTATTCCCAAAGAGAAGAGAGCAAAACCGCGACCTTGCCAGAGCGAATTACCCAATCTTGATTATAGGGTTTCACAAAATCACCCCTCACCTTAATCCTCTTCCCCAAGGAGAGAGGAAATAACACGGGGTCAAAATTGACCTCCTTTCTCTTGAATAGGAGCTAAAATATATCATTTAGGAGAGCCTATTTTGGAAAAAACATCTCAACCAGATGTCTTTTTGTTGAAGATTGCATATAAATATATTGGACTTCTCGCTGGGTTAGTCTGGCCGTTGATACTAATTTTGAAAGAAATCCCACTTAGTAAATTCCCCCAAACATTTTTAGTTATCTTGTTGATAGTTGTTTTTAATATTGCCAGTAGCAAAATGATGCTCAGGGGGAAGTTCCTGAAATTGAATAAGCTACTCGCTGGACTACTGAATGTCCTTTTTGTGACACTTCTGGTCTACTACTCAGGTGGTTACAAGTCGAACCTCTGGGTGATGTTCTTATTGCCCTTGATAATAGTTTCCTTATTGTATAATACAAGACAGGTAATTATTACCACATCTTCTGTGGCGATAATTTGTAGCCTTTTCTACTTTTTCCAGACGGAGAAAATTCAATTTGATGGTATTGCCTGGCTATTGTTGAAGAGCAGCATATTTTTTGTTGTAAGTCTATTGTTTAAGAAGATTGTAGATTTGGAAACAGAACATAGGAAGGCTTTTCAGGAGAAGAGTCGCGAGCTAACTAAAACTCAGGATTATACGGATAACATTATTAAGACTATGTTGGATTCTTTGATTGTAATTAACCCCGATGGTAGGATAGAGAGGATAAATAAGGCAGCACTCGATATCTTGGGTTACAGGGAAAGGGAACTGATAAAAAAGCCAGTTACCAAAATTTTTTCCCAGAAAGACAGAGAACTCTTCCAGGGTCGTCAATGGGAGGAGCTGTTAAACAAAGGTTTCGTCAGGGATTTCGAGTTGACTTATGTAACTAAAAAAGGAGACAGAATTCCAGTAAGTCTCAGCGGCTCTGTAATGAGGGATGGGGAGGGGAAGACCGAGGCTGTTGTTGCAGTAGTTAGAGATATGCAGGCTCTGAAGACTCTAATTGCAGGTTTAGAGAAAGCGGGGAGAGAAATTAGAGAGTATAGCCAGAGTCTGGAAAAGAAGGTTGATGACAGGACCAAAGAGATAAAAAAGCATGCTCATGAATTTTCTATCATTTATGAAATAAATAAAGGTATCAGCTATACTCTCGATATCCACCAGATTTTAGAGACGATAATGGGTTCACTCCATAGACTAATAGACTACGATGTTTTCGCATCATTATTGATAGAAGGAGGGAAAGGAGAATTAATCATAGAATCCTGTCATGCAGTAAATGAAGGATTCCTTCAGTTGGTCAAATCGAATTTGGCAAACGTGGCAAATTCCCTTCTCGGCCGAGAGGTGAAAGTTGAAGATTTAAGAGTTACTTTGAGAAAGGAGAAAAGTTTCAGGCTTCATCAACAAATTAAAGGAGAATTGGAATCTTTCTTAAATGTACCTTTGGTTATTGACAATGTTCCCATGGGGATTCTGCACATAAGCAGTTTTAGAAAGAATGCATTTTCTGAAGATGACATCAAGATACTTCACACCATTGCTGACCAGGTGGCTTCTGCCCATAAGAAACTGAAAGACTTAATCTCTAAAGAGAAGAGAAAAATTGAATCGATGGTGGAGAGTATGTTCGAAGGGGTAATAATGACCGATGAGAATGACAATCTCGTGGTGTTGAATCCTGCGGCAAAAGGGATGCTGGGGATCTCCTCAATAGATAGTATGAGCGATGAGGAAATGTGGAATTATTTTAGAAAGCTTAAACTGGGTACGTTGTATCAAAAACTTTCCCAACAGCCGGGCAATGGGGTAGTCACTGAGGATGTAGATTTAAACGAGCCCAAGCCAATTACTTTAAAAGTCACTTCTTCCCTGGTAAGGAATCACCTGGGTGAGAGACTGGGAGTGGTGACTGTATTGCGAGATATTACTAAAGAGAAAGAGCTCGACCGCATGAAATCCGACTTCATTTCCTTTGTCTCTCACGAGTTGCGAACTCCCCTTACAATTGTAAAGGGCTTTGCGACCATTATGTTGGACGATGCATCAGACAGGTTTACCACAGAGCAAAAGGAGCAGTTATCTTATATTAATGAGAGTATCGATCGCCTTTCCCGTATAATTTCTAATCTCCTGGACATATCTAAAATAGAAGCAGGAAAGTTACGGCTGCAAAAAAGGAGTATAGATGTTGTTTCCTTAATTAAGAAGGTGTTACGCTCATTCATGGTATACGCCAAAAGTAAAGGGATTAAATTGGAGAGCTCTTTTGCTGCAAATTTGTCCCGTGTTTTGGCTGATCCTGACCGCCTGATACAAGTCCTTACAAATCTTGTTGACAACGCTATTAAGTTTTCTAATAAGAATGGGGAGGTGTTTATTGAAGCAAAAGAGGGAAAAGATGTTATTGAAGTCAGTGTCGCCGATTCGGGAATAGGCATATCTCCCGAGAACTTCAATATAATCTTCAATAAATTCCAGAGAGTGGAGAAGGGAGTTAGTACGAAGCTGAGAGGGACCGGACTGGGACTTCCTATTTCCAAGGAGATTATTCAGCTTCACGACGGTAAAATCTGGGTAGAAAGCGAAGAAGGAAGAGGGAGTAAGTTCATTTTTACCCTCCCCCAACAATGAATGAAAAGTCTGGAGTCCTCCCGAAAGGGAGGTTTTGTGTAGGTACGGTTTTAACCGTGCAAAAAGAAAGCAAATTGCACAGATTGAATCTGTGCCTACAATGATTATGTTGTCATTGCGAACGGAGTGAAGCAATCTCGAGATTGCCACGCCCCTTCGGGGCTCGCAACGACATTTGTAGGCATCTACGAAAATGGAAAAGAAGATTTTAGTCATTGATGATGAACCTCTGGTACTCGAGGTTTTAAAAATCAGGTTGAAAATGAATAATTACGAAGTCATCACAGCCAGCGATGGCACGGAGGGGATAGAAAGGGCAGTGGCAGAAAAGCCAGACCTCATCATTTTGGACGTAGTAATGCCCGGGCTGGATGGTTACCAGGTCTGCCAGAAATTGAAAGAAGATAGAAACACCAAGACAATACCCGTTATTATGTTAACAGCGCTTGGTCAATCCCCGGGGAGAAAAAAAGGATACTCTTCGGGAGCTCAAGATTATATTTTTAAACCCTTTGACGACGAAGAGTTACTAAATAGCGTAGAGAGGGCTCTAAAATACAAGATGGTAAATTCTTCAAAGAAAAGAAGAAATGCAAACTTACAATAAGAAAAGGATACTTGTTGTTGATGATGATTATATGTTGATCGCCAGTCTAATCAGAATATTTCAACACCTAAAAAGTAAGTATTTCCTGGACATAGCTATGGATGGCAGTGAGGCTCTGGGCAGGGTCCTCAATTTCCATCCCCACCTGATTATTTTAGATTTGAAGCTTCCGGGAATTAATGGTTTTGAGATATGTGAAACTATAAAAGCACAACCAGAAACATTGGATTCGAAAATCCTGGCAATAACTGGATACGATATTCCAGCAAATAGGAGAAAAATTTTAGCTTCTGGTGCAGACGATTACCTCCCCAAGCCATTTGAACTCAACAAACTATTGGAGAAAATTGACAGGCTCCTGGAAGAAGAATAGCGAAAAAGTACTTTAAATTTAGATATTCCGGTGAGGTGCATAATTGGGTGCTCCTGTAAAGATTCTCGTTGTTGATGATGAGGTAGAGGTGAGGGAATTATGCCGAAGGATATTTAACAAAGAGGGATACGTAGTGCACCTGGCGGTGAATGGAGGAGACGCACTGGAGATTTTGCAGAATAACAGGTACCATGTAGCTGTTGTTGATTTAAAAATGCCCAATATAGATGGGATGAAAGTCCTTAAAGAGATAAAGGAAAATTATCCCCAGACTGATGTGATTATTATTACCGGTTTTGGGACTATAAAGTCGGCAGTAGAGGCAATTCAGCAAGGAGCATCCAATTATCTCCCTAAGCCATTCGAAATTGAAGAACTGAATGGAGCGATTAAAAATTGCTTATCCAGGCAGAGCCTAATAGACGAAGGAGGAAGTGGAAGCTAAGTGAAGAAACCCAAGGTTCTGGTTGTGGATGATGAACCCGATATCTGTGAAATTTTGGGAGTGTTTCTAGAAGATAATGGTTATCACTTTCTCCAGGCCAGCGATGGAAAACAAGCGATAGCCAAGGTGGAAAAGGAGAAACCAGAAATAGTAATCCTGGATGTAGCTATGCCCAAAATGAGTGGGCTAGAAGTTCTTCGTAGAATAAAAAAGGATAGTAAAGAAACAAATGTAATCTTGATTACCGCATACCAGGATGCTGAAAAGATTGCAGAGGCATTCCATTTAGGCGCTGACGACCTCATATTTAAACCCTTTGACCTTAAATATTTAAAAAAAGTCCTCTCATCAAAAATTAGTGGTTAACAAAATTCCTGGTTTCCCTCCCAGCCATACCTATCTAAAGATATGACTTCCAGAATCTAAAAAGGAAAATTATGAAGAGCAAAATACTGGTTGTTGATGATGAGCTGAGCATTGCCGATTTCCTTGGCGGACAACTGGTAAACAGAGGATATGATGTCCTAAAAGCTTTCGATGGAGAAGACGGCATTGATTTGGCCAGGAAAGAATTGCCAGACCTTGTGCTTTTGGACGTGCGTATGCCCAAAATGGATGGATTTGAAGTTTGCCGAAAACTGAGAGAGGACCGTATGACTTATCTTATTCCAGTGATAATGATTACGGGGAAAAAGGAACAGGAAGATAAGATTACAGGGATTAAGTCCGGGGCTGACGATTATGTTACCAAACCTTTCGAGTTGCCGGAATTGTTGGCCAGAATAGAAGGAGTCCTCTGGCGGACAAAGGTAGGAAAAGGAAGCAACCCTTTAACTGGCTTACCAGGAACTCCGTCAATTGAACATGAAATAAGCAAAAGGATAAATAGTGGAAGTAAATATGCAGTTTGCTATCTGGATTTAGATAATTTTAAGGCATACAATGACAAATATGGGTATGAGCAGGGAGATAAAGCGATTACCTTTACATCTAAGATTTTAATTCAGGCAATAGCTAAGGAAGGAAATGTAGATGACTTTCTTGGCCACATTGGCGGTGATGATTTTATTATAGTGACCACTCCCGAGAGGGTGGAAGGGATATGTAGACTGGTCATTGATAATTTTGACCTCAATATCCCTGAATTTTATGCTGAAGAAGATAGAGAGAGCGGTTACATTGAGACAATTGACCGTAGAGGTAATCCCCATAGTTTCCCTTTTATGGCCCTCTCTATTGGTGTATCTACTAATGAGAGGCGAATTTTTAATAGCCCCCTGGAGGTATCAGCCATAGCCACTGAAATGAAACAGTATGCCAAGACCTTTACTGGCAGTACCTATAAAAAGGATAGAAGAACTGGATAGATTGTAGGCACAGATTCAATCTGTGCAAAATGATTTCATAACACTCCTGTTTCTGCACGGTTAAAACCGTGCCTACAAATATTATACATAATCATTGTAGGCACAGATTTCCCGATTGGAAATCGGGATGCAATCTACATTCCTTCCCGTAGCAGCAAAGCGCAAGCTTTGCTTTCTTTTTGTCCTCAGGAGAGGATAGTGTAAAATTTAATGGGGGGAGGGGGAATTGTTTGGAGTGTCAAACGAAAGTTTGACTGGTAAAGCTTTCGCTTTACACTCCAAAGCAAAAAAGTCCCCCAAAGTTCTTGACAATACCTCAGGAGAGTTAAAAGTTGACAGGGAGATTCAATAAATGTATAATGCTTAGGAAATATAAATCGTTCTGCCGCTGACCACGGAAGTGAAAGGAGAAAAATATAAATGTGGAAGAAAGAAGACTTAGAGGAGACAATTAAAAATAAATTTGGCGCTTACGATTTTATTGTGGTTTCCAACCGAGAGCCCTATGTTCATGAATATTCAGGGAAAAAGGTCAGATGCGTGAAGTCGATTGGAGGGCTCACTGCTGCCATGGATCCGATAATGCAGGCTTCTAAAGGCATTTGGGTTGCCTATGGGAGTGGTGATGCTGATAGGGATGTTGTGGATAAAGATAATAAAATTAAGGTTCCTCCTGAGGACCCGAAGTATAGTTTAAAGCGTATATGGATGACCAAGGAAGAGGAGAACGGTTTCTATTACGGCTATGCGAATCAAGTTCTT
>Ga0209979_1002469_pt1 | contig 17635 bp, 23 predicted proteins | sample AnhtaG_FD_183114 | JGI IMG/M metagenome (GOLD analysis project Ga0209979, IMG submission 183114) | Deep subsurface microbial communities from Anholt, Denmark to uncover new lineages of life (NeLLi) - Anholt_01485 metaG (SPAdes) (version 2) | ecosystem: Environmental > Aquatic > Marine > Oceanic...
TATTAAACAAAGAAGGTGTACCAGGTATTTTGCAGGCTTTAAAAGATAAGCTTTTTGCCCTTAAATCTTGGGATGAAGAAAGTATTGAAAATGCAGTAAGAGAAGTTGCCTCTTCTTTACAAATAAAAGGCGGCCAAATAATTCATCCTACTCGGGTTTCGCTCAGCGGTAAAAAAGTAGGTCCCGGTTTGTTTGAATTAATGGTAGTGTTAGGTCAGGAAAAGACTGTTAAACGTTTGCAAGAAGCTATAGAAAAAATAGAAGAAGCGAAAAAAAATAATTAATTAGACTTTTCAAATAACACAATTTGGTATAAAATAAAAGAAAGAAAAAATTATTATAGAATTGAGGGATCGTCTAGTGGTAGGACACCAGACTCTGGATCTGGGAGCGGTGGTTCGAGCCCACCTCCCTCAGCCAAACAATTCTAAAGGTAGAACTTCTTTTGTAGGATGTTCTGCCTTTTTTATTTTTAGAGGAACAGTATAGTCAATTATTACTTTTGGTAAATTTATTTCAATGCGCTTTATAAAAGATTTGATAAAAGATTTTTGTTCGATTATAGTACCATTGCTCAATAAATTTTTTAAATCAGATACATATTCCTTTATTTCGCTTGATTTTAGGGTTTTTATTTCAGTCGTTTTAATGTTCTCAATTATTTCCATTCTTTTTTCTTTTAGAATATCTATTTGAGATTTTAATTCCTTTATCCTTGGAGCCAAATATTCTATATCTAATTTTCCAGTTTCTAAGACATTATAAAGTTTGCCACGCCTTTTTATTAGATCCGCTAATTGTCTATCTAATACATCCAATTGATTCTTATATTCTGTTTTATTCTGGACTAGCTCTTTATTGGTAAGTTTTACTAATTCTTCTAAATTTTTCTTTGTTAAAATATTTGCCTTAATTCTATTTATAATGAAAGTTTCTAATTTGTTTTTATTAAGAAGTTTAGCATTACAAATACTTTTCCCTTTCTTGCAATAGATATTACAAGCATAATAAAAATGTTGTGAAGATTTAGCGGCACATCCAACCATTTTAGAACCGCAATTACCACAAAAAACTAATCCACTCAGAAGATATTTACTGCTAATTGTTCTAGGTGAGGTTATTTTAGGACTTCTTTCTTTTAAAAGGCTTTGTACATCGAAAAAAGTTTTTTTGCCAATAAGGGCAGGGTATTTATTCTCAATGCGTATTACTTCATTAGCATTATTTGAATTTACTTTATATTGATTTTTAGCTTTTCGATTCCATACTAAAGTTCCAGTATATACTTCGTTTTTAAGAATATAATAAATAACGTTTTTACTCCAATTTTTGCCTTTATTTGTTTTAATGCCTTCTGCATTTAATTTATTTACAATTTCCTTTGCTCCCAAACCACTAATGAACATATTAAAAATTCGTTGAATAATTGGAGAAAAATTTTTATCTATGTCTAAAATACTTTTTTTGTTTGCACCAATCACAACTTTTTTTGTTTTATATCCCATAGGTGGAACTCCGCCATTCCGAAACCCTCTAGATGCATTTTCTTTTAAACCTCTCATTGTATCTTGAGCAAGATTTGCAGAGTAAAATTCATCCATTACTTCAATTATTCCTTCTAGCATTTTCCCTGAAGGTGAATCATCCAGTTTTTCATTAATCGATATAACTGAAATTCCTCTTCGCCTTAAAAGAGCTTTATATATAATAGAATCTTCTCTATTACGGGCAAAGCGAGAGAGTTTCCAGACAAGGATGGCATCGAAAAATTTGGGTTTTTGTTTGGCAAGGGCAATCATTTTCTGAAAAGAAGGTCTGTTTGCGGTACGGGCACTTTCGGCTTCATCTACAAATTCTTTATAGACATCAGAGTTATGCTCATAGGTGTATTTACGCATTGCTTTTAACTGTGAAGAAATAGATAAATCTTTCTCAGCCTGTCTTTCAGAAGATACTCTTGCATATAATGCTACTTTCATTTTTTCTCCTTAAGAGTTTGTCAAGATTTCGATAAACCTCGGCATTTATTATTTGTATGGCTATCTCTTTAATTGCTCCTGTCCTACCAAGTAAGATCGGCTCAGCTAAAACGGTTTTTTTGGGTATGGAAAATTTAATTAGAGATAATTCATCCGAAGGTAGTCCTTGCAATCTTTCTATTGCCTTATTAAGAATCCTTTTTGTAAAGCTTTCATGCTTGATTGAGTCAAACTGATCTAATGTTGAAAGTTGAAGTTCAAAATCAGCCATATATTTGTATTCTTCGATTGAGGAATATTTGTAATAAGCATTACTATTTTTCAAAAAATAAGCGATGTGAAATAAACCTCTTTTTCTAAATAAATGGTTTATTCTCAGCAAAATTGAATCAGTCGCAATCTCAGGATAATATATTTTAATCTCGCTGAACATTAAACCCCGCCGAATAACATACTCAAAAAAATGTTTTTCTGGCATAATAACGCTCGCTGAAAAGAGGTTTGCTCTTTGTTCTGATTTTAAATTCGGTTTTTCTATAAGCTCACAGATAATTTCATAAAGTTCATGGTAAAATGTGTGTGCTTTACCGGCGTAGCCAGGTGATTGCTCAAGGACAATGGTTATTTCGCCATCCGGGGTGATAGTATGGAAGCCTCTCAGGTTATCCGGAAATGTATGAAATTGTACTTCATCAATGCCAATCTCCGAGCAGAATGAATCTATTAAGTTATGTCTTATAGGCGGATTTTGATCATAAAAGAAGGACAAAAATTCATCCGCCATTCTTTGCGGACTCAGGAGAACTTTTTCCTTAATTAGATGAACAGAAAAGGCCTGGATAGTTTTCTGATCAGAGATTTTTATATTCATAGCAGTTTTTCTCCCGAGGCTTTTTGGTACATCTCGATTACGAACTTTTTAACTTCAGTCGTTACAGCGCCTTTTATGCGATGTCCATATGTATAATCCGGTTTGTTTGTGACGTATTGAAAGAGTCTGTCAATCTTTTCCTCGTAAGTTTCTTCTTGGCTAATATCTTGGTCTAAGTAGCCTGCCTTTTTCAGAAATTCAATAACAGGTATTTCGTAAAACTTTGCCAGTTTTTTTAATACGTCAGGGTGTGGATTATTTCGTTTTCCGCTTTCCAATTGGGAGAGATAAGCATTTGATATGTCTGTTTTTTCTGCAACTTGTCTAATGGACATTTCTCCCCGGAGTTTCTTCAAATACTTTGATAATTCCTGCATGACATTTCCTCCTTTTAAAAAAGTATACCATAGTATGCTAATTATTTCAAGCAAAAATATTAGCAGAGCATTGACAAATATTTTCTTTAGATATATACTATAGTTAACAATATTATTTGCTATCAAAAACAGTAGGAGCTTTTATGAAAGTATTACTCAAAAGCAAAGAAATTAAAAAAATCCTGATAAGGAAAAATAAATCACAAAACTGGTTTGCCCACAAATTAGAAGTAAGCAGTGGATATATGTCGCAATTGATGGACGGCTCAAGGAATCCCTCCCCTAAATTACGCGAACGAATTATGAAAAAACTATCTGAGCACAAATTTGACGACTTATTTGAAATAAAAGAGATAAACTAATGGATGTTGTTTGCGTTAAGGAAAGAAAATTAAATAAACACGTTAGGGAAGGCTTTCGGATACTCGCCCGTATTATTGCCCGGAAATATCTGAAAAATCAAGCAAAAATTCATGATGGAGAGATTGTCGGAGAAAAAAGAAGTATCTTGAGGTTAAAAATATAAAAAAATTTCAATTTTTAGCCACTTAGAATACCCTTGTTGGGCATATTTTAAAGAAGTAAGGTTAAACGAGTATGTGGTTTTAAAAGGTAAAACTGCTGACAAAGTATTTGAAGTTTTAGATAGTTTAGAAAAAGGAGAAGCTAATCTATCAGAGATTGAGAAAATAGAATTAGGTAGGTAGATTATGAATATTAAACAACAGATTAAAAGGTTAGTAAGAAATGAATGTGCTTGTTACGATCCTTCTACAAACGGAATAATATACAACAAGAATATTCCACAAAGCATTACTATAAAAGATTACTGCGATAGAGAGCGAGAAAAAGATTGTCGTTGTTCCATATTTAAGAATAAAAGATGTTCTTATTTTGAGAGGTCAGTATTATCTATGAACCCTCAATTAGAAGCCCTCTACATAGCTGAGCATAAAGCTAGACAAATTAACTACAAACTATCTAAAGAAGATGAAAAACGAATCGTAGAAGAAAAAAGCTCAGTAGCAGGTAAAGTAAAGATACATTGTAAAAGATGCACAGAGGTATTTTTAGCTAATAATTACAGGTCTCAATACTGTGATAAATGTAAAAAATATCTTAATCGAGAACGTTGGAGAGAGAGCAAAAGTAAAAAGAGAAAAAGAGATGTCGATGTCCACAATCAGCTCTCTGAAACCGTTGATTTATAAGGCTCGAAAATCGTGTTTTTCGGGGGGTCGGTAGGGTAACACCTATTTTGACGTAAAAAATTGAAATCCTTATTTTACAAGGGTTTTAGAGAAATGTTGATTAGATAAAAAAATATAAAGGGAGTTGAATAATTATAAGTCAATGATAGATGATTTTATGTCAAAGGTCGTGGATCTTAACGAGAAAGAAAAAGAAGGAACAATATTATTTCTTGCTGAATCTTTAATTTGCGAAAATCCCGGTGTAATAAAAAGAACTTCCGAAAAAGTTTCTTTAACCATAAGCGAAGTGTAGGTTTTTAAGGTCAACAAGAAGTCAAAAAGAGACCTGTAACTGTTTTCATTAGGGTATACCAACTAATTTATTTTAGCAAAAGTCAGGAAAAATTTCAAATAAAAGAAAGAAGGTGGATTAAATTGAAGGAAATTGCTGTTTTAGATGTTACGGACCGCAAAAGATTAATCCTTTCTATCGGGGAATACCGGGGAGAGGAAAGGATAGATTTAAGACAAAGCGTTTTAGTTGATAAAGAGTGGATCCTCACTCGTAAGGGAATTAACTTCTCTCTCGAGTGGATTGATAAATTTATAGCTATGGTCGAGAAGCTAAAAGATATATAGTTATCCTGGCAGGTGGGCGATTGATCCTTCCTGCTTTAACCTGGTTGTTGTGGTTGGAGAGTTAGCCGTCCTTTCGCTCTGACCGCTCCAACCAGGCTTATAAAGATGAAAGGGCGGGATATGATTAACGAAAATATTCATTACCGTTTACCATTAAAATTAATAAATTCTTATTTGTGGGCTAAATTGAATTATCCGGGTAGAGCCATTTTGCCGGTTATCGGGGTTCATATTGATTTAAGGATTAATCGGGCCTGGCCGAGAATTGATTTAATATCTGCTTTATCGGGATATAGCAATTTGGGATATGTCCGGAATGGAATAAATGATTTGATTAATCATAATTTAATTGTCAAAAAAAAAGAAGGCCGACACAATATTTATTCTTTAACTGACTTATCTTTTTGTAAGCGGGGAAGCAGTTACTTCCCGATCTATAAAAAAGCTATGATCATAAGTAGAAAATGGTCTGGATTGACACCGTGCGAAACACCATATCGGGCAGAAATATGCTAAAGGGGTAAATGACTTTTATTTTGGCTGTTTTAATGAGTATTTGAATTTTCACCGTCCCTGTGCCTTTCCTTTTACAGTAAAGGATAAAAAAGGAAAAATAAAGAAGAAATACAGATATCAGGACTATATGACTCCCTATGAGAAATTAAGGAGTATCCCTGGTGCCCGAATATATCTAAAGGAAAGTATAACCTTGGAAATGTTAGATAAAATAGCCAGAAGATATACGGATAATGAGATGGCTAAAAAAGTACAGTTGGAAAGGGATAAATTATTTGATAAAATATTAGCAGCATGATTCTTCCTTTCAGGCTCATCTTGCGTTGGATAAGACTCTTTCTTGACAAAAATATTTCTTTGTGGTTTAATCTTATTTAAGGTAAAAATGTCTTGGTTTTATACTACTCTTAGCGACGAGAATCATAAGTTTTTGGGAAAACTAAACTACTACGATAATTTAATTATATTAATAAGGGAGGATTTAATAATGAAAAGAAGTCTTCAAAAGCAGCAAGTAGAGGACATTATTCGAGGTGCTACACTATTGGGAGCCGGTGGTGGTGGCTCAGCCAAGAGTGGTTATCTGATGGTTGAGGAGATTAAAAATGTTGTTGTCATTGACCCTACTGATGTCTCTGATGGGAGCACGGTGGTCGTGGTGGCTGGCATGGGTTCTCCGGTAGTCCTTCTCAAAGAAGGTTGGAGAGGAGAAGAAGTACCGGCTTTGGAGAGGATGGAAGAGATTCTGCGTAAAAAAGTAGACTATATCGTTCCCGTGGAAATAGGAGGATTTAACTCTATCACACCCCTTCGTGCAGGGGCCATAAAGGGATTGCCTGTAATTGATGGTGATGGAGCAGGAAGAGCTATTCCTGAATTGGAACAAACAACTTATAATTTGGGTGGTGTCCCTGTAGAGCCAATCTGCCTAGCTGATTCCAAAGGCAACTCGGGTGTACTTTATCCCAAAGATGCCAAGATGGGAGAGGACATGGCCAGAGCTATTACTACTATATTTGGGATGACAGCAGGGATTGCTTGTTATCCTATGACAGGAAAGCAACTCAAAGAGACCGTAATTCCTGGGACACTAAGTGCTGCAGAAGCAACAGGGAAAGCTATAAGAGAAGCTAAAGAGGCTGGGAAAGATGTAGTTGAAGCGGCCTTGAAGGCCATTAATGGAGTGCTATTAGCCAAAGGAAAAGTGACTAAAATGACAAAAGAAGTGAAGGGCGGCTTTGATTATGGACGAATTTATGCAGGTAATGTCATCGTTGATTACAAAAATGAAAACATGATGGCTTGGGAAAATAACCAGCCCTTAGTAACAGTCCCCGATTCTATTTGTTGGCTTAGATTAGATGGAGAGCCTCTCACTAATGCTGATATTGAAGAGGGTATGGAAGTGGCAGTGATTGGGAAAAAGGCTCATCCGAAGTGGATAGCGTTAAATGGTTTTAAGCTTTTTAAGCATGTTTTGGAGAGTATCGGCTATATGGGTGATTATGTTCCTTTAAAATAAAAAAGAAGGAACCTAATCAAAGTAGGAGGTTAAATTTAATGACTGAAGTTAAATCGGAGTCTATTCGAAAAATGGAGGAAGATAAAAGATGCCTACCAAAGTTCTTCAAACTGAACAGGAAATAGAGGATTTTGTCAGAGGTTGTACTTTTCTTGGAACAGGTGGTGGAGGGAACCCTAAGGAAGGGCTCCCTCTTCTTTTAGAGACATTCAGATCCGGAAAAAAGATTCAATGGGTGGACGTGGATGAAATAGAGGATGAAAAGTGGACCACAGCACCTGCAGGGATGGGGTCAATTGCTCCGCTATCACCCGAGAAGATAAAAATGTTGGATCAGTTAGGACTCAAGGAAAAGAAGGTTAAGCGACCCCTTATGGAAGCAGTGCGAGAATTAGAAAAGTACCTCCAAGTCGAAGTTGAGGTAATCGTTCCTATTGAAATTGGAGGAGGCAATACTCCAATCCCTCTTGATACCGCAGCTCAGCTGGGGAAAGTGATGGTCGATGGGGATTACACAGGAAGAGAAATCCCTGAGGCTGAACAGTGCCTCCCTGCTATTTATAATAAGAAGATTACTCCAATAGCCTGCGTTGATGATTGGGGTAACATCACTATCATTAAGGAGGTAGTGAACTTAGCCGTAGCTGAAAGATTGGGCAAATTGATTAGCACCATCGCCACTGGTCTTTGTGGAGAGACCTTCTTTACTATGAAAGCCAAGGAGATGAAGGAAGTACTTGTACCAGGAACCCTTACCAAATGCCTTCAGATTGGCAAAAAAATTAGGGAAGCCAGAGAGAAAGGCACTGACCCTGTACAAGCGGTGATCGAGGAAATTGAAGGATGGCTGCTCTTTAAAGGGCGAGTGATCAAAAGAGAAACAGAGGACAAAGAAGGTTACTACTGGGGCACTAATATTTTAGAAGGCCTTGGAGAATTTCAGGGTCATACTTTCAAAATCTGGTTCAAGAACGAGAATCATATCTCTTGGCTTGATGAAGTACCTTATGTAACTAGCCCTGACATTATCCAAGTGGTGGAGCTCGAAACGGCAGAACCTATCACTAATACCGATTTGAAAGAAGGGACCCATGTGGCAGTTGTGGGAGCAAAAAACGAGAGATATAGAACAGAAAAGGGAATAGAGCTCCTTGGGCCAAGGCATTATGGCTTTGATTTAGATTATATACCCATTGAAAAGAGAGTAAAGGGGTGAGTAAGAAAAAGCCGGATGAAAAATACTTTGACCAAAGCATCTATAAGCCAGTTTTTAAAGAGCAAAGGAAGAATTAGCTGGTGTGATATCATGGATCACAAGTAGCGCTTGTTCCAATTTAATCTCATACCCTGGAGTGCGGTGATGGGTTTTCTTGGTTATTTTATTCTGTCTTAATCTTCGAAGATGAAGTAGAAAAGGTTATTTGGAGGAAAATGGCTGGATGATTAGCCGCTGAGTAATAAAAAATTTTTACAAGGAGGAAAAGATGAAAATAAAAATTATTGTACCAATTACAACGAAGGAGTTTGAGGAGTCAACCCGGGAAGAGGTAATTAAGTTTGCTTCTCCGGGGACCGAAATGAGTGTTGAGGCTCTCCAATATGGGACTGCTTCTATTGAGTCAAGCTACGACGAGGTACTCAACGGACCAGGAATCATCAAAATGGCAGAAAAAGCTCAAACTGAGGGTTTCGATGGTGTATTCATTGATTGCATGGGAGACCCAGCTTTGGATGCTGTAAGGGAGAAGCTGGAGATTCCGGTGGTCGGTCCAGCAAGAGCCTCCATGATCTATGCGGCTGATTTGGCTCACAGGTTCTCCGTAGTTACTGTATTAGAAAATGTGGTTGTTCTGGTGGAAAATATTGCTTTACTTTTAGGCCTAAGAGATAAATTGGCTTCCGTTAGACATGTGAACATCCCCGTTTTAGCTCTTACTGATATTAAGAAACTAACGGAAACCTTGATTGAGGAGTCCTTAAGAGCCATTAAGGAAGATGGAGCTCATGCCATCATCTTAGGATGCACGGGAATGTTAGGGGTAGCTGATGATCTTTCTCAGGCTTTAAAAAACAATGGTTATGATATTCCAGTTATTTACCCAGTGGCTGTATCCATTAAGTATTTGGAGACCCTTATTAGCCTTAAACTGAAGCAGAGCAAGAAGACTTATTTGTCGCCATCAGAAAAGGAAAGAAACATTTGGGAGGTAATTTAAAAATGGCTAAAAAAATATTGGACAGGCAATCTTTAGAGGACATCGTTTGGGGTTCCACTATTTTAGGTGCCGGTGGAGGAGGCTCCCCTCATGATGGGTTGAAGCTGATCGGAGGGATAGAAAAAGAAATTATATTATTAAGTGTTGAGGACTTGCCAGAGAGTGACCATGCCGTGGTTGTGGCAGGAATAGGAGCACCGAAGGCTATGCTGGAAAAGGGATTTGGCCCTGAGGCAGTTTTAGCTTTTGAGACCATTAAAAATATGGTTGCTGTTGGGGGGATAAGGATTGATTACCTGATGCCTGGAGAAATTGGTGGGTTGAATACAATCACGCCTCTCTATGTGGCCGCTCAAAGAGGGATTCCAGTAGTGGATGCAGATGGAAATGGAAGAGCGGTCCCTGAGCTCAGTACTTGCCTCTTTCCTATTTATCAGATCCCTATTAGCCCTCTGGTAGTAGCTAATAAAGAAGGAGATACTATTGTAGCTTATCTGGGAAATCCCTTAAATGCTGTTGCTGCTGAGACTATCGCCAGAACAGCAGCTATTTCTTTCGGTATGGTAGCTGCCTTTGCCACTTGGATCGTGGATATGGCGACTATTAAGAGGTGCTTGGTACCCAACTCTGTCTCCAAGGCAGGGGAAATAGGAAAGGCAATAAGAGAAACCAGAGCTCGAAGAGGCGATGTTGTATCTGAGGTGATCAAAGTTACAGGAGGAAGAGAACTTTTCCGCGGACAGATCAAAAAAGTTGAGAGTAAAACCACAGAAGGATTTGACTTTGCCAAGACTATTGTGGAAGGAACGGGAAGTTGTCGAGGCAAGATCTTCACCATAGATTCTAAGAACGAGAATATGATCGGATCGTTAAATGGGGAACCAGTGATTATGGTCCCCGATCTTATTTCTATGATCACTATTATTGGAGAACCTTTGACCAATGCAGACACTAAAGAAGGCATGGAGGTAGCCATCATTGGAATTCCCGCTCCTGAACCCTGGCATCGAATCCCTGGGGGATTCGATTGTTGGAGACCAATTTTGGATAAGCTAGGGTATCGTGGCAAATACCATCCCTTTAAATAAAAATCGAAAAAGAGGCAAATATGATGGAGGAAAGGGCGATTTCACAAGATGCCTTAAAGTTTAGGATTTCCAAAATGCATAAGAGAAGGAAGGAGTATACATGGAAACTTTCGAAGCCATAAAGGGGAGAAGGAGCATTAGAAAATATAAAAAAGAGAAATTGCCCCGCCAGGATTTAGAAAAAATATTAGAAGCGGGTATTTGGGCTCCTTCTGGTAGTAATGCTCAACCTTGGCAGTTTTTTGTTATCGATAATAATGAATTAATTAAAAAAATTATGGTGATTGCACCTGGAATATTTAATTTACCGGCAGCTATGATCATTGTTTGCCGAGATATGGAAAGGGCTTTCTCGTTAGTAGGAGAGCTGGGTCGAGATGTTATCTCTTTAATGGACATCTCTATGGCCAGTCAGAATATGATGATAGAAGCCTATGATTTAGGTATTGGTTCTTGTCCAGTAAGATCCTTCGGGATTAGTGCTCTAAAGATCCTTTTAAATTTTCCCGAGCACATAAGTCCAGAATTGATTATTGCCCTCGGTTATCCAGAAGAATTTCTCCCCGCTCCGGAAAGGAGAAAACTAGATGAGGTGGTGTTTTGGTATGGAAATTAAGGAATTAAAGGAAGAGTTTTTTGCTTTTTTGGCTTTTCTAGCTATTTCAGCCAGAAATTGTGTTGAGGAGCCTAAGCTTTATGGTCCTTTAAGGCTAGTCGATGGAGCAAGCAGACTGATTGAGATTCTGAAAAAAGGTGGGATAGAAGACCATTTTTTCCAAGAGATAAAAGAAAAAATAGACCAAAAAAAATACACTGTTATGGGCGATAGAAACCAGTTTATCCAATTTTTGGATGATTTAACTAAAGATTTTAGTAAAAAATTGAAAGGAGAGGAGTGAAAATGATCAAGAAGGAAAAAATCGAAACCGGTGTTGTTAATATGTTTCAGGTAAATATGGGGCTCAAGAGAGGCGAAAAAATTGTAGTAGTTACAGATATACCCAATTTTGAAGAATGGATGAAAAAAGAGAGCACACAACTTGCAGAAATGGTGGAGCGCTCTATCTTAGCTAAAATGGTTAGCGAAATCGCCGCTACAAACTTTCTGGATTGTCCAGTGAATTTCTATGCTTATTCTTCAGTAGGTAAACACGGCACCGAACCAGGACAAGAAGTTGAGAACAAGCTTAAAGAGGCAGATGTTGCTATAGTAATCACAAGCTACTCCCTCTCTCATACCAATGCCAGGGAAAATGCTACTAAATCAGGAACTCGTATCGCTAGTATGCCCATGTTTTTACCAGAGATGTTTTATCCAGGTGGGCCTATGGCCGTTGATTACACAAAAGTCCATGAGGAATGCGTAAAGATAGCCGAGTTGGAAAATAAGGCAAAAGATGTTATTTTAACTTCTCCTTCTGGAACTAACTTAAAATTCAGTTTAGAGGGAAGGAAAGGATTAATTGACGATGGAATTTCCACTGAAAAAGGAGCCTTTGGAAATCTTCCGGCTGGTGAAGTTTATACAGTCCCTCTGGAGGGCACAACAAATGGGGAATTGGTTGTGGAAGAAGGTTGGTGCGCCGGCTTGGAGGAAAATTTAACATTTATTTTTAAGGATGGCTTAGTGGCAGAAGTGATGGGTGGAGGAAAATTGGGGGATGAATTCAGAGAGTTACTGCAATGCGCCAAAAATGAGGAACCCTACCTCTCTCGGAGAAATTGTGCCGAACTAGGAATAGGAACTAATCCGAATGCCAAGCGTCCAGATAATCTCCTTGAAGCGGAGAAAATTCGGGAGACTGTTCATGTCGCTATCGGAGATAGTTCACACATGGGAGGGAAAGTGGGAGCCGATCTTCACCAAGATTTCGTAATCCCTAAACCAACCCTCATATTTGATGGGCAAATAATAATTAAGCAAGGGGAAATTTTAATTTAACCTGTTGCGCTTTAATTAATGGAGAAAAGTGAAAAATAAAATAAGTAGGGAAGTAAAAAGATTTGGGAGATGTTTCGCAGTTCAGAGAATTATTAAATAATCGCGTTCTCTGCACTGTGTCAGTGATCGAGCACTAGAATTGAACTCAGTATTTTCTAACACCGAAAGGAGGTGCGGTAAAAGAAGAGTAAAGTGGAACCTAATTGAAATGAAAAAAGTAATGATTTAAAATTTGAAAGGAGGAGGAGTTATGAAGATAAGTAGGTTTGTTAAATTTTGGAAGAATGGGGTCTGTTTGTTTTTAGTTTGTGGTCTGCTGCTTGGCATATCGCTAATATCATCCGGTGAGGAGTTAGTTAAGGCTATCCGCCGTACCGACCAGTGGCCCCCCTATATGGATCCTGCAATAGCGTCAGACTTTTTAAGCTCGAATGCTTACACAAACATTTACGATACCCTGATCTTTCCAAATCAAGACGGAAGCTTAAAACCATGGTTGGCGAAAAGCTGGGAAATCTCTGATGACGGGTTGACCTACATCTTTGAGTTAAGGCAAGGGGTCAAGTTTCACAACGGAGATGAGTTAACAGCAGAGGATGTAGTTTTCTCTCTTCAGAGAATGATAACTCTGGGAGAGGGGTGGGGTTTTCTCTTCACCCCCTTCGTCAAAGAAACCAAAGCCCTTGACAAATACAAGGCTCAGATCACCCTCAAGCAACCTCTGGGGCCATTCTTGGGAGTCCTGACAAGGCTTTTTATTCTCAACAAAAATCAAGTAATGGCTAATATCACGTCAGGGGGTTCCTATGGAGAGATGGGAGACTATGGTAAGGAGTGGCTGGTGACCCATGATGCTGGATCAGGGCCCTATAAACTTAAGGAAATTAAAATGCAAGAATACTTCGTGCTAGAGCAATTCGACGATTACTGGGACGGGTGGGATAATAAGGATGCTCCCCAATATGTTAAATGGATCGGGGCCACTGAACCGGTTACTGTGAGGACGCTTATGTCCAGAGGGGAACTGGAACTTACGGACCAGTGGCAGACGCCGGAAAATCTTACTGCGATGAGTCAACTTCCCAATGTAAAAGTTTCAAATTATTTTGGAGGTCAACTCATGTTTGTCATGCTGAATAATAAGAAACCTCCTACAGACGATGTTCACTTCCGGAAAGCCCTTGCTTACTGTGTGGACAAACAACAGATTATCGATTCGTCTTTTCCAGGTTCGCGTCCTGTTAATGGTCCTGTGACCCCAGACATACTGGGTTATAATTCTAATTTGAAGCCATATACTTTTGATCTGGAGAAGGCAGAAGCGGAGTTGAAGCAGTCTCCCTATTATGGAAAATTGGACCAATACCCCGTTCAGATCTCTCCACCTGCAGAAGGTGGTCCGAGTTATGAAAATATTGCTTTAATGATCCAGGCCAATGCTGCCAAGATAGGCATCAAAGTAGATGTAGTTAAAATACCTTGGGGTACCATGGTTGCTAATATGGCCACACTCCAAACTACCCCTGCAGTCGTTCTCATGACCGCTTCTGATTACCTTGAAGCTGGGTCAATGTTAAAAAACCGTTACCATTCTAGTAGCTGCGGAACAACCCAACAGGGAGAATGGCTACAAGATCCTGAAATTGATAAAATAATCGATGATGCCCTTACTACTATAGATCAAAAAGAGCGATTCCAAAAATACTACGCCATTCAGGAAAAAATAGTGGACCTTTGCCCATCAATATTTTTATTCGAGACAGCAATAAGGCAAGCTTATCGAAACGACTATGTTGTTTTTCCACCAGCAGAGGTTGCAAATCAAGGGGGAAATTGGTACCCAATTTCCGGGTACAATTCCTATTTTAGGGATTTTAAGGTCTTTCCTGAGAAAGCCCAGCAGCCATATACGCCGTACAAACCGTAGCCCTGATGCTTATCAGATTGCATAAATAAAACTAAATACAATTGAAAGAAGAGATGATCACTGATTAATTAATCAGTGATCATCTCGTTGAGGAAGGTAAAATCAGTGAAATTTAACAGTTTTCTTCTCAGGCGATTGTCGCTTTCAATTTTTGTAATCTTTGGTCTTTCAATATTAATTTTTGTAATTGCGCGAGTCGTCCCTGGTGAACCAGCACGCATGGCACTTGGGCCACAGGCTCCAGAAGCGGTTGTTCAAAAGCTACGGCAGGAAATGCATCTGGATAAGCCTTTATTGGAACAATACTTTATCTGGGTTAAAGATGCGTTTTCGGGAAATTTCGGCCGTTCATTGATTACCAAAAGACTAGTGTTGGAAGATATTAAGGAATATCTACCGGCAACAATGGAGCTGGTTATTTTTGCAGGCATATTGATGGTTATTTTTGCCATTCTCTTAGGAACCCTTGCCGCTCAATTCAAGGATACCTGGGTTGATGGTTTGATTAGGGTCTCGAGCTATTTTGGAATAGCTATTCCAGCATTTGTAGCAGCGATTTTTTTTATGCTCCTGTTTGGATACTACTGGCCTATACTGCCAGTCTTAGGAAGGCTAAGTTCTGGAATTACCCCTCCTGCGAATATCACAGGGCTATTAACACTTGACAGTTTAATCCAGAGAAACTTCGTGGCCTTCTGGGATGCCTTCAAGCACCTGATCTTACCCTCCGTTGCCTTATCCTTAGGAGCTATTTTTCAGGAAGCTCGCATTACCCGCTCTGCTATGGTTGACAATATGCGTAAGGACTTCCTTTCCGCAGAACGGGGATATGGTATTCCCGAGAGAGTTATAATGTTTAAATATCTTCTTAAACCTTCACTGATTCCCACGGTATCGATAATGGGTTTAGATTTCGCTTTTTTATTTGGCAACGCTTTTCTCGTGGAAACTATATTTAATTGGCCCGGGATTTCACGCTACGGAATTAATGCGATGCTTAATAAGGATTTAAGTGCGATTTCCGCGGTAGTCATCATATTTGGTACCATTTTCGTGGTCGTGAATATTATCGTTGATATTATTGTGACTTTTCTGGATCCCAGAATCAGATTGAGCACTAGCCGAGGTATATAAAATGATAAACTCGAATCTGCCCAACAATTCAATAGCTATCAGTTCAGTAAGACCCAAATCCATGTTCTGGCTCAATTTGGGAAAAAATTGGTATAGGTTTTCCCGGAATACGTTATCAGTAGTAGGTCTGGTGATTGTCTCAGGGATAATTATTTCAGCAATTTTTGCACCCTGGATAACTCCCTACCCTGAGCATGCTGGCCCCTTTGTTGACTTCGGTAACAGAGGACAATCACCTTCATTGCAGCATCTTTGTGGAACTGATATCGTTGGAAGAGATATTCTCTCAAGGATAATTTTTGCATTCCGGGGTGCCTTGATTATGGCGGTTGTAGTTTTAGTATTAGCTGTACCTTTTGGCGTTCTTTTGGGCCTAATCGCGGGTTATTTCCACCAGGACAGCTGGATTAGCATTGTAATCATGCGTTTTACTGACGTTTTTCTCGGCTTGCCTCCTTTGATCCTTGCTCTCGTAATTGCAGCGGTTTTAAAACCCACCCTGATGAACGCTATGATTGCGGTTACAATTTCGTGGTGGTCGTGGTATACCAGGTTGGTATATGGAATGGCCTCTTCCGTAAGTAATGAATATTTTGTTACTGCAGCAAAATTAAAAGGTGCGAGTAAATTTCATATTCTTTTTCGAGAAATCCTCCCCAACTGCTTGTCCCCAGTTTTTACCAAGATGGCTTTGGATGTAGGGTGGGTAATTTTAATCGGAGCGTCCCTGAGCTTTGTAGGCCTGGGAGAACAGCCGCCTACCCCTGCATTAGGTCAGATGGTTTCGGATGGAGCGAGGTACATGCCTACCTTCTGGTGGATGACCATTTTCCCCGCCCTAGCTATCGTGCTTGCTATTATGGGATTCAACCTAATGGGTGATGGGCTTAGGGATATGCTTGAGACAGGAGGGATGGAATAAGATATGAAAAACAAAGAAAATATTCTATTAAATATAAAAGATTTACACGTTTGGTACAGAGTGTATGGTGGTTATTTAAAAGTACTTAATAGCGTTCACTTAATGGTGCGAGAAGGTGAGCGAGTTGGCCTTGTAGGAGAAGCCGGTTGTGGGAAAACTACAACTATGAAATCAATTCTGCAAATACTTCCACCCGGAGACTTCCATATTCCTCAAGGTCAGATATTTTATAAAGGGCAGGACGTCTTAAAGATGAGTTTTAAAGAGCTCCAAAGGCTTCGCTCTAGGGAGATTGCCATGATCTTCCAAGACCCTACCGCAGCTCTGAACCCAGTTTTTATTATCGGAACTCAAATTGGTGATGTTATTAAGTATTCATCTGCTTTTGAAGAAAATGAGCATAAGGAAAAAATCAAGGAGCAGTCTATAAAGGCACTAAAAGAAGTATATCTTCCCGATCCTGAAAGGATGCGTATTAATTATTCCTTTCAATTAAGCGGGGTATGAGAACAGAGGGTTTGTATCGCCATGGCCATATCCTCTCCGAGGAATTTAATCCTAGCGGATGAGCCTGGTACATCATTGGATGTCACCATCCAAGACCAGATTCATCGGCTTTTAAATGAGATCGTGGAAAAAAGAAATGCATCCATCATTTTAATTACCCATTCTTTGGGTGTAGCAAGAGAAATGACGGATAGAATTTATGTTATGTATGCAGGGACGATTGTAGAAACTGCTACGCCTGAGGTCCTCTTCAAAAACCCTGTTCATCCTTATACCAAAGGTCTACTCGCATCGGTTCCAAAAATATCAGGAGGTGGAATAGCCAAGGGTATCCCTGGAAAACTTCCGAGCTATTTGAATCCACCTTCCGGATGCCGATTTCAGCTCAGATGTGAACAGGAGAGCCCGATCTGTTCAGAAAAGCCACCGCAATTATTTGAGATTGAGAAGGATCATTTAGTAGCATGCTACTTAACTCAGAGGTGAACAAATGAAACAAGCGACAAATAATGAGATTTTGAAAATTGAAAAAATGAAGAAATACTTCCACATTGGAAAGGACAAGAAAGGCCCGATATGCGTTCGTGCAGTAGATGGAGTGGACCTTAACATCAAGTATGGTGAGACTCTAGGATTAGTAGGAGAGTCTGGCTCCGGGAAAAGCACCATTGCCTATACTGTCGTGGGTATGTATCGTCCAACCTCTGGTCAGATTTTGTTTAAAGGTAAAAATATAGGCATGGAGGCATCAAGGAGGTCTTTATCTTCAAAAAAAGAAATTCAGATCGTATTTCAGGATCCT
>Ga0209979_1002470_pt1 | contig 17632 bp, 15 predicted proteins | sample AnhtaG_FD_183114 | JGI IMG/M metagenome (GOLD analysis project Ga0209979, IMG submission 183114) | Deep subsurface microbial communities from Anholt, Denmark to uncover new lineages of life (NeLLi) - Anholt_01485 metaG (SPAdes) (version 2) | ecosystem: Environmental > Aquatic > Marine > Oceanic...
AGAGGTGATGAAAAATGTCTAAGGAAAAGAAGGCACAGATTATTGACAGTCTACAGGAGGTTTTCTCTGCCTGTAGCATTGGTATCTTAACCGACTACCGGGGACTATCAGCCCCGGAGATGACTGAGTTGCGCCGTAGTCTCAGGGAACTAGGTATTGAGTATAAGGTAATTAAGAATACCCTAGCTCGGTTCGCTGTGGAAAGGGCCGGTAGGAGCGAGTTGGTTAGCTTCTTTGAGGGTCCAACGGCCATTGCTTTTAGCTATGGTAATATAACTGAGCCAGCTAGAGCCTTGGCTGACTACATTCGCACCTCCAAGGCAACCATGGATATTAAGGGAGGCTTTCTAAGCGATAGGCTACTTACCGCGAGGGATGTGATGACACTGGCTACATTACCACCGAGAGAGGTATTGCTGGCCAGGATTATCGGTGGGATGCAGACCCCTACTATTAGTCTACTCAGTTGTCTTACCACCCCGATGAGGGGTTTTATGAACGTGCTACAAGCCAGGATTAAACAACTGGAAGAAGAGTAAACTGTCAGATTGTCACCCCGGTGAGGGGGTTTATGAGTGTACTACAAGCTAGAATTCAGTAAATGGAGGGAGAGTAAATGTCGGAAAATGAAGTGGAAACCACTGGTGGAGAAACAGCTACAGGGAAACAGCACGCAGAACAAGTTACCGAGAAGCCTAAGAGAGCCAAAGCAACGGCTACCAAGCAGGAGTCTCCAGCCAAGGTGAAGGTGAAGCCAGCGGTTGACGAGATAATGGCTACTATTAAGAATATGACCGTGCTGGAACTGTCGGAGCTAGTAAAAGCTCTGGAGACCGAGTTTGGAGTTAGTGCCGCTGTCCCAGCAGTAGCCACTACTGGCGCGGCGCCGGCTGAGGCAGCAGCTCCGGTGGTTGAGGAGCAGACCGAGTTTAGCGTAACGCTTAAAGACATAGGGGCTAATAAGATTAGTGTGATTAAGGCAGTGCGGGAGCTCACTACCTTAGGCTTAAAGGAAGCCAAGGATTTGGTGGAGAGTGCTCCAGCCACAGTCAAGGACGGGATTAATAAGGACGAGGCAACTACCATAAAGCAGAAGCTGGAAGCCGCCGGTGCCACTGTGGAGATTAAATAAAGCCGGTTGAAAATAGGAACGAAAAGGCGTATAGTTATCACTAAAGGGCGCTCCTACCGGGAGAAGTGGGTATGCCTGAGCATAACTACTTTATTTTAATGGGTATGGGTGGTTTGTTTGTTATCCTTGGTATAGCCTCAATTTTCTGGGGCAAGGGGGAGGCGAAGAGCTACTACGATGCCCTGTCTAGTCGCCCCGATGCAAGGGAGTTCTTAGAGCACGAGCCAGAGCGCCCTGAACCCGGGGCACTAAAGATAGGCGGCTGGATAGCCATTGCTATCGGCTTACTTATGCTGGTGATGGGTGGTGCCTTCTGGCTCTGGAGTTAAGACTCTATCAATTTTAGTTATGTCTCTATCTTCCATACCTTAGCTTTGCGTAGAGAAGCATAGCCACCAGAACTGCTCCGGTCGCATTCCAAAGGATTACTGGAGTGAGTCCAAAAGAAATCCCGTAGGCTAACCAGGTGATAATACCGAGCAGCAGTAGGGTGGTAAAAAGCAGACTTATCTCGTGGGCACTTCTAAGTTTGAAGACACGAACAAGCTGTGGAATAAGACTACATGTTACCAGTGCCCCGGCTACAAAACCTAGAGATTCGGCTAAAAGCAAACTTGGCCACCTCCTTTTTGATGGGCTGTTGAGATTTTATGGCGCTCATGCCTGCTGAATCTATATGCCTAGCTCTTCCCCGACCAGAACCACATTTATCCGGTCCTTGTCTTGAATCATGACACCTTCAATAATCACGGTGTAATTACAGATTCTCCAGTCGTGGCGGCAATCAACGCAGCTACCTGTCCTGACGCAAGGTAGGTCACCCCACTCCGGTCGGTGATGTTTCAGGTAGTGCCGCTTGGCATTCATTGGTGCCGCCGTCACACGAATCCGCTCCAGGGCTTCGTTTACGTCCTTGACAATCTTGTTGGCACCAGCAACAACAATTACTTTTTCTGGTCCAAATATCATGGCTGAAACCCGGTTTCCCCAGCCATCAGTGTTGACCAGTTTGCCATCAAGGGTAACAGCATTTGTGCCGACTAGGAATACATCAGTGGAGAAGATTTCTCTGGCTATTTTCCACCTGTCTTCCCTTTCGGCAACAATATAGAAACCGTCGGCATCTTTCTTAAGCGGGTCAATGACCTTATTTTGGTTACGCTTTATAAGTTCAGGAATCACTCTTACCTGGTCTACGCTGACCGAGTCCCCACGACCAACCACCGCCCCCGGGGGAATCATCTCCAGAATAGCGGAAAGCGCCTCTTGCCGACTGGAAACATATTGAGCGCTTATATTCTTCTTTTTGAGGTTAGTTACCACTATTTTGGCACGCTGTTCATAGAGCCATTTCCTCTCTTGACTAATATCCGTCTCGTCTATCATGGCACTCCTTTCCCCTCTGTCCTTCAGCTGAGTTATACCATCCGCCTTGGTCTATACTGGATGGCTTCAGCCAGGTGATGGGCCTTAATTATATCAGCGTTTTCCAGGTCGGCGATAGTGCGAGCCAGTTTAAGGATGCGGTGGAAGGCACGGGCGGAAAGATAGAGCTGTTTCATGGCTGCCTTGAGTAGGCTCTGAGCTTGCTCTTCCGCCTGACAAAACTCCCTGACCTCGGCTGGCGTCATTTCAGTATTGCAGGTTAGTGGGGTTCCCTCAAAGCGTTTCTGCTGCCGGGAGCGGGCGGCTTTAACCCGACCCTGAACCGTTTCTGATTTCTCACCTAACCGGTCATCAGCCAACTTTTCATAGTCAATATGGGGCACCTCAACAAATATATCCACCCGGTCAATGAACGGTCCGCTGATGCGCTTCTGATACCGAGAAACCAGACTGGCCGGGCAGGTGCACTGTCTAAACGGGTCGCCGTAGTAGCCACAGGGGCAGGGATTCATGGCTCCTACCAGCATAAAGTTGGCCGGAAAGGTTACGCTGCCGTGAGCCCGGCTGATAGTAATCACCTTATCTTCCAGAGGCTGGCGCAATATCTCAAGCAGCGAATGCCCAAACTCAGGAAGCTCATCCAGGAATAAAACCCCCCGGTGACTGAGGCTTATTTCACCCGGCTTGGGCCAGTGTCCGCCACCCACCAAGCCAGCATTGGAGATAGTGTAGTGTGGGGAACGGAAGGGGCGGTGTCTGATTAGGGGGGTATCTGATGGCAGCAGACCGCTCACACTGTATATCTTGGTAACCTCCAGGGCTTCCTCAGTAGTCATTGGTGGCAGTACCGAAGGAAGCGACCGTGCCAGTAAGGTCTTACCGCTGCCCGGAGGCCCACACATTATTACATTATGCCCGCCGGCGGCAGCTACCTCCAGCGCTCGCTTAACATGCTCCTGCCCTTTAATGTAAGCCAGGTCGGTGACTAGTGAAGGGGGTGGTGTGTATTCTTGAACCTCACCAGGCGTATACTCTGGGGCTGGTATTTCCCCCCGGAAATAGCTAACCAGGTGGGATAAAGAGGTAACGGGAATGATTTTAATGCCTTCTACTAGGGATGCTTCTTTAGCATCGGCATCAGGCACAATAATAGTAGATAGCCCTTCATGGTGAGCCAAGGCGACCATCGGTAAGACGCCGTTGGTATGGCGTAAATTACCGTCCAGGGACAACTCACCGAGAAGAATAGTCTGGGAAACTTCAGCACATACCTGCTCCGAACTGAGAAGGATACCAACAGCAATAGGTAAATCATAGGCTGGACCGGCTTTCTTGAGGTCAGCCGGGGCAAGATTAACCACGATGCGCCTCATCGGGAAAGCAAAGCCGGAGTTGCGGATAGCGGCTCGTACCCTCTCTCTGGCTTCCTGGACAGCAGCATCAGGCAGGCCAACAATAGTGAATGAGGGTAGTCCGGGAGAAATATCTACCTCAACCTCGACAATCGCCCCTTCCAGTCCGACTACAGCGCAGCTTATTACCTTAGCTAGCATAATTCATCATACACTATATCATAAACCTATGGGCGTGTGGAATGTAGTTACGATTTTGAAGGAGGAAGTCAGGTTCTCCTGAGTTTCAGTGGGAACTTTCTAATAAGCTGCCACTTATCTAGCGGCTGACTTAGCCATTATTCTAGTCCATTCATAAGCTGTAACAAGCACCCGAGGTCGCTACTAACCAATTGGCGTCTTTTTCGTTATAATCAAGAAGGAGTATTTATGGGGAAGTGTCAATCTGGCAAAATGTTTGGCTAGCACAAGGTGAATCTTGCTTGAAATTCGCCGGTATTTTGTCTAGAATGATACAAAAGTCACATACAATATACTTATTGTGAATATTGAGGTATGGATGAATAGCTGTAACCTCAAAGCTGTGCAAGGTGAGGGTTTTGATGATGAATCTCTTGGAGGCCGGGTAATGGTGGATATTTATAGCGGTTATGGTGTAAAATATACTATATCACCTGCACCATTTTTATAGCCCAGTAATCCTGATGCGGTGAAGGAGCCTATAAGTGTTGAAAGATGGTGATATCAACTTGACCTGCCGCCAATGCGGTAGAGAATTTGTGTTTACCAAGGCTGAGCAAGAGTTCTATGAACTGAAGGGTTTCACCTCCCCCAGCCGCTGCCAGGAGTGCCGCTCAACCAAACAAAACCAGCCTCACCATCTTGTTTGCTCTCAGTGTGGAACTGAGCTAGAGAAAGGGGCATCCATCTACTGTACTGCTTGCCTGGCAAGCGCTCACCTTGAGTTTGAGCTAAAAACCAAGCAAAGCCAAAAGGTAGCTAGTGCGGCGCACACAAAGCTACTGGCTAGTGAATCTCAGAAAGCAGAACTGGCTGAGTTACTTCGCCAGAAGGAGCAACTGGTAGCGGAGTTGGAGCTGAAGGTTAAAAGTTTAAGCCAGGATTTAGATAAGGCACATCAATTCCAAGCTACCCTAGGGTCGCTTCAGCCAGCACTAAATGAGATAGAACAAAGACTGGAAGCTTTGGAGCACGCCCAGAATAAGATTAACGAGAGAATGCTCCAAATTGGTGAGAGAATGCGCGAGATGTATGAGAATACTGGCCTATTGGAAATAATCAAACGCAGCCTGAGACACTCTCAAAGGCAAGGCACCTAGCCGAAATATGGCTTACCTTAGCACTCCATATCAAGTAAATACCCAGTAGAAAAGTCAACAAGGGCACCAGCCACCGCCGTATGAACTAGCAGTTTCAGTGCCCTTCTATCATCCCCTTCTTTTCCTTAACCCTGCTCTTATCGTTTTTAGGTTATTTTATGTGTTAAGACTTGAGTTTAGTCCCATTCCGAAGACTTTGTCAGCACCACTAAGGGCAGCTTGAAGGGGCTTTACCCCTTGAAAATCACCACCCCTGTGAAGGAAGTAGAGCGAACAAGGTGTTTAAGAGGGGCTTTACCCCCTCTTTTTAATATCCTTCCCCCTCTCCTTTGAAGGAGAGGGGGACACAGGGGGTGAGGTTGATTAACAATCTCTACAGGCTTGCTGTGCTTTAGACCCAGTGCTACAATGGCAATTGTAGGGTAAAGGTGTTGTGAGGAAAATATGCCACTGGATTCGATAATTGTTAAAGGGGCTCGCGAGCACAACCTCAAAAATATTGATGTGGTTATCCCCCGGGATAAGTTGGTAGTTATTACCGGGGTCTCCGGCTCGGGTAAGAGTTCGCTGGCATTTGATACCATCTATGCCGAAGGGCAGCGCCGCTATGTGGAATCCCTAGCTGCTTATGCCCGCCAGTTTCTAGGCCGGATGGAAAAGCCTGAGGTTGATTATATTGAAGGGTTGAGCCCGGCTGTTTCTATTGACCAGAAGGGACCGAGCCGGAATCCACGGTCTACGGTGGGCACGGTAACCGAAATCTACGATTACCTAAGACTTCTTTTTGCCCGGGTCGGTCATCCCCACTGCCCCAAGTGTGGACGAGAGATTGCCCGGCAAACGGTGCAGCAGATTGTTGATGCAGTTCAGGCACTACCTGAGAGTAGTCGGATAATGATTCTGGCACCGCTGATTAGAGACCGCAAGGGTGAGTATCAGTCTGTATTTGATGACCTGCATAAGGCTGGCTATGTCAGGGTTCGGGTTGATGGGCGAATTTATGACCTGTCTGAGGAGTTTCAACTGGATAAGAACAAGAAGCACACTATTGAGGCAGTGGTGGACAGGCTGGTAATTGGGCAGAGTGGTGGCCAGAGCCGTATTGCTGACTCAGTAGAGACGGCTCTCAAGCTTGGGGCCGGGGTGGTGCTGGTATCTATTGTTGATGGTGAGGAACTACTGTTTTCCGAGCATTTTGCCTGTGTCCACTGTGGAATAAGCCTGGGTGAGATTGCTCCCAGAACCTTCAGCTTTAATAGCCCTCATGGTGCCTGCCCCGCCTGCACTGGCTTAGGGGTTAAACTGGAGATAGACCCGGAGCTGGTTATCCCCAATAAGGAGCTCTCCATAGCTCAGGGGGCAATACACCCCGTGTGGTATTCCTCCTGGTACTTTGACCAGTTCGAGTCTTTGGCCCGACGCCACGGTTTTTCTCTTCGTACCCCGGTCAGGGAGCTCAGTGAGCATCAGTTGAAGCTGATACTTTTTGGTGAAGAAGGTGAAATGGTAAGGTATCGAAGCCGGTATGGTCATGTCAGAGAATACTTCAGTGGCTATGAGGGAGTAATCCCGCGTATGGAGCGCCTGTACCGTGACACAGAGTCTGAACACTCCCGGGCTAACATAGAGCGTTACATGGTGTCCAGGGTGTGTCCGGTCTGTGAGGGCAAGCGGCTTAAACCGGAATCTCTGTCAGTGACCATTGGCGGCAGCAATATTGTTGAGGTTAGCTCAATGTCGGTGACTCAGTCACTGGAGTGGGTAGCTGGCCTTGGTGGTGGGGAGACTATCTTGAGTGAACGCGAGCAAATCATTGCCCATGAAGTCCTTAAGGAGATTCAGTCCAGACTTGGCTTCCTCAAGGATGTGGGCTTGGACTATATTACCATTGACCGTCCCTCGGCTACCCTTTCTGGCGGTGAGGCACAGCGAATTCGCCTGGCAACCCAGATTGGTAGCGGGCTTATGGGGGTGCTCTATATCTGTGATGAGCCGACAGTGGGACTTCACCCGGCTGATGACTTTCGCTTGATTGGGACATTGAAGAGACTTAGAGATTTGGGCAACACCATACTGGTGGTCGAGCATGACGAAGCCATGATGCGGGCCGCCGACCACATTATTGATATGGGACCCGGGGCTGGGGAACACGGCGGCTGGATTGTCGCCACCGGAACACTGGCTGATATTGCTAACTCAAAGGAGTCAATAACCGGTCAGTATCTTAGTGGTGTCAAACAGATTCCTTTGCCAGCCAAGCGTCGCCCAGGCTCAGGCGAGGAGTTAATCATCAAGGGGGCTAGGCAGAACAATCTAAAGAACATAGATGTCTCTATCCCCCTGGGCAAGTTTGTTTGTATCACCGGAGTTTCAGGTAGTGGCAAGAGCACTCTGATTGATGAAATTATGTATAAAAAGCTGGCTCAGCTCTTCTATCGGTCAAGGGAAAAAGCTGGTGATTGCGATGATATTATCGGTGTTGAGTATATTGATAAGGTAGTCAATATTGACCAGTCTCCCATCGGGCGTACCCCACGCAGTAATCCGGCAACCTACACTGGCACCTTTACTCCAATTCGTGAGCTGTTTGCTACCGTTCCTGAGGCACGGATGAGAGGCTATGCCCCTGGTCGGTTCTCGTTCAATGTCAAGGGTGGGCGCTGTGAAGCCTGCCGTGGGGAGGGCTTTATCCAGATTGAGATGCAGTTTTTGCCTGATGTGACCGTTCCCTGTGAGGTGTGTAAGGGGAAACGCTACAATCGCGAGGCTCTGGAGATTAGATTTAAGGGTAAGAATATCGCTGAGGTATTGGATATGAGCGTAGAGCAGGCACTGGCTTTCTTTGAGCATTTCCCCAAGGTGAGGACTAAGCTTCAAACCTTAAACGACGTCGGGCTAGGCTATATCCGCCTCGGTCAGCCAGCCCCTACCCTTTCCGGCGGTGAGGCGCAGAGGGTGAAGCTGGCTACCGAACTGTCGCGGCGGTCTACCGGCAGGACATTATATATCCTTGATGAACCAACTACCGGTCTCTCCTTTGAGGATGTGGCAGCATTACTAGGGGTACTACAGCGTCTGGTTGATGCCGGTAATACGGTGATTGTTATTGAACATCACCTGGATGTGATAAAGAATGCCGACTGGATTATTGACCTTGGGCCGGGGGCTGGCGACCGGGGTGGCTATATTGTAGCTAACGGAACACCCGAGGAAATAGCTGGGGAGAGGTCTTCAGCCACCGGGCAGTATTTGGGCAGGGTATTAGCTAAACATACTGAGTATGCTCTAACCGGCTGACTATTGCTACCAGTACCTGATAGGAAATGCATGGTTAGCCGTCCTAGCCCGTGCTGTCATTGGTATCACCGGTCTAATACTGACCTTACTGTTAAGACCAGCCTTTAGCCAAGAAGGAGGAACCGATGAATCGAGAAAAAGTCCTTGAATCTATCAAAGCCAATGTAGAGAACCAAAATATGGTAAAGCACATGCTAGCTACTGAGGCGATTATGCGGGCTCTAGCCAGGCGCCTGGGTGAAGATGAGGAGGAGTGGGGGCTCACCGGGCTACTGCATGATATAGATGTGGAGCTTACCAAAGGAGATATGAGTGTACATAGTAAACTGGGGGCTGACCTTACCAGGGAGTTAGGAGCTAGTGAGACTATGGCTCACGCCATCCTATGCCATAATGAGAGGCATGGCGTCTCCCGAGAGACAAAGCTGGATAAGGCTTTATTCTGTGCTGACCCCTTGACTGGTCTAATTACGGCTGCTGCCCTGGTTCGACCCGATAAAAAGCTGGCATGTGTTGAGGCTAAGTCGGTTAAAAAGAGGTTTAAGGAAAAGAGTTTTGCTGCTGGTGCGAACCGACAACACATCGCTAAGTGTAGTGAAATCGGGCTAGAGCTTGATGATTTTATCGAGCTGGGGCTGAAGGCAATGCAGGGAATTGCCCCTGAACTAGGTTTGTAAACTTAACTCACTTCTATAGTTGAACCTTTTTTGGAGGTTCACGGGTCGCCTGCCCTCGAGGATTATGTTAGTATTGAGACATATCACTAAAGAGTCGGATGTGAGATGAGAGTGACATTGATAATTATCGCCTGGTTTGGATTGCTGCTTATAGCACTAGGATTACCACTATCCTTCTCATCTTCTTGGACATGGGTTAGTACGGGGACATTGGGGTCTGGTGCTGGGTATTTTATTACATTGTGCGTAGGTGCTATCGGCGCATTACTGGCACTTATCGGGGGGTTCATCACCAGACCAAAATACTTCTGGATAGGGGCCATAGTAGTTGGAATTGCCTATATTTCATCGTTCTACGGTTATGGTATGGGTCTTGATGAACCATATAAGTATTGGGGGGTATTCGTGATGTTACTGCCAGGCCTGGCGTGCATAGCCACCGGAATAGTGATACGGAAGCTCAGTAATCGAGCACAATCCCGTCAATCTCACTAGGCGCCCATTATGAATTCAAATTGTTGGGCTGAAGGCAATGAAGGAAGTCGCTGAAGAACTAGGACTATAAACTAGCTGACTTCAAGCGTTGAGCCTTCGGCGGTTTTGATAACATCAATACGGGCGGGGAAGGCATCCTTAAGTTCTTCCATATGAGTGATGACAATTATCTTTTCAAAGTCATCCTGAATAGAATTTATCCCCTCTTTAATTTTTTCTAGACCGACACTATCTTGGGTGCCAAAGCCTTCGTCAATAATCAAAGTGGGAAGTGGCGCTCCCGCCCGCCTGGCTAGCAGCTTGGACAAAGCAATGCGAATGGCAAAGTTAATGCGGAAGGCTTCGCCACCACTAAACATTTCATAATTCCGCGTTCCTAGCTCATCAGAGATGTTGATATCCAGGGTCTCCAGTAAATTCCCTGCCTTTGTTTCCCGTTGGGTTTCAATCTTCACCTGCATTCTATTATCAGTCATTCGCCCCAACAGTTTATTGGCTTCAGTTTCAATTTCAGGCAGTGCCATTTCAATGAGCAGAGCTTGAATCCCCTTTTTGCCAAAGGCTTGAGCTAGGTCTCTATAGATCTTCTCTTGTTTTGAGGCTTGCCCCAGCAGCCTTTCCTTTTCCTTCTTTTTTATCTCCAGCTCAGAGCAGCGCTGTAGCTTTGCCTTTACATTCCACGTCATTTCCTGGGCTTGCTTTTGTTGTGCCGCTAGCGCTTGGTGCTCAGCTTCAGCCTGGGCCAAATCACTAACTAGCTGGGGGAGTAAACTAAGTTCCATAGTCAGCTCTTGTCTTTTTTGATTATCAACCTCCAGGCTGTGTCGTAGTTCTTGAGCAGCTTGCTCAGCTCTAGAAGCCGCCTCCCTTTCTTGACTAACGAGCCTATCAGCCTCTTCTAGTCTTCGCTTTGTTGGTTCATACTGCCCTAGTTCAGTCAGGCGGTGGCGCACCTGTTCGTGTTGCTGTGAATCATAGCCAAGTTTAGCCAATTGGTTGTCCACTTCATGCAGGGCTTCTTGCTCAATGACAGCGAAATCCTTCTTGGCTAGGTGCTGTTCAATTTCAGCCAGTTTTTCTTTCTCCTCTCTTAGCTTACTGCTTGCCTCTTCAGCTTCAGTAATCTCTTTACTCAAGATGCTGGCTTTACTCTGAGCCGAGGCTTTATCTCGGTTTAACCTGGTTTCTAGCTGTGATATCTCACTCTCCAGCGACTCCAGCTCCATTTTCTTTTGAGCCCGCTCGGTCTGATTTGACTTCAGGGAATTGGATTTGCTGTCTCTATCAGTAGCGTATTTGGTCTCAATTCGCCGTCGCTCGTCTATGCCTAGCTCGGTCTCACACAGGGGGCATTTGGCATCACTCTGGGTTGACAGGAGGTTGAGTTTTTCCTCTATCTCCTCTATCTCCTTCTCCAGCCGGGTTTTGTTAGTCTCCAGATAGTGAACCTGAGTGCGTAGTTCCTGGCTACTTTGTCGCTTCCGACGTAGTGTTTCCTCCTCCTCAGTCAACTGGTGCCACTCAGCCTGCATCTGTTGGAGCTCATTCCTGAGTTGAGGTAGTTTTTGGGAAATAGACTCCAGTTCGGTGATTCTGTTTTGAGCTACGGCATGGTCAGTAAGCATAGTTGCTTGAGCTCTCTCAATAGCCCTGTCTAGCTCGCTTTTACGGTCGTTTAGCTTGACGAGCAGTCCCAATTTTTGGTTGAACTCGTCATTTAATCTCTTGGCTTCAGCAAACTGGGTATAGCCTTCTTCTATGGTAGAGCGCCGGGCGATTAGCTCTTCATACTCTTTGAGCCGAGAGAGGTATTGATTAATCTGGTCATCCCAGCGCTCAAGTTCTCTCTCCATCTTTACTATGTGCTCCTCCAACTGAGCCAGTTGGAGCTTCTTGTTTTCCAGGGATTCCTTCTCCTGCCGCCGGAGGTTAAGTTGGCATTCCTGCTCTTTTATTACTGTCTCTACGCGGGAGAGTTCACTTTGCGCTTGTTCCAATTCAGCTTCGTAGGCCGGCTTGTAAGTTAGCTCATCTGAAATGTCTTTAATAGCGCTCTCTAGCTGTGCCTTTTCCATCTCCTGCTCTTTAGCCAGGTTCTTGGCTTGCTCCTCAAGTTGGTCATAGAAGGAAAGCTCAAGAATATCAGCTAGCACCTGCTTACGCTCACTAGGGCGCTTAATGGTGAACTCATCAGCGTGACCCTGCCGCAAGAAGGCGCTGTTAATAAAGGTAGTGTAGTCCATATGTAGAACATCAATAATCTTTTGCTGTGTTTGGGTTACACTATTGCCGGTAATTGACCTGAAGCCATTCCCGGTAGCTATCTGAAACTCCAGGATAGTTTGCCCTGAGCCTCCTCGTCGCCTGGGTTTAGAGTGCTTGCGTATGATGCGATATGGCTGCTCTCCCACAGCGAAGTCAAACTCCACCTCCATCTCCGTCTGACCTAGGTGAATGAGGTCGTCATCACTTTTAGCTCTGGCTTTTCCCCATAGTGTCCAGGTCACAGCATCAATTAAGGCTGACTTACCATTGCCGTTGTCACCACAGATGCAGGCGGTGTGGATACCAGCAAAGGAGAGCGGTGGCACATTATCCCGGTAGCACATAAAATTGCGTATTGATAGCTTAATAGGAATCATCTAGAAGCTCCAGATAACCACATTCGTTATCTATTTTAGCATAATTGGAAGATTACTTATCTACCTCACCCCCTCGTTCCCCCTCTCCTTCAAAGGAGAGGGGGAGGAAATTATAAAGAGGGGCTTAGCCCCTCTTAGACACTCTGTTAACCTGTTCCAGGTCAAAAGCGAGGGCTTGACAAGTAAGTTTATTATATGGTAGATTAGATTATAGATAGATACATACAATCAATGATAGAAAGGAGGTGAACTCAATGGCTGATAAGAGTTGTGACCTGACACAGTTGCGCTCTATAGCGATGCAGAAAGCCCAGGCTAAGCGAAAGGAACTGCAGAAGTATAACATTCCGGTTACTGGCGAAGTTTTTAGTGACATTATGAAATTAGCATATGAAGAAGCTAAAGATGAGTGTGGTACTGTATCAGGTGAGCTGACAGAAGAGCAAATGGCTAAGCTCAAGGAAATCTGTGAGCCTTGTGCAAAGAGATTTAAGATTAAAAAAGCTGAATCTAATCTTTAATGAGAGAAGTAGCCTGCCAAAATAAAAAGTCTCACTAGCACTCATCCCCTTGAGTACTGCCCTAGAGTAAGGAAAGTCTAAGAGGGGCGAAGCCCCTCTTAGACACTCTGTTTATGTTGAACTTAGGCTTGCGTTACTCTTTCATAGGACTATTTTGTTCATCTTTAGTTTTGAGCTAAGGTACTGAAAGCAAATAGTAACCGGTGCAATGGAGCACTAAGTTACTCAGCTAGTCTTGGCCTGACCATTACTCTTCAGGGCAAAACTTGCTATAATAGCTTGTAGTGAAAGTTTGCTTGATTAACCTACGGGAGTGGTGAAGTCATGGTAGAAATATTGCGTAACAAAAATGCGGCCACCAGATTCCAGATACTGGTCAAGATAGCCGCTATGCAGCCCAATATCCAGCAGAGGGATATTGCTGAGACGCTCAATGTTACGCCTCAGGCAGTATCCGACTACGTAAAACAGCTGTTAAAGGATGGTTTGCTTATCTCTCGCGGGCGTTCACGATATCAAGTTAGTACTGAAGGCGTCGACTGGATGCTACAACAGCTCAAGGAACTTCAAGTGTACTTAAAGTCGGCGGAGAAAGCAGTAAGTGATATTAAGGTCACGGGCACTATTGCCGGCGGCAATTTATCTCAGGGACAAACTGTAGGATTAGTAATGAGGGAGGGCCTGTTGTTTGCTATTGATGACCTGAGTATCGGCGCAAAAGGCATAGCCGTTTCCGATGCTAACGAAGGCGAGGATGTCGGTGTTACCAATATTCAGGGGATAATAAAGCTGGAAATAGGCGAAGTTACTGTTCTGGAAGTACCCAACATGCAAAAAGGTGGCTCCAAAAACGTTGACCTTGACCAGTTGCAAAGCGCCAGCAGGGGTAGAAAACCCATTGCCTCTGCGGGTATTGAGGCACTCACTGCCCTAAAACGGATAGGTATCCAGCCTGATTACATCTACGGGGCTAGGGAGGCAGTAATTGAGGCAGCTAATAGTGGACTGTCCCCGGTAATAGTTTGCGTCGATGAAGAAATACCGATGCTTATCAAGCGGTTGGAAGAAGCGGGCATTAAGCATAAGCTCTTGGACCTGAGACTCAGTTAATTACTTACTACAAACCTCTAGCCTGATAAGAGCCAGACTCTTTTATCCCAGGAAAAATCACCGAATTTAGACTTGACAAGGATTATAAATGCTTGTTATAATTAAGTGAAGTAGAGAAAAATCTAGTGCACTTGATTACTTCTCAAATCAACTTCCATAAGAATTAAAGGGGGTGATATGCAGGATTGAAGGTAATTAAAAGACAGTAAGATGATTACGGAGGTAATAGCCAGAATAATGAAGAGAAGATTTAATACTGTGGTTCTTAGCTTATTTGTTGCGTGTGCTCTATTATTGGTACCATTGCTTACCGTACCAGTATTGGCGGTAGATTCTTATCCTTTCCAGACGAGTGACTCTGAGGTGGCTGATGCTCTGGATTACCTCAGGGGCGAGCAAGATACTGATGGCAGTATAAGTGATTTCTCCACCTCAGCCTGGGTGGTAATGGCTATCGCTGCTGCTGAGGAAGACCCAAATGATTGGAAGGTGAGCAGTAACCCGTCCATTGTTGACTATTTAGCTGCCAATGCCAGCGATGCTGACTCAGCGACAGACTACGCTAGGATGCTCTTGGCAATTGCGGCCGCTGACGAAGACCCGACTGATTTTGGCGGCCAGGACTTCGTTTCCCTTCTGGAATCTACTTATGATGGTACGCAGATTGGCGATGATAGTCTCCTGAATGATGATTTCTGGGGAGTTATGGGCTTAATCGCTGCTGGACAGAGCCCAAGCTCAGAGGTTATTACCAACTCTGTAGCCTTTATCCTGAGTAACCAAAATGCTGATGGCGGCTGGAGTTGGGGCGTGGGGCAGGACAGTGATGTTGATGATACAGCGGCAGCCATAATGGCTCTAATTGCTGCCGGAGAATCTACGGGTTCCACAGCGATAACTGATGCTCTAGCCTACATTAAGTCAACCCAGATGGACAGTGGCGGCTTTGAGTCCTGGGGGTCAACTAACTCAGCCACCGATTCCTGGGGTATTGATAGCATAGTGGCCACTGGTGAAGACCCCACTAGTGCCGGCTGGACTTCTGGAACTGGCAATACACCAATTGACGACCTGCTAACATTCCAGAACCCGGATGGCTCCTTCAACTGGCAGTCGGGAACACCATCAAACAAAGCCCTGATGACCGCCTATGCCATACCGGCACTGCTGGGTGAGCCTTATCCGGTAGCTGTGCTGGAACCAACGCCAGAAGAAGGGGTAAGCGTTGTCGTTAGAATTGAGGGGCAGAATAGTACTATTTGGAGTGGCACAGTAACCGTTACTGAGTCAACCATAATTGATGATGAGGGAGATGAGCATTACCTTCCCGAGCCTACCGCCTTAGGGGCTCTGGATGAAGCGTCTCAGGCCGGTGACTTTCCTTATGTGGTCCAAGACACGGCTTACGGGCTTTATCTCTATTCAGTAGATGGTGAGGAGCCTCAAGGTATGAGTGGCTGGATGTACCGGGTGGATTACTACAGCCCTTGGGTTGGGGCGGCTGACTTTATTCTGGATGAGACGACGCCCCCGGACCCACCACATCAGGAAATTCTCTTCTACTATGGTGAGTGGGGTGAGCCGCCGCTCAGGATAGAGGTTGATGAAACTGAAGTGGATGTGGGTGAGCAGTTCACCGCTACGGTAGCCTACTACGATGACGATACTGAGGCATGGTCTCCCCTCGAGGAGGCAACCGTCCACGCTGACCAGAATTATACTACCGGGCCTGACGGGACGGTAGATATTACTGTAGATTCCGATATGACCCTCAATATCTACGCTGAGAAGGACGACTTCATTCGCAGTAATAGGGTCACGGTCATGGTAGGCACTGGTACTGGCTCCAGCAGTGAAGTAGGTCTGGTGGCTGAGATTATACCGGCGATAAGCTTCACGGTAAGCCCCAGCCGCATCAACTTCGGTGAGCTGGGACCTCGGGACACCAGTGACCCGCATACGATAACCCTGACCAATACCGGTGCCTGGAATCTGTTAATCACCTGCACCGTTACCGATGAAGCTGAAAACCTCTATGTAGAAGGACTCAAGCTGGACGAGAAACTGTGGAGTTTGTTTGGCTCAGAAATTGAGAGAGGTGACTATGCTGAATGTCTGTGCACACTCACTGTTCCTGAGAACTACACCGGGGTGGGTGGGCAGAGCGGGACGGTAATCTTCTGGGCAGAGGAAGCGTCCTAGACCTAGCCTCAAAAGTTTTTAAGTTCATTACCTTTATGGGGAGGGGTAAGATGCCCCTCCCCGGGCAAACTTAAAGCCGAAGGAGTCCGCTATGTCAATCAAAGTAGTCAGAGTATTGCTACCACTTATCGCCTTTTTGATATTGCTTCCCAGCCAGGTACAGGCGTTGGGGATAGGGGTGGCTCCACATAAGCTAGAATTAGAGACTTACCCACTGGGTTCAGTAACCAGCTTAATTCATGTCATTAATCCTTCGAGCGAAAAGTCACTATATCGGGTGTATGTTGAGGGAGAGGGTGAGAATTGGTTCAGTATTACCCCGGCAGAATTTGTACTTGACCCCCAGAATATCCAGGAGGTGAAAATAACCATTTCACCGTCACTCATTGCTTCTGGTGACTACCATGCCACTATCTGCATTGTCTCTCTAGTGGCTGCCTCAGAGCTCAAGATCGGCTGTGGCGTAAAGATACCAGTGCACATCCTGATAGTATCACCACCGCCATTAGCGACCATGGGAATTAACCTGACTGGACTACCGCTGTTAGTAGTAGTGAGTATGGTAGCTCTACTACTCGCAGCTCTGGTTGCCGGGATTTTCATCTGGATAAGGCGAAAGACTTATGAGAAATAGGAAGCCAACCAGCTTAATCGGAATAGTCCTTTTATTAGCTTTATTATGTGGCTGCTCAGCTAATCCGACCCTGCCAGCAAGCAACGGTAATCCTCTTCCCACTGACCATAACCCATCGGTTAAAGTGGTAGTAACCAGCGACTTCGGCAAAGTAATCTTGCTGGAAAAAACTGTAGAGATAGGGGAGAATACCACTGCCCTGGATGCTTTGCGGCAAGTCGGCGAGGTTGAGACTAAATATGGGGGAGGCTTTGTTCGCGCCATTAACGGCATTAGCTCTAAGTATGAGGGGGCTAACCGAACCCCAAAAGACTGGCTTTTCTATATCAATGGCATATCAGCCAACATCGGTGCGGGCGATTATATCCTTCGGGATGGCGATATTGAGCACTGGGAATTCAGGGACTGGAGCTTCCGTCAGTTCGTGCCAGCTATCATCGGTGACTTCCCGGAACCATTTCTTCACGGGTACGGTGGGGTGGTCTATCCCACCATAATTGCCTATCAGGATGGCTGGGAAGAAGACGCCAAGCGGATAGCCGATAGACTAAGCCAGCTTGGTGTAGAGAGCACCTATACTGAGAGTATCAACACCCTGCTGGTAGACGAGAAGGAATCCTGCAATTTAATATTGCTGGGTATGATAGATTGCCAGCCGATGGAGGAGTTGAACCGAATCTGGGATAGGCTGGGCTTTTATGTCCACTTTAAGGATGACAGCCTCAAGGTCTTCACCCTGGAGGGGGAGTTAGCCGCTGAATATGCAGCCGAAGCTGGATTCATCCAGGCAACCCAGAGCCCGTGGAACCCAAAGGGTATTGGGGTGTGTGAGAATGTAGTCTGG
>Ga0209979_1002471_pt1 | contig 17628 bp, 12 predicted proteins | sample AnhtaG_FD_183114 | JGI IMG/M metagenome (GOLD analysis project Ga0209979, IMG submission 183114) | Deep subsurface microbial communities from Anholt, Denmark to uncover new lineages of life (NeLLi) - Anholt_01485 metaG (SPAdes) (version 2) | ecosystem: Environmental > Aquatic > Marine > Oceanic...
AACTACACGGCTTGGATATATAGGATGGTTCTTATGCCGGCAGATGTGGACATCTGCCGGCCACAACAGTTTTTTCCCGACCAGCATGGCCAGTAAAACCTGCTGGAACTTCAATAGACAGCAGGGCACCCCCCTCTATAAGTCAAGTCCCGCTGAATACCAAGTTTCCCCCTGCTGTCCGGCCAGTCCTATGCCCCCAAAGGATAGTGCAGCGTCGCCGACATATCCTTATCCAACCAGTGTTCATAAAATCGGAAAGAATCAAATAGGAATCAATGCGAGTTGTTTACGTATTTAATACGTATGTCAGAATGTGTCAGCGCACCCGGAGATAGGTGCCCAGATTCACATTCTTGTTTGTGATTCCCAGCTTTTTCCTGATATCTTCGCGGTGCTTGTGAACGGTAAGGAGTGACAGGTTCAAACTCTCGGACATCTCCTTGGAAGAAAACCCCTCCTTGATCATGTCGCATATCTCCAATTCTCGGGGAGTGAGCTTTGCATATCGCTCCCGGAAGACATCGACGTCTTTGGCCAGTATTGCTTTCAGATTGTCCTGAAGAGCCTCGAATGGCCCGGCGTGTGAGGGATCGACTTTTTCTTGCAGCCGTGCCAGGACAGGAAGGACAACCTGTTCCACGTCCTGACAAATTTGCTGCTTATATTCCTCCCGTTCCCCTTCGATGTGCTCCAAGATGTATTTGAGAACGAGGTTTTTCTCGCTCAGTTCCTCTCGTTCGGCTCCCAGTTCCTCCGTGGTTTTCCTGAGCGCTTCCTCCGCCTGCTTGCGCTCAGTGATGTCGACCACTGTGCCAAGCAGGCTGTCAGGGTTGCCATCAGCGTCGCGAATTAATTCCGCCTGAGCATGCACCCAGATCACAGAACCATCGGGGCGCAACTTGCGATAATCAATATCGTATTTCTTGACACCACGGATGGCCATATCAAGGTTCTTTTTAACGAATTCACGGTCTTCCGGGTGCACCAGCTGCATGGTTAGATTAATATCGCCCGTTTCCATTTCAGGGTCGATTCCACATAGGCGATAGACTTCTTCTGACCATTGCATCCTATTTGTTTTTAGATTCCAGTCCAGAAAACCCATTCTCGCGATGCGCTGTGCTTTCGATAGCCTCACCGTTTTCTCCCGCAGCGCTTCCTCCGCCTTCTGGCGCTGGCTTCGCACCTCGGCCTCCTGCAACTCGCGCTCGATAACAGGTACCAGCCGAGCCAGATTGCCCTTGAAAACGTAGTCATGGGCGCCGTCTTTCATCAACCCGACTGCCGTTTCTTCACCGATAGCGCCGGAGACAATGATGAACGGCAGATCATGCCCGCTGTTCTTTAGCAGATTGAGTGCATCCAGGCCGTTGAAACTCGGCATGGCGTAGTCGCAAAGGACCATGTCCCAGCCACCATCTTCCAACGCCGCCACCATAGCTTCGGGATCTTCGACCCGTCTCATTTCAGGCGCATAGCCCCCCTTTTTTATCACATCCTCCAGAAGGAGGGCATCATCCTCCGAGTCCTCTGCCAGCAGGATACGAATGGGCCTATTCACTTCCGTCCTCATGCCACCAGGGCCATTCATTCAACAGCAGCCAATACAAACCCAGCTCCCTCACGGCTTTGGTGAATTGTCTGAAATCGACCGGTTTGCGAACATAGCTATTGGCTCCAAGGTTGTAGGAGTCGACGACGTCTTGTTCCAGTTCCGATGAGGTAAGAACCACTACCGGAAGAAGCTTTGTCCTCTGGTCAGCACGAATCGACTGCAACACTTCCAGACCATCGACTTTTGGCAATTTGAGATCAAGCAGCACGACCTGCGGCAGTTTCTCCTGCGCGCGGTTGGCGTAGCGCCCCCTGGCGAACAGGTAATCCAGAGCTTCGGCTCCGTCCTCTACCACGTCCACTTTGTTCGCTATCCCGTTTTTCTCGAACGCCTTAAGCGTAAGATCAACGTCGTCCGGATTGTCTTCCACCAATAAGATGACCTTCTTATCCATCTTAATCCTCTGTCATTTCAGGTAAAGTAAAGTAAAAGGTAGCGCCCCGTCCCACCTGCCCTTCGCCCCATGCCTGTCCACCGTGTCGCCCGATGATACGCGCGACGGTAGCCAGTCCGATTCCGGTACCTTCAAACTCACTCTCACTATGCAGCCGCTGAAAGGCGCCAAACAGCTTGTGAACGTAACGCATGTCAAAACCTACCCCGTTGTCCCGTACGAAAAAGGCAGGACCCCGGTCGGTCTCAGTCCTGCCGAACTCGATCTTTGCCTCATCAACTTTGCCGGTAAACTTCCAGGCGTTATCAAGCAAGTTGTACAGCACGATATGCAGCAGACGCGGGTCACCGTAGTCAACAAGATTCGGTTCGATAGAAACCTGAACCTGCCGCTCCGAATGAGCCTGGCGCAGACCGGACACGACCGATTCCGCCAGGGCGCTGAAGTCATACTTCTGGAGATTCAACTCGCTGTGAGAGACGTGGGAGAGACTCAGCAGGTCGTCAATTAGCTGACCCATCTTGCGACTGGCCCTCTGGACACGTTTGATGTATGCTTTCGCTTTTTCGTCAAGAACTTCGGCATAATCTTCGGCCAGCGCCTCGCTGAATCCATCCATTGCCCGCAGGGGCGCCCGCAGGTCGTGCGAAACCGAGTATACAAACGATTCAAGTTCACTGTTAACTGCCTCAAGTTCGCGCGTCCGCCATCGGACACGTTTCTCCAGTTCCCTATTCAATTTTCGGATTTCTTCTTCCGCCCGCTTGCGCTCGGTGATGTCAGTGAAGAAACCTACACTGTATTCTTTTCCATCTATCAAGACCTTAATTGTGTTGATATCTGCATATATCGTTATGCCGTCTTTTCGTAGACAAGGAATGTCTGGTGACAGCGTTTTTTCTCCTCGTGCTTGAGCCTCGAATTCAGAAAGCACGTGCTCCAAGGCGTCTTGGGGATGAATGTCAACCACACCCATTCGTTTCAACTCTGCTTCGGTATAGCCCAACATTCTACATAGGGCTGGATTAGCATACTTGAATTTCTTTGTTTCAATGTCTACCGCAAGTATCCCCTCGGCAGAACCTTCAAACAGCGTCCTGTACCTCTCTTCAGATTTTCTTAGCGCTTCCTCCACCTGCTTGCGCTCGGTGATGTCTAAAGAATACCCTATGAGCTGGATCACATTCCCTTCGCCATCAAGGATGGGATATCCGTGAACCTCAAAGACTCTCGGATTGCCATCCTTATCATAATGGATATGCTCTACGATTACAGGTTCCTTGGTTCTCTTTGCTTCTCTCAGAGGGCAAGGGTGTTCGGAGCCTTCGCAAGGTTCGGTGCGCCCATGAGTGAGAGCATAGCAGGTTGCGCTCCCCGACGCAGGATCGAACCCGGCAGCGGAGTTGGCCGTCTTGATCGTGTAATCATTCGCATCGATGACGTAAAAAGGATGAGCGAGAGCCTCAATCGCACTGTTCAAGAATTCATTTTGCTCCGTGACTCTCGCCTTAGCTTGCACGTGCTCGGTGATGTCGCGGATAATGACCAGGTCGGCTGGGCGGCCCTGGTATTGAATTATCGTCGCAGAGGTCTCACAAGGCACCAGTGACCCGTCTTTAGCGATCAGGTCGATGGTGTTGATTTTTGAGAGTTGCTTTCCAGCCAGCCGATCTTTATATCGCTGACGAGCTGCCCTCTTGTCATGTTCCTGAATAGTCTCGAGGAAACTTAAGCCTCTATCCAAATCCTGCCGCGTGTATCCAAAGACGCGGGTAAAGGCCGGATTGACGAATTGGTAACGGTTGTCTTGCAGGATAGCAACGGGGTCCGGAAACGCATCCACGAGGTGTTGACTTAGCGCCTCGTTCTCAAGCAGCGCTTCCTTCGCAGGGTTGCCTTCGGCCATTTTGTGCTCAGGGCTCTTATTTGAGGCTCTCTCGTTTGCTGAGTGTTTTTCCACGGTGTCCTCCCTCGAACAGTTCGCGGTGTTAATTCGACCCCTTTTTGGTTTCCTCTTAGCCTTTGATCTCAAGCTGGGACTCTGCTGCCCGCAGGCCTGGATCATCGCAAATCACGAGTTCTCCTTTATGGCAATCAGCAGCGCATCTGACAGGTGCACCAACTCTAATTAGTCTCTTAAACTCAACTGGAAAATGCTGCAAATCTTGCAGTCTACCGTGGTCGGCTCTCATCCTTAAGACCTGACAACTCGGATTGCGCCCCTAATATGTATACATTGCTCTTGTTACAAATTACATTTTAGACAGCCATTGTCAAGTGATTATTTCTTTTCGTGGTCAGGATTCAGTCATTTGTCTAAAACACATGGCTTTTAACCTCACGCAGGCGTGGGAGAAGTGATAATGCTTTTCTTAGTAAACCCACCGCAAGCGGTGGGCCACCCTACCGTCGGCGGAGACAAGCTCCGCTGCTACGCGAGAAAGATGGAGGTGTTGCCATATACCTCCCGAGAAGTTGTCGGCCTAGCTTTTTTCTTCGCTCTTGTCAGAAACTTCTTCCGAGGGGGTTTTTTCCTCTTCAGACTCGTCCGTCTTTTCCTTTTTCAGCTTGTCTTTAAGCTTGGAGATCTTTTTGGCGATTCCGGGGATGGCGTCGATGATCTGGTCCCACTTCCCTTTGGCAACCGGCAAGAGCGATACGCCCTTGTCATCTATGATGATAAAGGCTGCCGGTTCTATCTTGGTGCCGCCGCCCCCACCGCCGCCAAAGCCGCTGCGGGATTTCTCATCTTCCCCCTGACCGCCGCCGGCGCCGAAGCCGACCGAAATCTTGACCACCGGGATAACGGTTCTGTCACCGATAGTGACCGGCTCGCCGATGATCGTCTCCGAGCGGGCGATCTCGCGCAGCTCGCCGACGACTCCTTTTAGTATGTCAACCACATTATTGGACATCCGATACTCCTTTCTTTTTTCCTATCGCCAGCTTTAACAAATCTCTTAAGGGTAGCCTATATGTGAGTACGATTGTTCGCAGCAGAAGCTTGTACACCGGTATTGCTACGGACACCCGGGCGGCACCGCTGAAGGAAGGCCCGATCCAGTCAGGAATGAATTGCACCCTGCCGACCACGCCGGGTACGGCCGCCAACGCGGCTTGATAGTACCCGAAAACGGCACCTGTCAGGTGAGGAGAGTCAAAACCCGCCTCGACTCGCCCTTCCACTTCTTCTACCACGACTGCTTTCAGCAGACCTACAATATATGCCCACATCGGTCCGATGCACTTCGGCCCCACGCGGTAAAAGTCACGAAGCGACACTCTGCTCCGTTTTGGTGGCTTCGGTGGTTCTGCCACTTTTACTTCTCTTGCTTTTTCTTCAGCCTCTTTGCGCTTTCTCTTCTTTTCTTTGGCGATCTCGAAGCTTTTGACTTTTATGCCAAACAGTTTGATGGAACCGGCCTTGTCGGTGAAATCAAACTCCGGCCCGCTTCGCCCTAAGCCTACGAACAGCAGCTTTCTGCCGTCGCTGAGCTGAAAACGAACCCGAATATTCAACAACAAGAATGCGATGAAGAGAGCCAGCAAGATGAGCAAAAGATACAACATATTCATAATATACTATCGGCAGCACCCCATGGTTACCTTTTTCTACTCTGTTTCGGTAAGGCCGCACCATTTTAGCCCAGTGAGGTTCAATCCATGAAAGCAGATATTCAACTGACAAAAAATCGCTTGACATCGAAATCCGCTATGACTATATTCCAAACATCGGGGTAGAAGTATCTACTTTGTACGGTCAGCTTTACGGACTCTAAGTCGATATACCGACTAAATACGGATTTCGATCTGTAGCGAGAGAGCTCAATCATGGCTCAAGGTAGAGAGAAAAATCACAAGTAACATTTACTTTTTATTAAGTGTTAGCAGGAGGAGTTATGCTAAAAAAATCATCAATTGTCGCTCTCGGGCTGATTCTGCTGATAGCGGCAGTGCTGCTTGCTGAGAGTGAAAGTTGGCCCACTGTAGAGGAGCTAAGAAAGGGGCGCTTGCACGGTTCGCCAACTGCCGCCGTTAGTCCCGGTGAACAGCCGCAACCAGATACACCGGCACCAGCCTCACCGGCTGCGATCTACACTGTCACTACTACAGCCGACGCCGGACCTGGAAGTCTGAGGCAGGCTATTATGGATGCCAACATTCTTACCCCTGGGGTTCACGACGTCATACAGTTCAGCATTGCTCCAGCTGGTGTGCTTCATACAATTTTCCCCCTGACGCCACTTCCCTGGCTGACGGACCAGGCGGGTGTTACAATCGATGGTCTGACGCAACCCGGGGGCGCAACGCAGGGAGCAAGTCCGCCAGCAACCTTAAACCTTAGTATTGAGATTGACGGAATCAACTGCCCCCCCGCCGGCCCGCCTCATGCTACTCGCGGTATCGTGTGTCAATCTGACAATGATACGATTCAGGGATTGATTGTAAACAATTTCTGGAACTGCGGGATTTCGGTTCAGGGTGGCCCGACCAACGAGTATGCGAGATACTGCTTGATCCGCTGGAACATCTCCGGTATGGATTCAACCGGAACAGTCTGTAAAGGCAATGGTCGGGAGATGGGGGCGAACCTTTGGTCAGGTATCTGTATCACCAACTCACCTGCCGATGAAATCACGCCGGCCTTCGCATCTTATAACACGATTCAAGAAAATTTGTCGTCATGCAATTACACGGAAGGAATTACCGTTGTCGGGCCCATACAACCGGGCGACGTAAACAACAATTTCGTCCTGGGTAACTATGTCGGTACAGACATCACTGGGACAGCCGATCGGGGTAATGTCCACGAAGGGATTTGCCTGTGCGAAGGGACTCACCACAACCTGGTACGCGGGAATCTTAGTTCGGGAAATGATTACGACGGTATCGGTCTTCAGGGCTACAACAACGTTCCTTTCCCGCCGGCGCCTCCGATTCAAACCCACTCGAATCAAATTGACTCCAACACTGTCGGTATTGATGTTAATGGTAACCCGCTGCCGAACACGATGGCGGGTATCACCGTCGGCGAATACGGCCCAAGCCAGTGGGGCTGTGCTGATAAGAATACAATTGAACACAATACGATAGCTGAAAACGGATGGGATGGAGTCGCGGTTTGGGAAGATGGCGTCAACAATGCAAATGCCGACCTGAATCTGATTACCCAAAACTCAATTTACGACAACATCGGACTGGGGATTGACCTCCAGAATGACGGTGTAACCCCCAACGATCCCGCCGACCCCGATACTGGTCCTAACCAGGAAATGAACTTCCCCGTCATAAACAGCGCTTCGTACTCCGGCGGTAACACCACTATCAGTGGTACGCTGGATACTCCTAACCCGAATACGGCCACGGTGGAAGTGTTCAGGGCCAGGCTCGATCCGACCGGCTATGGCGAAGGGGAGACCTATCTTGGTTCGGCGACGCCGGATGCAGTAGGGAACTGGGGCCTTACGGATGCAACGCTGGTGCCGGGAGATTCCGTTACAGCTACCGCGACCGATGCGAACAACAACACCTCGGAATTCAGTGCTACAGTCGAGGTTACGCAGCCCGATTGGGACTGCACCGATAATCCTCCACCGGGCAAGACTGCTGGCGGCTATGAGATCGAATCCAATGACAATTGTGCAAGCGCTAACTACGCGGCATGCGAAACAGCATACTGCGGCGACATTGTGCCCAGTACCGACGTGGACTGGTGGGTGGTGACCCTTCCCACTGACACCTGCTACTGCCTGCATGTCCGGGTTCTAGGCGATGACACGCCGGGCCAGTATGCTTTTGGCGGGGGATTGAATCCGAACCTCACCATTTACGCCAGTGACTGCGTCACGCAGTTATTTTATAATGACGATCATAACGGGACGTTTCCAGACGCGGAAGGTGAGGATTCCCAATATGATTGTTTAGATTCAGGAAACTGCCACCAGCCGGGAACTACTTTATACATTAAGATTGCTTCCTCACTGAATACCTCGGGACCCTACCTCTTGATCATAAACTGCGATACGTGTGAGTGCCCGGTAGCCGAGCTGGATACCTGTGAATACTACAAGCCTGCATACGTCGATTACGCTCCGGCCGGTATGCCGGATTTTGACCAGAAACAGGACAACTGGACCTGTCCGTCGACCGGCGCCTGGTCGCACTGCGGCCCGGTGGCGCTGGCTGACTGTTTCTGGTGGTTTGATTCCAAGTTTGATACCAGCGGTACTCCTCCGCCAGCTGTGGCCGACAACTACCCGCTAGTGCAGAACTACACGGGGGTCGCCGGAGTTGATGATCATGATACCAGTAACGCCATCCCGTTTGTTGATTCGATGGCGGTGTACTGTAACACCAATGCCGGTACCAGTTGCGGGACAAGTGTTTTTGATCTAGCTACCGGCGCCCAGAACTGGCTCAACCAGGTCGGCCTGGGTGGTGCTTATAACATCCAGGTTGTTCCAATAGATCCAGCCTTTGGCTTTGAGTACATCCAGGAGCAGGTTCTGCTCAGCCAGGATGTTATCCTGCTGATTGGATTCTGGCAGGAGTCGGGAGGCGGCTACTGTGAACGTCGCGGCGGCCACTTCATGACTGTCGCCGGTGTCTGCCCTGACCCGGCCGACTCCGCGTTGTGCTTCTCTGATCCTTTCTATGATCTCAACGAAGGCAATCCCCCTGGCGCGCCTCACAACGCAGACGTCCATAACGATGCTCAGTATGTTTCGGGACCGCACGGCACGATGCATCATGACAAGTACTACGTGGACTCCTCGACGTGCATGGCGGGTGGTCAGCCGTTCTTTGTTGAGCTGCGCAACTACGCCGCCAACCCGGCCTGGGTGGCCAATTTTGACGGGCAGAACCGTTTTGATACCCTTGTCGATCCGACGCCTCCGAACGGCAACCCGGTGCACGCGATACTTGAGTTTGCGGTAGTGATCTGCCCGGTCGAAGTACCGCCACCGGACACGTGCGACTACTACAAGCAGGGGTACTTGGATTTCTGTCCCAACGGTATGCCGGACTTTGACCAGAAGCAGGACGCCTGGACCTCGCCGTTCACCGGCAACTGGAGCTGGTGCGGGCCGTTGGCGTTGGGTAACTGCATCTGGTGGTTTGATTCCAAATTCGAGCCTAACCCGGTCGATCCGCGGCCGTTCTGGCCCGGTCCCGGGAATCCACCCACGAATGATGGCTATCCGTTGATACAATCGTACGAGCCGACCGGCGGCCTCTGGGATGACCATGACACCAACAATGTCATGCCATTCATCCAGGCCTTGGCGCCAATGTGCAATACGGATGTGACAGTGCCCGGGACAATGTTGTCGGACCTCGAGATCGGTTTCCAGAATTGGATAGCGACCGCCGGATTAGCAGGACTATACAGTACCTATGTTATTCACGGGCCTGACTTTGACGAACTTCGGGATTCGATACTATCCTGTCAGGATGTGATCCTGCTGCTTGGATTCTATGAATTGATAGACGGCGGCCCTGATTGCCAGTGGCTAGGCGGTCACTACGTAACCGCAGCCGGAGTGTGCACTATGGATACCGCCATCTGCATCTCTGATCCGATGTTTGACGCCAATGAAGGCGAACCACCGGCAGGCACTGCTCATGGATCATCGGATCATAATGATGCCTCTCTGGTCTCCGGACCTCACGGCTCGTATCATCATGACAGGTATGATCTGCAGTTGAATACGACCTCATGTCCGTCACCGGCGATGTGGATGTTTACGAACTATCCCAATAACTGGGCTGACGTGTCGGTATTTGAAAATGAGAATCCGATCGACCCCATGCCGCCGGTGACCTATTTCGGTGGGCCTATTGTCGTTCTGCTGGATGCGGCCTTGATTATCTGTCCGGCTGAACCGCCCCCGCCCGAGCCGACGCCTGGAAAGGTAAAACACTGCTTTGATACTTCCGGTTACAGGCCTTCCATGGGCAGCCCCGTCGGTACCAACTGGCACGAGCTGTGGCCAAATTATTGCGAATACTGGATCTGCAGCAGTTGGAGAGACAACGGCGACGGCATCTTGAGCTACTGCGACACGATCGACTTCGTGCACGTGCCGACCGGTCGGAAGATTTGGGAGCATGTTGAACTGGTAATGCCGACCATTATGGTAACCTTTGACGATGCGCCGTTTGATACTATCTTCCTCGATGGGCTTGATCCCAATCCTCTTATTGATCCCATCACCGATCCCATTGGCACCTGGTGGCATGAAGTCTATCCCAATTACTGCGTGATCTGGCAGATTACTGGCTGGGTCGACAACGGCAACGGCTATCTCGATTACTGTGACACCGTTACTATTGAAACCCCCGATGGGGCTGAAGTATATACCGGTCATGTCAGTGAGGGAGTGGAGACCGATATTGTGACCACGCCGCTACCGACGCCGGGTGACGAGTACGATCATAATCTGGACGGTTACATACCCTCGATGGGCGATCCTACCGGTACCATGTGGCATGAGCTGTGGCCGAACTTCTGCCAGTGGTGGGAGCTTATAGAGTGGCGTGACAACGGTGACAGTATTCTTAGCTTTTGTGACACCATTAAGTTCAAGCACACGGAGCTTGAGGATTCAATCATCTGGAAGCACATCGAGGAGGTTACCGGTACGATCAAGGCGACCGACGATGTTGATACCTTCTACTTCGATTACATGTGCGGCAATCCTAACGTGGAGCCTATCGTTGATCCGATCGGCACTTACTGGCATGAGATCTGGCCGGTATTCTCCCAGCGCTGGGTCTGCCAGGGCTGGAGCGACAACGGCAACGGCTATCTGGATTCCTGCGATTGGATCGACCTGATGCTGATTGACGGACCGGATTCCGGTCTGGTGGTTGTCTACCACGTAGAAGGCTGGGAGACCGATATTATTAGCACCTACATTTCTGTCGGTCCACCCTCCGATACCGCCATCATCCTGGACACTGTCTATGGCCTGAATCCAAGCGGCAACCTTCCTTCCGGTCCCGACACCAAGAAGTTCATGATGCGCTGGAAATACACCACAGGTAGTCCCGTTCTGGGCTTCACCAACGGTTTCCGGGTTTATTCGCCTGACGGCGCCACCTGGCAGCCTATCGTTCTCGATACGGTGAGCCATAGTTGGACGACCAAGTTTGACCTGGGCTTCTGGATCAGCTACAACAGTGTCAACGGGTCTGGTGCAGACACGGCCAGTGTCTCGGGAGTTGCTTTCATGGGAAGCGGCATACCACCGATCTTTGATACCCTGGTCTGGTGGATTGAGACTAAGGTTTATCCAGCGGACAGTGGCAAGACCCTGTGTGTGGATTCGTCGTACTGCCCCACAAGAGGTCCGTGGATCTGGGCCACTACTACTACTCCTGGAGGTTTTGCTCCGAACTGGTCCGGACCGCACTGCTTTGAGATTGTCGGCTGCTGCAACCATGACGGGATTCGCGGCGACGCTGACTACAACCGGTCCATCAACATTGCTGACGCGGTCCACCTAGTCCAGTACATATTCTTTGGCGGCTCGCCGCCACCGTGCTTTGAGGAGGCTGACGTTGACGGAAGTGGTTCGCTCAACATTGGTGACGCGGTCTACATAGTCCAGTACCTATTCTTCGGCGGCCTGGCACCTGCGCCGTGTCCGTAGTAGCGGAACAGACTGGAATCTCAGATTCCTTCTGATAGATTCGGCCATCCCCGCTCAGGCGGGGATGGCCGTCTTGTTTAGGCTGCGTTCAACCCTGTTACTTTCCGTCAGCCGCCTGTTGACCAGGCAATCAGAAAAAGGGGCGGTGTCTTCAAAAAAACTTGACATAAGTAGTATAACTGGTATATTATTTTACCAGGAGGAGTGTATCAACAGCCGGAGTTTTAACTTTTAGCAGAGCAGGCAAATCTCCACCACCTCTGGGCTTTACAAAGACTAAGGTTACACTCAGCTTCTTGAGTTCACTTCCGGTGCGCTGCTGGTCAATGATGCCAGCAGGATTTCACAGGGCGGTAGCGTAGATTGTGTGAGGTTTTCAATGAGCAAACACGGGTGCAACCCCGTAAAACCAGTTTTCAGGAGAAAAAGTATGAAAAGGACACTAACTGTCTTGGCAGCGCTGTCGCTGTGTTTAGTGGCAGCAGGGTCGTGGCCGGCCCAGCCGGCAACGGTGGCGATGGTCGAACAGACTGTCGCTCAACTGACAGCCAGCTCCTCGGACATTATCAACCGCTATCTGGATTCCTGCGATTGGATCGACCTGATGCTGATTGACGGACCGGATTCCGGTACGACGGTAACTTACCACGTGGAAGCCTGGGAGACCGATATTATTAGTACCTACGTATCAGTCGGGCCACCGTCTGACAGCGCTATCATACTGGACACGGTGTATGGGATAAAGCCGGACGGCAAACTTCCGGCCGGTCCGGACCTCAAGTTCATGATGCGCTGGATCTATTCCACCGGCGGTAAGATCGTTGGTTTCTCCAACGGCTTCCGGGTTTACTCGCCTGACGGAGCTACCTGGCAGCCAATCGTCCTCGAACCCCAGAGCCTTGATTGGGAGTACCGGTTCCCACTTTGTGCAGGTCTTTGCATCAGCTACCATAGTGTCAACGGGTCCGGGGCGGACACAGTTGGTGTTGGGGCGGGGGGCACGTTTGGAACCGGCATAGTACCGCCCTTTGATACCCTGGTCTGGTGGATTGAGACCCAGGTTTATTCTGCGGACACTGGCAAGCACCTGTGCGTGGATTCGTCGTTCTTCCCGCCCGGTGGACCATGGTGCTGGGCCACTATGCCCGGAGGGAATGTATTCCCGAACTGGTCCGGGCCGCACTGCTTTGAGATTGCTGCCTGCTGCAACCATGATGGCATTCGAGGTGACGCTGACTACAGCGGGTCCATCAACGTTGCTGACGCGGTCCTCCTGGTTGACTACATATTCTTTGGCGGCTCGCCGCCACCGTGCCTTGAGGAGGGTGACGTTGACGGTGATGGCTCGATTAACATTGCTGACGCGGTCCACCTAGTCCAGTACATATTCTTCGGCGGCCCGGCACCTGCGCCGTGTCCGTAGTGGCGGAACAGACTGGAATCTCAGATTCCTTCTGATAGATTCGGTCATCCCCGCTTAGGCGGGGGTGGCCGTTTTGTTTTGCAACTCAGTTGTGCAGGCAGCTCACCGCCGGAAATAGCGGTCGAAAGAAACGATTACACGTTTCGTAGAGAATAAAGCCGTATCTTGTTTGTAGAATTGACGTTATCCGTTTTGCCTTGTGAATAATTTCTTAAAATAAATCTTGTCCCCAGGCTCCGGAGATGCGTATATTCTGCGTGTTGAGATAATGAGAAACAGGCAAACCAGATATTGGAGGAAACTGTAATGGCCATGTTTATAACCGATGAGTGCACTGCCTGTGGGCTATGCATTCCGGAATGTCCCACAGAATCGATCACGGAAGGAGACATCTATGTCATCGACCCGGAGACCTGCAACGAGTGCGAAGATCAGGATGAAGGACCTCATTGCGTTGAAGTCTGCCCGATTGATGATTGCATCATAAAGGCGGAATAAGCCGCCTGAAGACAACTGTAAAGCCGCCTGATTAGGCGGCTTTTTTCGTGAGAGGAACATTCGATGAATAGTGGTCTGGGTAGGTGCAGTTACTCAAAGACGAAAAAAAGTCCCCGTGAAGCCAAAATAAAAGAGGGTGCTACTCTGGTTGGGTAGAGGGGGCTAGGAAACTACCCAGGGACAGCAGAGAGTCACCCTCGTCACATAGTAATTCGGCAAATCCCGGGTAATTGTCAAGCTTTTTCTGATCGCTTTGAGAAAAAGTCAGTTCTGAAATCAGTACCTTACAATCTTGACGGGTATTGTGAGAGTTGTCGGATCTGTGCTTCCTTCCTTCTCGATTTCCAGAGTTATGCTGGAACGATAAGTACCCCTTTTCAAATCTGGTCGGGGGGAAATCTCCAATTGAAGCGCTTGACCTTTTGCTGCTCTGTCTTGTAGTAAGGTCACGTCAAAGGTCGTGTTAAACTGATCCTTAACGGCAACTGTGATCTCATCGAATGTATGATTTCTGATCGTTATCTTTTTTGATTTGTGTGCGGGGAGAAAGAACAGAGAAATAGGGTCGGGCTTGATTCTGTCAAGCCATTGTCCCACCTGTGACAAATAAGAGAACTTCACCGCCGACATCGACGGGTGGTCGGTAAACACCGTAAACGATTTCTTAGTCGGTCCGTAGAAATCTTTGGTGCTGAAGGACAATCTGATGAACGCCGTGTCCCCCGGCTTGACAATCGAATCCAATGTCGCCACGGCGGAACAGTCGCATGACGAGGTGGTCTTGGTGATTCTGAAAGGCTTATCAGTTCTGTTCACAAAGTGAAAGGTGTGATAGACCGTGAAATCAATACCGACATGGCCAAAGTCAAAAACCAGTTCTTCGGCACGCGGTCCCGTCTCAGTCCGCTGTCCTGTGTCCGCCGGTGTAGCCGTGAAAGGAAGTGAAATAGCTAACGCAAGCGACAGCAATAGTTGGATACTTCGTCTCATGAACGGGTGGCAACCTCCCCCGGCGACGGTAGATAGCCGTGCTCACGCATCCAGTTGTCATTGTAGCACTTGCTAAGATAGCGTATGCCGGCATCGCCGAATATGCCGACCATGAGCGACTCAGGACCCAGCCCGGCCGCGACCTTCTCCATTGCAAAGGCCACCGTCCCCGAGGAGCCGCCGCCGGATATGCCTTCCTCTTTGGCGATCAAACGCGCCCGATTGAAAGAATCCTTGTCCGAGACGGTGATCACCTCATCCACTAACTCCGTATGAAGAGCTTCTGTAATCACATCTGATCCGATTCCCTCCACCTTGTATTCGTACCCGGCGATTTCCTTTTTGTTCCTGATGTACTCGGAGAAGACAGAACCTTCAGGATCGACCGCGATGGCCTTAATGCGGGGGTTTTGCTCCTTGAGGTAGCGGGCAGCGCCGGAAAAAGAACCCCCCGTTCCTATGCCGGCGACAAAGTGCGTGACCTTGCCATCAGTATCTTCCCATATCTCTGGGCCGGTCGACAAATAGTGTGCCTCGACATTGTCCTGGCTGTGGTACTGGTCCAGATCGTAGTAACCGCGCTCTTTGGCCAGTTTTCGTGCTACCATGAAAAATCCTTCCGGGTCGTCATACTTCGCCGTTATTGGAGTAATAATCACCTCAGCGCCATACGATTTGATCAGATCGATCTTCTCCTTGCTGGTCTTTTCCGGAGTGGTCAGGACAGCTTTCAAGCCGAACTGGGAAGCCACCATGGCCAGCGCCACACCGGTGTTCCCCGAGGTATTGTCGACAACCGTGCCGCCCGGTTTCAAGCGGCCTTCGGCCATTGCCTTTTTAATGATATGGTACACCATCCGGTCTTTCAACGAGCCGGTGGGGTTGAAAAACTCCAGTTTTACGAACGCCCTGGGGCCGCCGGGCGGGATACCGGTCTTTAACCTGACCAGCGGCGTCCTTCCTATGAGCTCAAGAATGTTTTCGTGCACACGCATCTGTAGTCCTTAGCGGTAGTGCAGTTTATGCAATTGTTATACACTATTCAACCATAGAATTTTGAAAAATCGCCCCGCTTTTAGTTGACAACGTATTACGCCCTGATGTTAATATGTACCGAAGTCGCCGGTTGAGAGGGCGATAGAGAAAATTGGAAAATAGGGCCTCATTATTTTTGCGTGGTTTGGAGGTAAAATGAACGCATGGAAGTTATTGATCTTCCTCGGTATCTTCGCGTTGCTGGCAGTGAGCTGTTCCCGCAAGAAGGAAGAAGCTGCCCGGCTGGAGCAGGAGATGATGCAGGAAGAGGGGGTGGTTGATACTGCCGCCGAAGCTGGATTAACGCCTGAGAATACTGCCGAGTACGCCGCTCCTGAATTAGATGCCGGAGCGATTCCCAGCGAGGAAGGGCCGCAATTCGTACCCCAAGAGGAGGAAGCGGCGGGATATGTGGTGCAGGTGGCCGCCTGCGAATCGCTGGAATACGCTCAATACCTGGTGGAGAAGTATACCACGCGCGGCTACAGCCCCTATCTGACCACCGCTACGGTCGACGGCCAAACGTATTATCGGGTGCGTGTCGGTGGGCTTGCGACGCTGCAAGAGGCCAAGGAGCTTAAAACTGAGCTGGTCGACAAGTATTCGTTGGAAGCCTGGATTGACAAGACTGAATAAACAGACGTAGGACAGGAGTCTCCAAAGGCTGTGACAAAAGTATGATTCTTGACCGCATAAGCTCCAGAAAGCGTCATTTCGAGGAGTCCCCGCCACAGGCGAGCCGGACGATGTGGCAATCTCTTGCGGTGCAAACAGCTACACGATTGAGATCGCCACACTCCCTCCGGTAGCTCGCAATGACGCTGGACTTATGGCATAGTCCCCCTGTGCTTTCGACATTCCCCTGAGTTGGGTTCCATGAAAAGTCATCGAGAGTTTCTCACATTCAATACCTCTAAGAGGCGGGATTATATCAACATCACCGCCGACGTTGAAAAGGCAGTTGAGAAAAGCAAGATCAAAGAAGGGCTCGTGCTTGTGTCGGCTATGCACATTACGGCTGGAGTGTACATCAACGACGCTGAGTCGGGATTGATCGCTGACATAGACGAGTGGGCCGACAAACTTGCTCCCTTCGGGCCGGACTATCGTCACCACCGCACCGGCGAAGACAACGGCGATGCTCATCTAAAAAATCTTCTTATCGGTTCGCAGGTTGTGCTGCCTGTGACTGACGGTAAGATCGACTTCGGCCCCTGGCAGCAGGTGTACTACGCTGAGTTCGACGGCCGGCGCCGCAAGAGGGTCATTATCAAGATCATCGGCGACTGAGCGGCATTGCCCAGTTAGGTAAGGTCGAGACCCCTGTGAGGCTGTGCCAAAAGTGTGATTATGGGCCACACAAATCACAAACATCTCCCAGCACCGTCAATGCGAAGCGTCCACCTCAGGCAGCCTTGCGATGACCTCAAACTTATGGGACAGACTCTCCCCGTCCGCCGCATCTTAGATGGACTCGGGGCACGAGGAGAGGCCGTCCAGGTCCGACCCTGTCGGGCTGTGTCACAAGAGTAATAGAAAGCCTCCGATCATCACCCTGAGCGGATGGACGGCTCAACATAACGTAGAGCTACCGAAGTTCTCCGAAGCAACCCAAGTGAGCCTTTGAGATAACCTCAGGATGTACGCCGACCACGGAATGCTGCCGCAACTATTTGTTTCATTACTTAGAAAATGATATGAGTTGTACCAGCCCAATACTCAACCTGACATTACCTCGTACATAATGTGACAAGTAGCTTGCATTTTGACTGACCTGCCAGCGTTTTAGTTCGTAAGTTGTAAAATAACCAACAAAAGGTGGGGAGAAGGCGAGGTCTCATTTTGTATAAAAACAGCAGAGGGAGCTAGAGGGTATGATTGACTTTTTATACTGCCCCCCATTAATGACAGGTCTAAGTTAAGCGAGTATCTTGTGGCTGGATTCACAAAGGAGTTCAGTCATGAAGCGACGGCATTGGGATAGCAAGACGAAGGTAAAGATCGTTCTGGAAGG
>Ga0209979_1002472_pt1 | contig 17625 bp, 12 predicted proteins | sample AnhtaG_FD_183114 | JGI IMG/M metagenome (GOLD analysis project Ga0209979, IMG submission 183114) | Deep subsurface microbial communities from Anholt, Denmark to uncover new lineages of life (NeLLi) - Anholt_01485 metaG (SPAdes) (version 2) | ecosystem: Environmental > Aquatic > Marine > Oceanic...
CAGTGATCAGGCCGTGTAGCTCGTCGAGCTGGTCCTGGGCCAGGGCCTTGGTGGGGAAGAGGTAGAGGGCGCGGGTCTCCCGCTCCCTCAGGAGGGTGTGCAGGACCGGGAGGTTATAGCAGAGGGTCTTGCCAGAGGCGGCCGGAGTCACCACCGCCACGTTCCGCCCGGCCAGCACCGCCTCCACAGCCTGGGCCTGGTGGCTGTAGAGGCGGTCGATGCCGCGACGGCCCAGGACGTCGGCCAGGCGGCGGTCCAGGGCCTCCGGGAAGGGCGCCAGAGAGGGTGGGGTTCGCGACAGATGGCGCCAGGCCGTGAAGTTGGAGCTCAGCTCCGAGTCCGACCGCATGCGCTCGAGTACCTGCGGCAGCGACATGGGATCCCTCCTCGCACATTCGTTCGAGAGCCGCCGCCAGTATAGGCGTAGAACAGACGTGCGTCAAGGGCGATCTTCTTCCGAACTGAGCGGATTGCGCTCGTCCGGGCAGGCGGCTCAGAGGGTCCGGCTCAGCGATCGAATGCCCGGGCACTTGTAGACGGCTTCGAATTCCGGATGGCGCTTTTCGCCAGTGACAGCGAAGCCTGCCTTTTCGTACGCGCGTTGCGCGGGGTCGTTTCCGATCAGGACACCGATGTCGGCGATAGCGGCGCCTCGACTTCGACCTCTCTCGAGTATCTCCAGCAGGAGCCGGTCCGCCAGGCCTCTCCGCCGGAACTCCGGCAGCGTGGCGACGTTTTCTACGATCCAGGCTCCATCAACGTGTTCTGGCGCCACGTGAACGATCGAGCCGGCACGCTGCCAGCCAGCGACATTGTCCTCCTCGGTTCTGCCAACCACCTGATTGGCCTCTGGAAGTGCCTTCGCCAACGCTGGCGTTCCGTGCTCCGCCTCGAAGTAGCCGCAGAGGGCCGCTGCCGGCTGGCCCTCGACTTCGGCAACAATGAAGGTCGAGTAGTGAGCCCAGTGTGGCTGGGACGTTGTGGCGAGGGCCTCGAGAAAGCGGAGGCGCTCGGCCTCAGATCCTCCCAGGACGAAGTCCCAGAGGCCCCGCTCAAGATGCGACCGATGCGCAGTCAGAATCACCCACGCGAGGAACTCCGCGTGCCCCGGACGGGCGTCGACGATTCTCACTTCCATTCTTGTTCGCTCCGGCTCAGGTGCAACGCGGTGCTAGGCATCCAGCCGCCCATGTTAGTGGGGGAACTCTCCCAATGTCGAGTCCTTGTCGGCGACGTGGCCGGCGCTCCGCCTGGCCCTGGTGCCCCGACAATGCGGCCGGTCGGAGCCCGACCCCTCGAGTCATAGCTAGTACGCCAGACGGTTGGCGGCGATGAGGTCGCGGTACCAGTAGCCGCTCTTCTTGATGATGCGCTGCTGGGTTGTAGGGTCACAGTACACCAGGCCAAAGCGCATGTCGAAGCCGCTCTCCCACTCCACGCTGTCCATGATCGTCCAGACGTGGCAGCCACGGACATCGGCGCCGTCCTGTATCGCTCGATGCATCTGCGCAAAGTAGCTCTGGAGGAACTTCACGCGGCGGTCATCGTTGACAGTGCCGTTCTCATCCGGAAAGTCGGAGTAGTTGCAGCCTATTTCCGTCACCCACAGGGGCACCCGGTAGTCGTTCCACATGCGCATTAGGACCTGATGGACCGCCTCCGGGTACAATTCCATGCCATAGAACGTCTCCACGCCCTCCGGCGGCTGCGCGAGGCGAACGCCGGTATGGGGGTCTGCGGGGTCATGAGCTACGAGCTCGCGAGCGTAGATGTTCAGGCCGAGGCAGTCCAGCGGCGTCTTCACGATCTCCATGTCGCCGGGCTGAATGCCAAGCAGCTCCGCCTGATTGCCGCCAAGATGAAAGTCCGGGTAGCGGCCGTTCTGGACGCCCTCGATGAAAAAGGAATCGCGCATTCGCCAGCGCCGCTCGGTAGCAGCGCGGTCTTCCTCGCTGTCGCTGGCGGGATAGATGCCAGGCGTGTCGAAGGCGGTCGTGATCGACTCCGGCTTGCCTGCCGCCCGTATGGCACGGACCGCCATGCCGTGCGCAAGGGCGACGATGTGCATGACGCGGAGGCCTGTGGGCCAGTCGCCGGAGCGCGAGATGTGGAAACCGCCGCTGAACACCCACGGCTCGTTCATGACCATCCATCTCTTGACGCGGTCGCCGTAGCGCTCGGCGAGCAGGCCGCAGTACTCGGCGAAGCACTTGGCCATGTCGCGGTTCGCCCAACCGCCCTCTTTGTGAAGCGCCATAGGGTGGTCGAAGTGGTAGCAGTTGAGGAGGGGCGAGATCCCTGCGGCCAGCATCTCGTCGATGACGCGGTCGTAGAAGTCGAGCCCCTTCTGGTTGATCCGACCCTTGCCCTCGGGTAGGACCCGGCTCCAGGCGACGCTGAAGCGGACTGTCTTCAGCCCCAGCTCTTTCATCAGCGCGATGTCTTCTTTGTAACGGTGGTAGAAGTCGCAGGCGGTATCTCCGTTGGGACCAGGATTCACTCCGCCCCTGTGGGTGATGCGGTCCCATACCGACTCGCCCTTACCGTCCTCGTTCCAGGCGCCCTCCGTTTGATAGGCACAGGTGGCACAGCCCCAGTCGAAACCTTTCGGGAACTCAACAGCAGGCATGTATGCTCCCTTCTTGCCTAGCTATCCGCTCGCTCGAACGAACCGTCCCGAGCTACCGCTCTCGCTTAGCCTTCATCATACGCCAGACGGTTGGCGGCGATGAGGTCGCGGTACCAGTAGCCGCTCTTCTTGATGATGCGACGCTGGGTGGGATAGTCCACGTACACCAGCCCGAAGCGCTGGCTGTAGCCCTCGGCCCACTCGAAGTTGTCGGTGAGGCTCCAGGCGTAGTAGCCCCGCACGTCGGCGCCGTCCTGGATGGCCCTCCCCACCTGGCCGATGTAGCGCTGGTAGAAGCTCACGCGCCTGTCGTCGTTCACGACTCCCTTCTCATCGGGGCCGTCATCATAGGCGCAGCCGTTCTCGGTGATGTAGATGGGCCGGCGGTAGTCGTTCCAGACGCGCATGATGATCTGGTGGATGGCCTGCGGGTAGACTTCCGTGCCGCGATCCGTGCGTTCGGCGTCCCGCACCTCGATCGCGCGGGTACCCAGGTTGCCGTCCTGGGGGTCATGAGCAACTACAGTACGGCTGTAGAGGTTGATGCCGATGAAGTCCAGGGGTGCCTTCACGGTCTCCATGTCGCCGGGCTGCACGCCCAGGCGCTCTAGTGGGATGCCGCCGACGTAGGCGTCGGGGTAGCGGCCGTTCTGGACGGTCTCCAGGAACCAGACGTTGCTGAATCCGTGCAGGCGCTCGGCGGCGGCGCGGTCCTCCTCGCTGTCGCTGGCGGGACAAACGCCGGTCGTGCTGAAGGCGGTGCCCACGGCCTCCGCCTTGCCCGTGGCCCGGACGGCGCGGGCGGCCATCCCCTGGGCCAGGTTGACGATGTGGGTCGCCCGCAGTGCCATCTCCGGGTCGCGGATGCCAGGGGCGAGGCGGCCGACCATGTAACCTAGCACGGTGAAGATCCAGGGCTCGTTGAAGATCATCCAGCTCTTGACGCGGTCGCCCAGGTGGTCCACGACGGTCGCACAGTAGTCGGCGAAGTGCTGGGCGGTATCGCGGTCGGCCCATCCTCCCTGGTCGTGCAGGGCCTGCGGCAGGTCCCAGTGGTAGAGCGTGGGGAAGGGGGTGATGCCAGCAGCCAGCAGTTCATCGACCAGCCGGCTGTAGAAATCGAGGCCCTTCGGATTGACCTGTCCTCTGCCCTGAGGGAAGACGCGGGGCCAGGAGATACTGAAGCGGTAGCCCTTCAGGCCCAGCTCCTTCATCAGAGCCACGTCCTCCCGGTAGCGATGGTAGTGGTCGCAGGCTACGTCGCCGGTGTCACCGTCTTTGATGTGACCCGGCGTGTGACAAAAGCGGTCCCAGATGGACTCGCCCTTGCCGTCCTCGTTCCAGGCGCCCTCTATCTGGTACGAGGCGGTGGCACAGCCCCAAACGAACCCCTCAGGGAACTCTAGCGTCGGCATGTTAGTTCCTCCTGAAATCCAGTGAAGCGCTGAGCGGGCCAGGCCTATGATACCGCCGCCAGCCCTCAAGCTGAACGGGATGCCGACTGTGGCCTGGGACAGATGACTCTTGAACCCTGGTCCGACCGGGTGCAACATAGAATTGTCATAAGCCAACTGATGAGATCTTGGCATGCCACAGCTGGTCTCACCAAGGTAGTGGACGACTACTCTGCGTTAACAACGCTGCTCGCGCCTCCTAGGCTCCCACTTGCCGGGACCATCTTCGTTTGTTCTGGCGATGGGTTAGTATTATCTACCTCTTGGCTGGCTTGAGAGGAACGTTCCAGGGAGGGCCTACACCATGATGCGGATCTCACGACGTGCCTTCTTGGCTGGCGCGGCCGGCGCCGCGGGACTCGCTGCCCTGCGCTGTGGCGGCGGCGAGGAGGAGGAGACCACCCCGACCGGGGCTACCCCCACCTTGGGTGCTCCCAAGAGGGGCGGAGTGCTCCACCTGGGGAGCACTTTCCCTGCCCTGAGCATCGACCCCCACACCGAGATTACCCTAGGCCTCGTTTTCATCCCCTTCGTCTACGGCTACCTGCTCCACGAGGTCGAGCGCCTTGAGGGGCCGCCGACCCTGCTCTTCGACCATGCCGAATCCTTGGAGCAGCCGGACGAGGTCACTTACGTCTTCAAGCTCCACCCCGGCATCCACTTCCAGGACCTGCCGCCCGCCAACGGCCGCGAGCTTGTGGCCGAGGACGTACTCTACAGTTTCGATCGGATCGCCTCCGTGGAGTCGACTCCCTTCTGGAAGGAGGGCATAGAGAGGAAGTCCGCGCTTGACCCCTACACCTTCGAGGCGCGTCTTACCGGTCCCCATGCCTACACTATGGCGGAGTTCGGCGGCCACCGCACCGCCATCGTGCCCAGAGAGGCCGTGGAGGAGTTCGGCGACCTCAAGTCGCACGGCCTCGGCTCCGGCCCCTTCCAGGTGGCAGGCCTCTCCCGTGGCGAGACCATGGAAATGGTGCGCAACCCCAACTACTACGTTGAGGGCATTCCCTACCTGGACGGTATGGGCTGGCGCATAATCCCCGATGACTCCAGCCTGAGGGCTGCCTTCAAGGCAAGGCAGTTGGATATGTACACGCCGCCCACCAAGATGCAGGCTGACGAAGTCGCCAGCTTCAACAAGGACGTCGTTCTCACCAAAAACCCCGGTTTGACAATCTTCACGGTCCTCATTAATGAGCTCAGCGTGCCCGCCCTCCAGGACGTACGCGTCCGTGAGGCCCTGGACATCTCCCTCGACCGCGACGCCATGATCGAGAAGCTGGCCTTCGGCGAGGGCAAGGTCAGCGGCCCCGTCTCCTGGGGCCTGGAGTTCTGGTCGCTTCCCCAGGATGAACTGCGGCAGCGCTACAAGCGCGATGTGGCTAGAGCCCGCCAGCTACTGGAGGCTGCTGGTGCCACCGACCTTACCCTGAGTCTCAAGTTTGCTCCCGGCCCGGCCACTGATCAGGCCGCCATGATCAAGGAGCAGATGGCTGACGCTGGCGTCACCATCAACCTGATGTCCACGGAGCTCGGCGCCTGGTACGCCGCGCGCTCCGCCAACGACTACGAGCTCATGTGCCGCGAACGTATCCCTTATCCCAGTGAGCAATTCCCCCTCCAGTTCTGCCACACCAGGAACTGGACCAGGAACCAGGACCCCGTCCATTTGCCCGAGCCCGAGATCGATGCCCTGCTTGACCAGATCCTGGTCACCTTGGACATCGACGAGCGGCAGGAGCTGGTTCTGGAAGTGACGCGCAAGATCCTCGACCGCCATGGACCCTTCCTCTACCTCTTCTCTCCCCATGCCTACAGCGCTCAGTGGAACTACGTGCGCGGCTACGAGGACGTTGAGCCGGGCATGTTTTATTTCACGTACGACATGTGGCTGGACAAGTAGCCTCCAGCGCCTGTCCCCCGTCGCCGCCTGCTGATGGCTGTGGACTGCCGAAATCCCATCCGTATCCGGACCATTGATACGCTTGGCGGCGAAGGCGTTCTCCAGCGACCAATACTGGCGTCTCGGCGCGGCCCGGGTCCCCTGACGCTATAATGGCCTTGCAATGGATAGTTGGCTGTCAGTCCTCTTACGACGAGGATCACCCACCTTCCGCAACCACAGCAAATGACAGGCTACATCGTCGGACGGCTGGCTGCGCTGGTGCCCATTCTTGTTGGGGTTTCCATCGTCGTGTTCGTTCTCGTGCGCATCATGCCCGGCAACTTCGCGCAGCTCATGCTGGGTCCGAACGCGGTGCCGGAGCAGGTGCAGGAGCTGGAGCGGGAGTACGGCCTCGACCGGCCGCTGGTGGAGCAGTACTTCGACTGGCTGAACGGCGTCGTCCGCGGCGACCTGGGGGATTCCTACATACGGGACCGTAGCGTCGCCAGCGAGCTCCTAGATCGTCTGCCCATCACGGGCGAGTTACTCATTCTGACCGTCGGCGTGACGATGCTGCTTGGGTTGGCGTTAGGCGCAGTGGCGGCCGTGAATCACCGCCGCCCTGCCGATGGTATTCTGCGCGCGGTGAGCATTCTCGGCATGTCTGTGCCGACGTTCTGGACCGCTACCCTCGTGATCCTGCTTCCGTCGATCTTCTTCTCCTATGCGCCGCCCTTCCACCATGTGCCCTTCTTCGAGAACCCCTGGGACAACCTGCGAGAGTACGGGCCCCCTGCCCTGGTGCTGGGGTTCGCTTCCTCTTGCGGGCTGGCGCGGATCGTGCGGGGGGCCCTCCTGGGCGTGCTCGGCTCCGACTACATCCGGACGGCGCGCTCCAAGGGCCTGCGTGAGCGGGTGGTGGTGCGCCGCCACGCCCTGGGCAATGCGATGCTGCCCGTGGTGACCATCCTCGGCCTCGAGGTGGCGACGCTAATGGGTGGCACGGTCATCATCGAGCAGGTGTTCGCACTCAACGGCCTGGGGCGCCTGATGCTGGAGTCAGTGAGCGCGCGGGACTATCCAGTCATCCAGGTGATGGCGCTGTACGCGGCGGTGGTCTTCGTCGTCATGTGTTTGTTTATCGACCTTGCCTACGCCTGGCTGGACCCGCGGGTCCGGCTGACCGGAGGGAGACGTGGCTGAGGCGCAGCTCGCCCTGGAGGCGTTGCCGGAGCGGCGCCGGTGGAGGCTGCGGGTCATCTTGCGGCGGCACCTGATGGGCGTGGCGGGCGTGACGATCCTGGTTATGCTGGGACTCGTGGCCCTTGCTGCGCCGCTCATCGCCCCCAGCGGCCCCCTCGCGCAGGACGCGCCGGCGCTGGAGCGGCCCAGCCTCTCGCATCCCTTCGGAACAGACCTCGTGGGGCGCGACGTCTTCTCCCGTGTGGTGCACGGCGCACGCATCTCGCTGGGGATCGGCTTCACGGCCGTGATTATCGGGGTGCTGGGCGGCTCCCTCATCGGCGTGGTCTCCGGGTACTTCGGCGGCTCGGTCGACTACCTGATGCAGCGGCTCGTCGAGGTTATCCTGGCGTTCCCGCTCCTCATCCTCCTGCTGATCATAGTGGCCGCCGTGGGCGCCTCGGTGCAGAATGTCATTCTGGTCATCGGGATAGTCATGGCGCCGTTCATGTCGCGCATCGTGCGGGCCATCGTCCTGGCGGAGAAGGAGCTGCCGTACATAGAGGCGGCCCGCTCCCTGGGTGCCTCCGACATGCGCATCCTTTTCCTCCACCTCCTCCCTTCAGTGTTCCCTCTGGCTGGGATACTGGCCAGTATCGCCCTGGGCGGCGTGATTATGGCCGAAGCAGGGCTGAGCTTCCTGGGCCTGGGTGTGCCGCCGCCCAATCCCTCCTGGGGCGCGGACCTGAGCGGCAATGCGCGGGTCTACTTCCAGCATGCGCCCTGGCTTGCCGTCTTCCCGGGACTCGCCCTCAGCCTGACCATCCTGGGGGCAAATCTGCTCGCGGAGGCGGTGCGCGATGTCGTCGACCCGTTTGCCCACGGGGTGCGCTGAGGGTGTTCCTGCCGCTCGTGAAGGGCTGAGAGGCCCTCTGGGGCAGGCTGGCCAGCACGTTGACCCTTGTTTCCCAGTCTCGGATCATGTTATTGAGTGACTCAGGGTCGGCGCCCGCTGGCCCTGGCATGTGCCTAGCCTAGACCTAGCAAAGCGACCCTTGCGTTTCACCTCCCTTTGCGTCACTGATCCCGACCAGCTCACGTTCGGTCGGGCGCCGAAGCCCGTGACCTGCGGGCTTGGGCTTCGCATCGGTGCCGGCACCGTCTATCCCGAGGTCAACTTCACCCTTCCAGCCATGGCCCTGGACGAGTCTACCCGGGCGGGGACGTTGTCCCTCTATGAGGAGACGACGCAGGCGGTGGTCGCTCGTGCTACGGCGCTGCAGGCCCCCGGGCTGGTCATTGAGTTTGAGCACCTGCCGCCGATGACGGAGAGTCCCCAGTGGGGCGCGGAGATAACCCAGCGGCTCGCCAGCGTGCTTAGCGACGCTCACGCCGCGACGGGGCTGCCTTGCGCTCTACGGGTCACGCCGGTGGACGTGCGGAACGGCGGCCGACCGCCCCGGTTGAGAGGTGGCAGGAGTTGGGAGGCCGTTCGCGAGTCGTTTGTGCTCTGCGCACAGGCTGGCGCGCACATCCTGTCCATCGAGTCCATCGGGGGCAAGGAGGTATCCGACGAGGCGCTGCTGCGCGGTGACATCGAGGGGATAGTCTTTGCCCTCGGCGTTCTGGGCGCGCGGGATATGGCCTGGCTGTGGGATGAGGTCGTCTCGATCTCTCAGTCTCACTCCGTCGTGCCCGGTGGGGACAGCGCCTGTGGCTTTGCCAACACCGCCATGCAGCTCGCGCACCAGAGGCTCCTGCCGGAGACGCTGGCGGCGGTGGTTCGCGCGATGGGGGCCGCCCGCTCCCTGGTCGCCTTCGAGCGCGGCGCGCTCGGCCCGTCCAAGGACTGTGCCTATGAGGGCCCGATCTTAAAGGCGATCGCGGGCTGCCCGCTGTCCATGGAGGGCAAAGCGGCGGCCTGCGCCCACTTCAGCCCCGTGGGCAACATCGCCGCCAGCATGTGTGACCTCTGGAGCAACGAGTCCGTCCAAACACTGCGCCTGCTGTCGGGCTCTGCGCCTGAGGCCTTCGCGGAAGTGCTCATCTACGACTGCCGTCTGATGAACGAGGCGCTCAAGCGGGGGAATGAGAAGACGCTGCGCGACCTTCTGGTGTCCTCTGACGTATACACGAGCCCCCAGGCGTTGGTGCTCTCGCCTCAGGCGGCCGTCGCCATCGGCTCCGCCATCGTGAGTGAGCAAGACGACTACGGGCGAACGCTCAAGGCTGGGCTGGCGGCGGCCACCCTGATTCGCGAGGCCGTGGATGCCTCTCTCCTCTCTCTTTCCAGGGCTGAGCGCCGGTGGCTGGAAAGGATTCAGTCCGCTCTGGCGAGCCTCCCGCACGAGGAAGGGGATCTGCGGGAGCGCGTCGCCCCCACCTACGGCCACCTGTACGACCCGGCCAGCTACGCGCTCTGACCTCGGCCGAGCCCGGCCTCATGATTCAGGGCTGCCCTCTTTGCCCGGGGGCGTGCGCTAGGTGACGGGGAAGCGGGCGGCCGCCTCGGCAGCCGCGTGGAGATTCTCGGGTGGCGTGCCGAAGGGGACCGCGTCGCCGCTGCCGAGTATGAAGCCGCGACGGTCCGGGGCCATGCGCTCCAGAAGGTCCGTGACGTACGCATCCATCTGCCACGGCGTCCCCAGGGCGAAGAGTGTGGGGTCGATCCCTCCCAGCAGTACGAACCGCTTGGCCCAGGTGCGGCGCGCCTCGACGATGTCCAGGTCTCCCGTAGGTGGCGGTGTGACGTCGGAGATGCCGTCCTGTCGGGCCTCGGCGACATCTTCCGCGAAGCCGGTGAGCTTCCCACACCAGTGAGTGATGAGCATCATGCCGCTGGCGTGCAAGATGTCGGCGTACTCGTTGACGTAAGGCCGATCAAAGCGGCGGTACATGGCCCGGGAGGTGGTGGTTGAGGAGAGATTGTCGTGGATGAAGGCAACCTCGGCGGGCGCCTCGGCCATGAGGCGCCACATCTCGAGCTGCTTGGCGTGGTAAGTGTCCAGCATCTCCTCCACCTCGTCGCGGTGGTCGGCCAGCATGTAGACGACGCGCTCCAGCCCCATCTCGAAATTGATCATCTGCTGGAGAGGGGAGGTCGGTCCGATGATGGCCACGACCCCTCGCTCGCCGACGTAAGACCGCTGCCCCTCGAAGTAATCCGTGTCCAGCCAGAAAGCCGTCCGCTCGATGAGGTACTGGAAGACCTTGACATCCTCGACGGTGCGGATGCGGTTCTCAATGACCCAGGGGATGTAAGGGCTCTCCGGCGCGAAGCGAAGGCGCCACGTCAGGCTGCCTACGGGAGTTTCCACAGTGTGAACGATGTCGCCGTTGACGGTGGAGAGACGCTGCTCGATGCCGGGAGGGAGGTCCGTGGCGGCCGCGCCCAGCCAGAGGGGCGTGTTGAGGCGAAGCGTCCCCGCCCGGATGAGTACGTGCCCGGACATCTCGTACTGGAGGTCAGCGATGTGGCGCTCCCGCCCGTCGGGAAGGGAAGCCTGAAAGTAGCCCTCTACCAGCGGCGCAAAGGGGACGCGGTCACAGGGCTGGCGCCGAAAGGCGGCCAGCAGCCGCTCCTGCGGGGTCATCTCAGGCTCAGGCTTCATCTCTCCCGGCCATGTGAAGGGGCAGCAGGTCCCGCGCCCCTAGTGGGAGGGCTCCAGGCGCAGGGCGCACCCGTGTTCCATAAACGCTTCGTAGATGGCCTGGTGCTTCTCGGGTGGCATGCCGATGTCCCAGGGCTGGGGATACTGCCGCGCTATGAAGCCTCCGTTGAAGCGGCTGAACGCCTCCACCATGCGCTTGGCTTCAGTCCTTACCTCATCGAGGGTGACCTCGGGGTGAGGTGACCACTGGATGTCCACCGTGTTCCAGAAGCAGATCTTCCCTCCGAACTCGCTCGCCAGCCGCTCCACGCCCATCAGGCGCGGCTGGTCGAGCTGGAGCACGTCCACGCCGATCTCGACGAGGTCCGGGATAATGTCCAGGATCTGCCCGCAGCAGTGGAACAGGTAGTGCATGCCCGCCGCATGCGTTGCCTCTACGATCCGGCCGTACCGCGGCTTGAAGATCTCGCGCCACTGTTCGGGCCTGATCTGGAGGGTAGTTTGGAGGCCCCAGTCCTCCCAGGTCATGAAGCCGTGCACCGCTTCCATATCAGCGTAGGTCTGCACCGCATCGAGGGTCATCTCCACCAGCCTGTCGAGCAGGCGCTCCAGTAGGGGCCGCTGCGTGTACAGCGCGACCATGAGGTCGGCGTAGCCGACCAGCAGCCGCAGCCGCTCGATCCCCTTGATGGGGTCTGCTCCTACCACGTACTTGCCAGCTTCGTCGCCTGCCCGCGCCAGCCCCGCAGCCGCCGCGAAATGCTCGCGCGCCGTCACCTCCGGGAACCGGTAGCTGTCCAGGGCGCTGAGGTCCTGCAGCGGGTGCACCTCGGCGTGGCCCCACAGCGTTCCCGAGCTGCGCCGCCCTACACCCCACTCGTCGAATACCATTTCCCCCTTCGGAACGCGGGAGATGTCGGCGTCGCCCGGGGCGACAACTGCGAGCTCCACGAAGTCCGACTCCAGCGGCTCGATGAAGCTGTAGGGAATGCGTGGCGGGCCCTCGAACTCGATAGCGCGGCGCACGATCTCGCGGCTCGTGACGCCGGGCGGCGTCGGGACCGGCTTCAGGTACGCTTGCAGGGGAGAGCTGGATACTGTCATCGTCTCAGGTCACCGTGTCTGCCTGCTCGCACAGGGGGGCGCAGGCGCGAGGCAGGGACAGCACACCCCCGAGGCCGTAGCTTCATGTTATCCGGGCGGGCAGGCCCACCAGTCGGCGGGCCAGGGCCGTGGCTGAAGAGGCGTCGGGTGCGTACCCGTCGGCGCCGATCTGCTGGGAGAAGGAGTCAGTGACGGGGGCGCCGCCCACCATGATGCGCACCTCGCCCGCCAGTTCCGCCTGCCGGATAGCACGGACCGTCGCCTCCATGGCGGGGAGCGTCGTGGTGAGGAGGGTAGAGAGGCCCACCAGTTTGGCACCGCTCTCCCTCGCGGCCTCCACGAAGCGCTCGGGGGCCACGTTGGTCCCCAGGTCCACGACCTCGAAGCCCGTCCCCTCGAGCACCATGGAAACCAGCTTCTTGCCGATGTCGTGCAGGTCGCCCTGGACGGTGCCCATGACTACCTTTCCCGCCGGCTGGTAGCCGCTCTCCACTAGCAGCGGACGCAGGACGTCCATGGCCGCATACATGGCCCGGGCAGAAAGGAGGAGCTCAGGCACGAAGTACTCGTTGCGGGCGAAGAGGTCGCCCACCTCCTCCATGCCGGGCATGAGGGCCTCCTTGAGGATGGTCTCCGCCGAGACCTGCTCGGCCAGGGCCTCTCGGGTGCCATCGGCCGTCCCTTGGGCATCCCCCTCTACCAACCGCTGCTTGATGAGCGATAGGTCCACCTTGATCCTCCTTCACTGCTCGCGGGGCCAGACCAGCCCAATTATCGTCTGGCAGCCAGGGAGGCGCAACAAAAAACCCTCGCCGCCGGAGGCCGGAGGCCCTCTCTCAGCTACCAAATCCGGTCCTCAGCGCCCATGGGCCAGAAGCTCTCTCATCTCCTCGGCGAACCGCTCCAGCGTTCCCCCGCCCTCTGCCTCTGCCGAGGCGCCGCGATGCGCCGTGTCCCTTCGCTCCCCGGGAGGTAACACCAGCAGGCACAGGCCGCGGTCGTGAGTCTTAACCCGCAGCACGTGGCGCACGTAATCAGCCTCCGACCCGAAGTGGATATCCTTGTTCAGGCCCAGGTGGGTGACGATGGCCGTCCGGCCGCCGAAGCGCTCCCACACGGCTTCGAAGGGCGTCTCCGAAGCCCCAAAGTTCAGCCCTCGCAGGTTGTGCACCTTCTCCAGATTGTCGAATTGGTGCACGAAATCGCCGCAGGAGTGGACGAAGACGCCCCCGAACTCATCGGAGAGCTCGTTCAGATACGGGAGGGCGAACTCCTCGTAGAGGGCAGGGCTGAGGACGGCCAGGCAGTCGTCGCTGACGGCGATGCCTCGCCCATCGGGGAGCCAGACTGGCGGGTAGTGGCAGGGCATGAACTCGGGCACGCGCGAGTGCTGCTCCCGCACGAAGCGGATGATGAGGTCGGTCGCCAGGCGCATCAAATGGTGCACTTCCCTGGGATTGGTGTACATGGCCAGCATGAAGGCGGTCGGCTCCCACACCAGGTAGGCGCTATCCAGGGAGCCCTGAAGGTCCGTCAGTGCCAGTGCGTAGCGGCCTGCCGCCTGCTCGACGAAGTAATCTCCCCATTCCAGGATCGTACCCAGCTGTCCGTCGGTGATGGCGGGGACCGGCAGCTCGTACACCTTCTCCGGCGGGTCTTCAGGGCGGATGACGGGGTGGGCCCAGGGCAACGTGTGGTCGAAGAACTCGACCTCGCAGCCGAAGGCGGAGGCGAAGACCGTCACTCCCTGGTTGGCCTGCATGTGAGGCACGAAGTCGTCTCCCAACTCCACGGACTCGCGCCAGCGGAGCAGGCCTAGCTGAGCGTTGAGCTGCATCTCCCGGTCCTGAAGCAGCGACCGCCAGGGGACGCGGCCTGTCGCGCCGACGGAAAGCACGGGCGTGGTGGGGATCATCCACAGGGGCCGCCCCACATCCTCCAGAGACCAGAAGGCCTCCCAGCGGGCGATGACCTCTCTATACCTGGGCTCGCTGGTGACGGGGACGACAGCATCATTCATGGATACTTCCCCTTGGCCGAAAGGCCGCGCTCCAGCCGCTCTGCGGGCCCTGAAGCTAATTATGCCCCGCCATCGTCGCTGTGACCAGTGCGCAACGGACGGAGCAGGGCGGGATGGCGTGCGGCAATAGGCCGAGGGCACCTTGCCCTGACAGCCCCAACAGCCTATGTTGTTGCTGCCAGGCAGGATGGAGGGGAAAGGCTATCCAGCAACGAGCGAACGGCAGCTAGCAAGAAGGAGGTTTCTGGATGGTAAGCAGCGCAAGAAGAGCAAGGCTATCTCGGCGCAGCTTCCTGGGAGGTGCTCTGGCCGCCGGTGCTGGTGCCGCAGGCCTAGCCCTGGCCGGGTGCGGTGGTGGCGAGGAGGAGGGGGAGGGAACGCCCCAAGCTATCGAGACCATCGAGGGAGAGCCGAAGCGCGGCGGTATCATCCGCTCGCCCACCACGGCGTCCATTCTCAGCCTCGATCCTCACACTACTGAGGGTGTGTCTGTTGCAGCCGGTTTCTATAGCTACGTCGTCCACGTGACCGATTGGCAGGGCAACGTTGGCGACCTGGCTGAGTCATGGGAGATCGTGGACGAGCTGGACTGGATATTCAAGATACGCGGCGACGTCCGCTTCCAGGACATCCCACCCGTCAACGGCCGTCAGCTTACCGCCCAGGATATCCCTGCCAGCATTGATCGGCTGAGAGCTCTGCCCGGGGCCAGCCAGCAGTGGGAGCTGTGGACAGACAAGTATGAGGCTCCCGACGCCCGGACCTTCACCTTCCGCACCTCAAAACCCTACGGCTATCTGCTGATGACGCTGGGCAGCCCCTTGACGGCCATCATTCCCGTTGAGGCGGTCGAGCAGTTCGGTGACCTGAAGTCCCATGCCATCGGCAGCGGGCCCTTCATGCTCGAGAAGTATGGCCGTGATGAGGGGCTGGACATGGTAAGAAACCCCAACTACTACCACGAATTTCCTTACATCGATGGTAGCAGCATCAAGGTACTGCCGGATCAGTCCTCCATCCAGGCGGCCTTCCGTGCCGGCAACCTCGACGTGTACGATGCTCCCAATAGGCTTCAGGCAGACGCCGTAAGTGGCGTCAGCGGCACAAGCGTTCAGAGCTACCTTGAACGCACATATAGTGTCTTCGTCCTCAACGGGGCGAGAGTGGAGGCGTTCAAGGACGAGCGCGTGCGAGAGGCCGTAGACCTGGCGCTGGACCGCCAGGCCATGATCGACAAGCTCCACTTCGGCGACGCCGAGCTGGCCGGCCCCGTCGGGCCGCTCTGGGATTCGGCCCTCCCGCCGGAGGAGATAGAGGCGGCTTACCAGCGAGACGTGGAGAAGGCAAAGCAACTGCTTTCCGCCGCCGGCGCCGAGGACCTCCGTTTCAAGCTCAGCTTCGCCAGTCTTGGTGACTGGGCCGACCGCGCTTCCATCATCAAGCAGAACCTGGCCGACGCCGGCATCACGGTCGATCTGCAAGCCGGGGAGCTGGGCTCGTGGCTGGCCGACTTGTTGGGTAGCAACTTCGAGACAACCTCATTCGGACACTTGCCCTATCTCTCAGACGATATCCAGCTGCAATCCCATCACACCTACGGGTTCAGCCGCACCGAGGAAGGTTTCCTTGGCGTCGAGGATCCCGAGGTTGACGCCGTCCTGGAGAAGATCCAGGAGACCATCGACGAGGACGAGCGCATAGAACTGGCCCAGGACGTGCAGCGTCAGATCCTGAAGCGCCACGGGCCGACCCTGGTGCTGTACCAGCCTTACGGCTACTGGGTCGCCTACGACTACATCAAGGGATACACGCCCACGGCCTACGGCCTCGGCCTCTACAAGTACGACTACTGGATGGACAAGGGCTAGGCCCCGGACGGTGCCCTCGTGGTCCACACCACCAGGGCACGCAGGCTGGGCAGCACCGTCTCCGCGCCGACTTGCATGATTTCCTGAACTAACACTAGACTTCCTGCATGGACCGAGAGCACGAACGCTCCCCCTACCGCGATCCCCGCCTGTCCATCGAGGAGCGGGTCCGCGATCTCCTCGCCCGCATGACCCTCGAGGAGAAGGTCGCGCAGCTCGGAGGCGTCTGGTCAACGGCGCTCTTCGACGGCGAGCGCTTCTCCGAGGCGAAGGGCAAGGAGGCGCTTCGCCACGGTACCGGGCACCTGACCCGAATCGGTGGCGGCACAGTGCTCGGGCCGCGGGAGAGCGCCCGGCTCGCGAACGCGATCCAGAAGTTCCTGGTGGAGAACACGCGGCTCGGTATCCCCGCGATCGTCCACGAGGAGAGCTGCGCCGGCTACATGGGTCGGGACGCCACCTGCTTCCCCCAGGCGATCGGGCTCGCCAGCACCTGGGAGCCCGAGCTAATCGAGGCGATGACCGACGTGATCCGGACCCAGATGCGCGCGGTGGGCGCGCATCAGGCGCTGGCGCCGGTCCTCGACGTGGCCCGCGACCCGCGCTGGGGCCGCACCGAGGAGACCTTCGGCGAGGATCCCTACCTAATCTCGCGGATCGGCGTCGCCTACGTGAAGGGCCTCCAGGGAGAAGACCGGCGGCGCGGGATCGTCGCCACGGGGAAGCACTTCGTCGGCTATGGCGCCTCGGAGGGAGGCCTCAACTGGGCGCCGGCCCACATCCCGAAACGCGAGCTCCTCGAGGTTTTCGTGACGCCCTTCGAGGCCGCCATCCGCGAGGCGAAGCTCGGCTCCATCATGAACGCCTACCACGAGCTCGACGGCGTCCCGTGCGGGGCTTCGCGGGAGCTCTTCGAAGCGCTCCTGCGCGGGGAACTCGGCTTCGACGGCGTCGTGGTGTCGGACTACTTCACGATCCCGACGCTCATGACCTACCACCAGGTGGCCGCAAGCAAGACGGAGGCGGCGCGGCTGGCTCTCGAGGCGGGGCTCGACGTTGAGCTTCCGGCCCTTAACTACTACGGGGAGCCGCTTTGTGAGGCGCTTGCGGACGGCCGCGTCGAGATGGCGCTGGTCGACCGGGCCGTCGCGCGCGTGCTCGGCATGAAGTTCGAACTCGGGCTCTTCGAGGATCCGTACGTCGATGCGGAGGCGGCAGCGGCCCTCTTCGACACGCCCGAACAGCGCCGCCTGGCACGCCGCATCGCCCAGAAGTCGATGGTCCTCCTCAAGAACGAGGAGGGCCTCCTCCCCCTCGACCGCTCCCTGCGAAGGCTCGCCGTGATCGGCCCGAGTGCCGAGAGCATCCGGTTGCTGCAGGGGGACTACCATTACCCTGCCCACCTCGAGATGAGGTTCGGTCCGGTGGGCGAGGGAAACCTGGCGCCGCGTCCCGAGGCCGGCGCCGTCGACCTGGCGCAACACTTCGTCCCGATGGTGAGCGTGTTCGAGGGGATCCGGAGCAAAGTCGGGTCGCAGACCGAGATCCTGACCGCCCGGGGGTGCGACCTTCTCGGCGATTCGACGGAGGGGTTCGCCGAGGCGGTCGAGGCCGCGCGCCGGGCCGATGTCGCCGTGGTGGTGGTCGGCGGGAAGTCGGGGCTCGTGGAGGGCTGCACAAGCGGCGAGTCCGTCGACCGCGCCGACCTCGGGCTCCCCGGCGTCCAGCAGGCCCTCGTCGAGGCGGTGGTCGCCACCGGCACGCCTACCGTCGTCGTCCTCATCAACGGCCGTCCCCTGGCCCTTCCGTGGATCGCCGAGCACGTGCCGGCCGTCCTCGAAGCGTGGCTCCCCGGAGAGGAGGGCGGAA
>Ga0209979_1002473_pt1 | contig 17620 bp, 14 predicted proteins | sample AnhtaG_FD_183114 | JGI IMG/M metagenome (GOLD analysis project Ga0209979, IMG submission 183114) | Deep subsurface microbial communities from Anholt, Denmark to uncover new lineages of life (NeLLi) - Anholt_01485 metaG (SPAdes) (version 2) | ecosystem: Environmental > Aquatic > Marine > Oceanic...
AACGAGCCTCTTTGAGATAGAATTTCTTTGCACGGATTTCTCTAAAGGTAAGGTGTTGAAATGAAATATGCTTTGCGGACTTCAGTAGTGGGGTTAATGGCGGCGTTACTTCTCGTTTTGGGCTGCACCAAAAAGGATACGACCGGCCCCGCCAACCGCCCCCCGGAGATTTCGAGTGTTAGCGCCAGCTCTGATTCGGTCGGGACTGGGGAGTTGGATACCCTCTTTGTGAGCTATTCGGATCCGGATGGGGATTCTACCACTCACATCTGGAGCTCTGATTCCGGGAGAGTTTTTCACGCCAACAGGGATACCGCCTTTTGGGCCGCTCCCAGCACCGCCGGTCTCTATGATGTGAGGGTCAACGTCTTCGATGGCACCGATAGCACCGAAGCTACGGTGAGCATCCAGGTCGGTGAATACACCCCCGCCGAGACCCTCTATTACGTTGGGTCGCAAAGCTGTAATGAAGATTGCCACACCTCCATACTCACCTGGTGGGGTTCCACCGCCCACGCCGATGCCTATACCGCCCTTGTGAATCGCGGCCGCGGCGACGATCCCCAGTGTCTGGTCTGCCACACCGTAGGTTGGGATTTGAGTGTCAACAACGGCGGCTTTGATGAGCAGATGGTGGATCGGCTCGCCGGGGTGCAGTGCGAGAACTGCCACGGTCCCGGTTCGTTTCATGCCTCTGCTCCCGATAGCCTCAGGCAGCCTTTGGATTCTCCACTGACGGCCCAATTCTGCGCCGGATGCCACCAAACTCAGCACCATCCCTACTTGAACGAATGGCAGGCTTCCGCCCACAGTTCCTCTGACCTTGCGGCCGGAGGCCAGGCCAGTGATCCTGGCTGCGCCGACTGTCACACCGCCGAGGGCTTCTTGGCGGCCCTGCATTACGATTACACCTTGCCGGGCGACCCTCAACCCCTGGTCTGTATAGCCTGCCATCATCCTCACGATGCCCGCTACCAGGGTCAGCTTCGGCTCCCCGCGGGAGTGGGAGAGACCGGGCTGTGCGAACAATGTCATATGAGGGACTGCGAGCTACCCGACACTACCTCCTACGAGACCCCACGCCATATCCAGTATTCGATGTTAACGGGTATCGGGGGACACGAATATGACACAACCTACGAAAGCTCACAGCACACCACCCTGTTCGAGTTGGAGACCTGTCTCGGTTGTCATTTCTACCGAGCCGAGGATGACACCGCCAGCAGTCACAACTTCCAGCCAAAGTTAGCCTCCTGCGCCGCCGTGGGCTGCCATACCGGTACCGTGGATTTCAATGTTGATTCGAAACAGGACTCCATAAACACGTGGCTCAGCCAACTAAAGACCGAGTTAGACGCCGCTGCCGATACCACGGGTGCCTTCTGGTATGCCAGATTCAACTACGACTTCGTGAAAAATGACGGCAGTAAAGGGATACACAACTACAAATACGCCAAGAAACTGCTCTTAGATGCGATAGAGGACTTCGAACCGTAGCAGGACCTGTTCTGTTTTCCTCAAGGCCGCCCCCATCGGGGGCGGCCTTTTTTGATTCCGGGAACGGAGGATAAGCTGTTTTGTAGTGCTGTCTACCACTAACCGCTCACCACTCACCACTGATCCCAGTCTGTTTCTGCAAATTTGATTTGCATCCTCAATAAGATATCATACGTCGAGGATGAACCTCACGAAATAAGAAGCTTCTTAAGTTTTAAACTCCATGCAGTCAAAAGCCGGGAGCTTATGCTCCGGCCTTAGAATTTGGATACGGCAGGAAGGCTTCAACGGTAGCGAAAAACTCTGCCAGCAAAAATCTTCAATCGCTTCTTAACTGATAACCCCAGCTTAGATCGAGGCTAAATAAGTAGACTACCTGTTCACGATACTTGGATAACCAGTAAACAGTGGGCAAAATTGTCTTGACCTCCCTCTGTCAGGTGGGTATTATCGAGAGAAGAGAATCTAAAAGATTTGAAGTGATTTGTTGCTGTGCAGATTTCCGAGGCATTGAGAGAGAAGCTCACCACCGCCAAGAGGGTGGCGGTTTTGACCGGCGCGGGAATATCCGCCGAGAGCGGGGTGCCCACTTTCCGAGGGGAGGACGGACTCTGGAAGAAATTCCGGCCAGAGGAGTTGGCGACCATCGAGGCTTTTATGAGGAACCCGGAGTTGGTCTGGGAGTGGTATTCCTATCGCCGGGAACTGATGAGCAAAATAGAACCAAATCCCGGACATCACGCCTTAGCGGAGATGCAAGAGATCTTTCCGGAATTCTCCCTGATTACCCAGAATATCGACGGACTACACCACAAGGCTGGCTCCGAAAACGTGATCGAGCTTCATGGCAACATCCAGAGAAGCCGATGTATCAAGTGTAATCGGTATTACCAGGAGGTGGAGATCACCGAGACAAAGAAAGTCCCCACGTGCGAATGTGGTGGTTACATCCGCCCCGATGTGGTCTGGTTCGGGGAGATGCTCCCCCCAAAAGCTTTGGAGACAGCCTTTCAGCTTTGCAGAAGCTGTGAGCTCTTTTTCAGCGTCGGTACCTCCGCGGTCGTTCAGCCGGCGGCTTCACTCCCCCTGGTGGCGAAGGAGTCGGGCGCCTACGTGGTGGAGGTGAACATTGAAAGGACCGAGATAACATCTATTCTTAACGAAGCTCTCTTAGGGAAGTCGGGAGAGGTGCTTCCCAGAATCGTGACGGCGATGAAAACTGCAAGGGGTTGATTCCAAATCTGCCTTTGAGACGTTATTAAATCCAGGGAGGAACCCCAAAAGCTCGAGGGAGTCAATAAGGAGATTTGACAATGAGGCAACAAGTGATCTGGTATTTGGCCACTGCCAACGAGGACGACCGCGCGGTTCGGATTCTGGTGAAAAAGGGGGAGTTTGCGAAAGCCGCCTTCCACTGTCAGCAGATGGCGGAGAAGGCTTTCAATGCCCTGGTGGCCAGAAGGGGGCAGGTTCCCCCCGACCACAGCCTTCTGGGGATAATGCATTTCTTGGAAAGATGCGACCACTTCGAAATCCCGGAGGAGGTGAAGCAGAAGGCCCAGAAGCTTGATCGCTTCTATCTCCGTTTTCGACATCCTGAGGGGGAAGGGGACCAACTACAGAGCACTTGTAGTCCTGAAACCATTGAAGAGCTTCACGGCTGCGCCCGCACTATTATGAGATTTGCTGAAGACCAGCTCGAAGAGGAGATCACGCTTGCGTCAGATGTCGGTGTCTGACTCCAACCTCAAAATAGGGAACAGGGGACAGGAGACAGGTAATAGGGGATAGTAGATAGGAGATAGGGTTTGGGGAGCCTATTCACCATTTACCATTAACCATTTACTATCTACCACTTACCGTGCAGGAGGTCCCCAGGAGAGTTGTAGCGGAAACCTTTACGTTACCAGAGATGGCAGACAGTAGGCAGGAAACGCGAATAGCCAATCAATTATCTGTAAAGTATGAAGTCCCCTGAAACCGCGGGGGGCGAATTCATCGCTGCCGTTTCTGTGAACCGTCAACCGTGAACCCACCGAGGGTAGCCCAGTGGCCTCCGCCACTGGGAATTGAAATGATAGGAATTTTAGCGGAAACTCATACGAGCCGTATGGCCTTCAGGTTTCCAGAATTGGTTGGCACGCAAGACCGTAGAGCAGGGGATCATATGAACCGTATGGGCTTGCCACCTACGGTCCCCGGGTCGGATAAATTCCGACCTCTACGGGTTCTCTTTTGTAGCTTGCTCAAACCTGTAGGGCCGCGAATTTATCGCTGCCGTTTCTGTGAACCGTCAACCGTGAACCCACCGAGGGTAGCCCGGTGGCCTCCGCCACTGGGAATTGAAATGATAGGAATTTTAGCGGAAACTCATACGAGGTGTATGACCTTCAGGTTTCCAAACTTGGTTTGTGCAAATATCGGAAACTCAATCTCAGGGATGAATCAACCCGTCTCCTCATCAAGGTAACCGAGACCCTTCAACATCCCCTTCATGGCGGCCTCTTCCTTTTTGGAGATTCTGGCCTCTTCCAATTCATACTCAGCGGGCTTTGTGAATTTGACCTCTCGAACGGCGGGATCTGACCCCTCCCTGAAGATCTCCTTCAACACTTTGCCATCAATATCTTCGGGAATCTCGAGGCCGAAAAGATGCAGGACCGTCGGAGTGACATCCTCGATATTGGCGCCCTCCATTTTGTAATCCTTCTTTATGTCCGGCCCAACCGCCATAAACAGCCCCTCTCTGGCGGTGCGATGGGAGGCCACCTCCAGAGGCGTCGCCGTCTTCGAGAGAATCTTCGTGGAGGGTCGAGTGCGTACGAAATATTCGTCGGAACCCAGAATCACTATGTCAGGGATCTGATCCAGATATTTGCCGGAGTAAATCTCTCCCTTCTCCCAGGCCTCCTTTATGACCGGCTTCCCCTCCCAGTCTCTCAAAGATTTCAGCTCCCGAATGATTCTCTCCACGGTCTGGAGATATTCATCCGGAGGCACTACCTCTCGATTGACATATACTCCCCAGCTGTTGTTGGCGTATGCAACCGAGCTTTTCCAGTCCGCGCCCGGGACAAAAGGCTTTCTCCTGAAAAGCACCTGCCGGACAGCGTCCTTCTCGGTCTTGACCCGCTGAGGTTTTCTGCCCTTCAGGTAGAGAGCCAGACCTAACAACCTGCGGAGCTGGTGCAACAACCATCGGATCACCGCTCTGGCGACAATGGCCGGCACCCCCTTGAAGGCCCGGTTGAAAAGCTTGTCGGCTAAGGTGTATCCCCAAGAGACCAGTTTGGGAAAGAATCTATTGCCCTTAGTCCTGATGAACCCCTGCTCCCTCAGCCAGCTGTTGATGTAGAGGTCTTTGGTGCGATAACCTCCGAACCCGTGGTCGGAGCAGATGAGGATATTCTCGTCGGGATAGCTTTCGAGCAGATCGGAGAGGATCTCCTCCAAACCTTGAAAGAAGGACAAAATCAGCTCCGGGTGACTCCAACAGGTATGCTGCACCGCATCGGTATTCTCTATCCACAGGAGGAGGAAATCGAAGTTCTCCTCCTGAAGCAGTCTTTTGGCCAGTCGGTAACGTCCCCTGGTGACCTCCAAGAGTTTCTCAACTCCCTCCCGTCTCCCCTGGAGGCAAATCGTGTGAATCTTACGGGTCTCCGCCCAGGTGGTGATGAACCCCTCCAATCTAGCCTTGGCCTCTCTGGGATATGCGTAGTTGGGTTGCACCCTGGGGTTCTGGATGCTGGCAAACATCATCCCCTTAAACGGTCGGGCGGGGTATGTGGTGCGGAGATTGAAAATCCCGCTTTTAAGCCCCTTCTCCGAGAGCAACTGCCAGACCGGTTTGGCTTCCACATCGAAGGAGGAACTAATGCCCCCGCCGGCTTTGACGAAGCCGAAAAGCCCGGTGTTGCCGGGGTTTTTTCCGGTGTAGAGGGAGGGGAGCGCCGGACAGGTTTGGGCCGGGATAGTGCTGGTCAAGACCCCGTGGCTTCCAGTCTCTAGAATCCTTTCAAAGACCGGCAATTTGCCGGCCTCTATCCAGGGAGAGAGGAGGTCAAAGGTGGAACCATCGATTCCGAGGAGCAATGTTTTCCTGGGAGACACCACTTCCTTCTAGGATAGGAGTGACTGATAAAGCTTCATCACCCTACTGTAATATTTTTCGGGGGTGTACTCCTTCTCTATCTTCAATCGGGCGGCCCTTCCCATCTCGGGCAGACGGTGTCGGTTGGCGAAAAGGTGATCTATCTTTTCGGCTATATCTTCGGGGTCGCCGGGCTTGCAGACGAGCCCGTCAACACCGTCGACGATCATCTCCGGCATCCCCCCGATATCGGAGGCGATGACCGGTTTGCCCATAGCCAAAGACTCCAGGACCGAGAGGGGGTAGTTTTCATACCACTCCGAGGGCATGATCGTGAAAAGGGAGTTGCGGATCAGCTCCTTCAATTCATCCCCCGATTTCCAGCCCAGGAACTTGACATTGTCCAAACCCTTTTGGGAACAGTAAGCCTCCATCTCCGAGCGCATGTATCCCTGCCCGATGACGTAAAGCTGGAGGTTTTTGGATTTCAATCGGGACATCGCCTCCATCAAGGTCATGAGTCCCTTGACCCGAACCAATCGCCCGAAGTGGACGAAATAGTTGTCTGCCTCGTATTTCGGCTCATAACCGTCCAGGACTATGAAGTTGGGCACCACCTCGAATCTCTTCGGCTTGAAGCCGAACTCTAACATCTTGTTTTTGAGGAAGTGGCTGGGGGAGATGAAGAGGTCTACATTTTTCTCATAGATCTTGAGGAACTTGTGGACATACATCTCTATGCAGTTGAGCAAACTGGCAGTAAAGGAGCCCCGATTGCAGCGCCGCAAGACCGCCTGGTAATACTTGTGCTTCTTACACCTCTCGCAAATCTGATCGTGTGCCGACAGGTGGTAGGTGGGGCAAATCCTCTTGTAGTCGTGGAGGGTCTGGACGATCGGAGTCCCGAAGCTTGTTATGGCCGGCAGGATGGAGGGCGAAAGCTGATGGTAGATGATGTGCAGGTGAGCAATATCCGGCTTGGTCAGCCCCATCAGTTTGGTGATCCTATCTCTCGCCTCCACGAAGTAGATAATTCTAGAGGCGATCTTCAGCGAATCCCAGAGGCTTTTCTTACCGTCGAAGAATTTCACGTTGCTGACGAAGAAATCGGAGTATTCGCTGGGGAAATCGTTGTCGGCCCGCATCGCAAAGGGGACGAACTGGTGACCATGTTCAACCAAGACACGATTCCAGTCGTGGAAGCAGCGGTCGGAACCACCGTTGATGCCGTAGAATTGATTTACAGACAGAACCTTCATATCATCACAAGCCAGGACTCGGAGGCTAATCTCATCGATCTTTCTCAAGGAGACTGCGCCCGGAATCGAGAGGAGTCCCAGAAATGTAGTCCGGGAGAAAAGAGCGCTTAGAGCCTCCACTATCTATTGCCATCTTGGACATCAATATTCTCACTCGATATACCCTAAGTTTCGCAAACGCTCCTCGACCACCTCAGCTTCATCCTCAGTGTAGACTGGCTCCGGAGGAGGGGATCTGACCTCCCCCTTCTCGGTCGAGAACCTCACCGGACGCCTCAGGAGATAATCTCCAGCGATGATACTGGTCAAGACCCTACCGTCCATATCCTCTGGAACCGGTTCCCCCAACAGATAAAACGCGGTGGGAATGACATCCATAATATCGGCGGACTCGAAGTCGAATTCACTTTTAACACCTGCCCCCTTAACGATCAAGATGCCGTTGCGGCGGTGGTCTCCGGAGCGCTGAATTTGGGTAAGCTTGAACTGCTTGCCCGGCCTTTCGACCTCCCGGTATTTGCTCTTGTCGGTCAGGGCATTCCCGCAGAAATAGGCATGGTCATTCCAGAAGACGAAAAGGTCTGGCGCTTGCTCAAAGCATTCCCCATGGTAAAGCTCCTCTCGGCGATAAACCCTATCCACTATCGGGAGATTGGTCAACGGGTGCCGCAACTGGCTCAGAGTTTGCACTAACTCCTCCCGAAAGCTCTCATACTCCTCTCCGGGGTTGACGATTCCCTGAGGCTCCCGCCCCTTGAGGTTCAACCTGATCCCTCGAGACATAATCTCATCGTAGGTTGCATACGCTTTAGTCTTTTCCCAATCGATCCCGGAAAAATAGGTGAACGACTGCGTCCACTCGCGCGCACCGGGCAGGAGGGCTTTCAATCTCTCCTTCATCTTGGGGGAGAGATACCTGCGCAGAAGCGAGCGCGACCCCCGGAGCAGGGAGGCTATTCCTCCTGTAGCGCCTCCGGATGTCAGGGAGAGATAGCCCTTCTCTATGAAGAAATCGTTCAAATTGAGGTGGGGGACGCTGTTGTCGAAGGGACCGGCACCATGGTCCGACATGACTACAACGTAGGTGTCCTCGTCGATCGCCTCCAACAGCCGTCCTACGAGTTGATCCATTTTCACATACATCTCCGGGATGGCCTCCCGAAATCTCTCTCCCCCGACTTCGTTGTAAAGGGGATGATTGGGCTCCATCAGGTGCCAGAAGAAATGCTGGACTCGGTCCAGGGCCACGAAGACCACAAAGAAGAGGTCCCAATCGAATTTCCTCATCAAGTGCAGCGAAAGCTGTAAACGTTTCTTTTCGGCCTCGAAGAGCCTTCTCAGTATCTCCTCCCGATTCCCCTTCTCCAGCGAGCCGACGAAGGAGTAATCAATGGTATAGTCATCCAGAAGCTCTTTGATCTCCGATTTCAACTCCCTCGGATAGGTGTAATCGCTGCTGGTGCCGGGGGCGTCCATCCCGGAGACGAAGTAACCGTTCACCTCCTCCGGAGGGTAGGAGAAGGGCATGTTGACCACCCCCACCTTGCGGCCCCGTCTGGAGAGGATTCTCCAGAATGCCTCCGCTCGCCTCAAGCCGGCGTTGGCCAGGGAGATCTCATAACTCTGGGGTTTGCTGACCACGAAGCTGAAGATGCCGTGCTTTCCGGCATTTTTCCCGGTGGCAAACGAACTCCAGGCAACCGGGGAGAGGTCCGGTATGGTGGAAAGCAGCATCCCCGAGGACCCACTCTCCATCAGGCCCTCGAGATTCGGGAGCTTTCCGCTCTCGAGCATCGGGGCCATAACATCGAAGGTGGCGGCATCCAGACCGATCAAGAGAACTCGTTTTTTCAGTTTCCTCAAAGCCTCCACCGAAGATAACAACTTAACTGGGGCAATGCTTTTGTCTCCGAGCGACTATCTCGGAGCTAACCTCGTCGTTTGGGGAGGGTGAATCCGGGATCAGTCCCTGAGCCTCTCCCAGAGCAAAATGAAGCTTAACACCTGAACTACCGGGTAGGGAACCAGTCGATTTATGTATTGGTCCACGAAGAGGTCCACCTTAACGATGTTGGAGCGGGAAACGAAGATGGTATCGAACGGCTTCAATTTCGGATCCTGAAAATCGGCTTTCCCCTTCAACATTCTGCTGACATCGACCACTGTTTTCTGATGTCTCCCTAACTCACCCCCCTCGGCGCGTCTATAGATTATCACTCTATTGGCCTTAGCGTTCTCATTGAACCCCCCGGCTAGAAATATCGCCTGTAGTAGCGTCAACCCCTTACTGAGGGGATAGGTTCCTGAATTGACAACCTCCCCGCCCACATAAACGCTATATCCTACAAACCTATCCATGGTGAGACGGATTTCCGGACCCTTCATCTGGGTTGAATATTCCTCCTCCACCCTGGCCTCCAACTCCGTCAGCGTCAGACCATCAGCTTGAATATCTCCTACCAGAAAGAGAGAAATATTCCCGTCGGGCTTGACAATTACCTCCTGGTCCATCTCCGGATTGCCATAGAAAACCACGGAGATTACATCGCCCAGTTGGAGACGATATTGCTCGAGATCAATTTCGCTCGGAGGCGTCGCCGCTGCCTGAGTGATGGCCTTGTTAAGCTGGCTGACGTTACCGGCACACCCCACCAATAGCATCGAGAGGCTCATTGTTATCGCAACTGCTTTTCTCAGTAGTTCTGGCATTTTGTTTCCCTTCATGAACCGATGTTTCCAATCCACAATTCTACACCTATTTATCGAACCAGCCACGAAAGAGGTTTAGCCTGGGAACAAATCACAGAACAGGACTTCCAGAGCTCTTATATCACCTCAAAACAATAATCTAACCTCAAATTTCAATGCTGTCAAGCGCTTTGAAGAGATGGTAGCGCAACAGAAATTGTGGAAAAAGCGATCAAAGGTTTGAGTCCTGTTTCCTATTAGGTCTTAATAGTCGGATGAAGATGATCTTTTCATAACTCTTCTTGTTTCCAAAGGAATCCACCAGACTCAAAATAAGTGGGTAGCCCCCGGCCTCTGCCGGGGGTTCTCGCCAACAGAAGAGAACGGAGGGGGACAAGCCCCCTCCCTACAGTTCATCTCTGCCTTTGTTGAATAACACCTCTATTCCCCAGAAAAAATCCGTAGGGGTCGGAATTTATCCGACCCATTGTCGGCTACCAGAGGCAACCTTCCCTGTCTGCTTTGAGCGACTCTGTTGTGCTCGGGCAGGAGGCCAGTCCGCTACGCTGAGGCCCTTAACTCGCAACAAATGGGTAGCCCCCGGCCTCTGCCAGGGGTTCTCGCCAACAGAAGAGAGCGGAGGGGGACAAGCCCCCTCCCTACAATCCATCTTTTAAAGTTCTGTCGGGACCGAAACCCGCCGCGGCGGGTGAGTCCTGACGGGACCCATTAACTGCCTACGCTAATCCCATAACTTCTCTAAAGCCCGGCATGTCCAGAAAGCCGTGCCCACTGACGTTGAAGGCAATTACCTTCTCCTCGCCGGTCTCTTTGCATTTTAACGCCTCTTCAATGGCGCAAGCGATACTGTATGCGGACTCCGGGGCGGGCAGGTAACCTTCCGTCTGAAGGAAAATCTTCGCCAGATCGAAGACCTTCTTCTCATCCTGAGGATAGGCGATGGTGTCGATGTAGCCCTTGTTTCTCAGAAGGCTCAGAATCGGGGAGCAACCGTGATATCTCAAGCCGTCCCCCTTGATAGGACCCATCTCGATTTTGTGTCCTAAGGTGTACATCTTCAGAAGAGGGGTTTGTTCGGCATAATCGGCGAAGTCGTAGCGGTATTCACCCTGCAGATTCGGCGACACCTGGCTCTGGGCGGCGATGAATTTGGTCTTTTTCCCCTCTTTCAAGACATCGTGCATGAAGGGGATGGCGAAACCGCCGAAGTTGCTGCCTCCTCCCAGACAGGAGATGACCAGATCGGGATAATCGTCGAAGATCTCAAACTGCTTTTTGGACTCCAGGCCGATGATGGTCTGGTGCATCAGAACATGGTTCAGAACCGAGCCCAGGCAATAAATCGCCTTCTTATCCTTCTTGGCATCCTCCAGACCCTCCGAGATTGCAATCCCCAGGGAGCCGTTATGGTTGGGATTCTTCTCGAAAAGGGGACGACCCACATCAGTTTTGTTACTCGGAGAGGCGTGGACCTCGGCCCCATACATCTCCATGAGAGCACGGCGGTCGGCTTTCCAGTTATAAACCGCCCGCACCCAGAATACGGTGCATTTTAGACCCGCCAAGCTAGCTCCGTATGCCAAAGCCGTCCCCCACTGACCGGCGCCGGTCTCGGTGGTTACCCTCTCGTAACCCTCCTCCCTGGCGTAAAAGGACTGAGCAATAGCGGTATTCACCTTGTGGCTTCCGGTGGGACTGAAGAATTCCCCCTTGTAATACATTCGAGCCGGGGTGCCAAGTTTTTTCTCCAGACTCAAAGCTCGAAACATCGGTCTCGGTCTCCCGGCCTGCATGTAAAGCTCTATTAAGTCTTCAGGAATGTCGATCCACCTCTCGGTCGAAAACTCCTGCTTCAGACACTCCCCCAGCAGGACTTCTGGCAGAGCTTTGATGCGGGATTCTCCTGTCTCGGGATCCTGAGGTGGTGGCAACTGTTCTGGAAGGTCGGGAAGAATATTATACCATTTTCTAGGCATCTCCTCCGGCGGCAGCGTCACCTGTCTTTTCTCTTTGGGCATATTGACTCCTATGATATTTAGATCTCCTCAAATTCTACCGTGAAAAGTCGCAGCCTCGTGGGCTCATAAACGATGCGCAACCCCCGGACTTCATCCTTTTTCTTTCCTACCTCTGTGAAAACCTCGGCGACGTAATCGAGATGGGAGTGGGTGTAAACCCTCCGGGGAATTGCAAGGCGGACTAAATCCATTGGCACTGACCTGATCCTTCCGCTCTTTTTGTCAGTCTGCGTGAACGTCGCACCCCCGAACTCGCAGCTGCGAATTCCACCCTCCCGATACAAAGCCACGGTCAGGGCCTGCGCCGGGAACTGTTTTCGGGGAATATGAGGCAGGCAACTGCCCGCCTCCACATAAACGGCGTGTCCCCCGGTCGGATTCATCGGGGAAAGACCCACCTCCTCCAAAAGTCTCCCCAGGTATGCTACCTGATTCACCCGGAAATCGAGGTAGTCCTGCTCCAGCCCCTCGCGAAGACCGCGAGCTATGGCCTCTAAATCTCTGCCCGCAAGACCTCCATATGTGGGAAAGCCCTCCAGCAATATCAGGAGGTTAGAGACATCCGTTGCCAACTTGCCATCGTTTAGTGCTATAAACCCGCCGATGTTGGAGAGCCCGTCCTTTTTTGCCGACATGGTGCAACCATCGGCGTAAGAGAACATCTCCCGGGCAATCGATTTGACCGAACGGCGAGCGTAACCCGATTCCCGCTTCTTTATGAAATATGCGTTCTCGGCATAACGACAAGCATCGAAGAGGAGCTTTATGCCGTGACGATGAAGGATTCTGCTCGCCGATTTTATGTTCTCCATAGAGGCGGGTTGTCCGCCTCCACTGTTGTTGGTCACCGTCATCGTCCCGGCAGGGATTCTCTTCTTGCCGTATTTCTTGACGAGCCTCCTCAGCTCCTCTAAGTCCATGTTCCCTTTGAAGGGATAATCGCTGTCGAAGCTTTTTCCCTCCTCGATGAGCAAATCTAATGCTGTTGCTCCCTGACGTTCGATGTTGGCGCGGGTAGTGTCGAAATGAGTGTTCGAAGGGACGATATCCCCTTCCTTCAAGAGAGTGGTGAACAGGAGATTCTCGGCGGCTCTCCCCTGATGAACCGGGATGACGTGCTCAAATCCGGTTATCTCCTTTATGGTGTCGACGAAGTGGTAGTAATTCCTGGAGCCGGCATAGGCTTCGTCCCCCTGAAGCAGGCCCGCCCATTGATTATCTGACAGAGCCGAAGTGCCGGAGTCGGTCAAAAGGTCGATGTAGACATCCTCAGACCTTAACTTGAAGAGGTTGAACTTCGCCTCCCGGATCTTTTTTTCTCTTTCCCTTCGAGAGAGAAGCCTGATCGGCTCGACAGCTTTTATCTTGTAAGGTTCGGGAATTGCTTTCACCTGATCTCTCCAGCAAGACCCTCTGGCAGAGGCCAGAGGGCTACTCCACATTTAGGAATAACATCGGGGTAGCCAAGTGGCCTCCGCCACTGGGTTGAGATTCTGTCAGGACCCGCACGGGACAATTGAAAACCTTGGGCTCAAATTGAAGCCGCGGCGAAAACCTCCGGGTTTCCACAACTGCAAAAACATATTCATCAGGGCGGACAGATTCCAGTTATCCTCTCGAAGTCTCAACTGATAGAATTAAACCTTACCCCCCAACGATTCGAAGTTGGCGAAGTCAGCATGATTGATGAGTATGGCCTCGATGGTGCGATAGCCACCGTCCCCTTCGTGGGCGTGGGTGGCGATTATATGAACTACCTCCTCGGGAAGACCATTTTTGTACGCCAGGTTCGCGCCGGAGAAGGGGTGTCTTAGCAATTTGCCACCCTTGCTCTTGGAGATTTTCCCTCCGGATTTAGAGTATTCCAGCAACTTACCGACATCGTGAAGCAAACCACCGGCAACGAGAATGTCGAAATCGATTTTCACCCTCTCCCCGTAGAAATCCTTCATGGTAACGGCCATCATCAAGGCAGTGTTGGTGACCGCACGGGTATGCTCTGTTAGATTTACAGGACAATCGGGAAGCAGAAGCGTGAAGGGGATCTCCTTCAAATCCTCCTCAGACCAACCGCCCGATTTGATGGCCTCCTCCCAGGTGGCGATGACTTTCTCCCTTAAATCCTGGTCTTTTATCTTCTCGATTTCTGGAAGCTGCTTTGCTAGCTCCATTGTCATCAACCTTTCTGAAAGGTTACTCCAAGGCGAACTTCGGTTTGATATGCCCGATCTGGTGACCGCTCCAGTTTTCGATCTTGGGGGAATAGAACCGCTCCAGTTTTTGCAGCTCTTCTTCTCCCAGGACCTCCATCTGTCTTAAAAGCTCCAGCATCGCAGGGCGGACCGCCCTGGTGGCCCCATCTTCGATTTTCAAGGCCACCCCCAAACGGCTATCGACCAGACCGACACACTGCAGTCCTTCCGCCCCCGCCTTGGAGATCAATTTCCCCGGGAGCATCTTCATCAGCTCGTAATCGAATCTCTCCTCGCCGGATACCATCTCCGGATATTCCAACATCGCCCGGCTGATGGTGGAATAAGCCTTGGCGGTCTCTTTGGGGACGGAGCTCGGAGACAGGAGAGTGGCAAAACCCCAGGCGATATTCTTCAAGGGCAGTGCGTGCACCGGAGCGTTGCAGCCATCGATTCCGCGGCCGATTTTCTCAGCGGGAAAACGACAAACGTCCGCGATCGCGTTCAGAATCGTCTTCTGGGTCGGATGGTTCCAGTCGAGGTAGCCTTTGATCTCCCAGCTTTTGAAGATCGAGAGCGCCAACATCGCGGCATGCTTTCCGGAGCAGTTGTGCTGCAGTGGTCTGAAGACCTCTCCAGCTTCGGGGGTGAGTCCTTTGGCCACGTAATAGTGGGGGATATGGGCACCACACTGTAGGTCCGATTCAGACAGTCCAATTTTGTCCAAAATCTCCGCCACTGTCTGGACATGCTGCTCCTCGCCGGAATGAGAGCCCGCCATTATGGCGATCTCCTTGTTGCTGAAACCGAACTTCCTGGCGGCCCCGGATTCGATTAGAGGCACAACCTGAAAGGGCTTGGCCGCAGACCGTAAGAAGGTAAAGAAATCCACATCTCCTAATTGATGATGTATCTTCCCCTCGGAGGCAACCACGACCGCGCAGCCACGGTGGATCGATTCCACCACCTGCTCGCGGTAGACCAAAACCATCACCTTCGGACCAACCTCGGCTTTCGACTCCCCCTCTTCCAACTGTAGTCTCACCTGTTTTGCCAAATCAAAACCGTTACTTGCCTGGCTCAAGTTTCGAAAGACGAACTCATACTCCTTGCCCCTCTAAGATCTTGGGAATATCCCAGAACATCCTGGCGATGTGAGCTCCGGATTCCTCCAAGGCTTTAACTTTGCTCTGGGCGGTACCCAGCTCCCCCTCCACGATGGCGCCGGCATGCCCCATTCGTTTCCCCGGAGGGGCGGTCAGCCCCCCGACCATCGCTATCACCGGCTTTTTCATCTTCGAGATGGTCTCCCCCGCCAACTCCTCGTATACGCCCCCGATTTCGCCGACTAAAACCACCGCTCTGGTCTTTTCGTCCTGCTCGAAAAGCTCCAGTATCTCGTTGAAGGTGGAGCCCAAGACCGGGTCGCCGCCCAGACCGACACAGGTGGTCTCTCCGTAACCGGTGCGGGTTAAGGTGTCGGCGACATAGTAAGTCAAAGAGCCGCTTCTGGAGACGGTGCCGACCCTCCCCGGGGAGAAGGCGATATCCGGCATAATCCCTAAATTCGCCTCTCCGGGGGAGATTATTCCGGCGGTGTTGCCTCCCAACACCCGGGCTCCGTATTTCTGAGCTTCTTTTCTCACCACCATCATGTCGTGGATGGGGATATGCTCGGGGATGACCACCACCAGTCTGATTCCGGCGTGTATGGCCTCGATGGCAGCGTCCATAACGAATCGGGCCGGGAGAAAAATCACGGAGACATCGGCCTCGTGGTTTTCGACGCACTCTTTGACGGTGTCGTAGACCGGAACGTTCTCGACCTTCTGTCCCCCCTTACCCGGAGAGGTTCCGGCGACGATCTTGGTGCCGTATTTGAGCATCCGTTTGGTGTGGAAACTGCCGGCACCGCCGGTAACCCCCTGAACGATGATCTTGCTGTTCTTGTCAACTAAGATGGCCATGTATCTTCTCGTCAGACGCTACTTAACCTTCTCGTGTTCAAATTCAATTTTATAGGGATATTTCGGTATTGTGACAATGTGATACGGTTGGGTCATCAAAGTCAAGTTCCCCGGAGTTTCGTGATTCTTGACCTTGACCTCAATGATTCCTTCTTCGAGAGTAACTGCGCAAATCTCTATTTTGTAACCGGAGGAAGTTCTCTCTCCCATGAGGCTCGCCAGAACCATTTCCTTTTCGAAATCGATCTTTGGCAAACCCGGCTTCGGCACCAGGTTTCGATGAGTCAGATCCCAGAGATAGTCCCATTCCGATTCGCCTTTGACCACCAAATCCATCGGCTCGGTGACACCGGAGAGGGCGCCGGATTCGATGGTGGTGAATTCTATCACCACCGGCGGTTTTTTCTTCGCGAACCCGAAGGCAGCGGCGGTGACCATAGTTACCGACAACAACACCACCAAAAAGACTACCGAGAACTTAAGCCCTTTCATTTGACCCTCCTGATCTCTTCGTGAGGTGGATTGTGTATGCCACAATTTTGCCACTTCAAGTCCCCTACTCGGTCTTTGCCTCAATCCACCAACTGCTGTTGGTCACGGACGCCTTCGTCCGTGACCCCCAATGACTACCCAGCCTCCTTCGCCAGCTCAACTGCTTTCTTGGCGATCTCCTCTATCGGGACCTCGATCCCGTGAAACTCCAGCTTCTCGAAAAGCTTCGGATTCTGCTTTCTTGCCTCCTCGAACATCCTCACCCCCTCCTGCCACATGTTGCCGGTCATCCGCATCACCATCGGCTTGGACAATCCGTGTTCCTTCAGGAATTTTATCACGCCTTTGGCGAAATCGTCGCAGCGAGAGATCCCCCCGAATCTGGCGGCGAATATCGCCTTCACCTTGGGATTCTCGTCTAAGAGAACCAGCATATTGGCCAATCTCTCCGGAGTTGGTCCCCCTCCGGAGTCCATGAAATTGGCGGGCTCCCCCCCGAAATAGCTGACAAAATCGTTCCCCATGATCCCGAACCCCGCCCCCCCGGGAAACATCCCGATGTCGCCCTCTAAATCTAGATAGGGAATATCCCGCTCCCGGGCCTGAATCTCGCGGGGGGTCAGCTCCCCCTCCTCGTGACGCTTCTCGATTCCCATCTCTTTTAGGTCCGGGTGCCGGAAGAGGGCATCATCATCTAAGCTAATGCGGCTGTCGGCGGCCACATATTTGCCATCAGAGGTCAGGACCAGCGGGTTTATCTCCATCAGTTTGGCATCATAGTCCTTGAAGAGCCTGAACAGATTCCCGGCAATGGCGCCGACCTCGCGTAGTTGAGGCGAATCCACCTCCAGCCACTTGGCGATGACTAGACCCTGGAACTGGTGAAATTTCTCGTCGATGTCGAAACTCAACTTCAAGATCTTTTGAGGGTCTCTTCTGGCGACCTCCTCGATCTCGACGCCTCCTTCGGCGCAGACCAAGATTACAATCTTGTAATTGGCGCGGTCGAGGGTGATTCCCAGATACAGCTCCTTCTCTATCTTTAGTTTCTCCTCTATCAGAATCTTCTCTACCGGGAAGCCTCCTACCTGCAAGTCGAACAGTTTTTCGGCCTCAGATTTGGCCTCCTGGGGATCGGAGCCGAACTTGACCCCACCGGCCTTCCCCCTCCCCCCGGTTAAGATCTGGGATTTCAGCACTATCGGCTTGTTAAACTCCCCTGCAAGCTCAAAGACTTCCTCTGCAGATTTGGCGAGCCTCCCCTGCGGAACCGGTATCTTGTATTTGGAGAAGAGGTCTTTTCCTTCATGTTCGTAAAGTCGCATGCTTCTAACTCCACAAAGTTCTAAACTTCAGAGTATTTTAAGAAATAAGCTATTTCATGTCAATAAGG
>Ga0209979_1002475_pt1 | contig 17614 bp, 14 predicted proteins | sample AnhtaG_FD_183114 | JGI IMG/M metagenome (GOLD analysis project Ga0209979, IMG submission 183114) | Deep subsurface microbial communities from Anholt, Denmark to uncover new lineages of life (NeLLi) - Anholt_01485 metaG (SPAdes) (version 2) | ecosystem: Environmental > Aquatic > Marine > Oceanic...
CCGGCTTATCAGCCGGAAGTAAAAGTTGATCAATATCCATCTATTAAGCCTTTCTGGGCTAAGTAAAAGTAAAGGTGATCCAACGGGATCAGTAACTAAAGTCGTCAACTTAACTATATGAGGATAAATTATGGAACGGTCGAAGAAACTAATGAGGAGATTTGGAAGGTGGATTGTGACGAAAAGATGTAACATTTGGTTGATTTGTGGGCTTTGGTTGATTGCTTTTTTAATGGCCGGCTGTGATGGTCAGCAATCAGGATTCAGCGGCCTGGAAATGGGTATGGGGAATCTGGCACGTTTGTCCTATGCCGAGACGCGCTCGGTTAGTCCGGAGAATTTCACCGGCGAAAAAGGCAAGGGAGGAATGGCAACGGAGGGTACAGGAGCCAGGGCAGCGCGTGAATTAGGCCAGGGCTGGAAAGTCTCCCCCTCGGTCAGGATTCGGCCGGGCCAGACCTTTGTAATGGCCGACGTCGAAGGCTGCGGCGCCATTCAGCATATTTGGATGACCCCGACCGGGAACAATCGCTTTAACATTCTGCGGATTTACTGGGACGGCGAAGAGAATCCGTCCGTTGAATGCCCGGCAGGGGATTTCTTCGCATGCGGTATGGGCCAGTATGTTGGAGTCAACTCCTTGGCGGTCTGTGTCAATCCCAAGAGCGGATTCAACTGTTATTGGGTAATGCCGTTTCGCAAAAGCTTTAAGATTACTATGACTAATATCGACGAAAAACCGATGGTGCTGTATTACCAGATTGACTACACGCTGACCGATGTTCCGAAAGACGCAGCTTATCTTCACGCCCAGTTTCGTCGGGTAAATCCGCTTCCTTACAAGCAGGATTATACCATTCTTGACGGCGTACTTGGAAAAGGGCACTACGTTGGAACTTATATGACTTGGGGCTCAAACAGTCCCGGCTGGTGGGGTGAAGGTGAAATTAAGTTCTTTATGGATGGTGACACAAAATTTCCCACGATTTGTGGGACCGGTACGGAAGATTACTTCTGCGGCTCTTATGGTTTTAGCAAATTCCAGGGCAGGGGGTATCAGGAATTCAGCAGTCCTTACGCGGGGATGCCGCAGGTGATAGAGTCCGAGACACAGCCGCGTTTTGGACTGTACCGCTGGCACATTCTGGACCCTATCAGGTTTGAAAAAGACCTGAAAGTAACGATGCAGGCGCTGGGCTGGCAGAGCGAGGGAAGGTATCTGCCTCTAAAAGATGACCTTTCTTCGGTTGCGTTCTGGTATCAAGCCGAGCCTCATGCGCCGTTTCCGAAACTGCCGGATAAAGATTCTCTGAAGATTGAGTAGTGAGTGTGCTTTGTTGAAAACATAAGGCTTGGGTTTGTCATTGCGAGCGAAGCGAAGCAATCTCAAAGATAACGATGGTTTTTTCTGCCCATTACGAAAGAGATTTCCACGGCCCTTCGGGCCTCGCAATGACATTTCGCAAAGGTTTTCAACATGGCATAGTGATTGCAGATTTTAAGTTTTAAGAAGGTCGAAGCAAAATGACTGACCCAAAAGAAATTGAAAAAGCGTACGAGCAGGCAAGGCAGCGTTATGCCGAACTGGGCGTTGATACTGAGGCGGCGATGAAACGGCTGAGTAGCACAGCAATATCACTGCACTGCTGGCAGGGGGATGATGTCGGCGGATTTGAAAAGACTGAAGAAGGTCTCAGCGGTGGCGGCATAATGGCCACGGGCGCCTATCCCGGCAAGGCACGAACCGCTGATGAGCTGCGGATGGATTTGGAAAAGACGTTGAGCCTGATTCCGGGTAAGCATCGGCTGAACCTGCATGCAATGTACGCAGAGACCAAAGGCAAAGTCGAGCGTAACGAGCTGTCCGCAGAGCATTTTACAGCCTGGATTGACTGGGCGAAGGCGAACGGCCTGGGAATGGATTTTAACGGGACCTTCTTTTCACATCCGAAGGCCGAGAGTGGTTTTACATTGTCCAGCGCGGACGAAGGAATCCGGCGCTTCTGGGTCGAGCACGGCATCGCCTGCCGAAAAATCGGCGCTGCGATGGGAAAGCAGTTAGGCACAGCCTGTGTAACAAACTTATGGATTCCGGACGGCTACAAGGATATTCCGGTTGACCGCAAGGGGCCTCGCGAGCGACTCAAAAAATCGCTCGATGAGATATTCGCCGAACCGATGGACCGAAGCTACCTTTTGGATTCGGTGGAAAGCAAACTCTTCGGCATCGGCTCGGAAAGTTATGTCGTTGGCTCGCATGAATTCTATTTGGCTTATGCTATCGAAAATAAAACACTGCTGTGTCTGGACACGGGACATTTTCATCCGACAGAAGTTGTTTCTGATAAGATATCATCCGTGCTGACTTTTCTTGATGAAATACTGCTCCACGTTAGCAGGGGCGTACGCTGGGACAGCGACCACGTGGTTATTCTCTCGGACGAGCTGCGTGCCATCGCCCAACAGCTAATTCGGGGCGATTATCTTCAGAGAGTACACATAGGGCTTGACTTTTTCGACGCCAGCATTAACCGAGTGGCGGCCTGGGTGATTGGCACGCGTTGTATGTTTAAGGCCCTGCTGATTGCCTTGTTGGAGCCGACAGGCAAGCTGCGCCAAATGGAAATCATCGGCGACTACACTTCGCGCCTGGCAATGCTGGAAGAGTTAAAGACTTTACCTTTCGGAGCCGTCTGGGATTATTACTGCAAAACAAAAGATGTTCCCTCAGGGCCGGATTGGCTAAAAGAAGTAAAGGATTACGAGGCCAAGGTAACAAACTTAAGGCAAGGTTAAATAAATCTGTAAACGGAAAGGAAAATAAATGGCAGGTAACAGCGAGAGCGGTGCTATAAAGGGATTGGACCTGCTTTACGAATTTGAGCGCGAGCCGGTCTCCGAGAACAAGCTTCAGCCCGGTAAACATTTTGCCGGTGTTTTTGCCGGTGAGCACGTCGCCGGTACCGAGTTCGTCATAGGTGCGTTGTTCGTCGTCTGGGGTGCAAGTGCCTTTGATATATTTGTAGGGCTGCTTCTTGGCAACCTGATGGCAGTGTTAACCTGGACGTTTGTTTGCGCACCGATTGCTGTTCGGACGCGACTGACGCTGTACTGGTATCTTCGCAAGATTGCCGGGCCGGTTACTACAACGGTTTATAATGTTCTCAATGCCATATTGTTCTGTATCTTAGCCGGCTGTATGATAACGGTCTCGGCCTCGGCGGTACGAATCCCCTTTGGTATCGAGGAACAAACTGGGTGGTTTCCCACAGACATAAGATTTGTCTTGGTTGTAATTGGTGTTGGTGCGGTTGTAGTTACTTTGGCAATTCTCGGTTTCAAAAAGCTGGCGCAATTTGCAGAGGTTTGCTCGCCCTGGATGTTTCTTATGTTCATCGCAGGTGCGGTGGCTATGCTGCCCGGATTAGCGGCCAAGGAGCTCGGCGGTCAAATCGGCAGTTTTCACGATTTCTGGACACTCGCAAATAAGTCCATTTGGACGGGCGTTGCGCCGCCGGGCAATCCGCAAATCACGTTCTGGCAGGTGGCCGCTTTTGCGTGGATATGTAATCTTGCAATGCACGGCGGCCTGTCGGATATGGCACTCTTGCGTTACGCCAGGAAGACATCCTATGGCCTGTATTCAGCATTCGGGATGTTCCTCGGTCATTATTTAGCGTGGATTTGCGCAGGTATAATGGGTGCCGCGACAGCGATTATCTTGGGCAAAACTATAGGCGAGCTCGACGCCGGTGGCGTCGCCTCGCAGGCACTTGGCGTCTCGGGAATCATTGCCGTCGTCATTGCCGGCTGGACAACCTCGAATCCGACGTTGTATCGGGCGGGCCTGGCCTTTCAGGCGGTAACGCCCGGCTGGCCTCGATGGCTCGTAACACTTGTAGCGGGAGCTATTACCACAGTAATTGCGTGCTCTCCATTTGTATTTACTAAACTGCTGGATTTCGTCGGTTACTATGGCCTGTTGCTGATGCCCGTCGGGGCGATTGTTATTGTTGAGCACTGGATTTTTCCAAAGCTCGGCTTAACTCAATTCTGGGCCTCCCGAAAGAAGCTGCTGGTGAGCTGGCCGGCTTTGCTTAGCTGGGGCATTGCCATCGCGACAGCATTAACCCTTGAGCAGACTGGAACGCTGCATTTGTTCTTCTTATTTGTGCCGGTCTGGCTGCTGACCGCAGTGCTCTATATCATTTTCGCTTCGATGGCTGGCGCCCGTGAAAAGTTCGATGAGCAACCGCAAGTATCCCAGAACGTCAGTCCCGAATCATCAACGAGTGAACCTGATGTGGCCAGTTGGACTGAACAGAAAAAGGATACCGGCAAAGACCCTGTGTTATGGATTTCGGGAATCGTTGCGATTGCGGCACTGCTTACGTGCCTGGGCCTGCCGATATGGGTGTACGTTACCGGCGGCAGCCAGTACGAACAGAACTTCGCTACTTTCAAGAATATACTTATCTGGCCAACCTTAATTTACTTTGTAACCGGAACTATATGGGCTGTGAAAAGAAACAAATCAAAATGAAAGAAAGGAAAGAATTATGCCTGAAATCGACTCCGCAAAAGGAGCAAAAAAGTTCTATGAAGATGTTCCCATGAAGGCTGAGGGCTTTTTCCTCAAGGGAGCAAGCTCTCTTGACTGGGGGATGAAGAATCGGCTCTCAAGGATATTCAATCCCGATACGGGCCGAACGGTAATGTTTGCGATTGACCACGGCTATTTTCAGGGACCTACGACAGGACTTGAGCGAATTGATCTTACCATCGTACCACTAATGTACTACGCCGACGCTATAATGCTGACTCGTGGAATCCTGCGAACCACGGTACCGCCTACCCTGACCAAGCCGGTCGTGATGCGCTGCAGCGGCGGGCCGAGCATACTCAAGGAGCTCTCGAATGAGGAGTTGGCCGTTGACATCGAGGACGCGATTCGCATGAACGTCGCGGCCATTACGCTGCAGGTATTTATTGGCGGCGAGTTTGAGACCCGCTCGGTGCATAATATGACAAGGCTGGTGGATATGGGACTGCGTTATGGTATTCCCACTATGGCTGTAACCGCGGTGGGCAAAGATATGGTCCGGGATGCAAGATATTTCCGCTTAGCCTGCCGCATCTGTGCCGAGCTGGGTGCTCAGATTATAAAGACCTATTATGTTCCGGAAGGCTTTAAGACGATAACAGCTTCCTGTCCGGTTCCGATTGTCATGGCCGGCGGAAAGAAAATCCCCGTACTCGATGCCCTGACAATGGCATATAATGCAGTGCAAGAGGGTGCATCAGGCGTGGATATGGGACGAAACATCTTTCAGTCTGATGCGCCCAAGGCGATGATGCAGGCGATTCGTAAGGTTGTTCATGAAGATATGAAGCCGGCTGAGGCCCTTGAGCTGTACGAAACCCTCAAAAACGAAAAAGATTAACCACAGATTTCACGGATTAACACGGATTAAATATAAACATGAATCTTGTTTATTCTTCAGGGTCTTTTATTGTACATAACAGTACAGAAAAATTGTTGCAATAACAGATAAGGACAATTATCATCAAGCTATGGTAAGTTTCAATGAAATTGAAAATGTTGCCAGAAAAATTGGAATGCAAATCAATGCCAAGGCAGTGATTCTTTTCGGCTCATACGCTCGAAAACAACCCGGAAAGCATAGCGATGTTGACCTTTTGGTGATTACCGAAAGTGATTTGCCAAGACACAAAAGAAGCCGCCAGCTGCACCTTATGTTCAAGCCGTATCCTTTTCCGATGGACATTCTGGTTTATACTCCCAAGGAAGTTGAAAAGGAGAGTGAATTCGAGCTTTCATTCATCTCCACCGTACTACGGGAGGGGAAAAAGCTGTATGGATAAAAAGCTTGAATATGCTAAGCGATGGTTCGATAAGGCAAAAAGTGATTTATTAGATGCCGAACGCTGTAGAAGTTCGCTATCCTGGAGATGAATTAACCTTGACGATTGACAACGCTGCTGAAGCACGGCAGGCGGCACAAGAGGTCCTTGAGTGGACGAAATCAAGGTTTGCACTGCTTTTTGAATGAAGAATACGCAGTTGAGCAGAAGGCTAATAAACTTTCCTTGAGCGCACAACTTGACAAAACGATGAGATTGTCGGGTGGATTTTAGCTTATGTGATTTGTGAAAAAAGAACAAAATAAATTGCCCATCGTAAGATATTATCTGTTGCCAAAATGCACACATTATGATATAAATGGATCATGCGCTACTTCGATTGGAGTACGGACAAGAATGAATGGCTCAAAGAGCACCGTGATATTACTTTTGAAGAGATTGTCTTCCATATCCTTCACGGGGGATTGCGAGATGTGCTTGAGCATCCCAACAAAGAGCAGTATTCCGGCCAAAGGATATTCGTAGTGAATGTGGAAGGGTATATATGTCTTGTTCCCTATGTGGAAACCGAAGAAAGTGTATTTCTGAAAACTATCATTCCCAGCCGGAAGATGACAAAGAAGTACCTTGGAGGTGACAAGGATGAAACTGAGTAAGCAAGAGAAAGAAATTGTCGAGTCTGTTGAACGGGGCGACTGGCGTAGTGTACGTGGCGTTAAGAAGCAAATGAAGCGTTATCAGGACTACGCCCGGGCGACTGTTCGCAAAGACAAGCGCGTGAACATCCGTATGTCAGAGAAGGACCTGATTCACCTCCAGAAAAAGGCAATGGAAGAAGGATTACCTTACCAGACCTTAATATCCAGTGTCCTGCACAGGTACGTCAACGGCCGCCTGGTGGATAAGGCATAGTAAGCCTTCAATTAGCTTATACTCTGGAGTTATCCGCCGGTAGGCGGGCACTTTTTTCTTGCCTTTTCTGACAATCCCGACCTTAATATCCTTTGTTTTTTATGTTTACTCGTCGCCGCTCTGGCGACGAAAAGCAATCTCCGCCTTTGGCGGGATGCGGAATCCAAACGCGATACGACATATGTGATTCGATAATGTCCGAACCAGCGGCTGAAAACGGAAGCCGCGTATATGGTGCTGGTGAGCCGCAACGTTATAATCCGAAAGTAGGAGTATGGAGTTAATTGTGATTTTGGATTCTTCGACCCTTCGGCTGCGCTCAGGGCAGGCTTTGCTCACGACATTGTCTGTGGCTTAGCAGAAACTGAAAAGGAAAATAATGAACAATTATGCTTCAGATAAACATTCTTCGAGCCGATTAGCTCGAGTAGCACCGATTGTCCGCGGGCTTCTGGCGGAGCCGACAGGTAACCGGGACATACCCTATAAGCCCATCATCTTAAAATCTCTGACAGGTAAAGAAGCTGTTGATTTTGCCGGTTCTGCGAAAAATGCTGAGCAGGTAGGGTGGGGCTTGCCCCACCGCAAAAAAATTGGTGGGCTAAAGCCCACCCTACAATCTTTGCTCGAAGGTCAGAAACCACCACTTTTTGTATATGCTCCGGTTAAAAGTGCTGATCCGGAAAAGCTTCGCAAACGGTTAAGCGACTCCATTTCAGATTATTCCGCCAAGCACAATTGCAAACCGGAGATGATATGTGTTCGTGACCTGGGGATACTTTACATCGATCCTGGATGCTCGATTCCGGATACTCGTAAAGCAAGAAAATCGAGAGTCGAGAATCGAGAATTGAGGATCGAGCCTGATATGCCTCTTCGCAATAAGGTTGCGATGGTAACCGGTGCTGCTGGGGCCATCGGCTACGGAGTTTGTTGCGGGCTGCTGGAAAAGGGCTGCCACCTTGTCGCCACCGACCTTCCGGGCGAGAAACTTGATAGTTTCACGGCTGACCTCAAGCAAACTGCAGGCGACCGCGTGATAGGAATTCCAATCGATGTTACTAATGAAAAGTCTGTCGTCCGAGGTTTTGAAAATGTCATTCTAACCTGGGGCGGAATTGATATTGTGGTTGTTAATGCCGGCATCCCGCTGGTCTCATATTTAAAAGATATAGAACTCGATGACTTTCGCAAGCTGGAAAAAGTAAACGTGGAAGGTACTTTTCTAACGCTTCGTGAAATCGCCCGCCACTTTATTCTACAAGGCACGGGAGGTGACGTTATTATCGTGTCCACGAAGAACGTTCCCAGCCCCGGTGCCGGCTTTGGAGCTTACAGTGCTACCAAAGCCGCGGCCCACCAGTTGGGGCGCATTGCCAGTATAGAACTGGCGCAATATGGAGTTCGCGTTAATATGGTGGCCCCCGATGCTGTATTCTCTGAAGGAAAGTACAAATCGGGCTTGTGGGAGCAAATCGGTCCCAGTCGTATGAAGGCACGAGGATTCGATGAAGACCAGTTGCAGGAGTATTACCGCAACAGGAATCTGCTGAAAGCCAGGATTACGGGTCGGCATGTTTCCAATGCGGTGCTGTTTTTTGTTACGCGTCAAACACCTACCACCGGCGCTGCAATTCCCGTGGACGGCGGTTTGCCCGATGCCACGCCAAGATAGGCCCGTTGCCGGAGCCGAAAAACGGGGAAGGGACGGAATATGTAATAAAGGTATTGTAAGAAGTACGAAAGGAACGATTCAAATGGACAAAGCGCTTGCAGAGCTTATTAAAATATCGAATGTCACCGGCAAAGACCCCACCCTTGTTCAGGGCGGAGGCGGCAATACGTCTGTAAAAACCGCAGACGGCAAATATATGTATATCAAGGCCAGCGGCACGGCTCTGAAGGATATGAATGAAAAAGAAGGCTGGCGAAGGATGCGGCTCGAACCCGTGCTTTCGATACTAACGGATAAGTCACTGCCTAAAATGGACGTATCCAAGCGCGAGCCCGAGGTGGTAAACAGGCTGCTTCTTGCCTGCGATGATAATGTTAAAACAATTGCCCGGCCTTCGGTGGAGGCCCACTTGCACGCTTGTCTGGATAAGTGCGTGATTCATTTGCATCCGAGTGCCGCGGGAGCTTACGTAAATGCGAAGAATGGAAAGGCAAAGCTCGAAAAGCTTTTCAAGGATGAAAGTTACCCGCCGCTTTGGGTCCCTTATACCGACCCCGGCTATATGCTTGCTAAAAGGATAGCCGGGTTGGTCGATGGCTATCAGAAGCAATTCGGCGAGAAGCCTGCGATTCTTTTCCTCGAAAAGCACGGGCTTTTCATTACAACAAAAACCGCCACCGGCGCTTTGCGGCTCGTGCGCAGGGTAATGAATCGCTGCAACAGCAAGCTCAGGCAGCCGAAGCTCGCAAGTGCCAAATCCGTTAAGCAGGAAATAATAAGCGATGTAAAGCTATGCATTGAAAAGGCATATTTTGAGGCCACCGGTAAGCACACCACGATATGGTATTATTACAATGATGCGATTGCCGATTTTTTACGCCAAAAAGACGCAAAGAAAATGCTGAACGGCTCTTTAACGCCGGACGAGCTGGTTTACGCAAATGGGCCCGCGATGTGGGTGGAGCTGCAAAAAAGCAGAAAGTCGCAGTTGGGGACGCCGGTGGAAAGATGTGATTCGCAGAGTATTGCGAATTGGCTGAAACGGCAAATCGAGAGGGGCAGAAAGCCTTCTGCGGCGTTTTTGGTAAAGGGGGTCGGCCTTTTTGTTGCGGGGACCGAGAAGATTGCTCCGACGGTGCGGGATATTGTGCTGTACTCGATTTTCATCCGTACCAATGCGCATCGAATGGGCGGGATTCTCACTTTGAATAAGCGACAGGAAGATTTTATCAACAACTGGGAATCCGAGGCTTTTCGCAAGAAATTAGCATCCGGCCAAAACTGATTCCAGACAGGTAATGGTCTGTTAGTGCCTAAGGAACATCGTATGGTATTTGATAGTAAAGATTTGACATATCTTCAAAGATGCTATCATTTCACACCAAGACAGATGGACGTGGTTAGATGTATCTGTAATGGATTGGAAAATGAAGAAATCGCCAAAAGGCTTAAAATACGTTATAATACGGTAAGCGCTCACTTGTGGAATATTTGTAGAAGAGTGGGGGTCAAGGGAAAATTCGGATTAGCGATCGCATTTATGGATGCGGTCAAAAAGCGGAAGAACTGAGGCATTGCCTTTCTTTTTTGTCTTTGCGTCACGATTTTTTGCCTTTGCGTTACGATTAATGACTTTGTGTCACGATTTTTCGCCTTTGTGTCACGATTTTTTGCCCTTGTGTTACGATTTTTTACCTTTGCTTTACGAACAGACGCGATTTTTTATTTACTGTGCACGTAGTACTTTTCGCTAACGAAAAGTACTATGAGCATATGAGTCTTTGCTCTACAACTTCTATTGTTGCTTTACAAATTTTTATCCTCGCTTTACAAACATAAAAGGCTTTTATTTACTGTGCACGTAGTACTTTTCATTAATAAAAAGTACTGTATGCATCTGGGTCTTCGCTCTACGACTTCTATCGTTGCTTTACAAATTATTATCCTCGTCTTACGAACAGAAAGGATTTTTTGTTTGTTGTGCACATAGTACTTTTCGCTAACGAAAAGTACTACGAGCATATGAGTCTTTACTCTATGGTTTCTATCGTTGCTTTACAAATTTTTATCCTCGCTTTACGGACAGAAAGGATTTTTCATTTGTTGTGCACGTAGTGCCGTTTCCAATAAATAATTTCCACTTTTCAAAGATACGTGCCGTCCCTGTCATTCCCGCGAAAGCGGGAATCCAGGAAAACCCAAAGTCTGGATTCCGGATTAGGTCCGGAATGACATGGCGAAAATGTTAGCCTAACTTTTTAGAAACCGCAGTAGTACTTTTCGTTAACGAAAAGTACTACGTACATCTGGGGTATCAATCAGATATATCAAATGGGTCAATGTCCAATAAGTAAGTCGATGCCGACTGGGTCAATGTCCCGGATAGTGCTTCCTTTAGTAAAGCGGCAAAAGATATATCCAACAAAATAAAAATAATGGTTCTTAGCCCAAAATCAACGACACATTTGCAGATTGCGCACTCGAAATCATCAGACAATCGCCATTCGGATGGGAGCTATTTGTTTTTTATGTCGTAGGCCATTAGAGCTTCGCCGTGGCGGATATAGAGTCGGCCGTCGGATATTGCCGGATGGGCCCAGTGTTTGCCGGAGCCTTCAGTAATCCGGAAAGAGCTGACTATTTCAAAGCCTTTCGGAGAGGCCTTAACCAGAGCCAAATCGCCGGTATTTTCATCATAGCAGTACAGCATACCTTCGGCGTAGATAATCGAGCCTTTGTTTCCGTTCCATCTGGCTTCATACATAACTTTTCCACTATCCCAATCAAGGCAGACCCAATCGCCTCTGGCGTTGCTATTCCAGTTGGCCCCATAGAGATAGCCATTGACCAGGACGACACCGCCGTGGTGAACATCAAGAGTTGCATCCTCCCACTTTTTGCTTATTTTTATACCATTTGCAGAAAGCTGGTATTTTACCCCGCCTTTGTCATAGCCGGCGGTAATGTAAATATGACCATCGTGGTACAAAGGAGTGACAGGATGATTGTTTCTCCCTATACCTTCATTAATCCTATCCTTCCATAATACTTTTCCGGTTTTGATATCGAGACCAACCACTGACCTTTCCAGCATGGTGACAATCAGCTCTGTGCCGCCTATTTCGATCAGAGCCGGCGAACAATAAGAGGACTTTTCACTCAAGTCTTTGCTCGTCCATACGTTCTGGCCCGTCATTTTATCAAGGGCTACCACGCTGGCGTCTTTGCCGCCGGGAGTGCAGATTGCGTTGGGGCCTACAATCAGCACAGACTCGGCAATACCCCACATAATATTTTTCCCCTCGAACTTTTTCAAAGTATCAACGGTCCATTTTTCTTTGCCGGTTTTGGCATCAAAGCAGGCGAGGACGCCCGTTCCGCTGAACACATAGACCCGGCTGTCGTCAACAGTGGGTATGGTGCGAGTCCCTCGGTGGGACCGTTGCCACTCAGGGCCGTAGGATACTTTCCATTTCAGGTTGCCGGCAAGGTCGTAGGCAAAAAGGAATCCCTCGCCGTTGAGCATACCTGTTGTGTAGATGAATCCGTCGGCTACGACCACAGAAGAAAAGCCTATGCCCAAACCCCCGACTGACCAAAGCATCTCCGGCCCACCTTCCGGCCATTTTTTCAAAAGTCCCGTCTCTGCCGACTTTCCACTGCGGTTGGGCCCGCGAAACTGGGGCCAGTCATCACCAAAACAAAACCCGCCAGCCAATAGAATGCTCAAAAACAATACGATAATGCTTTTAATGTTATTCATACGAAAAATCCTTTAACCATTTAACCCCCATATTTTCCGAACAGCTTATAATTAGCAGCTTTATTTATTATCATAACAAGATCGGTCGCCAAAATCCAGCGCCTTTTACGCATCCGGAATCCTGCCTCGCGGAAAACCCACTAAAAAAGGTTATTGGTATCGTGTTGAGACCCTATTTGCAAAAAAACAGCGAAATGGGAACCCTCCGGTTGCTTTTTTGCGGCGAGATATGCTATACTATCGGTTTTTAATGCTGTTAGCAGGGTAGCTCTGACGTTTTTGCCCACGAAGTGTGGATTTTGAGGAGATTTACAATATGGATTTTTGTATTGAGGACACTCGCAAAAAACCAATTCCAAAGGTCAAAGAGCTTATCAAGGATGGGACTCTCAGTCTTGAGGATGCAAACGACTGGCTCAGGACTATTTATGAGATTCGGTTTTTTGAAGAGAAGGTTTTTGAGCTTTTGGGCCAGAATATTATCAAAGGCGCCTCACACCTCTACGCCGGCGAGGAGGCCGTTGCCGTCGGTTCCATTGCTGCTATCCAGCGCGGTGACGTCATCGGCTCAACCCACCGAGGCCACGGCCACTGCGGCGCCATCGGCAATAAATATACCAACAGTGAGCAGGACCGCCAGAACCACTGGAACCGGATGATGGCCGAATTGATGGGCAAAGAGACCGGCTACTGCAGGGGCAGAGGCGGCTCAATGCACATCGCTGAAGTGGATAAGCAAAATAATCTCGGTTCGACCGGCATCGTCGGCGGCAATCAGCCGGCGGCGGTCGGGGCGGCTCTGGCGGAAAAATATAAAAAGACCGGCAAGGTCGTGCTTTCGTTCTTTGGAGACGGCTCCACCAACTGCGGCAGTTTTCACGAGTCAATGAATATGGCCTCAACGCTGGCTGTGCCGCTCGTGGCGATAATCGAAAATAACCTTTACGGAATGAGCGTGCCGTTCTCCGGAAGTGAAATCGAAGGTGCCACCAGGGCCAGCAATATCGAGGATATTGCCCAAAGGGCTGCCGCTTATGATGTACCCGCTATGATTGTGGACGGCCAGGATGCCGTTGCGGTCTTTCTTGCCGTTCGCAAGGCCGTGGAAAGAGCGCGCAAAGATAACCAGATGACAATAATCGAGGCCAAGACCTATCGCTGGTACGGCCACAGCCGAAGTGACCCTCGCGCATATCGCACAAAGGCTGAAGAAAAGGCCTGGCACCAGCGCGATCCCATTACCGTCCTGAGGGAAAAGCTGCTGGCCGAGAAGCTCTGCACAGCCGAGCGGTTAGACCAGATAAAGGATAAGGCCTTTGCCACAATCGAAACAGCCACTAAGTTCGGCCTGGACAGCCCCTGGCCCAACACTGCGGACCTAACCAAAGATGTGTATGTCGAGGAGACTTACCCCGCTGAGCTTATCGATTCCGACAGGGTACTTAGCGCAAAGGTGACCGAAGCGACCGCTGCTTTTGAGGTTGCCCTTGCTTCATCCACAGCGAAAACGAAGAAGGAAGCTGCTGAGCAGGCAAAAGGTGAAATTAAGTCTAAGTTCGGTATGGATATTATGACGATTGGCCAGGCGGTTTCCGCTGCTCAGGCTGATGAGCTTAAACGGGACCAAGACGTTATCGTAATGGGCGAAGACGTCGGTCTTTACGGCGGCGCATATCAGGCAACGAGAGGACTCTTGGCCGAATTCGGCACCGGCAGAGTTATTGATACCGCAATATCCGAGGCGGCCATCGCAGGTGCCGCGGTCGGTGCAGCTCTTCGGGGTATGCGACCCGTGGCTGAAATTATGTATGTCGATTTCGTTACGATAGCAATGGATCAGCTCGTCCACGTCGGCGCCTATAACCGATATATGTTCGGCGGCAAAGCCAAGGTCCCAATGGTCCTGCGAACCGAAGGTGGCGTCGGCAGATGTATCGCCGCTCACCATTCAGAATCGCTCGAAGCCTGGCTTATGCATCCCCCGGGCCTTTATGTAGTAATGCCTTCAACGCCTTACGATGCAAAGGGTCTGCTCAAAGCCGCCATCCGCAGCGACAATCCGGTGGTCTTTATCGAGCACAAGGCAACTTACGGCCAGCTCGGTGCGGTGCCGCAGGACGATTACATAATCCCGCTCGGCGTGGCGGACATCAAAAAAACCGGTAAAGACGCAACCATCGTCAGCTACAGCAGGATGGCGATGTGGTCGCTGGAAGCGGCAGAAGTTTTGGCCGCCGAACACGGCATCGACGCCGAGGTAATCGACATACGAACGTTAAAGCCGATGGATATGGATACGGTAGCCGAATCCGTTCGCAAGACCGGACGGCTTATAACCGTCAGCGAGGGCTTCTGCACCTGCGGCGCGGGCAGAGAGATAGCCGGTCGGTTTATGGAATACGAGTTCAGCGACGGTTCACACGGATTCGATTATCTGGATGCAGCGCCGGTCAATCTGGCCGCCGCCGACGTACCGCCGCCGATGAGCGAACCGCTGGAGACGGCAAGTATCCCAAGTGTCGAAAAAATCGTAGAAGCTGTTAAAAAAGTCGTAAGTGGTTAATAATATTTAGTCCCCGGTTTTACCGGGGGTTTGTTACACAATACGATATACGCTACGAAGCAAATGAGGATTATATAAATGGTAAAAGAAGTAAGATTACCCCAGCTCGGCCAGACAATGGAAGAAGGAACCATTGTTAATTGTTTGATTAAGGTCGGCGACGAGGTTAAAAAAGGTGATGTGATTTTTGAGATAGAGACCGACAAGGCGACGCTGGAAATGGAATCACCCGCCGATGGTTTTGTAAAGCATATTCTCGTTGAAGTCGATGAAACACTTACCGTCGGGGCGCCGATTTTGGTCCTGGGTGACAAGGATGAAGGAGTGCCGCAGAGCTTTGTCGATTCGCTCAAGGGCGCAGCGCCTTCTGCCCCGCCGGAAGCTGAACCTGTTGAGCAAGCCCCCCCAGCCGAACCGGCTGAGGCCGAGCCTCAGCCAACCGCACCGGCAGGTAGAGTAATGGCCTCACCGCGGGCAAAGAAACTGGCCGGCGAGCTTGGCGTGGACCTAACGGCAGTTACCGGCACCGGCTCTGCCGGCAAAATTACCGAGCAGGATGTAAAACAAGCCGCCGCCTCGAAACCAACTAAACCCGCTGAGCTGCCAGCAACTGAAGCAGAGGTAAAACTCGGCGCAACGATACCGATGAACAGATTACAGAAAATAACCGCAGAGAGAATGCTCAGATCAAAGCGCGAGATACCCTGCTTCTATCTGACTGTGAGGGCAGATGTTACCGACCTGGTTGAATTGCGAACGAAATTGAACCAGGCTTCTGATGTGAAAATCTCCTATAATGATTTTATTATCAAGGCCGTGGCGACGGGCCTGGAGAAATATCCGATTATGACAGGCCAGTTGGCTGGCCAGGCGATTAAGCTGGCTTCAAGCATCAACATCGGCCTTGCAATATCTGTTCCGGACGGTTTGGTCGCACCGATTCTCAAGGACGTGAACAAAAAGGACGTCAAGCAGATTGCACGTGACAGTCAGGCACTGGTTGAAAGGGCACGCAGCAATAAATTGGCTCCCACTGATCTGGAGGGCGGCTGTATCACTGTAACTAACCTCGGCGCCTCCGGGATAGACAACTTCATCCCGATAGTTGTACCCGGCCAGTGCAGTATCCTGGGCATCGGCCGGATAACCGATACCTGCGTGCCGGACAACGGCAACATCTTGGTAAGGAAGTTAATGAATATGACTCTCTCGGTGGACCACAAAGTAGCAAACGGCGCTTATGCAGCCCAGTTCCTGGACTTCGTAAGAAAACTGCTGGAAGATACTTCCACGTTTGATATAGGGTGAGTGGTTAATTAGTGAGTGGTGAGTAAATCAAGTTTAATTAACCAATTAACCATTTAACTAATTAACCACTCACCAATTACCAGCCAGAAAGGAGTATTTGAAATGGCAAAGAAAGTCGAAGCAAAGCACTTGCCGAATATAAGGAAAGCCACGCCCAAGGTGCCCATCATTGGCGTCTTCGCTACGTCTGACCCGCGTATCGACAAGGCCAGCCGAACTCGCTGTCAGAACATTGCTAAGATGGCCGCCGATTGCATAAGCGGCTCTGTAGTTTTGCCGGACAAGACACCGGTGCCGGTGGTTTATTCCACCGTCTTAATTGATGGTGAAGCACAGGCTGACATTGTAGCTCAGCAATTCCGCAAAGCCGGCGTGGACATTTTAGTATGCGTGCCGGATACGTGGGCATTTCCACAGCTTACTACTATTTCACTGCTGCAGCAGTTTCCATCGAATACACCTATAAACATTACCTGCGGCAACAGCGGTCCCAAGCCCGGCGTGGTCTATGCCCATGCGCTCAATGGCGCAATAAGCCAGTACGGCCGAATGGTTGCCTTAAATGTCGGTACCTGGCCGGATACCGGTATGGACCCGAAGATGACCGAACAGACAGCCAAAAATCTTATCGACTGGTGCTATGCTGCAGTTACCACTGTTGCCTTGCGGGGCCGAAGGGTTGTGATTTTGGGGCACGATTCGATGGGAATGGAAACGGCTCTGGCACATATAATTCCTATCAGGAATACCTTCGGGCTGGAAATCACGCGTCTGGATATGAAGCTTCTGGCCGATATGCTCAACAAAAAGGCGTACAACGAAAAGGAGCTTAAAACTTTGCGAGGATGGATTAACAGATATGTTGGCAAGCGACTGGAGCTTCGTGATGAAGCTGACAGCGAAAGATTCAATATGAGTTTGGCAATGTACTTAATCGTTCGTGACCTGATGGCAGATTTGAATGCGGTTGGCGGCGGATTTATGAGCCAGTTGGAATGGGGCAGCGACCTGCGGGGGATTCCTTTACCGGTAGCTGACGTGATGGAGAGTTTCTTCAACTCGACGTTTGACCACAACGGCCAAAAGGCTCCGCTGCCATACGCTACCGAAGCCGATGTCCAGGGACTTTTGACGATGCTGTTTATGACGTACCTGAGCGGCGGAAATCCACCTCTGTTTATGGACTTTAGAAAGGTCTGGGAAGCATGGGAAATAAAAGAATTAGCCCAAAAAATCGGCGTTAAATCACTCGATAAAAAAGCAGATTGGTACAATAAGGGTCTGGTTGACGGCGACAACTCCGGCAGTGCATCTTTCGATTGGGCACAAGCACCCGGAGCATCGATAAAGAGGATTATGGATAGCATTTCCTTGCCTTTAGCCGAGGAAAACTACTTCCCCGGCGGGGGCAACGCCGTTAACTTTATGACCCCGGCGGGAATTGAAGGTATCGCCGGGCGAATCGCTTACAGTAGCGCCTGTGGTTTATTCAGTATGGTCTGGGACG
>Ga0209979_1002477_pt1 | contig 17609 bp, 10 predicted proteins | sample AnhtaG_FD_183114 | JGI IMG/M metagenome (GOLD analysis project Ga0209979, IMG submission 183114) | Deep subsurface microbial communities from Anholt, Denmark to uncover new lineages of life (NeLLi) - Anholt_01485 metaG (SPAdes) (version 2) | ecosystem: Environmental > Aquatic > Marine > Oceanic...
ACCACTTGCCAAGACCCCTGTAACTTAACACCTTGGTCATCGCCGAGGTCAAGGTCGTCTTGCCATGATCCACATGCCCTATGGTGCCCACATTCACATGCGGCTTCGTCCTCTCAAAATGCTCCTTAGCCATTTTCTCAGACCTCCTGTTGATATTCTGAAGCCCACGAGCGGACTTGAACCGCTGACCGCCTCCTTACCAAGAAGGTGCTCTACCGCCTGAGCTACGTGGGCGATTGGCTCATGGCTTATGGCTGATAGCTAATAGCAATTCTCAAAGCAAAGTGGCTATCTGCGATCAGCTATCTGCTACTAGCCAAGAGTGGGCAGGGAAGGATTCGAACCTCCGAAGGCTGAGCCAGCGATTTTACAGACCGCTCCCTTTGGCCACTTGGGTACCTGCCCGTAATTGGTCTATTGGTCTCATGGTCTACTGGCCAATCCTGGCTCCTGACCACCAGACTATCCGACTAACTGACCACCAGGAGCCGACGGTGGGACTTGAACCCGCAACCTACTCTTTACAAGAGAGTTGCTCTACCGTTGAGCTACGTCGGCTTAACTAAGTTCCCCATTGCCTCCCCCAGGGCATCTTCATATAACCCTGTTCTCCGCTCTATCTTCCCCCCCAGAGCAAGTCACCACTTGAACTATGTGAATTATAGCCAATTTCCCCAAGTATGTCAAATCACCATTCCCTCTGTCTCCAAGCCTCGTAGAGGGCGATGGAGCCGGCCACAGCCGCGTTCAGCGAGCTGATCTTTCCTCGCATGGGTAACCTGATCAGTATATCACAGGTCTCCCTAACCAGCCGGCCCATGCCCCTGCCCTCGCTCCCCACCACCAAGATCAAAGGCATTTTCAGGTCGCTTTGGTAATAGGGGCTGGCCTGGGGCACATCCTCCAAGCCCACGATCCAAAGCCCCTTGGCTTTGAGCTCCTCCATAGTCCGCACCAGGTTGGTCACTCGGGCTACCAGGAGGTGCTCTGTGGCCCCGGCTGACGAATTGACCACGGTAGGGGTGATCCTCACTGCGCGACGCTTTGGGATAACGACGCCGTGAACGCCTACTACCTCCGCGGTGCGCAGGAGGACACCGAAGTTTTGGGGGTCCTGGAGGCAATCCAGCATTAACAGCAGAGGCATTTCTTGGCGTTGATCGGCCTCGGCCAACATCTCCTCTAATTCGACGTAGGGATACGGAGATGCCTCGGCGGCCACGCCCTGATGTTTGAAGTCGCCGATCCTGTCCAATTGTCGCCGTTCCACTCGCTGGATCGGCACCTCGCTTCTGTTAGCTGACGTCGCAATGTCGGCAACGATGCCTGTTTCCTTCACCCCTTGGGCCAGGATAAGCTTGTAGATCTTCCGCCGCCCCGCCCTCAGGGCCTCCCGCACACCGTTGCGGCCATAGAGAATCTCTCTCATGCTGATCCTATCACCAAAGCCCCAGCACCTTCGCAAGGCATCGTGATTTCCTCAGACACTCTTCGTCAATCGCCACCTTGTCCCCTCAGGGCGGTCCTCCAGGGCTATCCCCAGCTCAGCCATTCGACCACGGATCTCGTCTGCCCAACGCCATTCCTGGGCTTCTCGCAACCTCTGACGGGTCTCGATCAAGAACTCGATAAGGGGCTCTTCCAAGCCCGCCGCCTCTTTAGCGATCTCACCGGGAATGACGCCCAGGATATCACCGCCCAACTCGCCGTAGAGGTCGTTGATGGCTACTAAGGTCTCGCGGCTGATTTCCTGCCCGGAGTCCAGCAGGGTGTTGACTTCTTTGTTGAGATCGAAGAGGACGCCAATGGCTGCCGCTGTGTTAAAGTCATCGTCCATCCCTTCGAGGAAACGCCTCTTGTGCTCTGCGAGCGTGGCAGCGAAAGCCTCGTCTAAATCCCCACTTTCGGCCCTTCGGCTACGCCCTTCGACAAGCCCTCGTGGTGAGCCTGTCGAACCATCAGGACACTGCTCAGGACAGGCCCCTGAGAGCCGCTCCCGCACCGCCTGCACAGCCCCGTAGAGGCGCTCTAACCCCTTGCTCGCGGCTTGCAGAGCTGTGTCACCGAAGTCCAGCGGACTGCGGTAGTGGCCACCGAGGACGAAGAAGCGGATGACCAGAGGCGAATAGTGCTCAAAGGCTTCCCTTAGGGTGACGAAGTTGCCCAGGGACTTATGCATCTCGTCGCCCCTCACCATCAGCATCCCGTTGTGCAGCCAATAGCGGCAGAAGGGCACGCCAGCAGCCGCCTCCGATTGAGCTATCTCGCAATCGTGGTGAGGGAACTTGTTCTCCATGCCACCGCCGTGGATGTCGAAAGGCTGGCCCAGGTATTTGGTGGACATGACCGAGCACTCCACGTGCCAGCCCGGGAAACCCCAGCCCCAGGGGCTTTGCCAGCGCATGATGTGCTCCGGTTCAGCTCTCTTCCAGAGGGCGAAGTCGGCCGGGTGACGCTTCTCAGGGTTGACCTCCACCCGCGCTCCCTCGATCAGCTCGTCCACCCGCCGGCCGGAGAGCTTGCCGTACTCAGGCCATTTGGCCACGTCAAAGTAGACTGAACCGTTGACCTCATAAGCATAGCCCTTCTCGATAAGGACTTTGATCAGCTCGATCTGCTCTGGAATGTGCCCGCTTGCTCGTGGCGAGATATCAGGACGCAAGACGTTGAGGGCGTCCATGTCCTCAAAATACCGCCGGGTGTATGTTTCCACCAGTTCCATGGGCTCCACCCGCTCTCGGGCCGCTCCTTTCAAAATGCGATCCTCACCCGAGTCGAGTAGATGTCCCACGTCGGTTATGTTCTGGACATAGCGCACCCTATAACCGAGATAGCGCAAGTAGCGCACGATAGTGTCGAAGTTGACGTACGTCTTGGCATGGCCGAGGTGAGCATCTTCGTAGACCGTCGGCCCGCAGACGTACATACCGACCCATCCCTCCTGCAAGGGTACGAACTCCTCCTTTTGACGGGTTAGGGAGTTGTACGCTTTCAAAGTCATCTCTTACCCTCCTTCAACGGTATGGGCACTGCATACTAGCCTCAGTCGCTTTTGATTATCTTCAGGGTGCCGCCTCCCTGCGACACCCCAAAAACAGGTGCAGCGCGTTACCGTCCGGGAGAGGCCTATAGTATTACCCCACAACATCTTCGTTGTCCGCGAGAGTTATTTGAGCGCGACCAACATGTGCAGTGTCGTTCTGAGTGAAGCGAAGAATCTCGGTGTGCAAAGCGAGACTCTTCACTCCGCTCAGAGTGACAGATACCGCTTTTGGTTGTGGCTGGAGGCCGCGCCATGCGATTATTGGTTTACTCTTCTAATCGTGCGAAGATCATGCGCCCTGCGGTGGTTTGCAGGACCTTGGTTACTACAACCTTGATGGTTCTGTTGATATAGCGGTTTCCATTCTCTATCACCACCATGGTCCCATCGTCTAAATAGCCCACACCCTGGCCTAGTTCCTTGCCCGGCTGAATGATGCGTACTTTCATTGATTCGCCAGGCAGCAAGATGGACTTAACCGCGTTGGCTAGTTCGTTGACGTTGAGCACAGTCACGCCCTGCAACTCGGCTACCCGGTTGAGGTTGTAGTCATTTGTAACGATGGGGCAGCGCAGCTTCTTGGCCAGCATCACCAGCTTATCGTCAACTGCCTGCGCCTCCTCCACATCTATGTCATGGATGCGGATGGGAACTACCGACTCCTTCCGCAGCTTGTTGAGCATATCCAATCCTCTTCGACCGCGATTGCGACGCAGCATATCCGAGGAGTCGGCGATGTGCTGGAGTTCATTGAGAACGAAGCGCGGTATCAGCATGGTGCCGCTGATGAAGCCCGTGCGGCTGATGTCCGCGATGCGCCCGTCAATGATCACGCTGGTGTCCAGGAGGACACAGTTGTTCTGGCGAAGGGCTGTTTCCTTAAAAGGCAGACGTCCGCTGATGAGATTCACTATGTCCCGTTGCCGGATGGTCATTACAGCTATGCCCAGGTAGCCGAAGACTAGGGTACCGATGAAGGGCAATAGCGTGCCCAAGGGCCCAGGCAGGAGTGACAAAGGCCGAGCAAGGAGTGCAGCAACGATCAGGCCAATGATTAAGCCGATGATAGCAGCTACCAACTGCTGAGCTGGAAGCTGACGAATCTTGCCCCGCACCCATAAGAAGGGCCTAGTGGTCAACCAAGGCGTGATAAACAGCCCCAAGGCCGCACTGGCTAAGGGGAGAACGAGCTTTATAACGTGACCGACATAAGGCTCGGGGACCCTCTCGGTCAAAAAGTCGCTCGCTTGCCAGCCGGCAAGGGCGAAGACCACCATTCCGATCAAACGCAACACAAACTCAACTTTCATTCCTTTCACCTCCACTTTGCTTTTTTGAGACGAGTTAACGCTAACCAGAGACAAAAATGAGTGTACCGCAGAGTACACTCGAACAAACAACCTTGCTGCAAGTTGGCGCTATGACCTGGCGATGCCAACGCAGCAGCTTCTTGTTCTCTTGGTGACGTTTTGTCGGTACGAATAAAGAGATAAATCCTATGAAATTATGGTTTTGCAATTGATCACAGATGAAAGGGAAAGGCAAGGATCACTGTTCTATCAGAGCCACTTGGAGAGCTTCCTTTAATGAGCGCACGCCAATGACCTCTATCCCGTCGGAGGCGATCTCCTGGCGGCGGAAGGACTTTGGGACCAGGCAGCGTTTGAAGCCCAGCTTGGCTGCCTCGTTCAGGCGCTTGGAGAGTTGTCCCACCGCCCTGAGCTCCCCCGAGAGGCCGATCTCGCCCACAATGGCCAGGTCCGCCGCCACAGGGGTGCTCTTGAAGCTAGAAGCGATAGCAGTGGCCACAGCTAGGTCCGCTGCTGGCTCATTTATCTTCAGACCACCCACCACATTGACGAAGACGTCTTGATTGGAGAGCCGCACCCCCACCCGCTTGTTGAGCACGGCCACCAGGAGGAGCAAGCGGTTGAAGTCTACTCCGTTGGCCGTCCGCCGTGGCAAGCCAAAGCTGGTGGTGCTGGCCAAGGCTTGGATCTCCACCAGGAGAGGGCGTGTGCCCTCCAAAGTGACGGCTATGGTGGAGCCAGCCGCGTTGGGCAGCCGCTCAGCCAAGAAGGCCTCAGAGGGATTGGCTACCTCGATCAGCCCCTGGCTTCCCATCTCAAAGACACCCACGTCAGAGGTTGCCCCGAAACGATTCTTGACGCTGCGAAGCAGGCGATAGGCGTGGAAACGATCTCCTTCCAGGTAAAGCACCGTGTCTACTATGTGTTCTAAGACCTTAGGCCCGGCAATAGCGCCCGCCTTGGTTACGTGCCCCACGAGGAAGATAGGGATGCCCTCTCCCTTGGCTACCTGCATCAGCCGAGAAGCACACTGGCGCACCTGGCTGATGCTGCCCGCAGTTGACTTCAGCTCGTCCAGGTGAACCGTCTGGATGGAGTCAACGACTACCATCTTTGGCACGAGCTCCTGGATGTGCTCCAGGATGATGTTCAGGTTGGTCTCCGTCAGGAGATAGACCTGGTCGGCAGCTACCCCCAGGCGTTGAGCGCGCATCTTCATCTGCTGCACCGACTCCTCGCCGGAAACGTAGAGCACCTTGCCGATGGTTTCAGCCATCAGGGCCGAGACCTGCAGGAGGAGGGTGGATTTGCCTATCCCCGGATCGCCTCCTACCAAAACCAGAGAGCCGGGCACAATGCCACCCCCCAGCACGCGGGAGAATTCAGGCATGGGCAGTTGCACGCGCTCCAGGCCATCGTCTGCCACCTCCGAGAGACGCTGGGGCTTGCTGCGCCGCACGGCATACGAAAGGGGAGAGCGCTCTTTGCTCTCCACAATCGTCTCTACCAGGGTGTTCCATTCACCGCAATCCGGGCAGCGTCCCATCCATTTTGGCGAGGTGCTGCCGCACTGCTGGCAGACGAATTGAGTGCGCGTTTTAGCCATTCCGCTATCCCATCACTCCAGCAAGATGGCTGAGGGAACTTTTGTCCACATCTGAGTAAGAAAGCCTTGAGTCCACCTGCGTTTTGCCTATCTAAACTCTAACGATTCACCCCTGCCGTTTCCAGGGCCCGCAGTTTGATCTTGTCCTCTTCCAGATCAACGACAACAGTGTCGCCGGGCTGAAATTCACCGGCCAGGAGCTTTTCGGACAGAGGATCCTCGACCAAACGCTGGATGGCCCGCCGCAAGTGCCGGGCGCCAAACTCGGTACTGTAACCCTCCTGGGCCATGAAATCCTTGGCCGCGTCGGCGGCCTTTAGTTCTATCTGATGCTCGTCCAGGCGTTCCCTGATCTTGTCCAGCTCCAGGGTAACGATTTGCTTGATCTCCTCCTTGGTCAAAGCCTTGAAAACGATTATCCCCTCCACCCGGTTGAGGAATTCGGGACGGAAAGTCTTCTTGAGTTGAGCTAACAGCTTCTCTCGCATCTCCTGGTAGGCCTGTTCTTCGTCTCTAGCCTCGTCACGAGGCACAGCGAAGCCCAGGCTTGTTTCCCGCTTGATGAGCTGGGCCCCTACGTTGGAGGTCATAATGATGATTGTGTTGCGGAAGTCAACCTGTCGCCCCCTGGCGTCGGAGAGACGCCCCTCTTCCATAAGCTGAAGCAATATGTTGAAGACCTCAGGGTGGGCTTTCTCCACTTCGTCGAAGCAGATAACAGAGTAGGGACTACGGCGGATGGCTTCGGTAAGCTGCCCCCCATCCTCATAGCCGACGTAGCCTGGCGGAGCCCCTACCAAGCGGGCCACGTTGTGACGCTCCATGAACTCGGACATGTCTAATTGCACCAGGGCCTCCTCGCTGCCGAACATGAACTCGGCCAGGGCCTTGGCCAGCTCCGTCTTGCCCACGCCCGTGGGCCCCAGGAAGATAAAGGAACCGATGGGACGCTTTGGGTCCTTCAAGCCCGCTCGTGCCCTGCGAACAGCTTTAGCTACGGTCGTGATAGCCTCGTCCTGGCCAATGACCCTTCCATGCAGGGCCTCCTCCATCTGCAGGAGCCGCTCCGTCTCTTCGCCGGCAATGCGGGTGAGAGGGATGCCCGTCCACATAGAGATCACCTCAGCCACGTCGTCGGCAGTGACCGACGGGCCCTCGTCTGAGGAATCCCAGCCCAGGCGAAGCTGGTTTAAGCTCTCTTGGAGCTCTACCTCCAGGTAGCGTAGTTCCGTTGCATCCTCGTATTGTCCGTCCTCAATGGCTTTATCTTTTCGACGTTGCACTGCCTTCAGATCGGCGTAGGTCTCCTTCAGGCCTGTAGCCTGGGGAACCTTATACATGCGCACTCGGGACGCAGTTTCGTCAATGAGGTCTATGGCCTTGTCAGGTAGATACCTGTCGGATACGTAGCGGGCGGCCAGGTGAGCGGCCACGTAGAGGGCCTCGTCGGATATCCTCAGCTTGTGGTGAGCCTCGTAGCGCTCCTTTAAGCCTTGCAGGATGTCAATGGTCTCCTCGACAGTGGGCTCCTCGACAAGGATGGGCTGGAAACGCCGTTCCAAAGCGGAGTCGCTCTCGATGTATCTGCGATACTCATCGGCTGTGGTAGCCCCGATGCACTGGAGCTCCCCCCGCGCCAGAGCCGGCTTGAGGATGTTGGCCGCGTCCACGGAGCTACCAGCAGCTCCTGCTCCAACCAACATGTGTACTTCATCTATGAAGAGGATGCTATCTGAGTTTTTGATTTCATCAATGACCCGTTTAAGCCGCTCTTCGAACTGACCACGGTATATGGTGCCGGCTACCAGTGAGCCAACATCCAACTGTATCAGGCGCTTGTCGAGCAGGGGTGCCGGTGTCTCACCGGCCACGATACGCTGGGCCAGGCCCTCTACGATAGCCGTCTTACCCACCCCCGCTTCGCCAATGAGAGCCGGGTTGTTTTTTGTCCGCCGCGAGAGGATTTGAATGACTCGCTCTATCTCCGTTTGCCGACCGACAAGGGGGTCCAGCTTTCCCGCCTCGGCTAAGGCCGTAAGATCGGTAGCAAGTTGATCAATGAGGGGGGTCTTCCTCTCCTGTCTTGCGCGCCCAGCATAGACGGGGTTCTTTATCACGGCCCGCGTGGTCTCAGTGCGTACCCTGTCCAAGCTAACACCCAGGCTCCTCAGCACATCGATAGCCACACCGTCACCTTGACGCACTAACCCCAAGAGGAGGTGTTCGGTGCCAATGTAATGGTGCCCCAGGCGCCGGGCTTCATCAACAGCCAGCTCTATCACCCGTTTGGTGCGTGGACTGAGGTAGATCCTGCGGAATGAGGCCTGCCGGCTGGCCCCACTGATCCTCTCGATCATCTCCTGTACCCGTCTTGGCTTGACACCCAAGCCCTTTAAGACCTTGCTAGCCACGCCTTTCTTCTCACGCATCAGGCCCAACAGTAGGTGTTCGGTGCCGATGTAGCCGTGATGCAGACGCTGGGCCTCCTCTTGAGCCAGGGTCAGGACACGGCGGGCTCTCTTTGTGAACCTATCCAGTTTGTCAGCCATCCTACATGCCCTCTCGTCTACTCGCTCGCTCGGCTTGCCCGATGAGCATACAGTGCCTGTCAACAACTGAAAACAAACTATTAATGGCCTGAGAATACACTGCTATCGTCTGCTGAAAGGGACTCAGTAGACTAAAGGGCTTCGCTCTCGGCTACCGAAACGGCTTCCTGGATCTCTTCTGCCCCTTCGCTCTCCACCTGGCTCAGTTTCTCTTCCTTGCCTTCGCTTTCTACTTCGACTTCGTGCTCCTCTTCTTCAAGCATGGCGGCGCGTTCCACTCGCCAGTCTAGGTCAGCGTACTCAGCTTCAGCGACCCTTTTTAGGCTGAGGCCCATGCGACGGCGATCTGAGTCCAGACGGATGATCCTCAGGGTGAGAGTGTCCCCTTCTCTGACTACCTCTTTGGGATGAGCGATGTGGTCGTTCGATAGCTCTGAGACGTGGATCAGCCCTTCAATCTCATCTCCTTTTAGCCGGGCAAAGGCCCCGAATCCAGTCAGCTTGGTGATGGTGCCTTCCACTAGCTCACCCACCGAGTATTCCTCCTCAACTTGGCTCCAGGGGTCGGGCTGCAGACGCTTGAGGCTAAGGCCAATGCGACGCTTCTCACGATCGACGTTCAGAACGTAGACGTCTACTTCGTCACCTACCTGGAGTACTTTACTGGGATGAGACACCCTCCCCCAGGAAAGCTCCGACAGATGAATCAAGCCGTCGGCCCCTCCCAGATCAACAAATGCGCCGAAGTCGCACAGGCTGCTAACCTGTCCGTGGCAGATGTCGCCCTCTTGAAGCTTGGCCAGTAGCTGAGTCTTTTGCTCCCTGCGCCATAGGCGCTTGGCAGCTCGTTCGGAGAGGATCAGGCGGTTGTGCTGACGATCCAATTCGATGATCTTGAGCAATAATTGCCGCCCAACCATCTTTGCTCGGCGCTCCTCAGGAGTTAGGGCCCGTTCCTCGTCCTGCCGGGGGAGAGCAACTACCTGTGAGGCTGGCACGAAGCCTCGCACCCTACCCAATTGGACGATCAATCCTCCTTTGTTGTAGCCAGCCACTGTCCCCTCGAAAATCTCTTCAGCCTCGAAAAGCCTCTCTAAAGATTGCCAGTCCTTCTCCAGCTCGGCTTGGCGTAGGGACAGGACGATCCGACCGTTCTTGTCCTCGGGGTTCACTACATAGGTCAGCACCTCGTCCCCGATTTGTATCTCCTCGATGGCCGCTGGTTCCATGCTCTCCAATTCGCGACTGGAGATGGTTCCTTCGTATTTCTGACCTACATCGATCAGAACCTCTTCAGGGCTGACCCGCACCACCCTCCCCTCCAAAATGTCACCTCGACGCAAGGTCTTGAAAGTGTAGGCTCCCTCCGGGACGTGCTCCATAGAGTCAACGTTCTGTTCTTCGATTGCCTCCGGGACCCTCCTTTCTTCTACCGACAGGACACCCTCTTCTTCCATAGAAATCTTCCTTATTAAGCTTTCTCATATTATACCAACTTTCGCGCTAAAAGGCAAGCAAACCCTCGGTGTTCACAATTTGGCGAGAGATCCTGCCAGGCCGCTGGCGGCTCGACTGAGCCCTCGGGCCGAGGGCTCGCCGAAGTCTCAGCTCTCCCTTTGCAGGCCCGCATAGGGATGAAAATCCCCATGCTAAAAGCTCAAGTACGTCAAGGCGCACTCTATGCCGCCCACTACCCTACGACTGCTATGGCGTCAATTTCCACCAAGGCTCCCAGGGCCAGGTTCGCCACCTCTACGGTTGAGCGAGCTGGCGGTTCGTTAGCAAAGAACTCGCCATAGACCTCGTTCATGGCTTTGAAGTCGCCCATGTCCTTGAGAAACACCGTGGTCTTTACCACTTTGTCTATGGAACTGCCGGCTTCCTCCAGCACAGCGGCGATGTTTCTCAGCACCTGGCGGGTCTGCTCCTCGATCCCACCCTCAACTAACTCGGCGGTGGCTGGGTCAATGGCCAACTGGCCAGCGGTGAAGACAAAATCGCCAACGCGTATCGCCTGGGAATAAGGACCCACCGCCGCCGGGGCCTTCCTGGTAGCTACGACTTCTGGTTTCATCGAACATCCTCCTTTGATTTGTCATTGCGAGCGAAGCGAAGCAATCTCCAGCACACGAGGGGATTGCTTCGTCACTTGGTTACTCGGAATGACAGTGATACGAATCTGGCTATTCTACTCTTATTGCTCCTGCCCCCAGCATCTCGATCAGGGCCTCCTCCAGGGTGGGGCAATAGGCGGTAGTGGCGTTGGGGAAATCCAACTGTATTCGCTTCTCGTCGCTGACCAGATAGAGGCTGAAGTGGTCGTCACCCTTATAGCTCTGCAATAGGCTATGCACCTTCCCCAGCCGCTCAATGTCCTGCTCTTGTTCCCTGGTGCGGGGGATAGTGATGTGGAGGTGTCGGGGCCTGCCCTGAGCTTTGCCGAAGGGCCTACTGGGCTGATAGTTCTCTTCATCCATCGGTCGGCTGATCAGCAGATAATCTTGAACCGATTCGCAGATCACCTTAGGCACCCTGCCCTTTGTGTCCACCCTGCCCTTGACGACCAGAATCTTGTCTTCCTGCCAAAGCTCGCGAGTCCTCTCGTAGACGCCGGGGAAGACGATGACCTCAATGCTGCCCCGTAGATCCTCAAGTTGCACAAAGGCCATGGGGTTCCCCTTCTTAGTCGTATATGGGCGCACCCAAGTCACCACCCCGGCTATGATCACCTTCTGGTCGGCCATCTCCTCGTCAATCTCGCCGCAGAAGGCGGTCACCGTCCCATCCAAGCTAGCAGCTACCTGTTGTAAAGGGTGTTCGGAGACGTAGAAGCCAACTAGCTCCTTCTCCCAAGCCAGCATTTGCTTGCGGGGCACCTCTCGTATGTCGGGCAGAGGGATGGAACTTCCCATAGATAGGGAGAAGCCGCTGGAGGCGTCGAACATGCTCAATTGGCCCGCCTCCTGGGCCTGGTGGGTGCTCTGGCTTAGAGCTATCATGGGATCAACGATGGCTAACAGTTGGGATCGCTGGCCGAAAGCATCTAAAGCACCGACCTTGATAAGACATTCCAGGGCCCGGCGGTTCACCTGACGCAAATCAACCCACTGGCAGAAATCCTCATAATTCTTGAAGGGGCCGCCTTGCTCTCGGGCAGCTAGTATAGCCTCAATGGGCCCCTGGCCCACGTTCTTTACTGCACCCAAACCGAAGCGGATGGCACTGCCAACAGGAAGCAGGACGCAGGATGCAGGATGCAGACTAGTTTCTTGCCTCTTGTTCCTTACCTCTTGCTTCTTGCTTCCTGCTTCTATGGTAAAGTCCAGCCCGCTCCGGTTCACATCCGGCGTCAGGATCTCGATCCCCATTCTACGACACTCGGCGATGAAGAGGCCAACTTTATCAACGTTGTTGCGCTCCACGCTGAGGAGGGCGGCCATGTACTCCACGGGGTATTTCGCCTTGAGCCAGGCTGTCTGACAGGTGATGACGGCGTAAGAGGCAGCGTGCGCCCGGTTGAACCCATAGTTAGAGAAATACTCGATGGCATCGAAGATTTCCCTGGCCTTATCAGCTTCGATGCCGCTATGCTTGACTGCCCCCTTGATGAAGGTTTTCCGGTGCTTGAGGAGCTCCTTCTCTTTCTTCTTGCCCACGGCCCTCCGCATCAGGTCGGCATCGGCAGCCGAGTAACCGGCTAATTCGGTCATGGTGCGGATAATCTGTTCTTGATAGACGATTATGGCGTAGGTCTCTTTCAGGATGGGCTCCAGTTTGGGATGGATATAGGTCACTTTCTCCCGGCCGTGCTTGCGGGCGATGTAATTGGGGATGAACTGCATCGGGCCAGGGCGGTAGAGGGAAATCACCGCAATGATGTCTTCGAAGCGCGTGGGCTGCATGTCCGTTAGGACACGACGCATTCCCGCCGACTCTACCTGAAAGATGCCGGTTACTGCGCCGCTGGAGAGTAGCTCGAAGATGGCAGGATCATCGGTGGGAATCGCGCTCAAATCCAGTTGGATGCCGTAATTCTGGCGGATGAGATCAACGGCCTTGCGCATGATGGTCAGAGTGGAAAGGCCCAGGAAGTCGATCTTGAGAAGGCCAATGTCCTCCAATATGTCCATCGGGTATTGGGTTACAACTATTCCCCCTTTCTCACCCCCAGTTGGGCGACGCAGCGGGGTGTAGTTGATTAAGGGCGCGTCAGCGATGACCACGCCAGCAGCATGAGTCGAGGCGTGGCGAGCCACCCCCTCTAAACTCTTGGCTGTATCAATGAGCTTTTTGACGTAATCCTTGCTCTCGTATAGGTCTCGGAGCTCTGATACTTTCTCCAGGCCATCCTGGATTTTGACCTTTGGCCCAAAGGGGATCATCTTGGCCGCCCTATCCACCTCGTTTAGAGGCAAGTCCAGTGCTCGCCCGGCGTCGCGGATGGCCGCTCGAGCGCCCATGGTGCCAAAGGTGATGATCTGGGCTACCCGATCCTGGCCGTATTTTTCGACGGCGTACTTGATCATCTCGTCGCGGCGCTCGTTGGGGAAGTCCAGATCAATATCTGGCATGGTCACCCGACCCGGGTTGAGGAAGCGCTCGAAGATGAGGCCGTAACTCAGTGGGTCCAGGTTAGTAATGCCCAGGGTATAGGCTACGATGCTGGCAGCCACGGAACCACGCACGTTCCACCAGATTTCCTGGCTCCTGGCATGATGCACGAGGTCCCAGACGATTAAGAAGTAGGTGTCGAAACCCATCTGATGAATTAGGCTCAGCTCGTACTGGAGGCGGGCCTGGATGTCCGGGGTGACGATGGCACAGCGATCCTTTGAGCCCTCCTGGCACAGGTGACGCAAGTAACTTTCGGCATCGTAGCCCTGGGGAACCGCGAAGATCGGCAGGTGATAGCCCTCGCTCTGTAAATCTAGGTTACATTTTTCGGCGATGAGCAGGCTGTTTTCTACTGCTTCCGGCACATCGGAGAAGAGAGCAGCCATTTCCTCGCCGCTCTTGAGGTAGAAGCTTTCGTCACCCATGGTCATGCGCTTGGGATCGTTGATAGTGGTGTTGGTCTGAATGCAGAGGAGGATCTCCTGGGCCTTGGCCTCCTCGGGCCGCACGTAGTGGACATCGTTGGTGGCCACAAGAGGGATGCCCATTTCATTCGCCAGGGCAATGAGCCCCTCGTTCACCTGTTTCGTCTCGGCGATGCCCTCGTGCCTCTGTAGCTCCAGGTAGAAGTTGCCCTGCCCGAAGGCATCGCGGTACCAGGCGGCCACTTCGCGTGCTTTATTCAATTGCCCCTTCAAGACCAGGCGGGGAATCTCCCCTGAGCCGCAGCCTGAGAGGGCGATCAGGCCCTGGGCGTGCTCAGCCAGGTACTTTTTGTCCACGCGGGGTTTGTAGTAGAAGCCTTCGAGCTCTGCGGCCGTGGCTATCTGGAGCAGGTTGTGATAGCCGACGTTGTCCTTGGCCAGGAGGATAATGTGGTGAGGGCGCCTGTCTTTTTTGGGGTCTCTCTGCTTCATGCCGCGGGGGGCGATGTACAGCTCGATGCCGATGATCGGCTTTATCCCATGCCTCTGGGCTACCTGGTAGAACTCAATGGCCCCGTACATAGCTCCGTGGTCGGTGAGGGCCAGAGCTGGCATGCCCAGTTCCTTGGCGCGAGCGACCAGATCCTCCACCCGACCCAAGCCATCGAGCAGGGAGTATTCGCTGTGGACGTGGAGGTGAACAAAGGGAGGCATGAGACGCTCCTCTCACTTGAAGACCTTTGCGCGTGCTACTTGTATTATACCACAAAATTCCTTTTGTCGTAGCTCTAAAGGGCTATCCAAAGGTCACTTGGTGAAGTTTTAAGGTTAGAACACAGGGTTGACCTAACTTCCATTCCGCTGTATAATCCGACGGCATCACGAGAGGTAGTCTCTCACTTGCTTGTTGGTGAGGCCGTCGGTGTCATGGTGGACGCGAGAACTGCTGGACTGAGCCTTCGACGGTGAGGGCTTCGACTGAGCCCTTCGGGCTGAGCCTCAGGACGAAGCCTCAGCCGAATGTCCTCAGCCGAACCGCTCGCCGAAGTCTTGTTCTCACCCTTTCGACAACAAGACTTCGTCGAGCCGTCAGGACGTTGCGGTGTCCATCTGGTACAGTGCGAGCATAAGTCTACCGACAGTTGCTTCGGCTGTGCTCAGCACAAGTTTGTCACTCTGAGCGGAGCCTTCGGCCTTGAGGGCCTCAGCCCGAAGGCTTGCGGAGCGAAGAGTCTCTGGCCCACTTCAGCGTGAGATTCCTTGCTCGACTGCCCCTTCGGCAAGCTCAGGACAAGGTTCCGCTCAGAATGACACGCAATGTGAGTTCAACGCAACTGTGCGAGGACTTCCGCCGACATGCACTAGGCCCTTTCGTTGCTTTGCTTATGGAGATTCAGAGTTTTTTGGATACCCTTTGCTTATTTGGCGCGGGGGTCTGCGGGCAGATACCCAGCCACTCTCTTTTTATCGGCGGAAGGCAGCTTCCGCTCTGCGCCCGTTGCACGGGGACCTATCTGGGTGCTCTCCTGGGTTTTTTGGGCGTGGCTGCTCTGCGGAGGTGGCGTGCCAGCGGCCTACCACCCAGCGAGGTTCTAGCTTCCCTTGCCAGCTTCATCGTTTTATGGGGCATTGACGGCCTCAACTCTTTCCTGACCCTCCTCCCCAACGCTCCCTACCTCTATGAGCCCCACAACCTTTGGCGCTTGATCACGGGGATTTTGAACGGCCTGGCTTTGAGCATCATCGTCTATCCAGTCTTGAACTTCCTCCTCTGGAAAGAGGCCGACACCGGGAGGGTGATCCGCAACTTTTGTGAATTGGGCTATCTTTTGATTCCAGCGGCTCTGCTCATTTGGATCGTTCAGACGCAGGCGAGTTTTCTACTGTACCCTTTAGCCACCTTGAGCATCCTTGGGATGCTGGCCATGCTGACGCTCATAAACACCATGATCATCTTGATCGTGACCCGGCGGGAGAGCAAAGCCGAGAGTTGGCGCGATGCTTTCTTGCCCCTGTTGCTGGGGCTGCCAGCTACCTTCCTCGAACTCAGTGCGCTGGGACTGCTACACTTCGCCTTGACCCAATGGTCAGCTTTGCCCATTTAGCTGTGAAACGGGCTCTCAGACGGCCTACCTGACGGAAGTTGCCAGGAACTAGCAACCTTGGTATAATGAATGTCGGTTTCATTCGCCGGCCCAGGATCAAGCCTTGGGCCTCAACACAAGAAGGAGGGAAAAATGGACATCGGCAAATCGTTCACCTACTTGTTCGATGACGAGAACTGGGTTACCAAGATACTCATCGGTGGGCTTTTCGCCCTGCTCAGCTCTATCGTAATCGGGATCCCCTTCATGCTTGGCTACATGGTGGAGACGGTCAAGAATGTGATAGATGGCAACCCCAGGCCGCTGCCCGATTGGGGTGACCTGGGCGCCAAATTTACGAAGGGGCTGATGCTCTTCCTGATCCTCCTGATCTACAGCCTTCCCATCATCTTTGTTTCGTGCCTAAGTTGGATGGGAGCTATCGTCGCTGAGGAGAGTGAAGCCATAGGGGCGTTTGTGGTGTGTATGAACTGCCTCAGCGGCCTGTGGGGTCTCCTGGTTGCAGTAGTCACCCCGGCGGCTACCATCCGGTACGCCATCACCGGCGAGTTTACGTCCGGCTTCCAGTTCGGCGAGATTTTCAACTTCATCGCCAATAACCTGGCCAATTACATCATCGCCTTCCTGCTCAGTGTGCTGGCCAGCTTCATCGGCGGATTCGGGGTGATCCTCTGCGGCGTCGGGGTGCTCTTCACGGGTTTCTGGGCCTCGCTGGTGGAGGCCCATCTCTTCGGCCAGGTCTACCGAGCCTCGGAGACGCAGATCATCTAGACAGGGGGGAACCGAGTCTACTTCTTCGTCTCTAGGGTGACCAAAGAGGTCTTCCTGGCCCTGACCTTTACGTCCTGTGTGTGCAACCGTCCGCCTATCCTAGCCTTCAGGACATAAGAGCCGGCTGGCACATCCCCCATCACGAAATTCTCGCCCCATTCCTCGTCAGGGTTAACCCTGTCAGGGTCAACCTCATCGCTGGCATAGGTCCAGGTCTCGCGCCATCGCCTGTCGGGCTCCTCAGCGCGGTGAAAGGTGACGAGAGCCTCAGGTATAGGATTCCCCCCGGCATCCAACAACTGCCCGGCGATTGTCCCGTGGCCGGGCAAGGGCTTCAGCCACAGATCCGGGTTGCGGGTATTGGTGTAGGCGTTGGCTCCCACCCGAACCTCGAAGTGAAGGTGGGGCCCGATGGCTATCCCTGTCATTCCTACCTCGCCTAGCACTTCGCCTATCGTCACTCGCTGGCCCAAGCGAGCCATTACCCGCAAGAGGTGACCGTAAAGAACGAAGACAGGCTGCTCGCGGAACTCCCTATCCAACTGTACCACTACAAGCTGGCCATAGAAATCGGTTTTGAGACCGTAGACCCTGGCCTGATCGGTGCCAGCGACGATGACCGTTCCTGAGGCAACAGCCAGGACGGGGGTGCCAAGGGGATTCTCAATGTCCACCCCGTGATGGGGAAAATAGCGGCCGCTGGCCGTGGTACCGTAGGGATAAAAGCGACTGGCCCGGGCTTGGCCCTCAGGGCCGATGGGACGCTCCAGCCAGTAGTGGTCCTGAGGAGGCCCTGGTGTTTTCGTCGGCGTGGGGGTGGGCGTTGACGTTGGGACAGGCCCTGTGGAATACTTATTCCACGGGGCAGGCGTTGGCGTCAATGTGGGGCTGGCAGACTTCGGCGAGGCTTCGACGGTGAGGGCTTCGACTGAGCTCAGCCGAATGTCCTCAGCCGAACCGCTCAGTCGAGCCGTCGGGCTAGTCGTCTGCATTGCCGTGGGCGTAGGTGTGGTCGTAGGGGTACTCGTGGAGGACTTCGGCGAGGCTTCGACGGTGAGCTCAGCCGAACCGCTCAGTCGAGCCGTTGGCGTTGGCGTGGGAGTTCCCAAGACGGCGAGGTGAGCAAAGGGCCGCCAGACAAATGCGACAACTGAGATGACCAGGGCCAGGGCGAGGGCACCAGCTA
>Ga0209979_1002478_pt1 | contig 17607 bp, 16 predicted proteins | sample AnhtaG_FD_183114 | JGI IMG/M metagenome (GOLD analysis project Ga0209979, IMG submission 183114) | Deep subsurface microbial communities from Anholt, Denmark to uncover new lineages of life (NeLLi) - Anholt_01485 metaG (SPAdes) (version 2) | ecosystem: Environmental > Aquatic > Marine > Oceanic...
CATAAAAGACCTCATGGAGGCATAAACAAAATGACACCTATACAAAAATTAAACTTGAAACTCAATCCACCATAAACTATATTAAAAAAGTCCCTCTTGGGTGTCCGATATGTATCCGGTCATTACATATCTAAACAAAGTTTGCGTCCACTGATGCGGTATGATTAAGCTATTCTCTGTATTAGAAACAGATGCCAAGCATTCATATGAACTTTTGGTTCTTTCTGGATCTTCCGCATAGATCCAAATAGGCCCATCCCACCTTTGGCCGGGCTACCCCACCCATGTATTCACAACAGATGAAACAGATTAAACAGATATTCATAACCGCTCATCAGCTTAATCTGAATAATCAGCTGTGAGAGATTGATCTCTCCGTTCTTCAGGAATGTTAACTTCTCCTAGGTCTTTTGACTAAAGCTGTGATCCCGCCCACACCTCACAGAAAAGCCAGAGATGATAACCTCTCCGGATAGCAGTAAAACCTCAAAAAAATAGAAGTCTTTTCTTTTCCTTATTCTTCTAACTCCTCCGGTATCAACCATAAAATTCATACCTTATCAATACTCATAACTTTGGACGCATCCCTAAACAAAGTAGTTCTAACCAAATCCAGCCCGGAAGCCAAAAAGGAAACCAGAACCTAACTCATGTTAGGTTCTGGTTTAAAATCCTTCGTTATAAAGTGACGTCATCGTACGCTCGCGGTGTAAATAGCTCACAACCAAGAGCTGTGGCACAGGTTCTTTGTATGATCTTCAGGAGAAGTCTAACCAGCGCCACTAATCCACTTATTTTATCTTTGCCCACTAACTCCAACCATGAGCCTGTCTGCGTCCTTTGTTTTTTTATCGACCCAGCGCTCTCCCTGCCACGTTCGCCATAAGCTGATCTAAAAGTTTACAATCGCGACAATCCTGGTTGCCCGAAGGCGGAGACTTGTGGTCATAAATCCTCCGAACTTCCTCCAGAAGAGGAGGAATTTTCTGTTCAGCCTCAAGCTTTAATTGAAGAACGTGTCCGGCAAAGCCCATCAGAAATCCATCTTTCTGTAAAATAGAATCAAGTTCATCCTGAGTCAGATCCGTCTGTGGCTCCATGTATACCAGAGCAATGCCGGAGATGGGATCAAATCCCTGTCGCTTTCCGATGTAAGCATAAGCATTAAGCTGAACCTCATAGAGAGGAAGCAAGCTATCCTGGGTTTTGGTGAATTTTGCAGTTTTGTAATCAATTATGAAATAGGAGCCATTATCTCTTTTAAGTATTTCATCTGGCATCCCAGACAACAAGACTTCGGTCTTTTCATCAACAATTCTGAACTTGGAGTAATGTGGGACTTTCACTGGTTTACCCAAATTCCCCAATTCCCCCAGCCATGAAGGCAATTGATTGTATCGGGCGAAGTGAGTGTTGGTCACCTTTTTGGTGTAGGAGTCGATGGAGGAAAATATCCCTGGAAAAATCTGGAAGGGAAGCTTATTCGCGCAGTGCATCTTAATCCAAAAACAGCGGGGACAGAAATTGGGCAGAGCTAAAACCCCCAAATCCTTGGCTGAGATTCTTATTTGTACCATGTTAGTTTTTCTCCTATCTTTAAAACATCCTGACGATCCAGGCTCGACCAAAGTATTTTTCCATCCTATCAAAGGCTTTGTTGATAGCCTCTATTGAGTCACAGAAAGTAATCCTGAGATGACCTTCTCCGGTGGGTCCAAAAGCCACGCCAGGTGTGGTTGAAACTTTTCCCTCCAGCAAAAGCTTTTTGCAGAATGAAAGTGAGTCAGAACCCTCTTTAAGCAGAATCTTTGGGAACATGCAGTAGGACCCTTTAGGCTTTTGATACTCAAACACCGAACTCAACCTGTCCAGACGCTCGCAGGTCAAATCTCTCAGATCAAGGTATTTCTTTCTGAACTCCGCAACGCAATCCTGCGGTCCCTGCAGGGCAGCCAGCGCGGCATATTGTGAAACCACCGGGGTGCAAATAGAAAAGGGGATGTGTGCCTTAAGCATCTGGGTTACCAACTCCGCTTTTGCCAGCACGTATCCGACTCTCCATCCGGTCATGGCGTATGTCTTGGTGAAGGTGAAACAGCTAACCGTTCTCTCCTTCAACTCAGGGATGGAGGCTAAACTGAAGTGCTTTATTCCATCGAAGGTAAAATACTCATAACTCTCATCCACAATCATAGCCAGATCATTTTCTAAAGCCATCTTTCCCAGTGCCCGAAGTTCCTCTTCTTCAAATACCGCCCCGGTAGGATTGCTGGGCGTGCAGAACATGATGGCTTTTGTCCTTTCGGTCACTGCCTTCCTGAAAGCATCGATGTCTAAGCGAAAGCATTCCTCTTCGATAGTCGGAACATAAACCGGAACTGCGGAGGCCAGCATCACCTGCTGTGCATGAGTAGAATAATTGGGTGACGGTATAAGCACCTCATCTCCCGGATCAAGCAAAGCCATAACTGCGGCACTCAAGCCTTCAATAGCTCCCACAGTGACCATCACTTCAGAGGGATTAGCTTTGATGTTATTATCCCTTTCCAGTTTCTTAACGATCGCTTCTCTTAATTCCGGTAGCTCGATGCTCGCAGAATAGCCACTCACCAGACCTTTGTTTATCGCCTGGCATGCCGCCTCATTTATATGTTCCGGCGAGCCTGCGGCCGGTCTTGCCCAGGATAAGGAAACCGGATCTTTCACCTGCATGGACAACCGTGTCATCTCATGAATAGCAGAACGCTGTATCTTGTTTACTCTATCCGACACCAACCTTCTTTTAATTCCATGTTTATCAGCCATTTTTTCTCCTTGTTTTCATTCCATAGTATCAGTCAAGAATTCGTCTTTACCCGCAGTTCTTTATGAACCTCTCACAGTTTCTCTGTTTACAATTTAAAAATCGAACGAGTTTGAAATACCATAAGTCTTTCATAATGCTCAGGATCATAAGGTGTGCTTTCTGGAATTATTGCTCTTTTCGTGCAGTAAATGAAGGTATTCAAATACGGTACCCAAGTCTGCATATTCGACTCTCCAATATCAATTGTCTCCAGGTGTCTTCTGTCATTCTTGTCTTCAGAAAAGTCATAGTATATTATTCCTATGGAAGAATCAAACGACTGTGAATTTGAATTTTCAAGAATTTTTATTTGGGACGTTTCGGGATTCAATACCCAATCAATATCCCTTGTGTCACCTTTAAGACCTACGTGAATACCGATTACCATGTGTTTCAAAAAGGGATAGCATAATCTCAAAAACATTTCAGTTATGTCAATAAATTCAACAACTTCGTCAATATCGATTCTTCTGTAATCATGCTCTACAAAGTTTCTTTTCTTGTTCAGGTTGTCAAGAATAAGCGTCGGAAAAGCTTCTAATTCTTGTATGACATTCAATTTTGTTGGAAAGTTTGATTTTCTGAAAGCCTCGGCCAAGCCCAGTATTTCAAGAAAACAGTCAATAGTCAAATGAATGGCCCGCTTTGCGTGCCCTAATGCATTTATTGCACCCCTGACATCACCGCCGGAAGTGTCCAATCTAGCAAAATCCAGATATTCAAATGGATCAATCCCTCCGGGGTTTAATTCCATTAAGCATGCGTACATGTATTCACAAGCGTACCTTAGTCTTACTCTTTTGCCCAAAGCGAAATTACGATCGTGATTGCATAAGATATACTTATCTTTAATTCTCTCAAGTTTATCCACAGGTTTTCTCACAGTTTAATCAGACTCGTTTTAGGAACTCCGGGTTCCAAGAACCCGCTAAAGCAGGCTTTCGCACTCCAAAAAACACTTTTTCAAAATCCCCTAAAGCTTACGTTCCTGGTCGTAGGGACAGCCCTTGTGGCTATCCGCCTTGGAGTAGGGACAGGGATTCATCCTGAAGGATTCATCCTGAAGGACAAGCCCTGTCCCTACATAAAATCTATCCGCAAAATGATTTCTTCAACACATGCTGAAGCTTTACCCTCCAGTACTGAGTAGAGTAATTTTTGTCTCCCATGCAATAAAAGATATGACTACCTATTTGATTGAGCAAGTCCGTCCAGCTTCGCCCGCAAAGGATTCAACGGCAAGAGCCCCACAATCCGATCAACTGGTTTCCCCTTGTTAAAAAAGAAAACCGTGGGGATGCTTTGCACCCGATATTGCATGGCGGTTTCGGGATTCTGATCCACGTTCAATTTAAAGATGTGCACCCGTCCAACATAATCCGGACCGATCTCATCCAAAAGTCCCCCCATAACCTGACAGGATGAACATCGAGGCGACCAGAAATCCACCACCACCGGAATCTCAGATTCAAGCACTTCTTTTCGAAAGGATAGATCCGTTACCGGACACGGCTTACCTGGTTTTGGCGGTCTGAAAAACAAGCTCTTTAGAAATCCCATTACTTCCAAACTCCTGCATTTATTAGGTAATAGTTATAACTGAAAAGATGAAAGCCCACCTTTGCAGTTGTCGGCGAGAAGCCACTTACAACCTTTTTGCTTTTTGGGAAGTGAAAAAATCGAGATACTTTTCTCCTTGGTGAGTGATCTGATAATAGGTATGATTGCGATGCTTGATCCATTTGTTGTCAACTATGTTTTTTCGGTACCGGATCATTACCGGTGCAACTCTTTTTAATAGTTTCAAACTTTTCAATTTTCCGTGGCGCTCAAACATCTGCTCGGGTTCGATTTTCAAAATCCTCGCCACCATCAAGGAATAATCCACCCCCATGACCTTATGATGTTGCAGGATGCGAAAGTCAAGTTCATCCAACTGGTAATAATCTTTATCCGGTTTATCCTCCTTCTTTTCTAAAATGTCCTCCCAGGATAAAGAAAACAGGCGTTCCGATTCAGTCTTTTTAAGGTTGTCACAGGAGGCTTTATGCACTGCAATTACATTATTATAACTGAAATATCCGGTGATGGAATCATTCGGCTGGGGAGAACAGCATCGGGCGATTTTATACCCTTCTTTCAATTGTAGTTCATTAATAGACATCCGAACATTCCTTCTTTTAGTAGAATAACCAAAAATTCTTTCATGTCAAGCTCATCTTGCATCAAGGAATCCCATGGTGGATGAGTCCGATGCGTCCAAAGTTGTGATTTTGGAGAAAGCATTAAGTTTATTTTCTGTGAGAATAAAGCCGGGTGGAATTTGAAAGGGCTGTTTCCAATGAAAAGTGGCACAGGTTAGACTGTAAACCTGCGCCACAGATACCTTTATGCTAATTCCGGAACCATGAAGGCTCTATTTAAGCGATCTTAATACAAATCCGCTTAATCCGTTCAATCCGTTGACCGATTCGTTGGCATGAACCATGCAGTTCATGCCGTCGACAACATTTCACACGCTTTAACTGTATTTGAAAGAAGCATGGCAATGGTCATGGGACCCACTCCACCCGGGACTGGTGTGATAGCTTTGGCAACCTGGCTAACTGAATCGAAATCCACGTCTCCCACCAATCTATATCCAGATTTAGTTGACCGATCCTCAATTCTGTTGGTTCCCACGTCAATCACCACCACCCCGGGTTTGACCATACCTGCGGTAACGAATTTTGCCCTCCCCATTGCCGCAATCAGAATATCAGCCTGTCGGGTGATGTCGGACAAATCTTTTGTAGCGGTATGACAGATGGTGACAGTGGCATTCGCACTTTTTGCTTTTTGATATAGCATGGGAGCAAGTGGTCTGCCTACCAGGCTCCCTCGACCTAATATCACCACATGCTTTCCGGAAGGATCATTTCCTGATTTTAAAAGAAGCTCCTGAATGCCCAAGGGAGTGCAGGGCAAAAAGGTTGGCTTACCAGCCAGCATCATTCCAACATTGTAAGGATGAAATCCATCCACATCTTTCTTTGGGTCAATGGTTAAAATCACCTTCTCTTCGCTTATTTGCTCTGGTGTGGGAAACTGAACTAAAATTCCATGTATGGTCTTTTTTTCATTCAATTCTTCAATTTTTTTCAAAAGCTCGAATTCAGGCAGCTCCTTGGGATATCTGTAAACCTCTGAGTGGATGCCCACCTTCTCGCAGGCTTTTGCCTTCATATTCACATAAACTTCGGAGGCAGGGTTATCTCCCACCAGGATTGCCGCCAATCCGGGAACTTCCCCACTTTTTTTGAGATTTTCTATCTTTTCTTTTAAACCTTCTTTGATCTCTGAGGAAATCTTTTTACCATCAATAATTTCTGCTGGCATAACTGCTCCTATTTAAAAATTATGACGGATGACGAATGATTGATGACGAATTGCTTTTATTCGTCATTCGTCATTCGTCATTAAATCCTTTCTTTATCGTCCCCTTCCTCTTCTGGTCTGGGAACGTCAATTTTGATTCTTTCAATGCTTAATGCTTTGCCGGTCTCCTGATCAATTTTGACCAGCACCCCGCAAAATTTGATATCTTTTTTGGCGATTGTGAAACGGCGAGGAATCTGCAAGAGAAAGCGAGAAAGGGCGTCCTCTTTGTTTATGCCGATCACTGAGTCATGCGCTCCGGTCATTCCAGCATCGGTGATATAAGCTGTCCCGCCCGGGAGGATGCTCTCATCCGCTGTCTGGACGTGCGTATGGCTTCCTAAGATCGCAGAAGCCTTTCCATCCAGATACCATCCTAAAGCAATCTTTTCGGAGGTGGCTTCAGCATGCAGGTCCACAATGATGATCTTTGCGTCTTCTTTTAGTCTTTTGATCTCCTCTTTCGCCACCCGGAAAGGGCAATCGATCTCCTTTATATAAACCCTCCCCTGAATGTTTAAAATCCCGATTTTATCTCCCTCTTTTGTTTCAAATATTCCCGCTCCTCTTCCCGGAGCATCCGGGGGATAATTGGCAGGTCTTAAGATACGTTGATCTTCATTTAAGTAAGGATGTATATCTTTCCGATCCCAGATATGATTGCCGCTGGTAAGGCAATCCACCCCATAGGAGTGAATTTTTTTGGCTATCTCCTTGGTTAAACCGAATCCACCAGCGGCGTTCTCTACATTGGCTATGGTGAAATCTATCTGGTGTACTTTCTTAAGATCGGGCAGAAGCTGGGAGACCGCCCATCTCCCTGGTTTTCCCACTATGTCTGCGATGAATAGTATGTTCAAATCACATTTCCTGGTCTGTGTATTTCACTACCTTCCCCGGAAAGCTGGGTAAAATCACTTTTTGGTAGCCGCAGGCTTCAGCCTGCGAAAAAGTAAGTCTTCACGCAATCGCATGGTTACAGTCATTATAGCAGTTCACTTATGCTGCAAGATAGTCTATCACAAGAATCTCTTGAATTCCATTATATGCTTTAAAAACATATTAAAGTTTATGTCGAATTGCATAAGGATTGTCCTCAAGAGCCGAAGGACAAAATCCAAATACCACCGGAGTTTTTCAATTATCGAAGCTCTGCACTGCTGCCTGGCAGTTTGTGCCGCAAAAAATCGATTCCTAAATTCCTCCTCTCCTTCTATTTAGCATATTCAATGGCCCTGGTTTCCCGTATCACCGTAACCTTGATCTGGCCCGGATACTCCAGCTCAGCCTCGATCTTCTTTGCCATCTCATTTGCCAGTTCTGCCGCTCCCACATCACCTATGCGCTCGTGCTCCACAATAACCCTGATCTCCCTTCCCGCCTGAATGGCATACGACTTAGCCACACCTTTGAACGAATCAGCCAGCTCCTCCAGTTTCTCCAACCGTTTGATATATCCTTCCAGGGTTTCACGTCGGGCACCAGGTCTGGCTCCGGAGATGGCATCTGCCGCCTGAACCAGAACGGAATAGGGAGATTCTGAAGTGACGTCCTCATGATGAGAGGCGATGGCATTAAGCACCATCGGATTCTCCCCGTATTTCTGGGCTACATTATACCCTATCTGGGTGTGTGTTCCCTCGGTTTCCCGATCAACCGCTTTTCCTATATCGTGCAAAAGACCGGCTCTTTTGGCTAAATTGGAGTCCAAGCCCAGCTCCGCCGCCATCAATCCAGACAGGAAAGCCACCTCCTCGCTATGTTGAAGAACATTCTGGCCGTAGCTGGTTCGGAACTGGAGTTTGCCCAAAAGTTTCACCAGCTCGGGATGAATCCCGTGGATACCCACATCAAAGCTGGCTTGTTCTCCTGTCTCCCGGACGATGACCTCCATCTCCTTTTCAGCCTTTGCCACCACTTCCTCTATGCGGGCAGGATGGATTCTTCCATCCATGATCAGCTTCTCTAAAGCCATTCTGGCGACCTCCCTTCTTATGGGGTCATAGCCGGAAAGTATCACCGCCTCTGGGGTGTCATCCACGATCACATCGATTCCGGTGGCGGTCTCGAAGGAACGAATGTTCCGTCCCTCCCTTCCGATGATGCGCCCCTTCATCTCCTCATTGGGAAGATTCACCACCGATACGGTTGATTCCACCGTATGATCAGCCGCACATCTTTGAATGGCGGAGATGATTATGTTTTTCGCCTCCTTCTCTGCGGTCTGCTCTGCCTGTTCTTTGATCTCTTTTATAAACTGGGCGGCCTCCTGTCGGGCTTGGCTCTCTAAGTTCTCCATTAAGAGCTTTTTTGCCTCGTCGGCGGTCATCTGAGCTATCCTCTCCAGTTGTTTGTTCTGATCAGCGATCTTTCGGCTTAGTTCATCACTTTTAGCCCGAACCGCCTTCTCTCTGGCGAACAGAATCTTGTCCCGGTTCTGTATCTCTCTCTCTTTCTTGGTTAAAATATCTACTTTTCGGTCTAAGTGTGCCTCCCTTTCTGAAAACTTTTTTTCCAATCGACCAAGCTCAGATTTTTTGATCTGTAGCTCTTTTTCAAAATTGACTTTGGCTTTGTACCACTCATCTCTGGCTTCTAAGATAGCCTCCTTCTTCTTAATCTCCGCCTCTTTCTCCGCCTCCTGTATGATCTTTTTTGACAGCTCCTCAGCCTTCCCTAACTTTATCTCTCCTATCCTGCGGCTGATAAACCATCCCAGAAAGAAGGTCAAAATCGCCACACCCGAGGCTATAAGGATAATCATCAAGTTGTTCATAACTCCTTCTCCTTCCCCATGGTCATTAAGACCCTATATGAAAAAACCCCACTTGTTTTTTTAGATTTTGCCTTTGTGAAAAGACCAAAGTGTTCGAAAAATTTACTCAGGCAAAATCAACCAGCAAAAGTGGGGAACAAAAACAAAGAGGGCTTTTAGAAATCTTTTTGACCGACCTTGCTATCCAACTGTTCGGCAAGGAATTGTGATTTTTCCTCTACATTAAGAAGTTTTTTCTCCTTGTCTTCTCTCTCTTTAAACAACTCGTCGGTTATGTTCATGGCTGCCAGAACTGCTACCCTTAAAGGTAGCTTGTTGGACAATTTCTCTGACACCTCCTTCATCTTTCGATCTACATATTTGGCAACCTCTTGGATGTAAAAAGCGTCTGTATCCCCCTTAATAGGATAATCTTCACCAAAAATATTAACTTTAACCGATTGCTTTTTCTCTTCCATAACGCTAAGTTAATTAAAAAGAAGATTTCTAAAAGCTCTTTTGTTCTCTTTCCCCACAAATCAAACCATTAATCAAAGCACCTCAACTAAAATGTTACGAAATACAGCCTCACTTTGTCAAGAGAATTTATCGAGAGCTTTCGAAAAAGTCAAATAGGTAAAGGTTTCGTTGGAGCATCTCGTCTTTGGCGGGGAAAAGACAATGAGCTTTATATGGTCCCGCCAAAGGCGAGACACTCCAAATTCTTTTCTCCTTGCAGTTTTTCGAAAGGCCTCTTAACTTTCGGCTTCAAACGGAACCAACTTCTCTAAAAGCTTTTCCAGCCGCCTTTTAATCTCCTCCCTTTTTTCGATAAAATCCCTTTCCTTGTGGGCAAGCTCGCTTCGCAATTTTTCTGTTTCCAGATTTAAGCTTTCTGTCCCCTTTTCAAAATTATTTATCTGATCTTCTAACTTCCTATAGGAAGAGGTGATCTCCTGGTTTTCCTGCCTCAGTCGATCGATCAGCTCCACCGCCTGCCTGATCTTCTCTTCCAGTCTTTCGAAATTCTCTAACTGCATAACAAAACTTCTTTTCACAAGTTATTTTAGAATGTTTTTAAAACTTTAATAATTCGTCCAAATAAAACCATAAACTAAAATACAGTATGTAAGATATTTTTTCTTTTATCTTCTCAGAGTGGCATCAAAGCTTCTCTCCAGCTCTGAGATCACCTTTCGGTGAATTTCATCCACCTCCTTGTCCGTTAATGTTTTTTCCTGCGAGCGGTAACGAATGAAGTAAGCTAAGCTTTTCTTGCCCGCAGGAACCTGTTTTCCTTTATACACATCAAACAAAGTAACCTCCTCCACGATACCACCTCCCACTTCTTTTATTTTGTCTCTGATCATCTTGGAAAGTAGCGTCGCATCCACCACCACTGCTATGTCCCGATCCACCGGCGGAAACTTGGGCAGAGAAGAAAACTGTTTTTTTCGAAGCACTCTGGTGGAAAGTTTCTCAAAATCCAGTTCCGCCCAGAAGACTTTGTCTTTGATTTCGAAAGCATCCAAAATCTTTTCGGACACCTCACCCAACATTCCTATCTTTTCGCCTCCCATCTGAATATAGAAAGATCTGTCTGCCTGCAAAAAAGCATTTCCACCGGGATTTAGCTCAAAGGAAAGTAGAAGATGACCGAACAGTCCCTCCAAGATTCCTTTGAGATCAAAAAGATCTGTCTCCGTCTCTTCAGTTTCCCAATGGCGGGGTTCTCTGTTTCCGGAGATAGCTACACCCAGATGAAGCCTTTCCTCTGGCAATTGATTCTGCTTAGCGGAAAACACCTTTCCCAGTTCAAATATCCTTAAATTTTTCTCCAGCCGGTTTTTGTTCCGGCTTACCACCCAGAGAAGATTGTAAGCTAGAGTGGTGGAAAGAACGGAGAGGTCTTGGCTCAAAGGATTCCTTATGCTGACCGGAAGAATATCAGGATTCAATTTCGCCAGCACCTCAGGGTCCACCAGATTGTTGGTAATCACCTCAAAAAGTCCTCTTCCCACAAGGAACTCTTTGACTCTTCGGGAGACCTCATCCTCCCAGCCAATCTCCGTGACCAGGTTGCCCCAGGCTCTTAAGGTGGTCTTTATATTGCCGTAACCATGGATACGAGCTATCTCCTCCACCAGATCGATCTCCCGGGTCAGATCAGGTCTGAAGGTGGGAATCTCCACCTCCAGATCATGATCCTCCCCGCCTTCGACGGGATTTTCAACTTTGACGGAAAATTCCAGACCGCTCAATATGTTTTTAATCTGCTGCGGCTGAAGATCGGTGCTCAAGAGTTTATTAACCCGTTGCGGTCTTAAAGTTATTTGAACCGGATGGATGGGAGAAGGATAGCTATCCACCACACCTTTCAAAATCTTTCCCTCAGCTAAGTCCTCTAAAAGCTCAGCCGCACGATCGATGGCTTTCACCACCCCACTGGGATCGGCTCCTCTTTCGAATCTCTGAGACGATTCGCTGGATATGCCCAAAAATATCCGTCCCCTCCGAATAACTTTCGGATCAAAATAGGCGCTTTCCAAAAGGATAGTTCGAGTGTTCGGATCAACTTCGCTTTCCAACCCTCCCATTATTCCGGCAATAGCCACCGGTTTTGTCCCATCGGTGATGAGCAAAATTTCCCGGCTTAAGGTGCGCTCCACCTGATCTAAGGTGACAAACTTCTCCCCATCCTGCGCTCTTCTCACCACCACCTTTTTTTGTCCGCAGGATCCTGGTGACCCGAAAAGGTCGTAGTCAAAAGCGTGCAGAGGGTGTCCTAACTCCAGCATCACCAAATTGGTAATATCCACCACGTTGTTTATGGGGCGCATCCCGGCTGATTGTATCTTTCTTTTCAGCCAGAAGGGGGATTCAACAATCTTAACATCTTCAATCACCCGGGCGGCATATCGGGGACAGGCTTGTGGATCCTGTATCTCCACCTGCACCCGATTTTGAGCCATCTCCCCGATTTCGTGCAGATCCACCTCTCTCTTTCTTAATCGACTTCCACACAAAGCCGCCACCTCTCTGGCAACTCCCATGACGGAAAGACAATCGGGTCGATTGGGGGTAAGATCTATATCCAGGATGTAATCTTCCAAGTCCAGTGCCGAGGAGATTGATTCTCCCACCTTAAGATCCGCATCCAGAATCATGATCCCTTCCTCATTCTCTCCTATGCCCAGCTCTTTCTCTGAACAGATCATGCCATAAGAATCCACACCCCTCAAAGCGTTTTTGGTGATCTGAATTCCAGCCGGTAGTGTAGCACCGATTAAAGCCACCGGTACTTTAGCATCCTCGGCTACATTGGGGGCACCGCACACGATCTGGAGGCTCTCCGATCCGACCGCCACCTCACACACAGACAGCTTTTCTGCCTGTGGATGCTTGGAGGTTTTCTTTATCTCTCCCACCACTACCCTATCCAAGTCTTTGCCCACCGGTGTGATGGTCTCCACCTCCAGACCAGCGTGGGTAAGTCGGGAAGCTAACTCCTCAACTGAGAGGTCGAAATCAACAAATTCTTTGAGCCATCTGATACTTACTTTCATTTTAGAATTGCCTCAAGAACTTCAGATCATTTTCGTAGAAGAGTCGAATGTCATCAATCTGATATTTTAACATGGCGATCCGATCCACCCCCATGCCGAAGGCATAGCCTGAATAGATTTCCGGATCATAGCCCACCGCCCCGAATACCTCTGGATCGATCATGCCCGCTCCCAAAATCTCCAGCCATCCTCTGTGCTTGCAAACACTGCACCCTTTCCCTCCACAGATCACGCAGGAGATGTCCACCTCAGCTGAAGGCTCGGTAAAGGGGAAAAAGCTCGCTCTGAACCTTAAAGCCACATCTCTGCCGAACAACTCCCACACGAAGGCAGAAAGAACCCCTTTGAGGTCGGCAAAGGTAACATCGGTGTCCACATAAAATCCTTCCACCTGAAGAAAGGTGCAGAAACTCCGAGCGTTTATAGCTTCGTTTCGATAACATCTTCCCGGAGCAATAATCCTAACCGGAGGTTTTCTTTTCTCAAATACCCTGATCTGAACCGGGGAAGTATGGGTGCGGAGAAGGAGATCATCTTTTACATAGAAGGTGTCCTGCATGTCTCTGGCCGGATGGTCGGGAGGGAAGTTAAGGGCGGAGAAGTTGTAATAGTCCGTCTCCACGTCCGGACCTCTGGCTACTTCAAACCCCATCCCATAAAAGATCTCTACAATCTTTTCATTTATCTGAGTGAGAGGATGCAGTCTCCCCTCCCATCCCTTTCTTCCGGGAAGGGTATAATCAAAAAATTGTTCCTCCCCTCTTCTGGCAATCTCCCCGTTCTTCAATTGTTTTGTTTTTCTGAGGAGAACCTCCTCCACCTGTTTTTTAATCTGATTGGAGAGTTTGCCTAAAGCCGGACGCTCCTTTTCAGGGAAATCTTTTAAGCTCTTCAGAAGGGAGGTAATGATTCCCTTCCTCCCCAGATATTTAATTCTTATCTGTTCCAATCCTTCAAGCTCGCTGGTTTGCTCTATCTTCAGAAGAGCTTCCTTTTGCGCCTGCTTGAGGGACTGCTCGAATCTGCTTGTGTTGGACATAACACAAAAAAAGCTAACAGTGTTTTAGAACTGAAGGTATTCTACACCACATCCCGGAAATCGGCTTTGTTGACTTTTCAGGAGGCTGGAATTTTGGAATATGCCAGAAGTGGACTATAAAGACCACACAGAGGTCTATGAAAAGTTATTCGAGATTTTTCACCCTTTAGCTTTTTAACCGGCCTTGGATTTTGAAGCCAGTTCAGCTAATTTAGCGAAACCCTCTTTATCTCGAACTGCCATATCTGCCAGAATCTTACGATCTAAAATCACTCCCGCTCTTTTCAAGCCGTTGATAAAAAGGCTATATGATAGCCCGGAAAGTCTGGCGGCGGCATTGATCCGCACTATCCAGAGTCGACGGAAATCCCTCTTCCTTCTTCTTCTATGCGCATAGGCGTAGGCTAATCCTCGCTGCACCGACTCTTTGGCAGTACGATACAGCTTGCTTCTGCCTCCGTAATATCCTTTAGCGGCTTTCAGGATTTTTTTTCTTCTTGCTCGTGAAGCTACTGCATCTGTTGCTCTGGGCATTAGAATCCTCCTTAGCTGGCTAACAGCCTTCTTACCTTAGGCTCATCAGCTTTATCAACCAATCCAGCCTTCCTTAAGCCTCTTTTTCTTTTAGCGCTCTTCTTGCTCAATAGATGTCCTCTGAAGGCTTTGCTTCTTTTGAACTTTCCCCTGCCTGTCTTCTTGAATCTTTTGGCCGCGGCCCTATTTGTCTTTATCTTGGGCAACTGACTATCCCTCCATCTTCTTAGGTATTTAACAACATACGTTAACTCATTGAGCCAATTTGTTGATAAAAAACTACTTGAGCCAGACGGTTTTGAAAATTTAGGATGAAGCCGAGCTTTTGTCCTGCGCCTTAGGCACAAAAGTCAAAGTCAGAATCCGACCCTCCATTCTGGGTTTGGGCCCTGGTTCTCCCACCTCAGAAAGGTCAACTTTCAGTTTATCCAGGATCTTTTGCCCGAACTCCATATGAGCTCTTTCCCGCCCCCTGAACACCACTAGAACCTTCACCTTATTGCCCTGAGTCAAGAACTCCCGAACATGTCTCATCTTGAAGGTGTAATCATGATCCTCGGTTTTGGGTCTGAAGCGCATCTCCTTCAGTTGCAGGAAACGCTGCTTTTTCTTGGCGTCTTTTGCTTTTTTGGCAAGCCCATATTTGTATTTCCCATAATCCATTATCTTACAAACAGGCGGTTTGGCTCCCGGAGAAATCTCCACCAGATCATACCCTCTCTCTGCCGCTAACCTGATAGCGTCTCTGGTGGGCATGATCCCTATCTGTTCGCCAGTCTCTCCGATAACTCTCACCTGGGAAAAACGAATTCTTCGATTAACCCTGATCTCCTTAGCTCTTATTGGATCTCACCTCCTTTCTTGCTCTCTTTGTCTTTACTGAGAGGCGTTTTTAGTCTTAAGAAGTTTTGGCTTTCAAAAAGCGCCACGTTTCAAGAATCTGCTCAAAAGAATTTTTCAGCTTTGTTTAGACGGTTATGGATTCTACCGCTTTGTTTTTTACCTCCTCTTTCAAGTTTTGGATGATCTGGTCTAAGTCGAACCGACCTAAATCTCCTTTCTTGTGTCTTCTCACTGAGACATTCCTGTCCTGCACCTCCTTTTTGCCCACAATAAACATATACGGTATCTTTTCCTTTTCTGCCTCTCTTATTTTATAGTTTATCTTCTCGTTTCTATCATCTGTCTCTGCTCGAAAGCCTTCTTCTTTTAGTCTGTTCTTTATTTCGGCAGAATAGGAATTTTGTTCATCGGTGATGGGCATCACCCGAACTTGCACCGGAGAAAGCCACAGGGGAAACGCTCCCCCATAATGCTCAATCAGCACTCCGAAGAATCGCTCCAGCGAACCCAACAAAGCCCGATGAATCATTATAGGCCGGTGGAAGCTTCCATCCGAATCCACAAAGGAAAGATCAAATCTCTCCGGGATGTTGAAATCAAACTGGATGGTGGTGCATTGATGGGGTCTTCCCATAACATCTTCGATTTTCAAATCGATCTTGGGACCATAAAAGGCGCCACCCCCTTCATCCACTTCGAACTCCAGATTTTGCTTTTCCAAAGCCCGTTTCAGAGCATCTTGCGCTTTTTCCCAGTTTTGTTCCTCTCCTATGAATTTATCCGGCCGGGTGGACAAGAATATCTGATATTTTTCGAAGCCTAAGGTTTTAAGCATGGAAAGTGAGAAATCTAAAAGTTTAATGACCTCCTCTTCTAGTTGCTCCGGCTTGCAGAATATATGAGCATCGTCCATGGTAAAGCCTCTCACCCGAAAAAGCCCCTGCAACACCCCGGAACGCTCATACCGATAGCAGGCTCCCAATTCAGCCAATTTAAGAGGAAGTTCTCTGTAGCTCCTGAGCTTGGATTTATAGATAAGGATGTGAAAGGGGCAGTTCATCGGCTTGAGCTGATATTGTTCATCTTCTACCTGCATGGGGGAATACATGTATTCCTGATAAAATCCAGTATGCCCACTTCTCTCCCACAGACGCAGTCGAGCTACATGAGGAGTGTAGATCAACTGATAATCATGTTTCTGATGCTCCTCCACCCAGAAGTCCTCGATGATCCTCCGAATCTGTGCTCCCTTGGGATGCCACAGCACCAGGCCGGGTCCAACTTCATCTGAAATCGAAAAAAACTCCAGCTCCTTCCCTAACACCCGATGATCTCTTCTTTTCATCTCCTCGATTCTTTTCAGATAAAAGTCCAGCTCTTCTTTTGTAGGAAAGGAGATTCCATAGATACGTTGAAGCATGGGATTTTTCTCAGATCCTCTCCAGTAGGCTCCGGCTACGCTTAAAAGCTTGAAGTTTTTGATGACTCCGGTGGAGGGAATGTGGGGTCCCCGACACAGATCCACAAAATCATCGTGCTGATACAAAACCACCTTATCCTCCTCCAGCTCAGAAAGTATCTCCAATTTATAATTCTCCTCCTTTTGTTTGAAGATCTCCTCTGCTTCCGACTTGGCAAGTTCTTTTCTTGCGAAGGGATGGTTTTGTTTCACAATCTCTTTCATTCTCAGCTCAATTCTTGCTAAATCTTCCGGCTCGAATGGCTTTGGGATATCAAAGTCATAATAGAATCCATCTTTGATTGGGGGTCCGATGGCTAATCTCACACCAGGAAAAAGATCTTGCACTGCCTGAGCCATAACGTGTGAAGTGCTGTGCCAGAAGACCTCTTTTCCCTCTTCAGAATCGAAGGTGATTATCTTGACATCTGAATCCTGGCTCACCTTTTCAGATAAATCCACCATTCGGCCGTTCAGAAAGGCGGCCAGCGCATTCTTAGCCAGGGCGGGATCCAAATCCCGGACGATCTGGGAGATAGTTATTCCGGCTGGGTATTTCTTCTTCGATCCGTCAGGCAAAACCACCGTCACTTCATCTGCCATGAGTTTCTCCTTGCATGTTGCTATAAAAAATCACCCCATACTTTTTGGGGCACGGCTCTCCTCTGTGCTTGACCATCAACCGATCACTGTTTACTGTTTACTGTTTACTGTCTACTGTTTATGGTGGGCGATACTGGAATCGAACCAGTGACCCCTTGCATGTCAAGCAAGTACTCTAACCGACTGAGCTAATCGCCCCAAAATCCTAACAAACCTCAAACTCGTAACTTTCTCCACCTGACCTTCCCCCGTCAAAGGCGGGGGATACTCTAACCGACTGAGCTAATCGCCCAACAAGAAAAGCCAAGAGTTTACAATTGAAATATCTTTGTGTCTTTTAACTCAAACCTTATTTATGATCTCAAACCGAATCTAATATATTTCTTTGCGAATCTTTTGTCAAGATTTTATTGACCAATTGTCAACGCAAATAGAAAATGTCAGTTTTTTTGCAAATTTAAAATGTCAGTAATTTATGGTTACAAGCTCATTTTCTTTTGGTTTGGTTTTTCTTTTTGGTATTTGTCCGAATTTGGATCCAATGGA
>Ga0209979_1002480_pt1 | contig 17598 bp, 19 predicted proteins | sample AnhtaG_FD_183114 | JGI IMG/M metagenome (GOLD analysis project Ga0209979, IMG submission 183114) | Deep subsurface microbial communities from Anholt, Denmark to uncover new lineages of life (NeLLi) - Anholt_01485 metaG (SPAdes) (version 2) | ecosystem: Environmental > Aquatic > Marine > Oceanic...
GACTGTGCAGCTTTCCACGTCCGAAAGCTACCAGCTGTTCGTGGCCGCCGAGGAGATGTACCAAGTACCTACGGATCGGCGTGAAGTGCCCACTCTGTTCATCGGGCAACACGTGCTGGTTGGCTCCTATGAGATTGCTGAGGAGTTGCCTGGTCTGATCGAGGAGTATCTGGCCGCAGGAGGGGTGGACTTTCCACCTCTATCCCAATTGGCGAGGGAGACGCTGCCCAGCGACCCTGCACCCGCCAGGTCACCACCCATCCACCTGGCGTACTTGTGCGATGCTGGCTGCCAGGAGTGCGATCGAGCCCGGTACGACCTCAGGTACCTGGAAGAGAGATACCCCCAGTTAGTCATCGACACCTACTGCGTAGACGAAGAGCCGGCGCTTTGCGAATGGTTGGGGGACAAAGCAGGGGTCCCGGAGGAGCAGCGCCTCACTGCACCGGCTGTCTTCATTGGCGATGGCTACCTCGTAGGCGAGGAGGTCAACCCTGCTGACTTGGAGGCGCTGCTGGCACGCTACCTGGATCGCGGTGCAGAAGCCTTCTGGGAAGGCTGGGAGCAGGAACGAGAAGAGGTAGAGGTTGGCTTGTTGGAACGCTTCCGGTCTTTTGGGGTGTTGACAGTGGTCGGTGCGGCTGCCGTGGATGGTTTGAACCCCTGCGCTTTCGTGACCATAGTCTTCCTGCTCTCCTACCTCTCCGCCATGGGGGGGCGTGGGATCACCATCCTTGTGGTGGGTCTCTCCTTCACCTTAGGTGTTTTCTTGACCTATCTGGCGGTAGGGGTAGGTCTCCTGCGGTTCCTGGTCACTCTCCCTTTCCTCGACACCATAGGACGCTGGCTCTATGTGGCGACTGCCCTTTTGTGCCTCGCGCTGGCAGCGGGCAGCATCTATGACTACTTCCAGGCACGACGGAGGAAGCCAGAGAAGATGGCGTTGAAGTTGCCCACGCGACTCAGGAAATTGGTGAACCGACTTATCCGTGAGGGTGCCGGGGTGCGAGCGACGGCACCAGTGGCCTTCATAACCGGCGCAGGGGTCTCCCTCATCGAGCTTGCCTGCACAGGCCAGGTGTATCTGCCCACCATCATCTTCGTCTTGGGCGTCCCAGCGATGCGGGTGCGTGCCTTCGCTTATCTGCTTCTATATAACGTCGTCTTCATCCTGCCTCTGGTGGCCGTGTTTGTCCTGGCCTACTTCGGCACGACTTCGCACCAGATGGCAAGTTTCGTATACCGCAGAACGGGATTGATCAAACTCGTTACGGCCGTTCTTTTCGTAGTCCTGGCCTGGTGGTTGCTACAGGCTGTGATCTAGGCGGAGTCAGAAGATCCTTTTCGCCCTTCAGAAGTTCTCATAGAATCCTCGCGGGCGTAGCTCCGCGAAGTCCCTGGTGGACACCAGGTGGCGTCGCACATCAGCACACAGGCTGCACTTGCCTGCGTAGCCACCGGCCAAAGGCTGATAGTTATGGTGGTCACGGGCCAACTGGAGAAGCCCATAGGGGCCTCTGTGGACCAGAACCTCGATCAGGAGAGGATAGCGGCCTGCTCTGAAGTCGGCCAGGAGTCGTGGCAGATCGCGCCACTCTCCCACCGTCAGCCCTCCGCAGAAGCCGGAGATGAAGTTGCCGTACAGGTCAAAGTGCGAATGGTGTGCGTAGAGGAGGTCCACAGCGCACTGAGCTGGCGAGGACGTCAAGGCCGGTCAGATGGTCCTGGGCCAGGGAACCGTCCTCCGCCCGCAGGGGATCGGCATGCTGGCGGCGCTGGGCCCTTCTGGGCGGCGTCTTTGGGAAAGAAGAGGATGACAAAGAGAGATGAATCGCGCCACTGTGCCCCGATTGGGGAGGGATAGCACCAAAGGGTGTTGGTTCACGGCAAAGAGCTAGCAACGAGAACTGCCAAGAGGTTGCACGATGTCGAAGAAACGCTATCCTAGAACGCGACAGCCACACAAGTCCCCAAACACGCAGGCAATCCGCCGGTCGCAACTCGCCATCATCGGCGGGGTGCTGCTATCGGTGGCCCTCGTCTTGATCCTCAAGTATCGGGCAGCCGGCCCACCGGCCGCCACAGATCGTGGATCGCAGGCCACAGCCACCCTACCTGTGGCTGTGGACCAGACGCAAGCGACCGCCGTGCTGCCTCAGGCGGAGGGCCAGGCGCTGGCGACCTCCTTGCCCGATGAGCTGCCGGACGCGCAACTGGAGCGATTGCTGGCGGCCGGACAACCCACACTGGCCTTCTTTCATTCCACCGATTGCGTGCAGTGCATCAAGATGATGCAGGTCGTCGAGCAGGTCTATCCCGAGTTCGATGATGAAGTGGCCTTGGTGGACGTCCACGTCTATGACCAGCGCAATGCCAGCCTGTTGCAGCGGGCGGGCATACGGGCCATCCCCACGCAGATCTTCTTCGATCAGACTGGGCAGGGCCTGGTCGTCATGGGGGCCATGGATCCGCAGCAGTTCCGAGAGCGATTGCAGGCTCTGGCGGGAGGGCAGTAGGATGACCTTAGACCTTGCTGTCTTGCAGACCGGTTCGCTGCTGGCCTTCCTGCTTGTCTTTCTGGGCGGCGTTGTGACCAGTATCGGCCCCTGCAACGTGGCCATGATCCCGCTGGTGATCGGCTACGTGGGCGGCTCCCGCCATTTGTCACGGGGCCGGTCGTTCATCCTATCACTGGCCTTTGCCGTGGGTTTGGCGGTCACCTTTATGCTGCTGGGCGTGGTGGCCAGCCTGGTCGGGGGTTTGATCGGCGGCACGTCCCGTGTCTGGTACTACGTGGTGGCCGGTGTCTGCCTGCTCCTCGGCCTTTCGATGCTGGGGGCTTTTGGCTTGCCCGAAGTTCCGGGGATGGGGCGCCTGCGGGAGCGGATCCGGCTGCGGGGGCTGTCCGGGGCGCTGGCGCTGGGGCTGGTCTCGGGACTGGTCGCTTCGCAGTGCGCCACGCCGGTGCTGGCGGCCATCCTGAGCTACGTGATGAGCCGGCCGGGGTCCCTACTCTATGGGGCGGCGCTGCTGTTCGTCTACGCCCTCGGCCGCGGCGTGCCCATCGTGCTGGCCGGTACGTTCACCGGCGCCCTCAAGCAGTTGCAGGCTCTGGGTCGCTGGTCTCCGATCATCGAACGCGCCAGCGGCGTGGTCATCATTGGGGTCGGCTTGTATTTCCTGTGGATAGCTTGACAGCCAAGGAAGATGTGACCGGGCCGCGCCATACGAAAAGGAGCTGCACGAGAAAAGACATCGTCCTGAAGCGGGCTGAGCGAGAAACCCGGGTACGTCTCCGGCCAACTCGATTGAGCATTGCGCAGCAGTATCGCACCTTAGATGGAGTTGGTGCGATGCCCGACGAGTTGACGTGGAGGATCTATGGTTGCAGAGCAGCGAGTTCCCCAATTGCCCCGCGTGGGGCTGTTCGCCTGCTTCAGCGGCGGCTCCAACGCCGGATCGCTGACCGGCATGGCCGCGCTTGAGGTGGTGCGACGCCTGGTGGTTACTACAGGCTGTGATCTAGGCGGAGTCAGAATATTCTCTTCGCCTTTCACAAGTTCTCATAGAATCCTTTGGGCCGTAGCTCGGGGAAGTCCCCTTTCTCCACAAGGTGGCGTCGCACATCCACACAGAGGTGGCACTTGCCTGCGTAGCCGTCGGGCAAAGGGTCATAGCCGTATTGGTCTCGAGCCAATTGGAGAAGCCCATAGGGGCCTCTGTGGACCAGGACGTCGATCAACTGAGGATAGCGGCCTGCACTGAAGTCGGCCAGGAGTCGCGGCAGATCTCGCCAGTCACCCACTGTCAGCCCTCCGCAAAAGCCGGAGATGAAGTTCCCATACAGGTCGAAGTGGGAGTGATGGGCGTAGAGGACGTCCGCGACGCAGTCCGCCTCTGCGAAGGCCTGCGCCGGACGTCGAGGCACCAGGTGGCCCAGCCGGTACCCGGACCGCCCACCTGAGATGATGCCGTATCCCTGCCACAGTAGACGTTGCGCCCCTTCGATCCCGAACTTCTCTTCATAACGCGAGAGCGGAGTAGGGCGCTCTACGTCGAAGATCTGGATCACTTCCAGGAAGTTGGGCAGGTAGACAGTCACCCCTTGAGGGCCAAAGACGTCCAGCGCGGCGCGGACAGCTCGCAGTGTGCGGGCCGGGGGGATCCTCTCCGCATGGAAGGGCGAGCAACTGATCAGGACAGCCTGTAGCCCCGCCTGCCGCAAGGCTACGAAATGCTCGACAGCCTCGGCCTCATCCGTGCACCAACTGGCGCTGGTTTCGACGTAGCTCGGAATGCCTAGCTCGTTGGCCACACGTGCGCCCTCCAACAGCAATGGAAGGTGGAGGAAGGGTTCGCCGCCCGTGAAGTGCACCTGGGGGGCGTGTGGCCAGGTGGTGACTGCCTCAAGGGCTTGTCTAAGCGTCTCCTGGGACATCGGTTTCTTCTCCCAACCTGGTCCGCAGTTGTAGAGGCAGTGCCTGCAACCGCTGTGGCAGCGGTAGGTCAGGATGATGCCGATGTCCCGGGGAGATAGCACAGACATATGAAGCGCCTCAACACGATGGACCTCATGGGCGGCAGGAGCACCTTGACCTTGTGATGGATCACTTCTCCCAGCCGCCTGCCCTCGAGACAGGCTCAGCACGCGGTTCAGACTCTGACTTTCGACGACAGTTCCGTCGCCACGTCTCCCATCCGGGCGAAGCGCGCTACACCCCTCGACAGGACGTGCTGGATGAAGCGCTCGAGGAGCGTTATCCGGTGACCGCGTCCGATGACCTGGGGGTGCATAGTGAGGGTGAAGACACCGCGCTCCTCGTGCTCGGTCATGTAATCGAACTCAGCAGCCCAGATCTCAAAGACCTTGGATGGCGCAGAGAGACCCACCCGCAAAGGGTCGAAGTTGAAGGTGAAGTGAGGCCAATCATCGAGGCAGAAGTTAACGGGGAACTCCCACAAGTCTGCCTCCTCCCCCATCCGCAGCGGCTCCTCCACGTCCACTTGATCTCCCAGTCGGGGGTGGTAGGGGTGGAAGTCGTCGGCGAAGAGGCTCGAGTCATAGATGAAGCCATACTCTATGAGAAGAGAAAGGGTGACGTCGCTGTAATCCCACGAGGGAGAGCGGTAGCCCAACGGTTTGCGTCCCAGGAACCGCTCGAGGACCTCCAGCCCTCGCTCCATGCTGCGTCGTTCTTCGTGTGGGATCTGGCGGCTGGGATCCTCGTGGCCGTAGCCGTGATGGGCCAGCTCGTGCCCCGCGGCCAGGATAGACTCGACGCGGTCAGGGAAGGACTCCCCGGTGTGGCCAGGGACGAAGAAAGTGGCACGGATGTCGTGCTCCTCTAGCAGGTTCAGAATGCGCGGCACCGCTACCCGCGCTCCATACTCCCCTCGCGAGAGCATTGCCGGGGTAACCACGGGGTAGCCACCCAGCCAGACGCTGAGCGCATCGAAATCGAAGGTCAGGCAGGCTGTGTACGGATGGTCGATGCTCATAGGAATGCTCTCCTGGTACGATTTGGTTCTTGAACGCCGATCAGGTTACAGAAGTGCCGGCGGTGCGACTCACTTGCCCTGCTCGCGCTCGAGGATGCCGGTCAGGCAGCCGATGCCCCCGGCGGCCTTGAGCAGTTCGTCCACCTCGACCGTGTGGCAGGAGATGCCTGCTTTCTCGTAGAAGGCCTGAGTGATGGGGTTGCCTGCGGCCATCAGGATCCGGCGTGGGGCCAAAGTGACGAAGTTCAAGGCAAATCCTCTCACGGCCTCCTCTTCGCTGGGTAGGAAGAGCACTTCGTACCCACGTCCCCGCAGCGTCTCAACCGCTCCGTAGGGCACTCGCCCCGGCCAACCGATGGCCAGGTCATGATCGGCGATGCGCAACTGCCCCATGAGGTGCATCGCTCCGTAGGGAAGACCGACCTGGACGACTTCCACTCCCATCTCCTTGAGCAGGCTTCCCACTTGACGCGCACCTTCGGCGTTGGTGCGGAGGCCTGTCGCCAATAGCACAGTCTGTGGGTCGATCCACGCCGCATCCGCCCCCTCGAAGGTCCCTGTTCCTCTGACACTGCGCAAGATCGGGATTCCCAAGGCGGCCAGTCTGCGGGCCACAAATCGCTCCTCGCCCGCTCGCACGGTAGAGGCAGGGCGACCCACAATTGTGCCTTCCGGGGTCATGAACATGAGATCGGCGACGAACATCTGATTGGGGGGAGGGGTCTTATCTGGTTCCACGTAGTACACGGCGACGCCTGCGTCCCGGTAGGTGTCAGCCAGAGCATCGTGCTGCTGACGAGCGCGGCTGGCGTCCACCAGGGCGAGCATCTGAGCATGGTCGGGGTCCGCCAACTCCTCCAGTTCCGCTCCGGGACGGTGGAGGAGGACGGCTTGCAGTGGTGACCATTCTCTATCCACGCCGCAGGGATTCCAGACCTGGCCGATCTCCTGGCGCAAGGGTGCAGTGCGCGGTGACCAACCCGCGCCGCCATAGGCCGCGGCGTTGATGCCCTCGGCGACGTCTGCCTTACCAGCGTTCATACCGCACCAACTCCGACAGATCTTTGCGTTTCTTAGGACCTGGTTGGACGGCGGGGTATCCCAGTGGCGTGAAGGCGATAGGCTCCACATGGTCTGGCAGATGCAGGACTTCACGTGCCTCATTTGCGTCAAAGGCAGCGATCCAACAGGTGCCCAGCCCGGCGTCCGTTGCTGCGAGGATCAGATGGTCCATGGCGATGGCCACATCCACGTCGTTGTAGTTCTTACTGTCCTTGCGAACCCAGTTCTCGGACGGAATCCCGCAGGCGCAGATGACCAAGGGAGGTTGTACAAACCAGTCTCTGTTGTAGATGCGCTGCAACTCCTCCTCGCGGCCTTCTGTGTGGATGACAATGAATCGCAGTGCTTGCCGATTCGCGGCGCTGGGGGCCAGGCGAGCCGCCTCCAGTAGCCCTTGTAGCTTATCGTCCTCCACGGGGTCCGGCTTGTACGCCCGTACGCTGTATCGTCTCTGGATTAGATTCGAGAACTCCATCTTCTAGCTCCTTTCAGAGTGTGTCGTCAAATGCATTGGCTCCGACGGCGGAGCCACAGAATTGTCTGATGTTGTCACGGGAGCTTCATCCGGGCGCCTTTGACACGTAGGCCCTTCGACCGCGATAGTCAGGCGGGCTTCACCGAGAACGATGCCTTCAGGTCAAATCCGATCGCCCCGGAGCTACAGGGCCTGCTCTAGCGCACAAGTGGACACAAGCTGCGGGTGACCCGGTCCACTGACGGCCATTTCTTGCACGAGGCCCTCGTTGAGCAGAGCGCCTATCGTTTTCTCCAATTCCGACGAGGTCCAGCCCAGAACGTGGAAGACTCGAGCGATCATCTTCCTGTCGGTGGCAACCACGTTGTCCAGGTAGCGCGCTACCAGGGTCCGCTGTGCCTGAGAACGTCTGATCCCGCAGGCCTGTTCGGGCAACTCGGGAAAGTGCCGCGGAAGGATCTCATAGGTGAAGGCGTACCTCCACGCACCCGTCCTGGCCACACCGATGGGGAGGGCCTTCAGCCCTAGTTGCAACTCTACCAGTGCTCGATCGAAGCGAGACTTGGCGCTTCTCGCGCTCATCCTGGACAGCCGACGTAGTCGGATAGTGTCTAACGGGCCATGCTCCAGGATAGCCTCGTAGATCCATTTGGCTTCCACGGTCATCATTCCCGCGCGGTACTCGTCCAGATAGTCGTCGGGATCATCCAGGGTCTCGCTGCAAGCGTAGAACGAGGGAAGCAGCTCGAGAGAGATCAGGGTGGCACGTCTTCGCAACAGCTTTCCGTAGTACCACTGGCGCTCGCTTAGGGCTTCATCCTTCCACCGCCAGCACTTGCTCATGTCAGGGTCATCGTGCTTCATGGGCACGGGGCGCATCCGCCCCGCGATGGCATGGAACAGGTTCGGAAGCTCCACTCCCTTGATGGGCCAGAAGTGACAGAACCCGATCTCCTCCACGAAAGTCAGGGCAGCTTCCGGGGTCTGAACACGGCGATCTGGTGTGCGATGGTAGTTGTACTCCCTCTGTCGGGCAATCCAATCCTGCGTGATGGTCTCGCCCACGAGCAGGCTACTCTACGACCAGGTTGATGTCTGTGACCATGCTCTCGTAGTCCCAGCCAGAGGCATACACCAGGAGCGACTTGATGCGCGCTGGCCGAGGGTAGATCGTTTCGAGTAGGTTGCCGCTTCCGTAGTCGAACCACACGTCGTGGGCGATCCGCTCCCCATACATCGTGGGGTTGTTGTCTCGGTTCTGGTAGTAGAAGCCGTGGGTCCACTGACCTGCGCTGCCATAGACGTCCTCGTATTCCAAGCGCATCATCACGGGATACTCAGAGCTCAGGTATCCACCGCCCGACAGGCTTTGATTCAGTAATCTGACCTTCAGATACAGACTTATGGCGGTGGCCAGATCGGAGATCTCCTCGTTCAAGTCCTGCCTGATGACGGTCTCGCAGTGATTGCCCTCGCTTCCTGTGCGGGAGAATCTGACGGCTCGGGCGCTCGTGCCAGGCGGATCTGCGAGAGATACCTCCCCGTCTACGTCACCGCCATCGCCTCCTTGCTCATTGTAGGCTTGCCAACCAGTTGATAGATCCTCCGCAAACCCGCCGTTCACGATAAGGTTCTGAGCTGCGGCCATGGGTTCCTCGGGTTTCTCCCCTCTCCTCACGGTCGTTCTTTCTCGCTGCGTGAGAGTGATCGCGCTTTCCTGGGCAGTGACCTGGGCGGTGCCCAGATGGACTATGGTGCGAGTGCTGTCGTCGGTCACCTTCAGGGAGTAGCTTCCTTCCTTGAGTACGGCAGTCATGTGGGGTGAGGCGACCTGAAACTCGAAGGGACCGTTCACCGGCAGGGCCACGCCGATGTTGACCTGACCTCTCCTGATGTTGAGGAGAAGGGAGTCAGGCTTCGGACTGAAGCGGAAGCGTGGCGAGCGCATGGCTGCCAGTCTGACCTCAGTGTCAAAGGAGAGAGTTGCTGTGCTATTGTCGTAGAAGGTCAAGAAAGCCCGAGATGAGGAGTCGGTGTGGATGGTGCTTCCCTCAACTACACCGGCGCTGCTGGTCACGCCTAGAGGAGCGTTGGCTCCTGGTTCCCAGATGAGGACGGTGCCGGTGATGACTTCGAGGGCAGCTTCGTGGCTGAGTGTAGCGTTGACAAGATACCAGCGAATGCCCAGGGGTATACTCACCAGCAGCGCACACTGTACGCTGAGGGCCAGCAATAGGATAAGCCAGGCTATCCTATGGGGATCTTTCTTCATCTATGGCGCACCTCAAAGAGGTTGAATTCTCCACCGTGCTCTTCCCAGCGGAAGTCAACCTTGTCAACTCGGGCTCCTGAAGGGCCCGCCTCTAGTCGCTCGAGGAATTTATCCAGTGCGTCTCGGGGCCCTTCGGCGACAGCCTCCACAGTGCCGTCTGGCAGATTCCGCACGTAACCCGTCAGACCGAGAGCCCAGGCCTGCCTCCGGGTGAAATCGCGGAAAAAGACCCCTTGCACTCGACCGTGTATGATAGCAGACAGGCGCATCGGTGCGGTCACTTGACGCTCTATCTGAGGCTCCAGATCGGGCGAGGTCTCCTTTCATCCAGGCGAGTCAAACCGGCCTTCAGGGCCAGGTCCACTGCCTCCTGGAGCTCCTCACTGGTGGGACGGCGATCAATTGCCGGGTAGTTGTGGGCCTGATACGTAGGTCGGTATTGTGACATCACGTTGAGATACGTCCTAGGTGAGATTTCCTTCGCGAGGAACTGCAGGATCTCCGCGCTGCCCGCCAGGCCGTTGGGAAGCACGAGGTGTCGCACCAAGAGACCTCGCTGAGCTATCCCCCGCTCTTCCATCACCAGGTCTCCCACCTGACGGTGCATTTCCCTTACTCCGGCCTGATTCACCTGCGGGTAGTCCTTGACCTTAGAGTACGTACGACCTACTTCCTCGTCAGCATACTTCATGTCGGGCATGTAAATGTCAACGATGCCGTCCAGAAGACGTAACGCTTCCAGGCTATCATAGCCTCCTGTGTTGTGGACCAGCGGCACCCGCAACCCTTGCTCAGCCGCGACCAACAGAGCGGCCATGATCTGCGGTATGACGTGGGTCGGGCTGACAAAGTTGATGTTGTCGCAATCTTGGCTTTGCAGATGTAGCATCATGGCCGCTATCTCCTCGGGACTGACCTCTCTGCCCTGGCCCAACTGGCTGATCTCATAGTTCTGGCAGAACTGGCAGTTCAGGTTGCAGTTGGTGAAGAATATGGTGCCTGAGCCATGCACGCCCACGAGGGGATTCTCCTCTCCGAAGTGAGGGTTGAAACTCGACACCGACGCCTTCTCGCCGGTGCGACAGGCCGCGCCCTTGGAGCTCTCCAGGCGATTCACGCGACACCCGCGCCCGCAAAGACGGCAGTCGTGCAACATGGCGTGGGCCTCTTCGACCCGTCTCTTCAGCTCCCCGGAGCGCAGGAGTTGAATGTAGGATGGTTCAAGGTCAGGCATCTGGTTGGCCTCTTGAGTGGTATTATACCAAAGCCCTGACCGCTTGGCGATTGGACCTCTCAAGGGCAGAGGCGGAGGTTCACGACCAGTTGACGAAGATCTTCTGCATTCGGCCCCGCCGATCCCAGTAGAGGATGTACCCTCGTTGGCGACCATATTCATAGAGCTGTCGGGTCACCTCTACGTCTCTTGTACAGTAATCTATCACCTTCTGCAACTCACCGGCGCGAAACCAGCGGACGGCATCGAGCCCATGTGCCGACTTGCCCGTGCCCAGCGTGGCCTGCGCCAGGGAGTCGAGAGACAGACGGAAGCCCAACTCCTCGAACACATCCTCGAGCATATCGGCCGTGGGTATGGACTGAAGAGGATAGTCAGTGTATGGCCGCAGAACCTCGTAGTCGAAGCGCTTCACGTTGAACCCCACCACGAGATCCGCCCCCGCTAACTCCTCCACCAGTTCATCCACTTCGTTCTCGGTGTAGGCGCGGTACCGCCCAGCGGACGAGTCGTAGGTAACCGCCACTGCCAACCCCAGCCTACTGAGGTTGTGTCGTCCTCCGACCTCGTCGAAGGTCCTCTGGGTCTCTAGATCGAAGAAGATGACCTTTCTGTCTTCATTCATGAATGTTTCTCCCGGCAAGATACGGAGATGCCAACGCTTCCTAGCCTATCCAGGCCACCAGGAAAGTCATGGTTGCGATACTGGCGAGAGTGGAGGCAAAGATCACGCCGGTGACGAACTCCGGCTCAGTGCCGAACTCCGTAGCGAGGATACTGGTCGTTACGGCTGTGGGCGTGCTGTGCTCCACCACACAGACTTGCCTGGTCACGCTGGTGAGCCCCATCAGGGACGCCAGCGCCAGACCGACGACAGCACCCCCTATCAGTCTGACTGAGACGGCCGCGCTTATCAGGGGGAGCTGTTCACCCCATGAGGTCTTGGCCAGTTGTACGCCCAACAGTATCAGCATCACTGGGATAGCTGCATCACCAGCCATTTGCAGTGGCTTGAAGAGGGCGTCGGGCACGGCGAAACCAGTGGCGTTCACGGCGAACGCGACGGCGATGGCGTAGATCATGGGGATCTTGAAGATGTTGAGTATCGAGGTCGAGGCTTTGGTATGACCCCTGGAGGCAATGAACACGCCGAGAGTATTGACAAGAAAAGCCCCGGTGACGAAGTAGATCAAGGCTCGCTCCAATCCGTCCTGGCCGAAGGCGAAGAAGACCAGAGGCAGACCGTAGTTCCCGTGGTTGACGAAGGAGCAAGTGAGCATGAAAGCACTCTCCAGTGACTGGTTCAGACGCAGGACCCTGGCGACTATCCACGACAGCAATAGCACGATCAGCGTTCCGACAACGGTGAACAGGACGATCTGGGCGAAATCGGTCTCGCTAACCGTCGTTTGTGAGAGCTTCGAGAAGACGAGGGCGGGGGCGAGAGCGTAGAGGGAGAGACGAGAGAGAGTCTGAGGGTTGACGGGCATCATTCGGGTGAGGATGAAACCGGCGCCAATGAGTATGAAGACCGGCAGAACGATGTTGATCAGTACGGCCAGCAGGGTCACCTTCGTTGCCCGCTAATCTTCTTCGTGCTCGTCCAGGCAGAATCCAAAGGTGCCGCTAGTAAGATCGAGTTCACCGAGGGCTTCATCCGCAGCAGCCGCTACGATTTCATCACCGCTTTCGCAGCACAGTCGCAAAGCCCGACCTGCCTCCCGTCCTCCAATCTTCCCCAGAGCAGAGATGGCTGCCTGTTGAACCTCCCTATCACGATCGCCGATCAAGCGGATCAAATCAGAAACGGCTTCCCGCAGTTCCAGCTCTCCACAGGCCCTGGTCGCCTCGTACTGCATCTCTGGATTGGCGCTGCTGAGTTCACCGATGACCGTAGAACCCCAAGCGGGGTCAGCACTGCGTCCCATGGAGAAGATGGCGCTAACCCGCATCTTCTCCGCAGGGTGACGATATGCCTCTCGGATGACCTCTGGCACGCCCTTCGTCCCGGAGTAGCTCATGGCTTCCACAACTCGCCGTCGCACTTCGAGCGCTTCATGGGGGTCTTCGATCAGTTTCAACAGCTCCTCGAGTATCTTCCGGCCCAGTTCCTCATCGAGTTCTCCCAGCTCCGCCAGGAGAACGAAGCGGCCTAGACCTGTGGCGGCCGCAGCACGGACCGCGACCGAGGGATCGAAGGAGAGCAGCGTCAGAAGGGGGTTCACGAGACCAGGGCTTTCGTCCTCCCAGAGCCCGTCTATGCAGTAAGCCCGCACTTCTGCATCCTCGTCCTGCAAACCAAGGTGAAAGATACTGTTGAAATCAACTGCGAAGTTGACCTCAGCGATCTCCACCAGGGCGCGTATCACATGCCGGCGCCGCGCTATGCCGATTGCGTCCCAGCGGTCCGAGAAAAGCTCCACCTCCTCCCGCGTCAGGGCGGAGAGCATGTAGAGCCGGGAACGCGAGAGGGAGGTTTGCTCGTCGCCGATGTGATCCAAGACGTGTTCAAGAGTCATGGTTGGGACCTGCAGAGCAAGGGAATCACAACTATGGTCCTTTGCGACCTGATTGTAGCCATCGCTTTGTGCAAAGTCAAACATGGACGGTAGGTGAGCTGAGACATCGTGACCACTTCGCAGAGGTTCTGACGGGGGTCTCTTCGTCAATCCTCGTGTCAGTGGGTTTGAGTTCGGCGACTTGGTCAGGGGCGTACTCATTGTTCTTGGTTTGGATGATTGGGTGGAGTATGTGCTCACCGTGGAGAGAGACGTGGCGGCACCGGGACTGGCCCGATTGAACCCCTGGCCGGTGGAGCTGTTCACCAACCCCGGAATGGGTCAGATCGTCTGCAACCTCACCGAAGAGACCGAGGGCTTCGAGGATGGCTCGTTCTCCTGTATGATCCGTGATCCTCCTACCATGGGCCCGGCGGGAGAGCTATACTCAGGCGATTTCTACCGGGAGCTATGTCGTGTGCTGAGGCGAAGGGGGAAGTTGTTTCACTACACGGGGGACCCAAAGAGCAAGCTAAGGCGGAACACGGCCAGGGGCGTGGCACGAAGGTTGCGCGAGGCGGGCTTCGTCAGAGTGAAGTCTGTGGATGAAGCCTTTGGCCTGGTTATGTACAAGGGTGGGTGAGGCTCCGACTCGAATCCAGCCTCACAGCTTCACGTAGCATTGGGTCTCGAGGCTGATGGTCTTGCCTTCTGGAGAAGCTCTCTGAACTTGTCGATATACCATAGCCCGCAGGTGGCCACGCTGAAGAGATAGGGCGTACGGCGGCCGTAGGTGCTACCCCGTGTAAGACCGTGCAGTAGTTCCTCGGGGGTTCCGAACTCATCCACCACGACTCCGGCCCGGCCTATCTCCCTGGCGAAGTGGGCATCGCTTCCCGCTCCCATGGGGATGTTGTGCTCGCGCGCTAGGTCCCGTGCGGCCAGGTTGTCGGCTTGACATAAGATGCGCGCATTGAAAGCCTCCAGGATGTCCACTTGGTCGATGATGCTTTCCAGGTTTTGTGGTCCAATGGCGGTGGGGACGTCACGGGCCAAGGGGTGGGGCACGTAGACTAGCCCCCCTTGCTCTTTGATGCGGGCCACCGTCTCTTCCATCGCAAGACCTGGAGGGATCCACTCGTGGAGGAAAAGCCCCGCTATCTCGCCGTCTTGGGATGCTATCTCCTCGCCCACGATGACCGGAAAAGGAGCCATGTGGGCCAGGTGCAGCGCTCCCTCTATCTCGTTGTGGTCCATGACGGCGATGCCGTCAAGTGACTGCTCGATCGCGGCTTCGATCACCGCCTCCAGAGGAACCCAGCAGTCCTCGGAGTAGGCGGTGTGGATGTGCAGGTCTACCTTCAAGGGGCTGCGTCCTCCGTGCCCCAGGCCAGATAGCGTGTGAGTTCCTCTTGCAGAGATTTGGTGCCGGTGAAGTGGATGGCGTGCATGCCCAGGGCCAGGGCGGCGTCTATGTTGCGCTGGAAGTCGTCAATGAACAGAGCCTCAGAAGGGGCGACGTCGAGCTGCTCGAGGACCAGGTGGAACATGCTTTGGTCTGGCTTGGCCAGTCCCACCTTCGCCGAGTAGACAATCGCGTCGAAGAGGTGTTTGATGCCCCACTCTTCCTCTAGCCAGGCCTCCAATCTATCTGGAGCGTTGCTCAGAAGTCCGATTCGGTAGTGGGGTCGCAGTTCCTTGATCACGTCCACCAACTCGTCGTCGAGACGGTCCCCCGAGAAGTACTCGCGGCGGAAGTCTGCTATCTCCTGAGGTGTGGAGAATCCCAGAGCGGCCCTCACCCGCCTCCAGTATTCCTCGTAGGAGATGCGCCCTACCTGAGCTAACTCCCATTCTTTGCCGCCCCATACAATCCGATCCAGAGTTCCTGGCTCAAATCCCAGCCGCTTCTCCAGTTGCTGCCTTACTTCAGGGAACTCGGTGCGGACGAGGACTCCACCGAGATCGAAGATCACGGCCTTGATTGTCATCCCGCCTGGCCCTCCGTCTCCGAGGGCTGCTGACCCAAGGCGGTCACCACGTCTGGAAGCTGGGGAAGGCTCTCGGCAGTGGCGTCGGGGATGATGCCATCACCCCCTTCGTCATAGTCGGGGTACAAATCCCAGGCGGCAAGAATGCCCTTCATCCCGATGTTGTGAGCGCCCAGGATGTCAAACTGGAGCATGTCGCCGATCATCACCGCCTCTAAGGGCGAAAACCCCCACTGGTCAAGGACCTTCTGGAATATCTCTGCGCGAGGCTTGCGGATCCCCACGCCCGCCGAACTGAGGACGACATCGAGCCATCTCCTCAGACCTCCTTTGTCCACCAGGCGCTGTATCAGTGGATCATACGTGGCGTTGGAGATCAGCGCCAATCTGTAACCTCTCTCTGATAACTCACGCAGGATGGCCTCCGAGTTGGGGTAGGCCTGCCAATGACTCTCCTCAAAGGAGAAGAAGGTGTTCAGCGCTCTCTCCACCAGGTCCTCGCTCACATCTTCGTAGCCCAACTGAGCCAGGAGAGTCACCAGAGCGTAGTCCGCCGAATACTCCACCTGTTCGTCGCGAGATCTGGCCCATAGCGAGCGGCGAAGCGAAAGGTAATCAGTTGCGAATTGGGCAGGGTCTACGCTGAACCCTCGGTCTGCCAGGAACTCGCCCAGGTCTGTGCCCCCTTGGGCAAGGACCGCTTGCCATTCGCCGTCCAGGTACATCAACGTATTGCCCAGATCGAAGATCAAACCCTTGATACGACTCATCGCTCGCGACAACCCTCCCAATCTTTGATTGTGTCGGCCATAACTCCCCTTTCGACCGTGCGCTGTTCCTTCGAAGACAGGTTGCGAACGGTGACCTCGCCTGCCGCGATTTCGTCAGGTCCCACTATCACCACGTACTGTACGCCTTTCTTCAGGGCATAGCGAATCTGATCGCCAAGGGGATCATTCTCAAAGTAGAGATCTGTGTTCAGTCCAGCTCTGCGCAGTTCGTTGGTCAACTGGAGTGAGGCGCCTACATGGGCGTTGTCGAAGATGGTGACGAGTACCTGAGAGATGGTGGTGCCCACTTCCGGAGGGAACATGTTGAGATCTTCCATGACATCTATGATGCGCTCTATGCCGAAGCTTGTCCCCGTAGCCGGATAGCTCCTGTCGGAGAACATACCGATGAGTTCGTCGTAGCGCCCCCCGCCGCCGATGCTGCCGATGCGTGGTTCTTGCGCCACCGTTTCGTATATGGGACCGGTGTAGTAGCCCAGCCCTCGAACCATCGAGAAATCAACTTCATACCGTTCTCTCGGAATCCCCAGATTCTCCAAGTAGCCCAGCACTTCCTCGAGCTCGGCTATCCCCTCCAGAGCTGTGGGATAGGCGGCGAGTCTCCCTCTCAGTTCCGCCAAGATGTCTCTATCGTCTCCCGTCACCTGAAGGAGTGCCAGGAGCTTACCAATGACTTCATCGGGTATTGCGTTAGCCCTGAGCTCGTCCTTGACACCGTCCAGGCCGATCCTCTCGAGCTTGTCAATCGAGCGGTATAGTCCACCCAGCAGCTCCTCCGGCACGCCAGCGAACTGCCCGATGCCGGTTAGCATCTTGCGGTCGTTGATCTTCATCAGGAACTCCTGGAAGCCGAGGCGAGTCATGACCTCGTAGATGATGTTCAGCATCTCCGCGTCAGCCAACATGCTGTCGGTGCCCACGACGTCGACATCGCACTGGTGGAACTCACGATAACGGCCCTTTCCCGGCCGTTCGCCTCGCCAAACAGGAGATATCTGGTACCGTTTGAAGGGCTTGTGCAAATCTGGATACATGGCCATCACCCGCGAGAGAGGGACCGAGAGGTCGTATCGCAGGGCCAACTTCTCCTTGCCGCCTTTGCGGGAGACATCGTACATCATTCTGTCAGCGTCCGGCCCGTACTTGCCCGTCAAGGTGTCAGATAGCTCCACAGCGGGAGTGGAAAGAGGCTCGTAGCCGAACTGCTCGAAGACCTGTGTGATAACGCCAATGACGTATTGACGAGGTATCATCTTCTGCGGCAGGATGTCTCTCATCCCCCGGGGAAGTCTTGGTTTCACTTTGCCCACCATGATCTGTTCCCTTTCCTCACCTTCTGCCAGCGATCAGCGGCTCATGCCCGCGATTGAAGGTGTCAGGTTCTTCTACTCGGCTTTGACAGTCAGCTTCGCAGCACCCTGAAGCGGCGCGCCCAAGGCCGTTTCGACGGCATGGATGACTTGGCCAGTGCGCACCATATCTGCTGCCGTCTCGAGGTCGAGATAGAGAGGCCTGTCACTACTGATGTAATCCACTCTTCGCCTGAAGGCTTGGTATGCGGCCGTCGTTCCCCTGCCCAGTGCAGCCCGCTTCACAACCCTTCCGCTGCCGAGTTCGTATTGAACGACCTTGCGCGTCCGATATCCGTCTTCATCCTCTTCCCACGTTGTTGTGGTGAACTCCAACCCTGCGGTCCTGAAGTCCAGTGCCTGGGCTGCGCAAAGCATCTCGATGCCCACGACTTGCTGGACATTGTGCACTACCTCCCTGGCGTGC
>Ga0209979_1002481_pt1 | contig 17598 bp, 19 predicted proteins | sample AnhtaG_FD_183114 | JGI IMG/M metagenome (GOLD analysis project Ga0209979, IMG submission 183114) | Deep subsurface microbial communities from Anholt, Denmark to uncover new lineages of life (NeLLi) - Anholt_01485 metaG (SPAdes) (version 2) | ecosystem: Environmental > Aquatic > Marine > Oceanic...
GCCACCCTGGAGGCCATCGCCTTCCAGACGCGCGACGTCATCGAAACGATGGAGAGCGAGTGCGGCCTCGCCCTGCCGGAGCTGCGCGTCGACGGCGGCGCTGCCGCCAACGACCTGCTCATGCAGATCCAGGCCGACATCCTCGGCCGCGAGGTGGTGCGACCGGCGGTTACGGAGACCACCGCCCTCGGCGCCGCCTACCTGGCCGGCCTCGCCGTTGGCTTCTGGAAGGGTCAGGACGAGCTGGCCGGCAAGTGGCAGGTGGACAAACGCTTCGAGCCCCGAATGGAAGCCGGCCAGCGCGACGAGCTGTACCAGGGCTGGAAGAGAGCGGTCGAGCGAGCCAAGGGCTGGGCCAGCGAGTAGCCCAGGGTCAGCACGACTGGTTCATTCTCGGTGGGTAAGGGACTTTCGGGCCATCCCGCGGGTTGAAACCCGCGTCTTCCCAGAATCGATAAATGGTGCCGCGGGATTTATCCCGCGGGGTTGGGAAGTTCGCCCACCAACGGCGAACCGGCTATAGGCCAGCCCTTCCTGTGGCGGAAAGCCGTGCCGAATGCTAGACTGGATCCTGCAATGGCTGACCGCAAGCTCGTCCGCGAATTGCAGGCTATCGTCGGCCGCGACGCCGTCATTCACGCGCCCGAGGACCTCCTGGTCTACGAGTACGACGCCACCATCGAGCGCGGCCTCCCCGAGGCCGTCGTCCTTCCCACCACCGCCGAGCAGGTCTCGCAGGTAGTGAAGCTAGCCCGCCGTCGCGGCCTGCCGGTCACCGCCCGAGGGGCGGGTACGGGCCTCAGCGGCGGCGCCATCCCCACCGCTGGCGGCATCATGCTGGTCATGACCCGCATGAAGCGCATCCTGGAGATCGATGCCGAGAATCGCCTGGCAATCGTCGAGCCGGGCCTGGTGAACCTGGACCTCAGCGCCGCCCTGGGCCGCTACGGCCTCTACTACGCCCCCGATCCCTCCAGCCAGAAGGCCTGCACCCTGGGCGGCAACGTGGCCGAGAACGCCGGCGGCCCCCACTGCCTGGCTTACGGCGTCACCACCAACCATGTGCTGGCGCTGGAGGTTGTCCTGGCCGACGGCCAGACCGCCTGGCTGGGCGGCAGAACCGCCGACCGCCCTGGCTACGACCTGCGCAGCCTGGTGATAGGCTCCGAGGGCACCCTGGCCATCGTCACCAAGATCATCGTGCGCCTTCTGCCCCTGCCCGAGGCCACCATCACCCTGCTGGCCATCTTCAACGAGATGGAGCAGGCCAGCCAGGCCGTCTCGGCCATCATCGGCAAGGGCATCCTGCCAGCCGCCCTGGAGATGCTCGACAAGGTGACCATGGGGGCAGTGGAGGAAGCCGTGCACGCTGGCTATCCCCCCGACGCCGATGCCGTCCTCCTGATCGAGGTCGAGGGCTGGCGCGACAGCGTGGAGGAGGAGGCAGAGGCCATACGGGCTATCTGCGAGAATACCGGCGCTCGCGAGATGCGAATCGGCTTCACTCCCGAGGACCGAGAGGCCCTCTGGGCCGGCCGAAAGGGAGCCCTGGGAGCCCTGGGACGCCTCGCCCCCAGCTACTACATCCTCGATGGCACAGTGCCTCGCACCAAGCTGCCCCAGGTATTGCGGGGCGTCTACCAAGTCGGCGAGAAGTATGGCTTCCCCATCGCCAACGTCTTCCATGCTGGCGATGGCAACCTCCACCCCAACATCGCCTTCGACGAGTCCCAGCCCGGCCAGGCGGAGAAGGTGCTGGAGGCCGGAGCGGAGATAATGCGCCTCTGCGTCGACGCCGGCGGGACCATCACCGGCGAGCACGGCGTCGGCATGGAGAAGCGCGACTTCATGCGCTGGATCTTCTCCGACGACGACCTGGAGGCCATGAAGCGCATTCAAGTTGCTTTCGCGTCGGAGCAGCGCTTCAACCCGGGGAAGATCTTCCCCGACCCCGTCGGCAGCGGCGAGAGCGCCTCCCGCCAGCGAACGGTCACCCGATCGCTGCGGCCCGACGCCTACGTCTAGGTTGGAAAAGGTAGCGTCTTGGTAAAGGAAAGCCTTCTCCACAACCTGCTGGAGTCCGCCCTGGACAGCCAGCGCGTCCTCCCCCGGGAGGAAGCAGCCAGCTACGCCGTCGACGGCGTCATCCCCCAGGTGGTGACCCTGCCGGTGACGGTGGAAGAGGTGGCGGAGGTCATGCGCCTGGCCAGTCGAGAAGATGCAGCGGTCATCCCCTGGGGCGGCGGCACGGCCATCAGCCTGGGCAACGTCCCCCGCCGCTACGACATCGCCCTCTGCCTCTCCCGCCTGAACCAGGTTGTAGAACACGAGCCCGCTGACCTCACCGCCACCGTCCAGGCCGGCATGACCCTGGCCGATCTCCAGCGCCACCTGGCCGAGAGCGGCCAATTCCTCGCCCTCGACCCGCCAATGGGGCAAGATGTCACCATCGGCGGCATACTCGCCGCCAACGCCTCGGGCCCCTCTCGCCACGCCTACGGCACCGCCCGCGACCTGGTCCTGGGGATGCGCGCCGTCCAGGCCGATGGCCGCATCATCAAGGCCGGCGGCCGCGTGGTCAAGAACGTGGCTGGCTACGACCTAAGTCGCCTGTTCATCGGCTCTCTGGGCAGCCTGAGCATCATCGTCGAGGCCTGCTTCAGGCTCGCCCCCTTGCCCAGGGCCGAGAGGACAGCGGTCGTCTCCCTTCCCTCGGCCCAGGAGGCCTGGCGCTTCATCGCCCAGACGGCCAACCTCAGCCTGCGCGCCGTCGAGTTGCTCAACGCCGCAGCAGTCAGGCAAACCGCCACCCTGGGCGATGCGGCCAAAGATGGCTACGCCCTGGTGCTGGCGGCAGCCGGCGAGCCCGCGGCGGTGGAGCACTCCCTCAAGGAGATAGGCGAACTCTCCCGCCGGGCGGCCGCCGCCTCCCTCGCGAAGGTGGATGATCGCGCCCAGGGCCCGCTCTGGCAGGCCATCGCCGGCCTAACGCGGCCCTCGCCCAGCGACGCCGGTCTCGTCTGCAAAGCGGCCGTATTGCCCTCTCAGGTGCCCACCCTCAGCGAGCAGATAGAGACGACGGGCCGAGAGCTGGGCCTGGAGCCGCTGGTGGTCTCCCATCTGACGGCGGGTATCGTCTACAGCGCCTGGCCCCTTCCCCAAGACGAGGGCGTCCAACGGCCGCTCGACCTGGCGACTACGCTTCGCCGGGCCGTCGCCCGCCTCGCCGGCAGCCTGGTAGTGGAGGCCTGCCCCCTGGCTCTCAAGGAAAGGATCGATGTCTGGGGCGACTCCGCCGCCGACTTCCCCCTCATGCGGCGGATCAAGGAGCAGTTCGACCCTCAGGGCATCCTCAGCCCCGGCCGCTTCCTGGGGAGGCTATGAGCAAGGTAAACGAGCGCAAGCCAACGCCTGCCCAAGAGGGCTTCGGCGGCCCTGATGGCCCCGCCCTTCAGGACATCCTGCGCTGTGTCCACTGCGGCCTCTGCCTCAACCACTGCCCCACCTACGTCGAGCTAGGCCTGGAGACCGAGTCGCCCCGCGGCAGGCTCTACCTCATGCGCGCCGTGAGCCAGGGGCGTATCCCCGTCAGCCACAACGTCGTCCGCCACCTCGACCTCTGCCTCCAGTGCCGCAATTGCGAGGCCGTCTGCCCCTCCGGCGTCCACTACGGCCAGATCATGCAAGAAGCCAGGGCCGAGATCCTGCGCGACGGGCGCCGTGCCCCCGCATCCTGGCTGGCCAGCCGCCTCGCCCTGCGACTCTTCTTCTCTCACCCCCAGCGCCTTCGCTACCTGATGACCGCCCTCGGCCTGTACCAGCGTTCCGGCTTCCAGGGCCTGCTGCGGCGCTCCCATCTTCTGGACCTCCTGCCCGGCCCCTGGCGAGGCCTGGAGCAACTGCTGCCCCATGTCTCGGCCCGCCCCTTCACTGCTCGAGGCGTCGTCGGCAGCCCCGCAGATGACCCGCCCAGGTTCAGGGTAGCCCTCCTATCCGGCTGCATGATGCCCTACATCTTCGCCCACGTGCACCAGGCCACCGTCCGCTTGCTGGTGCGCCACGGCTGTGAGGTAATGGTACCGCCAGAGCAGGTCTGCTGCGGCGCCCTCCACCTGCACGCCGGCGACCGCCAGGAAGCCAGACGCCTCGCCCGCCGCAACATCGATGTCTTCCTGGCTGAGGACGTCGACGCCATCATCGTCAACGTCGCCGGCTGCGGCGCAGCCATGAAGGAATACGGCGAGCTGCTGAAGGACGACCCTCGCTACGCCGAAAGGGCCAATCGCTTCAGCGCCCTGGTCAAGGACGTGACCGAATTCCTGGCAGACCTCCCCCTCAGCGATGGTCTGGGCCCCCTCGACCAGGTGGTCACCTACCAGGACCCTTGCCACCTGCTCCACGCTCAAGGCATCAAATCCCAGCCCAGGGCTCTCCTTCAGGCCATCCCCGGCCTGGAGTTGGTGGAGATGAGCCACCCAGATCAGTGTTGCGGCAGCGGCGGTCTCTACAACATCACCCACCCTCAGATGGCCCAGCGCCTGCTACAGCGGAAGATGCGCGATGTGGCGGCCACCGGCGCCCAGGTCATCGTCACCGCCAATGCCGGCTGCGCCCTCCAACTGGAGGCCGGCCTCAGGCGCTACGGCCTATCGGGAAGGGTCGCCCACGTGGTCGAGCTTCTGGACGAGGCCTATCGAAGGGGCGACCGGTCGGCATAATTCCTGGCCGTGAGTGGATACCGGGGCTGAGAACCCTCAAGTCGAGCGTGGCCATCCCCATGCACCACAGCCGCCCCAGCGGCGGCACCCCCCAGAGGTTCGCCTCCCCCGTGCGAGCCGAAGCCCAAGTCGTGCTTCCGGGCTAGGCCTGATCCCAGCCGATTCAGCAGGCCAAAGGGCCGCACCAAGGCTTTTCACCCTCTTTTAACCCCCCGAGCCCTCCTATTCATCATGAAGTCAGCCCCTTGTTCGTCTTACTTAGTGACAGGAGCATAGCGGCGCCTTATTGGCCACTAGCTGAAAGGTCATCGGAGTTATGGAAAGTTCCCTAGGTGGCAGATCTTACGTAACAACGACCCCTCTTCTCGCGTCTGAATATGTGACGACACAAGTGTTGGTGAGTGTGGGCTACCGGACTAGCCAATCAGCCGCAGTCTCTGCTCTCCTAAGGGACTCGGAGGTAGCGGCTAGGCGATGAGTGCTAGCAAGGGCTGGCGGCCGTTCACCGCCAGAGAACGGAAGGTATGAACTTCCCTCTCATCGGCAGATCTTCGGCGGCAACCGCCGACAGAAAAGAGGCGCAGGCAGAGCATGCGGCTCCTGCACCCTGCCTGGCCGACTTCTCTACTCGCTATCGCCACTTCTACCCCAAGGTTTTCGCCTATGTCTACGGTCGCGTCCAGGAGAAAGAAGTATCCCTAGACATCGTCTCAGAAGTCTTCGAGAGGGCCTTTTCCAAGGGTTCCACCCTCCGCTCCGATGGCGCCTTCGAGGCCTGGCTATTCACCATCGCCCGCAACGCTGTAGCCAGCCATTGGCGCAAGGAGAAACCGGCGGCCAAGGCCCTGCACAGCGTCGCCTGGGAGTGGGAGCTCACCCAGCACCATCGCGACCCCGAACAGACCCTCCTGGAGCGCGAGCAGATGGCGATCCTTCTCTACCACGTCCACCAGCTCTCCCAGCGGGAGCAAGAGATCCTCTCTTTGAAGTTCGATGCTGAGCTAAGCAATCAGCACATCTCCCGCGTCATGGGGACCAGCGAGGTCAACGTACGCGTTACCCTGTATCGAGCGCTGCATAAGCTGCGAGACCGTATGAAGAGTGTGCCGCAATGAACGAAGAAGAAAAGGCCAAGAGGCTCTGCGACGCCATAGACGCCCTCATCCGGGGCGAAGAGCCCCAGATGGGGCTGGACGACCAGGAGCTTATTGAGCTCCTGCGCGTCGCCCGCATACGCCACCAGGCGGGCAAGGCCCTGGCTAACGTCGGCCTTACCTACCGGGAGCTCCTGCGGCGTGTCCTCAAGGCCCGTATTGTAGCCCGCCAGATGGAGCAGGGGCATGAGAAGGCTGATGATTCCGCCCCAGAAGTGAGCAGCATTATGGACGAAGACCCAAGGGACTTCCTCGACCCCCTGGACCCCGGCTATGGCAAGCTTGTCAACTTGCTCAACTTCCCGTCCCAGACGCCGCGCCCTGCTCCCGCCGTCCCCACCACGACTGCCCAGGCCCGCCCGGCCGCCGCCTGCAAGGTTCGGCCGAGAACTCGCACCCTCATTCCCCGCTGGTTGCGCCGCAGGGACCGGAGCCCGGACAAGGCGGAAGCCCTTTCCGCCGCCCTCGACCGTCTCATCTCCAGCCGAAAACGCACCACCTCGGCGGGCGACCCCAACATCGACGAGCTAGTACAGGTAGCCCGGCTGCGTCGGTTCGTCGGCCAGAGCCTGGCCGCCGCCGGCAGCCCCTACAAGAGACGGCTCTGGACGGTCCTCCGCATGCGCTTAGCTGCCACTCTGCGCCGCCAGTCCTACGCTCCCCAGCGGCCCGCCATCATCGGCGCCGTTGGTCGCTTGTCGTGGCAGCAGGCGGCAGCGGTAGTCGCTGGCATAGCCTTGCTGTTGGCTGCCCTGGGGCCCCTACCAGCCACAGGCTTCGCCGATCACCCCATAGCCCATCTGCTGAGCTTGGTGGAGGAACGCGTGGGCGTGGACGAGGTGGACGGCCCGCCTCCCACCGAGATCCCCATCACGGCCCCTGAGGAGCTTATTGCACCAGAAGAAGCCGCCCAGCGTCTCGGCCTTACCCTTAGCCAGCCTTCCTATCTGCCCGACGGCTTCGAGCTGGCTCGCTCCAGCTACCATCCCCGCAGCATTACCTCCCCTGAGCAGGGGATGTTCGTCCTTATCTACACCATCGGCGGCGTTGACCCTGAGACCCTTGTCGGTACGAACGAGCCCCGCCTGCTGATATACCAGGAGAGAGCCTCCTCTGACACCCTGGCCGTCATGAACGGCCAGGCCGAAGACCTGGTGCTAGCAGGCGATGTGCCTGGCACCTATGCGCGCGCCCTGTGGACGGCTGGCGAACAAGGAACCCTCGAGGAGACGGACCCGAACGCCAAAAGCCTCTTCTTCAACAACGACGACGTTCGAGTCATCATCACCTACAGGAACGGCGCCCAAGAAAAGGAAGACCTCGTGCGCATCGCTGAGTCGATGCTGAACCAATAGGACAATCCAGGACACGTCAGCCCGACAGGCTCGGAACCAGCGAAGGGGCGGCCAGCATGCTGGCCGCCCCTTTAGTTTGTCTTCTCCCTTTTCGTCCGGTGCGCCTACTCTATGTCCTCCCGCAGCCTTCTCTCCCTCATCATCTCGTACAGTAGATTCTCCACCACCATCAGCAGTAGAAGCACCGCCCGCTGCTGCCGTCGTGGCAGACGGGCCAGGAACTGCAGCAGGTCAGCATCCACCTTCTCAGCCAGAGTGAGGCGATTCTCCGCACCGTCGGTCATCACCCCTGCCCTTGCCGGCTGGACAGCCTGGAATCCTGCCTGGACAACCCCTCTCCTCCTCCTCCTCCTCCTCCTCCTCCCCGCGTGTCGTCCACCAGATGCTCCATGCCCTCCAGCAAAAGGAGCAAACGCCGTTGCCGATTACGAGGCAGGCGGGCCAGGAAGCGCAGAAGGTCGGGGTCCACGTTGGCCTCGTAGCCCTCGTAGACCCGCTTCAGAGTGCGCACCGTCGGGTAGCCGGCGGCCTCAAACAGGTCGTCGGCATCCACGTGTATGGCCTGAGCGAGCCTGAGGATGACCGCCGCACTGGGGTTCCGCACATCCCCATTCTCCAGCTGAGATAGGTAACCCTGGCTGACAGCAGCCTGCCCAGCTAGCTGCCCCTGAGTAAAACCTACCTCCTCACGCAGCTCCCGAATCTTCTTGCCGAGCTCCATATTCCCACCGCCTCTCTCAGCGTGCTGACATTCTGAACCTTTTTCTTAAATTTGTCAATACAAGTCTTGACAGTAAGTTGATATTGATATAATAATAAACGGGTTTAGAAGCTTCTTTCAAGAATAGCCTAGACCATATGTTTTATAACCTTCCACAAAGGAGGTGGTCGAGAGCGTGAGTGACAAGGCTGACAAGCTCTGCCGCGCCATCGACGACCTTCTCCTCCCTCAGCCCCGGAAGACCTTGGTGGTAGAGCCTGAGCTGCAAGAGTTGCTCCACGTCGCCCAGATCCGTCGTGAGGCTGGCCGTAGGATTGCCGCCATCGGCGCCGCTCGGCAGGAGCAGAGCTGGCAACAGCTAGAAGCAACCCTGCAGGTCCGATAGCCCCGGCCCTATTGGGCGCAAACGGCCAAAGGAGGTACCAACCCATGAGAATCCTGCCAAAATCGCTCCTACTTGTGGTAGCAGCCACTGCTCTCCTAGCGATCGTCGGCGGAGCCCTCCTGCTCCAGTCCCCGGACGAGGCTGAAGCGGGAATCACCTCCAGCGACTCCCTCTCCTGCACCGCGGTGGGCGCTCCAGGGGACTCGCTTGTCGTCGCACCTGACTCCGCAGGGGCATCTCTCGCAACCACTGACACTGCTGCCCTCTCAGCCACCTGCTACTTCGCCGGCATTACCAGGTTCCCGAACGCTTGCGGTGGTGACGACCTCTACGTCCTGAGATACCTCTGCTACACCCCATCGAGAGGCTGGTTCTACGTAAACTACGCCTACTGCATATAATAGCCTAGGCATCGGACCAACCCTGTAGAACGGCGGCGGGACCTCCTGCTGCCGTTTTACTCTTTCCCACCTTCACAATCGCCTTCCACCGCCAGGCGGTCGCCCACAGCCGTGTTCGAGCGAGCGGCTGTGCCCGCCGCCACCTCCAGGGCATCCCGCCCCCCCCGGCCGCCCAGGGCCAGACGAAACGGCGCGAGCGCCGGCGCCACCTTCACCACCTTGCCCTCCCTATCCATAAAGATCACATCGATGGGAAAGCGCATGAAGAAGGTGTGCACCGAGGAGCAAGGCGCAATTAGCAGACCCTCCCCTTCCTCCAGCCGACGGCGACCCATGAGGCCGACAAACCGCGCCCAAAAGCTCTCCGCCTTGCGTGCCTGCCCAGCCACCGTCGTTCCCTTGCTGACGTTTACGATCCTGGCCACAATGGGAATACGATATCACTGGCTTGGCAACGCGTCCAGCCGCTGCCCCATGCTCTCCAACAGGAGGAGTATGTACCGCTGCTGCTCCTGCGACAGGCCAGCTAAGAATCGTAGCAGGTCAGGGTCAACCTTAGCTTGGTAGTTGTTGTTGGCTCTACCAAGGCTTCTGACGGGCGTATAGCCAGCTGCGTCCAGCAGCTCATGGGGATCGACGTAGAGCGCGCTCGCCAGGCGCAAGAGGATGGCGGCGCTGGGATTCTTGACTTCTTCCCTCTCCAACTGGCACAGGTAGCCCTGGCTCACCTCAGCGCAACTGGCGAGTTGCGCCTGGCTCAGGTCCATCTGCTCGCGCAGTTCGCGAAGTCGTCTGCCTAGCCTCATCTCCACATCCCTCTGGTCCCCTACTACATCATCTGGTCTGATATGCGAATCATAGCCGGGCCCAAGATGACCAGCATAAAGGCTGGAAAGATACACATGACCAGTGGAAACATCATCTTGACCGGCGCTTCGTGCGCCAGTTGCTCCGCCCGCTGCCGTCGATGCGTCCGCATCTGGTCCGACTGCACCTTCAGCACATGGGCGATGCTCACCCCTAGCTGTTCAGCCTGGATGATGGCATTGACAAAGGAGATGAGCCCTGGCACCCCTGTGCGCTGGCCCAGGTCGCTCAGGGCCTCCCGCCGCAAGCGCCCCATACTCACCTCTCGCAGCGTCTGCGAAAACTCCTCAGCCAAAGGGCCCTTCATCTGCTCACTCACCTTGGCCAGAGCAGCGTCCAGACCCAGCCCCGCCTCAACGCAGGTTGTGATCAGGTCCAGGGCATCCGGCAGGCCCTTGAGGATCGACCGCTGCCTCGACTTCACCGCTGTCCTCAGCCAGAACAACGGCAGGCAGAAGCCGATGGTAGCCATCACCAGCAGGCCCATGAATCCCTGAGCGCTCACTCCCCCCATCGCGGCAAGGACGACGATGGCCAGTCCGGTCAACAGAGCCGTAGAGAGAGCCGAAAAGGTAACGAACGTAGAGGCCGGCATAGACTTGCCGGCCATGATGAGCGATTTCTGAATGCTGGCCAGCAAGTTGCCCGGCAGCATGCTTGCCACACTCCTGCCGAAACCCTGCATAGTCGGGCGCAGTATCCTGTCGCTGAACGGCAGGACCAGCTCCGACAGATCACCGGTGGCCACCTGCCGTCGCAACGTCTCGATGCGCATCTCCGTCAGGCTCACCTGCGGCCTCGCAACGCTTACCACCAACAGAGCCACAGCCCCGAAAACGACGAAAGCGATCATTAGTGCAAACATCTGCTGCTACACCTCAAAATTCATCATAGAGCGCATCAACATGATGCCCATGGCCTCCAGCCCCACTGCCACGACGAGCAAGACCTTGCCGGCGGTCTCAGTAAATAGGGGCGTCATGTAGTCAGGGTTGATGGCAAACATGACCAGGCCCACGAAGATGGGCAGACCGCCGATGACAAACCCCGTCAAGCGCTGCTGAGCAGTGAGGGTCTTGATCTCTCCCCGAATGCGGTCCCGCTCCCTCATGGTGTAGGCCACGCTGTCCAGGGTCTGGGCCAGATTACCCCCTACCGATCTCTGAATCGTGATGGCGGTAACGACCATCTCCATGTCGGGGCTCGCGATGCGATCGGCCAGCGCTTGGACAGCCGCCTCAGCCCCAGCGCCCAGGTTCGCCTCCTGCAGCATCCGCTTCAGCTCGCTGGCCAGCGGTGGCGATAGCTGGCGGCTGGCGTACTCGAAGCTCTGCAACATTCCATACCCCGATCTAAGGGAGTTGGCGACCAGCGTGAGCATCTCCTCCAACTGGCCGGTGATCTTAGCCTGGCGGCTACGCCGCCGGGAACTCACATACCAGCGCGGCAAGAAATAGCCGATAGGGGCCATCGGCAAGGCGATGAGCACATTGCGCGTCAGCATGTAAGTCACCAGAAAGAGGATCAAGGCCACGGCAAACCGCAAGACCATGTATTCGCCCACCCGCAAGGGGATGCCCGCCCGTTCCAGCGCCAGGGCTGAGCTCTCCACCTGGCCGCTGCCAGCCAGAATGCCAGTCAAGGGGCCTAGCTTGCCGCGGTCGGCAGGCCGCAATAGCGACTCATCACCAGCAGCGCCGCTGGGGCGGCTCGTTTCGCCCCGACTGAAGTGCTCCAGGCGGCGGCCAAGGGCCCCCTGCCCTGAGCCTCGCATCTGAGAGATGCCGATCACAAACAGGGCTACAGCGGCCATCACGGCCAGGGCTACTAGAAGCGCCAGCAGTTGCATCGCCTACCACTCCGCCACGGTTTGGAACAACCCCTCGGGCAGAGCAATCCCCGCCTGAGAGAAACCCTCGCTGAAGCTGGGACGGATGCCGGTGGACTGCAGCACCCCTTGAATGTGGCCGTGCTCATCGATGCCCTTCTGCTCAAAGCGGAAGATGTCCTGAAGAGTGACAACCTGCCCCTCCATGCCGCTCACCTCAGTGACGTGGGTTATCCGGCGGCCCCCGTCGCGGAAGCGCGCTATCTGAAGGATCAGGTGAAGGGCAGACGATATCTGCTCACGGATGGCCCGCATCGGCAGGTCCAAATTGGCCATCAGCACCATGTTCTCCAACCTCGCCAGGGCATCCCGAGGCGCGTTAGAGTGGATCGTGCTCAGCGACCCCTCGTGGCCGGTGTTCATCGCATTGAGCATGTCGAAAGCCTCGCCCCCACGCACCTCGCCGATGAGGATACGGTCGGGCCGCATGCGCAGGGTGTTGCGCAACAGCTCCCGCTGGCTCACCTCTCCCCGCCCATCCACGTTGGGGGGGCGAGCCTCCAGGCTGATCACGTGCGGCTGCTGAAGCTGGAGCTCCAGCGGGTCCTCGATGGTGACGATCCGCTCCGAATCGGGGATGGAGGCAGACAGAGCGTTGAGGAGCGTCGTCTTGCCGGTGCCCGTACCGCCCGAGACCAGGGTATTCAAACGCAGCTCCACACAGGCCCCTAAGAACTGGCCTACCTCGGCGCTGAGGCTGCCCACGTTCACCAGGTCGTCCATGGTCAACTTGCTTCTAAGGAACTTCCGGATGGTCATCGTCGGGCTCTTGGGAGCCAAGGGAGGGATGATAACGTTCACGCGCGAGCCATCGGTCAGGCGGGCATCCACCATAGGAGAGCTCTCGTCCACCCGCCGACCCAGGGGAGCGATGATCCGCTCCACGATCTGCATGACGTGGTCCACATCCCGAAAGCGAACGTCGCTCTGGTACATGATGCCGTCCCGCTCGAAGTAGACCTCGTCGGGGGCGTTCACCATCACCTCGGAGATAGACGCGTCGTGCAGCAACGGCTCGATCGGCCCCAGACCCACCACCTCATCCACCACCCGCGTGGCTACAGCATCCCGCACCAGGGCGTTCAGCGACTCCCGCCCCAGCAGGGCCTTTACCGCCTCCTGCACCGCCTGACGTCGCTTGTCAGGGGGCATCGCCTCCAGCTTCTCGGCTTCCAGCTCATCGATGAGCCTCTGATGGAAGCGATAGACCAGCTGCTCCAGTTCCTCCCCCAAACGGGCCGAGCGGCGGGACGGCGCCGCCGGCTGAGGATTAGACTCACCCGATGGCTGATCACCGTCGCTCTGCTCTGGAAGTCGATCAGTTCGCCAGCGCCACTGACTCATCTTTCTCCTTCCTTATCTCGTCCATTCCTCTACCGGTGATACCACTGGTGCCTCCACCGCCGCCTCAGGAACGTCTTCCGCAGCGGGCTCTGGCCCGCTCTGTGGCCTTCCCAGCATAGGGATGCGGTCGCCCAGCCGCTCTAGCATGCCTTTCGACCGGGGGCGGATGCCGCCAACCGCGTAGGCCAGCTCGACAAAGCTCTGCGAGGCTTTGGACTTGGGCTTCGCCGCCACTATGGGCATGCCCAGCTGGGTCGCCTGGGAGATGCTACGATCGTAGGGGATGCTCCAGAAGATCTCCTTGCCCAGCACCCGTTGGATGTCGATCCGGGCGTCGCTGTGCGCATCACTGGTGTGGTTGATCACTATCTTCACCTTCTCCGCCGGGAAGGACCAAGAGCGAAGCATCTCCAGAGCCAGGATCGTATCCTTCAGGGCGGCCAGATCGGGAGTGGCTGTCAGCAGAAGAATCGTGCACATCTCCAGGGCACGAGACACGATGTCGTTGAAGGCACCGGGGGTGTCCAGAAGGACGTAATCGTGGGTGGTGGCCAGGACGGACACCATCTTCTCGATGTGGCCGGGGTGGATGCTGTGCCATTCGGACGGCCGAATGGGCGCCGCCAGGATGGCCACGCCCGTCCCGTGCGTGTACAGGCAAGACTGCACGGCCTCGCGGTCGATCTCCTCGTCCGGCAGAGCCAGATCGGAGATGCTGCGGTCGGTGGGCATGTCCATTAGGATGGCCACGTCGCCAAAGCGGGTGTCCAGGTCCACCAGGGCCACTGACTGACCCGTCTTCTGCACCAGGGCAGTAGCCAGATTGGTGGCGATAGTCGTCTTGCCGATCCCTCCTTTGGCCCCGAAGACGGTTACCACCGTCCCGTAGGCCTGAGCCTCTACCTCTCCTGTCAGGCGCTGCTGCCGCCTCCCTTCCTGAGCAAGAGCAGCGTGGATAGACTGACCCAGGTCCTCGTCTTGCAAGGGACCGACGAGGTAGTCCTTGACCCCCACCTGCATGGCCCGGCGGATGTAACTAGGGTCGCCGATCGACGAGCAGGCGATGATCGGCACATCCGGGAGAATGTCCGCCACCGACTCCACGGTCTGCAGGGAGCGGGCTATAGGCTCTTCCAGGGCCACCACCACCACCTCAGGCGTCGTCTCCCGGGCCAGCGTCATGGCCTCCATCCCGTAGCCGGCAGCGCCCATCACAGCGAAGCCTGACAGGGCCAGCATTCGCTGCGTTTCCGCCCGGCTCGACGGATCCTGGTCGATTATGATTACCTTGGGATTTCTAGCCACCTAGGGCCTCCTCGTTTCTCGCTGCCTAAGCCGTTACCGCCTCCGCCTGATCAGGGTTCCCTTGGTATCGGGCTTTCTTCGTCGCTTCCCTTCAGATTCTTCAGGCCCAGTCCAAGCAGCTGGCTGCACACCGGCGGCCCTGCCGTCGCCGACCAGGTGGAGCGCGCCTCGACAGTGGTGGGCTCGCCGAACGGCCTCAGGGCCAGAGCCAAACGGCCACCGAAGTTGTCTGCGCAGCTCTCGGCCACAGTGAGCACCTCGCCCTCCACCGGTGTCACCGCCAAAGTCACAGTGACCGCCTCAGGGTTGGTCTCACCCTCACCAGTGGATATCCGCTCTTCCTCGCCATCTTCAGCTTCGGGAGCCAGCTTCTCCACCTCTTGGTCGAGAGCCAGCATCTCCAGATCCTGGAGGATGATCCTGCCTACTTGATCGCCGCTCCCAAGCTTCACCGTAAGAATGACATCGACATAGTCGCCGGGCCGCAGGAGGCCACCCGCACCGATCAAATCGCTGATCCCCACCGATACTGCTCGCTTGCCCTCCGGCACGATGTAGGGCAGCGGAAGCTCCTCCCCCTCGGACAGCGTCACAGAGCTAACGGTTACCCTGTCACTCAGGATCTGCTCGCCAGCCGTGATGGGATAGCGAGCCATGCTGCCCACGAGGCCTTCCGTCGAGGAGAAAGAGTCGGGATGGACGGCGTCCGCCGATATCGCCTTTATCTCCACCATGTCGGCGGTGATGCGGGTGGCGCTAGGGATATCTTCCTTCGCCACCACCACCGACTCTGTCGTATCCGATGCTGCGGTCTCCTCGCCCCCGGCCTGGCTGAGGTAGACGTAGACCAGCACCGCGCTAACAAGGCCCAAGAAAAGGGCCAACAATAAGACCGCTTTGCCGCTCCTGCCGCCGCCAATGCGATTGAGCATCATCGATTCCCCCTCTGCCCGCCGCTCTGCCGGCCAGGCTAGCTGCTAACGGGCGCGGGCAACCGTTCGCCCGCCGCCTTCATCGAACCTTCGGTCAGGGCTCGGTCCTGATATCACTCCACCAGCCGCACGAAACGTATATCGCTATCGGGGTCATACGCCCCAATAAGAAATCCTATGTCGAAGCTTGCCCTCAGGAAGCGCCCGCACACCAGCGGCTCATCGGGGTGCTCCGGGGTAACGCACATACTGGGGTCTTCAAGGAAGAGCATGGAGAAAGCGATGCCGTCAACCAGGCAACTGCTGCCGCCGCATTCGTCGAAGTAGTAGTCTGGTACAACCGGAGCGAGGACGACGCGCCGACTCCCGCTGCCCTCCTCGGCCCAGGGATTGCATGTGCTGCTGGCGAACGCCCAGTCGTCCTCGCCGACCTCCACGAACACCTCGTCAAATGTGTCACACTCCAGCGACTCGCCAGTAAAGCGGGCGTCCAGGCCCTGCCCGGTGGGACCGGGCATGACGCCCGTTTTCATAAAGTAGAACTCCTCCAGGTCCACCTCGGCACCCTCCTCGACGACGTCTCGGTAGACGTCGGCGCCGCAGTGCTCACCGTCCAAGCACAGAGAGCCGAAGGCCCCCGACGCGCCTCCACCGGCCGACTCCATCAGCACCACCGACTGACCGAACCCCACCTCGGCCTCAGCCCACTCCTTGTAGCTCTCGCGGAGACCCCAAGGCATAGCGCCCGTGCCTATCCTAGGGGAGCCCACGCGTGCGCTAGCGTCGGCCCGCGTAGTATCGCCGGTGAAGCCCAGAACCCGCGCGAAGATGAATGGCACGTCCCGCTTCACCTGAACGGTGATCGTGTCGTTGGCCGCGTACGTAGTGCTTATTTCGATGGCCTCAAGCTCATCGCCACCGATCCCGTTGTTCACCGCCCACTCGCCCGCCTTTTGTTCAGCGTCGGCCGGCGAGTTGGGCAGTTCCTGGACGCCAGCCAGAGCAGCGGCGTCGGCGGCGTTCTGAAGCTCCCTCTTCTCGTGCAGAAACAGCCCCACGTCCACAGCCATGGCCGTGACGCCAAGAACCGCCACCATGGCCAGGGCACTCAGCACGAGGCCTTGACCGAACTCTTGTTGCCAGAAGGAACGTAACAGTCTCAATAATACTCTCACGCTGCTCACTCCAATCGCATGTCAGCAGTCGAGCTTAAGGTGAGCGAATCACTAATGGTGCCACCGCTGACCAGGGCCAGAAGGTCAGCCATCGGAGTCATCAGGGAGTACGCATAGCTCACGTCCACTATCACAGAGTCCCCTGGGTCCCCCTCAGCGTTGGTGACGGTGACGGTAAGGTTCGCTTGGTCAAGAGTGCCCGTTGTATCCCGCACCCGCTGCTCGATCTCAGTGGCCGGCCCTCGCACAGCTCCCAGGCGGGCGCCTTCGCGCGCTGAGTTCGTGACCGCAATCCAGGCATGGAACGCCATGCCAAAATCGACGATGGCGAAGAGCACCAGGAGGAAGATGGGCAGCACAAGGGCAAACTCCACCAGCGACTGCCCACCTTCTCTCTTGCCTGTGCGTCTAATGATCCGCCTAAGGATGGCTAGCATAGCCTTCCCTCTACTTCTTTGCTTCGGCAGGAGCGCCGCGGCTCAGCCCGAGCGCCTGACAGCGCATGTGCCCTGGTCGGCCCCGGTTGGGCCGCGGCTAGCCCCTACCGTCTTTCGTGTCCCGCCTAGCCGCCTAGCACACTGGCAACGGCGCCCAGGTGGCCGCTGATGGCCGCGCCAATCGCCCCTAGGGCGACCAGGCACACCACAGCGATGAGGGCCAGGATCAGGCCGTACTCAGCCAGGGCCTGCCCTGCCTCCGACCGGAAGCGGACCACGAGCCCCATCACAAATTCGCTGATCTTGCTTAGCATCGCTTGTTCACACCTCCACTTAGGCTCCTGCTTCAGCTGCGGGGTAGCTTGCAGGTTCGCCTAGCCTGTGGTAAAAAAGAAGAGACGTCGGGCCCCGCGCACTCCGGCGTCCGGGGTGGGGATTTGCGGTCCTACCAGGCCAACTCTCCTCACCCCGTCCGTGTGTGCTCCTCTCATTTGCCTCTCGATACCCACCTCCTTGTCTCAGCAACAGCGATAAGCCAGTCTTATCGCTCACCTAGTCCATCCGATGGTTAGACGCCTGAGTACAGGAGGTTGTTACACTTATGTCCACTTGTCTCGCCAATCCGCCTCGCTTTTCACTTCAATAGACGTACGACACCGCCCTCGCGTTACCCTTTCGCCCGCAAGCACTCGCCAGTAGCCCCACCGTTGCCTCTGTAGGCTCAATGCGCTACTCTCCCTACCAGTGGACGGGCCTACCTTAGTGAACCAACCCTGACCCTCGCCAGGAATCGAAGGGAATCGCCATGCCGATCGTCGCCGCTTTCCTCGGCCTCATCGTCGGCCACGTACTCGAACTACTCCTAGACCGCTTCTACTCCGACGCCCCTCCTCGCGGGCCTCTCGTGCGCTGCCCG
>Ga0209979_1002482_pt1 | contig 17582 bp, 10 predicted proteins | sample AnhtaG_FD_183114 | JGI IMG/M metagenome (GOLD analysis project Ga0209979, IMG submission 183114) | Deep subsurface microbial communities from Anholt, Denmark to uncover new lineages of life (NeLLi) - Anholt_01485 metaG (SPAdes) (version 2) | ecosystem: Environmental > Aquatic > Marine > Oceanic...
AAGCTGTGGCTTCCACCCTTTATCATCTGGCAAAACTGATGATTCTATAGTAAGTCGATCTTTTTCAGTATAGGGGCGTGAGTTTTTAAGAACTACAGCTTGGGTCAGATTATAAATGCCGGGAAGTATTTTTATAATAGTCGGACCTGAATTGGAGTTGTTATTCACCAAAATTACAGCTTTGCCTAAAGTAGATAACGGTTTTTCCCTTGTTCCGGGGTTTGTGTCATTGCCGTTTGTGCTGTTTACATATAGCACCTCGGCGATTACTCCTTGGGCCAAAATCGCAACAACCAAGGCCATAAAGATAAACCGATAATTTAGAATACCTCTTTGTCTCATTTTTCTTTCTCCTTTTCTCAAAAAAATAGTTTTATATAAAATAGTACTATATGGAACTATCGTCAAGTAGATTTTTTATTTTTTTTTGGAAAAAACGCTTGAGTTAGTTTAAGTGACAGCAAAGCTGTCATTCTGAGCGAAGCGAAGAATCTCTTATTCGTTGGCCAGTTCCTTCGGCTTCGCCTCAGGACCGGGCTTTGTGAATCTTGTACTTGTTTGTCTGAACTATTATCCCGGATTTCCCAAGTAGTGGGTGACAAAGGGACTGGAATTTGATAGTATAGAGCTTAGCATGAAAAAGACATTGTTTTTTCTATTATCAGCCGCTGTTTTAGCGACTATTTACCGAACTGCTTCTGCAGCAGATAACCCGCAACCTATCCACGCTGGAACGCGAATCCTTCACAGCGGCAGCTTGATTGTGGAAGTGGGTGATCCCGATTCACCGGGCTGTCGTTGGAACCAGGGGCTCCGTTTTTCACCCGTCGCCAATGTGATACGAGTGCAGCTCAATGGTCGTGAGTTCTGTTATGCGCCGACGTCTGGGGGTGCTCTTAATTATATGGGTGGGCTGCCTATGGAGTTTGATATTGGGCAGGAGTCATTTCAGCCCGATCCTCCCGGATATAACGAGGGCTCTAATGGCTCTGCATTCATTAAAATCGGCGTGGGCATCCTTAGCCGCAATTCCTCGCCATACAATTTCAGCTCCAGCTACCAGGTGGTGGAGCTGGCCCAGACCACAACCACTTGGGAGTCGGATCGGGCCCATTTCGTCCAGACCTTGTCCGGAACGGCCAACGGCTATTCCTACCAGCTTGAGGAAGACGTGATTGTCAAGAATGATAGAATCCTCATGCACTATGTTTTAACGAATACCGGCACAAAGACATTCACTACAGAGCAGTACCTTCATAATTTCCTGACCTTTAGTCAAAAAAATGTGGGACCCAATTATAGAGTGTACTTTCCATACCTAATGGCGACATCACCCCAGGTACAGGAATGGGAACCACCAGTACTAAAGATGGTGGGCAGAGGGCTCAAGTTTGTAGATAGTAATCCACAAATGGTGGGCTTGGAGAATATAGTCCTTTATACGAAAACCATCTCCAGTGTTCCCAAGACCTGGATCTACAAACCGGATGATTACCTCGGTCCTGATACGATTGCGGTAGAGCAGAGTGATACCGGCCAACGGGTCATTATTGATTCATCGCTCAGATCGGCCTATGTCGGCATTTGGACCACCTCTTACCAGGTATCGCCCGAACAGTTCATCATCATCACCCTGGCACCCGGAGAACACGCTGCGTTTACGCGTACTTACAAATTCTCAACAGATGGCTCGATGGTACAAGACTGTACAGGCGACCAAATCATCAATGGAAATGATTTGTTGGCGCTGTCCTCGGCCTGGCTCAGTGCGCCGGGCCGGGAGAATTGGAATCCTTCTTGTGATGTGTCAGAAACTGCCGACGACTGGATAAACAACAAAGACTTGGCCGTCTTGTCTCAGGTATGGGGTCAAGATGCCAGCGGTCCCACACCGGCAGCGTACTGGCCGCTGAACGAGGCTACCGGTATGGTCGCTGCGGACAGCATGGGCTCTTACGATGGTTCTCTGTTGGGCTTCTCCGCCGATGATTCTCAGTGGGTAACCAGCCGTTTAGGCGGTGGCCTAAAGTTGGACGGCACGGACGATTATGTGGAAATAGAAGGCTATCCCGGCATTTGCGGTAAAAAACCTCGTGCAGTCTTTGCCTGGATCAAAACCCAGGGAATTCCAATCGGCAGGCTTCCTATCGTTACCTGGGGGCGGAAGCAACCAGGGGCATACTGGCTGCTGGAGGTCGATGAGGATCAAAGACTCAGGCTATCTTGCGGAACAGGATTCATTTCTGCGAACGAACAGCAGGTAGGAGACGGCAATTGGCATCATGCAGCCGTCGTACTCGACCCGGTTGATCCCGAACGTCCCCTTATGAGCGATGTCTTACTCTATGTGGACGGCGAACGCAGAACGATTTACAAGATGGAAGAGGCAGAGATAAACTCCGGCTGTATCGGAAATGTACGCATTGGCAGAGCACACGGCCCTGACGACAATACCTTTGCAGGTACCATAGATGAAGTGGCGATATTTGACGTGGTGGTGGGCCCCACCGCAGTCCGACAAGCCTATATGCAATAAGGAGTGGAGCAGTTGCCCCTACTATTATTATTAAGATTCAGAAAAAAGGTCTATCATCTTCCTTACCGTTCTTCAGACCCAACTATTGATTATATGGTTTCTGTACAGCGCTACAATTCCTTAGTCGTTCAAGGCGAGTCCGCCGGAGCGATGGATTCGATGTCATTCGGTAAATAAGAGATTATTCTTATTTTTCGCCTAATTTCGCCACTTAAAGGCATTAGCAAAAAAATTTTAAAAAAATTTTATTTTTCCCTTGACAGATTCGACATATGTCGAATATACTCTAAAGATATAGAATATGGAGGTATAAGATATGCCGAAGTCGAGAAAAGTCAAGAGGCCCAGCCGGGAAAAGCCGGCTGTGGAACTGACCCAGGCCGAATGGGAAATAATGAAAGTAGTTTGGGAAAAGCAGCCCTGTGCAGCCGGAACCGTCCAGGAAACGCTGGCCAAAAAGAGGGACCGGGCCTACAGCACGGTAAAGACCACGATGGACAGGATGGCAGAGAAAGGATTTCTTCAAATCGAGAAAATCCGCAACCTTCAGCTTTTCCGCTCCTGCATAAGTGAAGTTGACGCCAAACGAGGGGAATTCCGCAAGATGCTTAAGCGGGCCTTTGACGGGGCATTGACTCCTATGATGCAGTTTTTGATTGAACATGAAGGCCTTTCAAAAAAGCAGGCATCACAGCTTCGCAAACTTGTAAACAAGGCTAAAAACAAGAAGGATTGAGTACGAACAAAATAAACCAAACTGGGAGATGAAAAAATGAACCAGGCAATTAACACGTGTATAACAGGTTTGAACAATATCGGCCAGGGATTTTGGAATTATGCGGCGGGCATATTTATCCAAGCCAGTGTGCTGATTGTTTTGTTGCTGATCATTGATTTTTTGCTGCGAAAGCGAGTACGAGCAGTGTTCCGTTATTGTCTGTGGATGCTGGTATTTATAAAACTTGTTCTGCCGGCTTCTTTCACGTTACCAACTGGAATTGGATATTGGCTGGGGGACTACTTCACAAGTGAAGTTTCTATGGCAAAGTGGATACTGCAGACAGAAGAAATTGTACCAACAACTCTTAACATACATCAACGTTCAATTCCTTTAGAACCGGTTGTGACGAATGAAACCGCATATCAAGGTTTGATTCCTTTAGAACCGGTTGTGACGAATGAAACCGCAGTTATTGACATATATCAAGGTTTGATTCCTTTAGAACCGGTTGTGACGAATGAAACGGCGGCTACAGGAATTGAGCTTGAGGCTATTTGCTGGCAGGGATTAGTATTTTTAGGCTGGCTTGTTGGGATGCTGGTTCTTTTGGTATTAATCGTAAAGCGGGTTTGTTTTGTCAGAGGGCTGATTGCTCAAAGCAGACCTGCAAATGAGCGGTCACTTGATATACTAAATGAAGGTCGTAGTCAGATAGGTATTCGCCAAAATATTGAATTGAGGTTGTCCGGCAATACGCTCAGTCCCGCTGTTTGCGGGTTATTTAAGCCAATTATTTTAATACCAGCCGCCTTGCTTAAAAAGTTATCGCGAGAGAAATTAAAGGCCGTTTTGATTCACGAGCTTGCTCATATTAAGCGGGGCGATGTTTGGGTAAACCTGCTGCAGACTATGTTGCAGATTGTGTACTTCTACAATCCGTTTGTATGGCTTGCAAACGCGATGGTTCGCAGGCTCAGAGAACAAGCAGTTGACGAAATGGTACTCGTTACGCTCAAGCCGGAAACTAAAAATTACAGCAATATGCTGATTGATATTGCGGAAATGGCGTTTTGGAGGCCGAACTTCAGTTTACGTCTTATTGGCGTAGTAGAATCAAAGAAGGCTTTAGAAAGGAGAATTAAGCATATGTTAAACAGACCTGTACCAAAAAGTTCAAAACTTGGATATCTTGGATTAATCGCGATTATTGTTATTGGCGCGATATTATTGCCGATGGGCAGTAATTCCATTGCCGAAGCTGCCAACACACAGAAAAATTCTCGTGGGAATTCAGAGACTAAGACAATCGTGCCTGGGGTGCGAGTTGGTGACTACACGTTTGACATGAGCAAAGATGATGTGTTGAAAAGTCTGGGAAAACCGAAGGAGATTTTCTTCGGGGGAGAAAGGTACACCCTTAACAATCTTCCGAGAAGGTATTTCATGGTTTTTGATGATGTTTCCTTTCGGATCGATGACGATTCGGTCAAAGGGATTACCGTGCTTAGTCCTTTCTACAAATTCACCAATGGGTTGGGAGTTGGTGATTCAGAGCAAAAAATCAAACAAGCATTTGGTGACGACTTCCATCTTAAGGAATTCAAGGGAGCAGATTTTCTCGCCTACGAGGACGAGGGTCTCGAGTTTGAAATCCAAAAGAAGAACGGAACGGTAATGGAGATCAACGTTTATCAGGCAAAGCGCAATCAAAGCGATAGTAGGGAGGCAGTGACTCCATCGCCCTTAGAGCCATTCGATAATGTAGGCGGCAAAGATCTGCGCACCTGTGACCTGCGCATCGCAGGCGCCATCCTGGACACCCTTGAATTCAACCAAGAGACTCGCTGGCCGACACCGGATCGACTGCCTGAAGGATTCGATCCGAAGGCGCTGCTGCAAGAGGGTATGAATCCGGGACTCGGGGTCCGGGCCCTGCACGCCGAGGGGATTACCGGGGCAGGAGTGCATGTAGGTTTGATCGATCAGCCGCTTCTCTTGGATCATCCGGAGTACGCCGGTAAGATCGTGTCTTATCACGACGCCGGTTGCGGCCCGAGCATGAGCAGCATGCACGGTCCTGGCATGGCCAGCCAGTTGGTGGGCAGTCGATGCGGTACAGCCCCGGGTGCGAAGTTACACGTTGTGGCGGTTCCGTCTTGGAAAGGGGATGCCGGTTATTATGCCCGGGCCCTGGACCGGCTCGTGATGCGCAATCGAGAGGTTCGCAAGGATCAGAAGATACGTGTGGTATCGGTGTCGACACAACCGTCTGGGCAGGGATCGAAATATATCAACCAGTCCCTGTGGGACCAGGCCGTGCAGCGAGCCCAAGCCAATGGTATCCTGGTGTTGGACTGCACCTGGCATCACGGCTTCGTGTCACTCTGCTGGTTAGATCCGCAGGATCGGGAAAGCGTCGAGGCCTGTACCCCAGGCTTCCGAAACGGGATTATGGAGGTTGATAAGGGGCATATCCATGTGCCGTCCGCACCACGAACCACTGCTGAGGCTTCCGACGAAAGGCCCTATGGTTACGCCTACGACGGCGGCGGCCGTCGAAGCAGCAGGCCGATGGCTAAGAACGGATATAGCGATACCATCCCCTATACCGCAGGCATTCTGGCAATGGGCTGGCAGATTCGCCCTGATCTGACCCCTGCACAGATGAAGGAGATGCTCTTTGCATCGGCCTATGTGCATGAGAGCGGTGCCAGGATCATTAATCCCAAGCCGTTTATTGACTTGGTCCAAAAGCAAAGTGACAATCAACAAACACGAACACGTCCGCAAACGGACTCTGAGATTCTAACCATCGTACCTGGGTTGCGCGTTGGTGCCTATACGCTTGACATGAGCAAAGACGAAGTGTTGAGAAAGCTGGGAGAACCAAAGAGAATTTTTTTAGGGGAAGAAAGTTACACCCTTAACAATCTTCCGAGAAGGTATTTCATGATTTTTGATGATATTTCCTTTTCCATCGATGACGATTCAGTCGAAGGGATTGGCGTGCATAGTCCTCTCTACAAATTCACCAACGGCCTGGGAGTGGGTGACTCGGAGCAGAAAATCAAACAAGCCTTTGGTGACGACTTTCAGCTCAAAGAGGGGCAGGGGAAGGATTTTCTCACTTATGAAGACAAGGGCCTCCAGTTTGAAATCCGCAAGAAGGACAGAACCGTCATGGAGATCGGCATTTATCAGCCAGAAGGCAATCGTGGTGATCGTGATGCACCAGATCAAGAAGAGCATTCTAAGCATACCATCGTACCTGGTCTGCGTGTTGGCGCCTATACGCTTGACATGAGCAAAGACGATGTGTTGAAGGAGCTGGGAGAACCGGAGTCCATTCAGCTCGGGGAAGATGAGGTTGTTCGTCGCGGGGAAGAAAAGTACAGCCCTGATAATCTTCCGAATGAATGTATTTTGTCCTTTGGTGACATTTCCTTTTGGATAGATGACGATTCAGTCGAAGCGATTAGCGTGCGTAGTCCTCTCTACAAACTCAGCAACGGGTTAAAGGTGGGTGACTCAGAGCAGAAAATCAAACAAGTCTTTGGTGAGGACTTCCATCTCGAAGAGGCCCTGGGAAGAACTTTTCTCTGCAAGCACGCGAAAGGGCTTGGATTCGAAATCCACAAGAAGAACCAGACCGTCGCCGAGATCGTTGTTTATCAACCAGAAGGCGATCGTGATGCACCAGAGCAACAAGAGCATTCTAAGAATACCATCGTACCTGGGCTGCGTGTTGGCGACTACACCCTTGGCATGAGCAAAGACGAGGTCTTGAGAAAGCTGGGAGAACCAGATTCCATACGTTTCGGGGGACAAAGGTACACTCTTAACGATCTTCCGGACAATCTTCCGAGAAGATATATTATGTCCTTTAGCGATTTTTCCTTTGCGATCGATGACGATACAATCACAGGGATTACAGTGCGTAGTCCTCTCTACAAATTCACCAACGGCTTGGGAGTGGGTGACTCGGAGCAGGAAATCAAACGAGCCTTTGGTAATAACTTCCAGCTTGAGGAGTATGGGTGGAAAAACCTTCTTAATTACGAAGACAAGGGCATCCAGTTTGAAATCAACAATAAGGATAAAACGGTGATTGAGATCGATGTTTATCAGGCAGAACGCAATCAACAGTCGGATCGTCGTTCGAGTCAAGACCTTTCAACCCTCGTTCGTCAAGCTGCTGCAGACGGCCGTATTTCTTTTAAGCTCACCACTCCTGATGAATTTAAGGCCATTGCCGGGCGGCCGACCAGGGAATGGACTGATGATGATCTCGTATGCATGAAGTATCCGGGTATTGAAGTCAAGTTTTTCGGCAAACCGGAGATTATTCCTCACACTTTAGTCTTTGTATCGTGCGAAGGAAGGGGAATCGATATCGGCCAGGACCGTCCCATTGTCCTGCGTAATGAAGGAGATCTCGATAATTTTGGGTCATTTTGGGGCTATAGCAGCGTGGATCTAAGCCGGCTTGATCTGTCAAAAAAGGGTAAACTCCTGAAAGCAATGACGTTTGACAGTCGCACCGTATGGCCGGAACCCAATCTTTTACCACCTGATTTTGATCCCAAGGCTGTCATGGAATGGGGCAAGTATCCTGGATTGAGAGTGAAGCAACTACATGATCGAGGTGTCACCGGCAAGGGCGTTCACGTGGCCATTATTGATCAGCCCTTATTGTTAGGTCATATAGAGTATAAAGATCAATTAGTAAGTTATAAAGAAATACAGACCGGAAATGCGGACCCACAGATGCATGGCCCTCCAGTTGCGAGTATACTTGTCGGTAAAACATGTGGAGTGGCACCAGGAGCCATTTTACATTACTGGGCCGAACCCTCCTGGAAGGGAGATTACAAATATCGATGCATAGCGCTTGAGCAAATTATCCGATACAACAGAGAAAAAACCAAATCTGAACAAATCCGAATCGTCTCAGTATCAAAAGGATTCTCCCTAAGTGAGCCGAACCTTGACCGGTGGAAAACACTTTTAGAGAAGGCACGGCAATCAGGTATATATGTCGTTCATTGCTCGAGTATGGGATTCGGCGCCGGTTGCCGGTTCTTGAAAGATTCGGACAATCCTGCCAACTATCGGCTCTGCGCATTCTACCAACGGGGGCCCGTTTATCATGAGTCAGGTACCTTCTTCACTCCCATCGACCATCGAACCACAGCCAGCGAGAAGGCAAGAGACGCCTATACCTTCTGGACTCGCGGCGGACTGAGCTGGGGAGCACCCTATTATGCAGGCGTGGTAGCCCTGGGCATACAGGTCAATCCTAATCTACGCCCCGACCAGATAGACAAGCTTCTGTATGACTCAGGCTGGGATTTCCAGAAAGGCAGATTGATCAATCCGATTGGTTTTGTTGAAGCTGCTCAGAAGCAAAGTACAAAACAAATAAATGCTGACAACACTGATAAGGCATCACCCAAAGAGGGCTCCGGTTGCCCTGTTCCTGCTGTTCAGGTCGAAGCCGTTACCAAAGTCTTTAGCGAATTTCAAAGTGCCATCAAGAGTGAAGATTATGAGCAGGCATGGAAGCTTATGTCGGAATTCTTCAAAGATAGTGCGAGTGATGGAAGCTTTGAGAAATTCAAGAAAGAAATGGTTGATGAGGGGGCTGTACTGGTGACAGCCACCATACATCCGGAGTCTGCCATTAACATTGAAGGTCATGTGGGATTACTTGTTACGAGCCCATCCCATGAACAAGGCATGTATTTTCTTTTCAATCAAGAAGATGGGCAGTGGAAATTACATGATGCGCGACCTGCCCAAAGCGTGGATACCTCGAAAGAATGATTCTCATAATGGAAGAATTTATCATCAGAGCGTCTTAATATTCATTATGTCAAAGATTCGACCGCGTAAGAGGGATCCGACATGATTTGGAAGATTGCCAAGAAAGAGTCCCTGCTGAATTTGGTCTCGGCCAGATTCGTTATCGCTATCAGACCTTGGCAGAAGCCTTCGGTACAGGTTGGGTCGACATATTATTACTTTTTCTTTTTAACATTCTATTCTTAGTCGCGGCATATATATCATTTCTCAGATACGACGTGCGGTAAGAGAGGATAGAAACCATGCTAAAGTCGATAATCAGAAAAGAAATACTTAATAACCTTCTCAGTTACAAGTTTTCGATCATAACTATTCTTTCTACAATATTGATTCTCGTCAGCATATTCGTTATGTATGGCGATTACTGCCTGGCCCTGGATAATCATGACATCTTGCGGGTGGAATCCGGTGATCGTGCTGAAGTTATTCCGCCAACACCATTGGGCATTTTCGCCAAGGGCCTGGACGAGAATCTATGCCGCTCCTGGGAATTACAGCTTGTTGGAGTCGAGATCAGCAGCGAAAAACAGAAGTCGCTGAACAATCTTTTTAAGCTTTTCACAGCGCCGGACCTGTTGTATGTAATCAAGGTCATACTGTCTCTTTGCGCTATGCTATTTGCCTTCGATATGGTTTCCGGTGAAAAAGAGACAGGGACACTGCGTCAATCGCTAAGCAACACTGTAAAAAGGCCAATTCTGATTTTTGGCAAATGGATCGGGGGATTTACCAGCTTTATCCTGCCTTTCTTTATAGCCGTACTTTTAGGCACAATTTTCGTTACCTTATCGCCTATGGTAGATATGAACGGCCAGGATTGGGCAAAGCTGGGGCTGTTCCTCCTAAGCGGTGTGATCTATTTAGCCGTTTTCTTCTCCCTGGGACTATTAATTTCCAGCCTTACACATCGTTCTTCTACATCTTTGGTCATTTCTTTGTTTGTCTGGACTATTCTTGTATTTCTCATTCCGAATCTTGGTAATATTCTGGCCCGTCAATTTGTCCAGATTCCGACGGTTCAGCAACTTGCACTAAAACGTGAACAAATCATGAATAGGGCGCGTGTTGAGATGAAACGGATTCCCGAAACTCGACCCGACTACAAAGAGCGTGAGGAAGTACTTTTGCGCCGCACCATAGCAGAAGGCGATAAATTAGACGAAGATTATCGCAACCGCTTCAATAGATTGGTGAAAGTATCTCAAAACATCACCGGATTTTCCCCGGCTCCTGCGTTTACCTTCCTGGCGACCGACATTATGGGAACTGGTATGGCAGAAGAACGAAGGTTGAAAAGGGCAGCTCAACAATACAGGGACATCGTAGTTGAATGGTACACGGATGAGAACAGGGATGAAGAGAGCAAACAACCAGCTTTTAATTATCAGCGAAGTTCGGTCAAAGAGATTTTGGGCCAGGGAGGCCTGAGTAATTGTTTAATTCTCATTTTGCTTAACGTACTGTTCATCACAGGGGCGTATGTGGCTTTCCTGAGGTATGATGTGCGATAATCTTAATCGAAGGAGAATATCGATGTTAAAAACAATTATTGCAAGAGAGTTTTTGAATAATATCCTCAATTTAAGGTTCATGATTGGTCTTGTTTTGTGCATCGTTGTCACCGTAGCCTGCATTATGATTCTGGCCCATGATTACCGGCAGGAGATGAAGGATTACAACGCCAGGATGAACTTACAGGATGAAATCCTGGACAATTATGCTAAAGCTGACCGCCATCGACTTTTAGGTATGATTCGCCCACAGAAGCCGCCTGAACGGTTTCGGCCGCTAATCATTGGCATTCTAGGCAACGAAGATTTGGGATTTTTTGATTATAACCCGCTACCAATACTTTTTCCCCCTCTTGACTTCTTATTTATTGTGACGATTATTATGAGTTTGCTGGCAATGTTGTTTTCTCACGATGCCATAGCCGGGGAACGACAGAACGGTACGTTGAGATTAGTGATATCCAATTCCATATCCAGAACAACGATTCTTTTTGGTAAATTTATCGGAGGCACCGCCAGCCTGATAATTCCATTTATCCTGTCGCTTCTGGTCGGCGTACTTTATATTTCCATAAATCCGGCTATCCAATGGGATAGCTCGGCATGGGTGGAACTTGCCTTATTAACCGCAGCCTCTATTACTTTCATCACGTTGTTTTATCTTTTGGGGCTTATGGTATCTACATTTTCCAGATATTCTTCTACTTCGATCCTGAATTGTCTTTTTCTTTGGGTACTGCTGATTCTGGTCATTCCCAATGTATGCCCCTATATCTCCGCCCAGCTTTGTCGTATTCCTTCGATTAAACAAACCAATAGGCGGGATCGTGAAATTGAGATGCATTCTATTGAAGCAGCACGGGAATATATGAAAGAAAGTGTAAAAGAATTCAAACTCAAATATGGCGCACTATTTTCTGAATTTGAATCAATGAAATGTGGAGGTATTGGTAGCTTTTTTGTTTTTGGTAGAGATTTTGACCCTAAGTATCGAAAAGCAGCCCAGCAGCGAGCAGAAGCCGATCCTAAGTTTAAGGCCATGATGGATGCATTCCGTGAGGAGGTTGAAAAGGCACGACAAGAACTTATTCGTATCAGAGAGGAATCTGATATGCTTTGGAAAGACCTGGAAACGAAAGCTGCTTTGCAAACGAAGCTCGCGAAAAACCTGGCCTGCATTTCACCTTTTGCAAATTTTGTTTATGTTGCCAGAGATCTGACAGGCACAGGCCTGCGAAGCTTGGAGTACTTGGAACAGACTAAAGACGAATATAAACGGCAAGTAGGGTCGTATGCGGATGAGAAAATAAATGATGCGAGAAAAAAGAATCCGGAACTTGAGGAAGAGTCTTTCTTAGATGTAAGCGACCGCCCGCGTTTTGTGTTCAAAGAGGAATCCTTAAGAGGCAAATTGAATGCAATACTACCTTATTGGGGGATACTCGTTTTGTTTAATGTCGTGTTTTTTGTGGCGGCGTTTGCGGGGTTCATGAGATACGACGTACGATAAAAAAGAACTATTTAAATCAGAGAATATTAACTAACACGAAAGAATAATCAAAAATGATTGAGATTAATGAATTGACAAAACGGTATGAGGATGGCGTTCTGGCCCTTGACCATGTTACTTATAAGGTCGAGCAGGGTGAGATATTCTGCCTGCTGGGTGCCAATGGGGCCGGCAAGACGACAACAATCAATATCCTGCTGGACTTTATCCCACCGACCAGCGGCCATGCCTTTATCAACAGCCACGACTGCAACAAGTTCCCGCTTGAGGCCAAAAAGTATGTCTCGTATGTCTCCGAGAATGTCCAGCTTTACGGGATGTTCATGGCAAGGCAGAATCTGGCGTTCTTTGCAGAGCTGGCCGGCAAAACTGGACTTAAAAAGAAGGATTATGACGATGTAATGCGCACCGTGGGTCTGCCGGAGAAGGCGCTCAGGATGCGGCTCAAGAATTTCTCGAAGGGCATGCGCCAAAAGCTGGGTATTGCCATTGCACTGCTAAAAGACCCCCCGGCTATTCTGATGGACGAGCCAACGAGTGGGCTCGACCCCACAAGCGCCCATGAATTTCTTGCACAATTGCAGCGACTACGGGAACAGGGTAAAGCGATTTTGATGACTACCCATGATATATTCAGAGCCAAGCTCATAGCAGACAGAGTGGGCATTATGAAGCAGGGGCGTCTGGTTGCCATCCGAAAGAAACAGGAATTCAAACATGCAGACCTTGAGGAAATATATATGCACGAGATGCAGATGGCCGAAAGTGCTTAAAAACGAGGTTCCTTTTATGGAAAGGAGAATCCAAATGCGTACTTATTCACGAAGAGATGTGTTGAAACAGATTTCCCTGGCGGCTTCTGCTACAGTTGGGGCGAGCCTGGCACGTGCACCGCTGCTGCACGCGGCCGAGCCTGCTAGTGAGAAGCTGGGGGTTGCTATCATCGGCTGCGGCGGACAGGGCAGACGACTCCCACTGTACATGGCAAGATCACAGCGACTGGTCGCGATTGTGGATATCGACGATAAAATGATCGCCACCGCCCTCGAGAAGATCAAGGAAACCGATGCCAAGCCCAAAATCTATCACGACTACCGACGAATGCTCGACGAGTGTCACAAGGATCTGGACGTAGCCCTGATCGCCACACCGGACCACCATCATGCCCCTTCGGCAGTGCGCGCCATGGAACGCGGGATTCACACGTTCCTCGAGAAGCCGCTGGCGCATAACATCCGGGAGTGCCGGGTGCTTGGTGAGGTGGCCAAAAAGAACAAGGTGTACACCGCCATGGGCAACCAGGGACACTACGGGGAAGGTCACCATCGCTTCTGCGAGTATATCTGGGCCGGCGCAATCGGCAAGGTGACCGAGGCCCACTGCACCGTCGGCGAGAGCTACGGCGGTTCCGGGGGGCGCCTGCCTTCCAGGCCGGTGCCTGCTCACGTGCACTGGAACGAATGGATTGGGCCGGCTCCCTACCGGGACTACCACGACGATCTGCATCCGGTCGTTTGGCGCAAGTGGCGGCAGTTCGGCACCGGCGGCCTGGGCGACATGGGATGCCACACTATGGATGGGGCGTTCGATGCCCTGCGCCTGAGGGAAGCCGACCACTACACAGTGGAGTGCGTCTATCTCAAAGGTGGTAGCGATGAGAAGTACCCCATCAACGTAGCGGTGCGCTGGGAATTCCCGGCGCGTGGAGATATGTCGCCCGTGAAGGTCTATGCCTACGAGAGTGGCGACGCGATGCCCGAATACTACAAGCAGTTGCGCAAAGAACTGCAGCCGCCCAGCAGAGGCGGAACCATCCTAATCGGCGACAAGGGCTACATGTATACGGGTGCCTTTTGTCTCGACACTCGCATCCTGCCCATAAAGAAACACAAGGAGTTCCTCCCGCCGTCGAAAACGATCCCACGCACCGGCGGTGCGATTGGTGAGATATTCAACGCAATCAAGAAGGGTAGCACCCTCACCAATGACTTCGCCACCACGTCCGGCCGGCTCACCGAGTGGATCCTGACCGGCCATCTGGCAGCATTCGCTGGCGTGGGCAAGAAGCTTGAGTGGGACGCGAAGAAGATGGAGTGCACAAACTATCCGGAGATCAATCAGTATATAGGTCGAACGTACCGGAAGGGCTGGGAGGTATAGTGTTATGTTTGCACTGTAGTCCTATACCAGGTGGAAGTTTTGCTCTATCATGAGATCCGTAGAGCTATCTGCCATGCTTATGCTGTATTAAGCAATTGACTCATGTCTTTGACCTGTATCAGTGGCATGCAAAATTTAGATTGCAAGTCCGAGATTTTTTACATATTACCTGCCAAGGAAATAAAGATGTATAATAGAAATAGAGAGACGCCACCCTATTTTTAGCCATTGAAAAATACTGTGCTATCTGTTCGGTATAACAAGACTGAGGCAATCGAACCACGGCAAGCGAGAAGGCAAAAGACGCTTATACCTTCTGGACTCGCGGTGGATTGAGTTGGGGGGCACCCTATATTGCCGGAGTCGTGGCATTAGGTATGCAGGTCAATCCTGATTTAAGTGTAGATCAGATTGATAAACTACTATATGAGTCGGGTTGGGACTTCCAAAGGGGCAAGCTGATCAATCCGATTGGCTTTGTTAAAGCTAGTGCCGTTTCCAATAAATAAGTTTAACTTTTTGATTCGCCTTCGGCGAAGCTATTGAAATAGATTCCTCCGCTTCGGCACGACAAAGCCGTGCCTTCGGTCGGAATGACAGTACATATAGAATGTTACACTAACTTTTTAGAAACGGCACTAGACATGCTATTGACTAGGCAGACTACCGAGATGTCTGAGAGAATGGAGAAAAGCCAGGAAAAGTAAAAAAGTAGAAAAAGGGATATCTTGGCCTTGAGCTTAATGACAAGCTCCTTCATGTCGATGGATGGCTCGGGGGTAAGGCAATTGACGAGTATAAACGCTTCTGCCATGAGGTAGACAAGCGTTTTGTGAATGACGGCTTATCATTTCATGTGCGACAGAGTACTACTTTCGTGGACAAAGACGGGTAGGCGATGACAACTTTACGCTGATTTCTTTTTGTCTTTTGTGGCGGATTTGGCTTTTTTGGTGGGCTTTGATTCTTTGGATTTGGTTTCTGCGGTCTTGGTTTCGGATTCTTTTTTTCCTGTGTCTTTGTCGGTGGTCTTTTTCTCGTTTTCTTGAGCTTTTTTATAGCTTTCGCTTCTGTAATCGGTTTGATAGAATCCCGAGCCTTTGAAGATTACTCCCGCTCCGGCACCGATTAGCCGTTTCAATTTTCTTTTTCCGCACTTTGGGCATGTGCGCAGAGGTTTAGCTGTTATACTCTGGAAGCGCTCAAACTCACATCCACAGCTCTCACATATATAATCATAAGTCGGCATAGCAATCACTCCACCTCGGTTCCGTCCTCTATCTTCTGTCCTCCGTCCTCTGTCCTCCGTCCTCTGTCTTCTGTCAGTTTATTAACAATCACTTTACTTGGCCGAATAACTCGACCGTTGAGTTTGTATCCCTTTTGAAACTCTTCCAGAACAATATTATCTTCCTCCTCTGGCTCAGTCTTTTGCATCATTGCTTCGTGCAGGGCCGGGTCAAATTTTTCGCCCGGTGCCTTTATCTGCTCTACGCCGTGCGATTTTAAGATATCGAGCATCTGGTCGTAGATAATCTGGATGCCTTTGACGAATACGTCAGCATTTTCCACCGAGTCTGTATTTTGCAGTGTATGTACGAAATTATCCAGAGCCGGCAGCAAGGTTTTTATTATCTTTTCTTTTTCGTAGCAAATCGTATCGGAGATTTGTTTAGGGACTCGTTTTTGGAAGTTTGCGTAGTCGGCGCTGATGCGTTGGTATTGAGCGAAAACATTGTTTGCGTACTCTTTCCAAACACTATTCTTTGCCTTTTCGATCTCAAGTGCATACTTGAGGTCATCCTTTCCTTTATCTCGTATGTTTACCAAATGTTTCTGTTCTTTTTCTAATACTTCTGAGAGATGTTCCTTGCCCAGTGGAAGTAGTTTGTCTAACAAGACATAGAGGTCTGCTAGCTCATTTTTTCTTTGCTGTTCTTGTCTTTCTTCTTTTGGTTTTTCTTTTCTCTTCTGTTTCATCGGCGGTTACCAAAATGTTTTTTCAGTTTCTCGAAAAAGCGTTTGGATTGTGGGGAAACGCTTTTATTTTCGCTTTTGGCGAATTCTCTCAGCAGCTCTTTTTGTTTTGCGTTTAGTTTCACAGGTGTTTCGATAGTAATTTGCACAAGCTGGTCGCCGGTTCTCCGCGTTCTTATATTCGGCAGGCCCTGGCCTTTTATTCGAAAGACACTTCCGTACTGTGTCCCCGGCGGAATTTTCAATCCTTGTGTGCCGTTCAAACTTGGCACATCAATAGTTGTTCCTAAAACCGCCTGTGTAAAGCTTATGGGCACAACCGCAATCAGGTTATTTCCGTCGCGCTGCAGAAATTCATGTCGCTTTATTCTGACGTAACAGTAAAGGTCGCCTCTGGGCCCACCACCTCGGCCGGGCTCACCTTCGCCGGCGACTCTTATACCCTGTCCTTCGTGGACACCGGCGGGGATTTTGATATTGACGACTCTCTTCTTTGGCACTCTGCTGGTGCCTTTGCATTTCCTGCAGGGGTTGGTAATGACCTGTCCGCTGCCGCCGCATTGCCGGCAGGTCGAGACCATCTGGAAGAACCCGCCGCCTCTTGCAACCTGACCACTTCCGCCGCAGGTTGGACATCGCCCCGGCTTGCTTCCTTTGGCGCAGCCGTTGCCCTTGCATTCGCCGCATATATCCTGGCGGGTAAATTCGATGGTCTTCTCAGCGCCTTTGGCGATGTCGTTGAGCGTCAGTTCCACGGCGGTTTCCAAATCGTAGCCGCGGGTAGGCCCTGCCCGTCGGCTTGACCTTCTGCGGCCCCCGAAGATACCGCTGAAGAAATCCTCGAATCCGAACATGCTGAAGATGTCTTCGACGTTCATTCGGGAGAAGTCGTGCATGCCGGCTCCGCGAAGACCTTCATGCCCAAACTGGTCATAACGCTGCCGCTTCTCGGTGTCGCTCAGGACCTCGTAGGCCTCGGCGCATTCTTTGAAGTTGGCCTCGGCCTTTTTATCGCCCGGATTCTTGTCCGGATGATACTTCATCGCCATACGCCGATATGCGCGTTTAATATCATCGGCAGAGGCGTTCTTGCCTACGCCTAAAACTTCATAATAATCCCGTTTGGCCATAATATCGTAAAGTGAGCTAAAGTGCCTAAAGTGAGCTAAAGTGAGCAAAAGTTGCCCAGTTGTAGAAGCTTGTTTGTCGGTGTCGAAGCTGGTATCGGACTGGAAGCTCGACGTTGGATGCTCGAGGAAAAGCGAGTTTCAAGCTTCTATGACAAGCATAGATACGAGCATC
>Ga0209979_1002483_pt1 | contig 17581 bp, 13 predicted proteins | sample AnhtaG_FD_183114 | JGI IMG/M metagenome (GOLD analysis project Ga0209979, IMG submission 183114) | Deep subsurface microbial communities from Anholt, Denmark to uncover new lineages of life (NeLLi) - Anholt_01485 metaG (SPAdes) (version 2) | ecosystem: Environmental > Aquatic > Marine > Oceanic...
GAGTACCATCTAATTTATAAACAGGAAGCTCCATTCTGTTTTACCGTTTACTCACCTCAACAATTGTATTTCTGCAGCCGGGCACCGATCCTTTTACCAGTAATAAATTCCTTTTTTTATCAATATCGATTACTTCAAGGTTTCTAATAGCGGTACGTCTATTCCCCATGTGTCCCGGCATGCGTATGCCTTTCATGACACGCGATGGTGATGAGGATGCTCCTATGGAACCGGGCGCCCTAAGCCGGTCTGACTGTCCATGTGTTTTTGGACCACCTCTAAAATTATACCGTTTTACTACTCCGGCAAAACCTCTTCCTTTTGAAGTAGCAGTTACACTTACACGGTCTCCAACAGAAAATCGGTCTACAATCAAAGCTTCACCTAATGTAAACTTCTCCGGTTCATCGGTTCTGAATTCCACTAATTTTGCAAACAGACCTGCATTAGCCTTTTTCAGGTGTCCTATTTGTGGCTTATTAAGCCTGTGTTCTTTCGTTTCCCGGTATCCTATCTGGACAGCGCTGTACCCATCTTTACCTTTTGTTTTTATCTGGGTTAGATAGCACGGTCCTATTTCCAAAACTGTAACCGGAATATGATTACGCTTGTCATCGAACACGGCAGTCATGTGTATTTTTTTCCCGAGCAGTTTTACCATGTTACACCTTAATCTCGATATCTACACCTGCAGGTAATTCCAATTTCATTAAAGCGTCGATTGTTTTTGTTGACGAATGATTTATATCTATCAATCGTTTATGAATTCTGGTTTCAAACTGCTCCCTTGACTTTTTATCCACAAATGGTGAGCGCAACACCGTGTAGACCGTTCTTTTTGTCGGTAAAGGGATTGGTCCAGAAATCACTGCCCCGGTTGATTTTGCGGTTTTTACTATTTTATCAGCCGACTTATCTATGAGGTTATGATCATACGCTTTAAGCTTAATCCGTATTTTCTGACGTTCTGCCAAGGTCTAACTTCCATTTTTAATTATTCCACGATTTCAGTAACGACGCCTGCACCGACGGTTCTGCCACCTTCTCGAATGGCGAACCGGACTTCCTTCTCCATTGCTATCGGTATTATCAACTCCACCGACAACTTAACATCGTCTCCCGGCATCACCATCTCCACTCCCTCAGGCATACTCGCAACACCTGTCACATCCGTCGTCCGAAAATAAAACTGCGGGCGATAACCGTTGAAAAACGGCGTGTGACGACCACCTTCTTCCTTTGTCAATACATATACCTGACCCTTAAACTTCGTATGAGGCGTAATACTGCCCGGAGCAGCAACTACCATCCCGCGCTCCAACGCCTCTTTCTCTACCCCGCGAAGCAGCAAACCAACATTATCACCGGCTTCACCCCTGTCAAGTATCTTCCTGAACATCTCGACTCCCGTCACCACGGTCTTCCGCTTCGCTCCCAATCCTATTATCTCTACCTCATTGCCGATATTAATCACACCACGCTCAATACGACCCGTGCCAACCGTCCCGCGTCCCGTTATGCTGAATACATCCTCCACAGGCATCAAAAACGGCTTGTCTATATCGCGCTGCGGCGTAGGAATATACTCGTCTACAACCTTCATCAACTCCAATATACTGTCAAACTTCGGACTATCCTTCTCTCCGGCAACCCCCGCATTCATCGCCTCCAGCGCACTCCCACGTATAATCGGTATCTCATCACCGGGAAACTCATACAAATCCAATAACTCCCTCAGCTCCAGCTCAACCAACTCCAGTAACTCAGGATCATCTACCTGGTCTACCTTGTTCAAATACACCACTATGTACGGAACTCCAACCTGACGCGCCAGTAAAATATGCTCCCGCGTCTGGGGCATCGGACCATCCGCCGCCGATACCACCAATATCGCACCATCCATCTGAGCCGCACCCGTGATCATGTTCTTTACATAATCAGCATGACCCGGACAATCAACATGCGCATAATGCCGATTCTCCGTCTCATACTCGACATGCGCCGTCGCTATCGTTAAACCACGCTCACGCTCCTCAGGTGCATTGTCTATCGAGTCAAACGTCCGTACCTGTGCCAGTCCACGATGACTCAATACCATCGTTATTGCCGCAGTTAACGTAGTCTTCCCATGATCTACATGCCCTATCGTACCAATGTTAACATGCGGCTTTGTGCGCTGAAACTTCTCCTTCGCCATTTGTTCCCTCTCCTTTATTATTATCCGGCAGGAACTGCGCCGGAGTATTTATATAGTAGTTTATCCTCGACTTCTTTTGGAATTTGTGCATACTGATGAAATTCCATAGCAAACACAGCCCTTCCCTGGGTAATTGAACGCAGTGCTGTTGAATACCCGAATACTTCGCTGAGCGGCACGATTGATTTTATAAATTTCACCTTATCTCTGTCATCAATACCCTCTATTTTCCCACGGCGGGCAGTAATATCGGAAATGACATCCCCGAGATAATTTTCCGGTACAATAACGTCGAGCTTCATAATCGGCTCAAGTAAAATTGCGCCTGCTTTTTTTGCTGCAGCTTGAAAAGCCATAGAGCCAGCTATACGAAACGCAAGCTCTGAGGAATCAACCACGTGGTACGTACCATTAAGAAGCGCTGCCTTAATATCAATTACAGGATATCCCGCAACAATGCCGTTCTTCATAGCATTTTCGATACCCTGCTTCACGGGTAAAATAAATTCTCTCGGTATCGCACCACCAACGATTTTATTTTCAAATTCAAATCCTTTGCCTGCCGGCAGAGGTTCAAGAGATATTTTCACATGCCCGTATTGTCCTCTCCCTCCGGATTGTTTTATGAATTTACCTTCAGCTATGGCAGAAGATTGAATTGTCTCCTTATATGAAACCTGGGGGACACCGACATTTGCCGCAACACTGAATTCGCGCAGGAGTCTTTCTACAATAATTTCCAGATGGAGTTCGCCCATCCCGGAAATAATAGTCTGCCCGGTTTCGCCATCAACATCCACTTTAAAGGTTGGATCTTCGTCGGAAAGTTTATTTAACGACATTGCCAGTTTTTCTTCATCAGCCCTTGTTTTTGGCTCGATTGCAATATTAATAACGGGATTCGGGAAATGCATACGCTCAAGAATAATCGGATGCCCCTCATTGCATAATGTATCTCCGGTCTTAGTATACTTTAATCCTACCGCAGCGACAATATCGCCCATGCGTGCCTCATAAATGTCTTCACGTTTATTCGCAAACATTCTGAGAAGCCGCCCAAGCCGCTCCCGCTTACCTGGACCGGGGTTATAAACATTCGAGCCCGATCTTGCGACACCGGAATACACCCGGAAATAGGTAAGGCGCCCCACAAAGGGATCCGTGGTGATTTTAAATGCGAGAGCCGTAAAATCACCATCAAGCGACATTTTTCTGACAATTTCCTGGCCAGTTTTAGGATTCCGTCCAATCAGTTCGGTTTTATCTAAAGGTGAAGGTAAATAAAAAATGATCGCATCCAGAAGCCTTTGGACACCTTTATTGCGAAAAGCGGCGCCACAAAATACTGGAATTACCTCCGATTTAATCGTTGCCGTACGAGCAGCTCTGCGGATCGATTCCGGATTTATTTCTTCCCCTTCAAGATATCTCTCCATCAGCTCATCGTCATATTCAGAAAGTGCTTCCAGCATCTGCCTACGCGATCGCAACGCCTGGTCAATCAGGTCATCGGGAATATCCATTTCATCATACAGGGCGCCAAAACTTCTTTCATTATAAACAATCGCCTTCATTATGACCAGGTCAATTAAGCCAGTAAACATTTCGGTAGAACCGAAAGGTATTTGCAGCGGCACAGGATGAGCCCCCAGTCTTGTACGCATGGTATCCATAGATTTGAAGAAATCTGCGCCTGTACGGTCCATTTTATTGATAAAGGCGATACGCGGAACTCTATAGTTATCTGCCTGCCGCCAGACAGTTTCCGACTGGGGTTCTACTCCGGCAACAGCATCAAAAATAACTACCGCGCCATCAAGCACACGGAGCGACCGCTCGACTTCCATTGTAAAATCGACATGTCCGGGTGTGTCAATAATATTTATGATGTGGTCACACCATTGAACAGTGGTTACGGCAGATGTAATCGTTATTCCGCGTTCTTTTTCCTGCTCCATCCAGTCCATGGTAGCGAGCCCTTCATGAACCTCACCCATACGATGTACTTTTCCCGAGTAAAAGAGAATTCGTTCAGTAGTCGTGGTTTTTCCGGCATCGATGTGAGCCATGATGCCGATATTACGTATGCGTTCTAAATTATTTCTATCGGCATTCGGGCTTGAAGCACCGTTTTTCTTGTTGTTCTTTCTGTTATGAGCCATTATAATATTTATCGGTTCTTACCACTTAAAATGCGCAAATGCCTTATTAGCTTCTGCCATTTTGTGTGTGTCTTCTTTCTTTTTTATTGTTGCTCCTTCCCGATTGGATGCAGCAATCAATTCTGATGCGAGTTTTTCCTGCATGTTATTTTCTTTATGCAGTTTCGCATATTGTATTAACCAACGAATAGCAAGAGTAACACGCCGTTCTTCCCGTACTTCAACCGGAACCTGGTAGGTTGCCCCACCGACTCTGCGGGATTTTATCTCGAGAACCGGTTTCACATCTTCTACAGCTTTTTTAAAAATCTCCAATCCGGGTTTGCCTGTTCGTTCTTCAATAATATCCATTGCTTTATAAAATATGTGCTCAGAAAGACTTTTTTGCCCCCGCCGCATTATTCCGTTGATAAACTCCGAAACAAGCACCGATTTATACTTCGAATCGGGCTGTATTGCTCTTTCTGCTGGTCGTTTCCGCCTCGACATGGTTACCTGCTAAAAAAGTTATTGTTGTTATCTAAAATCACCAATTTATTCTTTTGGTTTTTTGGTACCGTATTTGGACCTACTTTGTTTTCGGTCTTGCACCCCGCCGGTGTCCAGCGTGCCTCTGATGATATGATACCTGACACCTGGTAAATCCTTGATACGCCCGCCGCGTATCAGCACAATTGAATGCTCCTGAAGGTTATGCCCTTCACCGGGTATATACGATGTTACTTCAATACCGTTTGAAAGGCGAACTCTTGCAACTTTCCTCAGCGCTGAATTCGGTTTTTTAGGTGTCGACGTATATACTCTGGTGCACACACCCCGTTTCTGGGGCGCTCCCCTTAGTGCGGGTGCAGATGTTTTTTTCGTGGTTTTCTTCCTGCTATTCCTTACAAGCTGATTTACTGTAGGCACATGTACCTCGCTATTATAATTCTTCTTCTATGGATTGCCGCTCTTCTACAACTTCTATATCTTCAGGAGCCACCTCGACTTCGGCTAATTTTTCTTCTTCCACATCAGATTTGACCCGGATTTTTCTTAATTCTTTCAGCCCGGTTCCAGCAGGGATAAGATGTCCGATTATGACATTCTCTTTCAGCCCTCTCAGGACATCTATTTTTCCTTCAATGGCAGCCTCTGTCAGTACTCTTGTGGTTTCCTGAAACGAAGCGGAAGAAATAAAACTTTCGGTACTCAATGCAGCCTGTGTAATTCCTAATAGTTTTGGTTCAAATGTTGCAGGTCGGGCGTTTCGATACTTTAAAAGTTTCTTTCCCTGTTTTTCAAGTCGCTCATTCAACCGCTCAAGCTCGAACAGTTCGACCATTTCCAGCTCTTTTAGCTTGGAATCGCCGGGGTCTTCAATAACGCCGTATTGTGATATCTTTTCGTTTTCAGTAATGAATTTTGCCTTTTCCATCAAATCTCCTTCAAGATATCCAGTGTCTCCCGGGTCTTCCACCCTGATTCGCTGCAGCATCTGCCGGACGATAATCTCAATGTGCTTGCCGTTTATCCTCACTCCCTGTAAACGATATACTTCCTGAATTTCATTTACCAGGTATTCCTGAACCGCGTTCGCACCTTTAATCCGGAGGATGTCATGAGGAGCAATCGAGCCCTCTGAGAGACGCTCACCGGCTTCTACCACATCACCACTATGGACAAGTACATGCTTACCATATGGTATCATGTATGTTTTTTTCGTGGATTTACCCTGAACGACAACTTCCCTGATGCCTCTTTTGATAGGTCCGAATTTGACTATTCCATCAATTTCCGAGACCACTGCGGGGTTTTTGGGTTTTCTTGCTTCGAACAATTCAGCCACCCTCGGTAAGCCACCGGTGATATCTTTTGACTTAAGTATTCCTCTCGGTAATTTAATAAGAATATCGCCGGGTTTAACGTCATCCCCGTCATTAATCATTAACATAGCCTTAGTAGGAATAATGTAGTTAGAAAGTTTTTTACCTTCTTCATCGAGGACAAAAATATTCGGATTCAACTTTCGACTCCGTGACTCGACAATTACCCGCTGACGCAATCCGGTTTGTTCATCCAGCTCATCTTTGACCGTAACGCCTTCTTTGATATCGACAAATTTTAGGGTGCCTGCATATTCCGAGAGAATCACCATCGAATATGGGTCCCAACGGAAAATGAGTTGATTTTTCTCGACGATATCTTCCGGTGAAACCAAAAGTGTGGCTCCATGAGGCACGATATATTTGGCTACAACACGGTTGTTTTCATCGAGTATTTCTATCCGCCCGTTTCTCCCCAGAGCAATATTAGCTTTTTGACCCGGGGATATCTCCTGGGAGGTAACTCTCATATTATCGCTGTATACAATTTTTCCAGCATTCTTGGCTTTTACCTCAGATTGTGCTGCACCTACCTGCGCAGTTCCACCGATATGGAATGTACGGAGCGTCAACTGGGTACCCGGTTCGCCGATACTCTGGGCAGCCATAACACCAACAGCTTCCCCAATAACAGCCATTTTACCAGTAGCCAAATTCCTGCCATAACACTTCTGGCATACACCGTAATGAGACTCACATGTCAAAACTGAACGTATCTTTACAGATTCAATTATTGAATCGGAAATCTTTTTTACAGCTTCTTCACCTATCTCATCGTTTGCCTCGACAATCATTTCCTCGGTCTGGGGATTATAAATATCATCTGCTGCTATACGCCCAAGAGTTCGTTCATGCAGTGGTTCTATAACATCTTCGCCTTCTTTCAGGGCGGAAATTTCCAGCCCAAGTATTGTTCCGCAATCTTCTTCGGTAATTATAACATCCTGTGAAACGTCAACTAACCGCCGGGTCAAATAACCCGCATCTGCGGTCTTCAGAGCGGTATCCGCTAATCCTTTTCTCGCGCCGTGTGTAGATATAAAATATTCTAATACAGACAAGCCTTCTTTAAAATTTGCCGTTATCGGTGATTCAATAATTTCGCCGGTCTGACCGGTCATACTTTTTTGTGGTTTAGCCATCAAACCGCGCATTCCGGCTAATTGTCGAATCTGCTCTTTGCTGCCTCTTGCACCGGAATCCGCCATCATAAACACCGAATTGAATCCATAGTTAGACGTGCTCAATCCATCAAACATTGCTCTCGAGACATCCGTTGTTGTATGCGTCCATATATCAATAATTTTATTATACCGCTCTCCATCGGTTATGATACCGCGCTCATACTGCTGCTGAATCTTCTCTACTTCTTCACTCGCCATCTGTACCAAGCCTTCTTTTTCATTCGGAATAATAACATCGTCAATTCCTATTGAGATGCCTGCCTTCATTGCATAATAAAACCCAAGGTCTTTCAGCCGGTCGAGGAATTCTGCGGTTGTTTTGTTCCCGAGTAATCTGTATGCTTGCGCTATTATTTCTTCCATTCGGGATTTTGTCAGAAGTTCATTTACAAAACTTAAGCCTTCAGGGACAACCTGGTTGAATACGATACGACCTGTAGTCGTTTCAATAATCTTTCCATCAATTCTAACCGAAATCAGGGCATGGAGTCCTACCTTACCCGCATCGAAAGCAACGAGTACTTCGTTCTGATTTGAGAAGAATTTGCCCTCACCTTTATCGCCATGCCGGACTTTTGTTAGATAATAACATCCCAGAACAATATCCTGGCTCGGGGTAGATATTGGGCGCCCGTTAGCAGGAGAAAGGATATTGTGACTTGAGAGCATCAGCATTCGAGTTTCTAATTGTGCCTCATAAGAAAGGGGTACATGCACTGCCATCTGGTCGCCGTCAAAGTCAGCATTAAATGCGGCACACACTAATGGATGTATACGGATCGCTTTACCCTCAATTAACACCGGTTGAAACGCTTGAATACCGAGACGGTGCAATGTTGGTGCACGGTTAAGCAGCACGGGATGACCTTTTATTATCGTTTCAAGTATGTCCCAGATTTCTTTTCCCTTTTTATCTACCAGTTTTTTGGCGCTTTTTACGGTCTTTACCGACCCCCGTCCGACAAGCTTGCGAATGATAAACGGTTTGAACAACTCAACAGCCATATCTTTTGGCAGCCCGCATTCATGGAGTTTTAGTTCCGGACCCACGACAATCACCGAACGCCCGGAGTAATCCACACGCTTCCCAAGTAAATTCTGACGGAAGCGTCCCTGTTTTCCTTTGAGCATATCACTCAAAGATTTTAACGGTCTGTTGCCGTCACTGCGTACCGCAGTTGCCTTTCGCCCATTATCAAAGAGCGAATCGACCGATTCCTGCAGCATGCGTTTTTCATTTCGCAATATTACCTCGGGTGCACGAATTTCAATAAGATTTTTGAGCCTGTTATTCCGTATAATTACCCGCCGGTAAAGGTCGTTCAAATCGCTTGTTGCAAATCTGCCGCCCTCTAATGGAACCAGGGGACGAAGTTCAGGTGGAATGACCGGAATAACATCCAGAACCATCCATTGCGGTCTGTTAAAGTTTTCAGTCCCTTCAGACTTAAAATTTTCAATGACTTTCAGGCGCTTGAGACTTTCATTTTTCCGCTGCATTGAGGTTTCCACCTTGAGCTTTGCTCTCAGGGTAGCTGATAATTCAGGCAAATTAATACGCTTGAGTAAATCTTTTATCGCTTCTCCTCCAATTTTTGCGGAAAACTTATCTCCTCCTTCTTCATCCAACCGCGACTCTTCTTCCGGGAATTCACTGACAATTCTGAAATACTCTTCTTCTGGGATTAACGCTTTTGCTTTGAGCCCAGTTTTACCGGGCGTAATAACAACATATGATTCATAATAAATAACGCGTTCAAGGTCCTTTACCGACATTCCGAGAATGTACCCAATTTTGCTGGGCAATGACCGGAAATACCAGATATGTACCACGGGAGTCGCAAGCTGTATATGACCCATGCGCTCCCGGCGAACACTTTTCATGGTAATTTCCACACCGCACCTGTCGCAAATGATACCTTTATACCGGATACGTTTGTACTTACCACAATGACACTCCCAGTCTCGAACCGGTCCAAATATCTTCTCACAAAACAGCCCGTCTTTCTCGGGTTTAAAAGAACGATAATTGATAGTTTCAGGCTTAAGCACCTCTCCATACGATTGCGCGAGAATGGTATCTGGCGAAGCTAAATTGATAGAAATTTTTGAAAAAGACTTATTCTCACCATTCTCAATACTTGTTTTGGCTTGTAAAGGCAAAATACCCCCCTTTCAATTTATTATTCGACTTTAACATCGAGACATAAACCCTGTAGTTCTTTTACAAGAACATTAAATGATTCGGGAATTCCCGTTGATGGAAGATTTTCTCCCTTAACGATAGCCTCGTAGATTTTTGATCTTCCATTAACATCATCGGACTTGACAGTCAATATTTCTTTAAGCGTATGAGCTGCTCCATATGCTTCAAGTGCCCAGACCTCCATTTCGCCGAATCGCTGACCTCCAAACTGGGCTTTGCCGCCGAGCGGCTGCTGGGTTATCAGTGAGTAAGGACCAATTGAGCGGGCATGAATCTTATCTTCAACCAGATGAGAGAGCTTCATCATATAAATGTACCCTACCATGACATCCTGATCAAATAGTTCACCGGTCATACCGTCATAAAGTTTTGTTTTGCAGAATTTATTTAAATTCGCCTTTTCAAGATAGAAAACAACATCATCGGCAGTTGCGCCATCAAAGACCGGTGTGGCAAATTTTAATCCCAGTTTTTTTGCGGCTAATCCTAACATCGACTCGTAAATTTGTCCCAGATTCATACGTGACGGTACGCCCAGTGGATTCAGCACAATGTCAACAGGTATACCGTCTTCCATAAACGGCATATCTTCGATCGGGACTATTTTGGCAACAACGCCTTTATTACCATGCCGCCCTGCCATTTTGTCCCCGACTTGAAGCTTACGCTTTCTTGCAATATAGACTTTTGCTAACTGTACTATACCTGGAGGAAGTTCATCACCAACTACAATTTTATATTTCTGCTTTTTAAATTCCTCCTCGATGTTATGGATTTTGGCTTCGAAATTTTCAATTACTTTACGTACTGCTTCGTTTACCTGTTCGTTATCTGTCCAGTCTTTTTCCGGGTTAATATCCCCGAAATTTATCTTTTTTAATACTGCTTCGGTCAATTTGGTTCCGGATTTGACAGCAGCTTTTCCATCGCTGATTTTTATCATTTCTTTAGCGGTTTCACCGGGGAGAAGACTCATAAATTTTTCTATTCTGCGTTTTAAGGTTGTCTCAATATTTTTATTCTTCTGCTGTTCAAGTGCATCAATCTTCTTTTTATCCTCTTTTTTAGCGCTTGTATCCTTATTTTTTCTTGAGAACAGTTTGGTATCTACAACAATGCCATGCATTCCTGGCGGGGCTTTGAGAGAAGCATCTTTTACGTCTCCCGCTTTATCGCCAAAGATCGCCTTAAGCAATTTTTCTTCCGGAGTGGGGTCTGTCTCTCCCTTTGGCGTAATTTTTCCTACAATAATATCGCCGGCATTCACCTCCGCTCCCTGCCGGATTATTCCGTTCTCATTGAGATTTCTGGTTGCTTCTTCGCTGACGTTAGGAATTTCTCTGGTCAGTTCTTCTTCACCACGTTTTGTATCTCTAACTTGTAGTTCAAACTCCTCCATATGGATCGAGGTATAAACATCTTCCCTGACAACGCGCTCGCTTATTACAATAGCATCTTCAAAATTATAACCGCGCCATGGCATAAAAGCCACAAGAATATTTCTCCCCAGCGCTAATTCTCCCTGGTCGGTTGCACAGCCGTCTGCCAGAACAGCGTCCTTTTCAACTGAATCCCCGACTTTTAAAATCGGCTTTTGATTAATGCATGTATCTTGATTAGTTCTGAAAAATTTAGCCAGACGATATGTGTCATACTCCACGTCATCAAAACTTAAAGCCTCATCCGAATATTTGTCCTTATCTTTTATATCCCGCTTTATAAAAATTTCATTTGCAGTAACTTTTACTACTTTTCCTGCTGCTTTGGCAGTAATCAAGGTGCGCGAATCCCAGGCAACCTTTTGTTCCATTCCGGTACCAATCAACGGCATTTCCGGTTTCAATAATGGAACTGCCTGGCGCTGCATATTCGAACCCATCAGCGCCCTATTGGCATCATCATGTTCTAAGAATGGAATTAATGCTGCAGCCGCGCTGACAATCTGGTTCGGAGACACGTCCATATAATGAATTTCATCCGGCGCTACCACCGGGAAATCGCCCTTGAAGCGGCATTTCACCCGGTCTTCGACAAATTCGCTTTTTTCATTGAGCGGTGTATTTGCCTGGGCAATGATATGATGGTCTTCATCATCTGCGGTTAAATATTCGATTTCTTTTGTGGCTTTTTTATTTTCAACTTTACGGTAAGGTGTTTCCAGGAAGCCAAAGTCATTGATCCGGGCGTGGATACAGATAGATGAGATCAAACCGATATTGGGTCCTTCCGGCGTTTCGATGGGGCAGAGACGACCATAGTGTGTATAGTGAACATCGCGTACTTCGAATCCAGCCCGTTCCCGTGTAAGACCACCGGGACCTAAGGCACTCAGGCGGCGTTTATGCGTCAATTCAGCCAAGGGGTTCGTCTGATCCATAAATTGTGAAAGCTGGCTCGTTCCAAAGAAAGTATTAATAAGAGAAGAGATTGTCCGCGCATTAACCAGGTCTTGAGGTGTCAGAGTTTCTTTATCCCGCAGGTTCATCCGTTCTTTGATCGTACGAGCCATTCGAGCCAGACCAACACTAAACTGTGAAGCAAGCTGTTCTCCAACTGTCCTGATACGTCTATTACCAAGGTGGTCAATATCATCTGTGGTTCTCTTCCCGTTCCTTAAATCAAGTAAATACTTTATTATGGCGATTATGTCTTCTCTAACCAGGACAGTAGTATCTTCCGGTACATCCATGTTTAGCTTTTTGTTTATTCTGTGGCGCCCGACAATTCCGAGGTCGTATTTTTTCGGGTTAAAAAAGAGCCGGTCTATGAGATTTTTAGCTGTTTCAAGGTCAGGAGCTTCACCAGAGCGCATCTGCCGGTAAATTGCCTCCAATGCCTCCGCTTCCGATTTCGAACTATCCTTATGAATTGTATTAGCAATCACTTCTGAGTAAACTCCGCCCGATGATTTAAGCAAAAGAATAACGGTTATTTTTGCCTTCCTAAGCACCACTGCCAGTTCCTTAAAAATTCCAGCATATTTCTCAGCATAAATTTCCCCGGTTTTCTCATCAACAATATCCTCAAGAATCCGTCTTCCAAAATATTTATCAATCTTGCCCTTGGCAATATTGACCGTTTCTGTTAGTCCAAACAGCTCAAATAAGTCCTTATCTTCCGAAAATCCAAGCGCTCTGAGAAGAGTAGTTACAGGAAATTTCTTTCTCCGGTCTATGTACACATACATTACGTCATTAATATCCGTAACAAATTCTACCCATGACCCGCGAAACGGAATAATACGACCGGAATAAATTTTCGTCCCGTTTGGATGTTCCGTTTCGTCAAAAAATACGCCCGGCGAACGGTGTAACTGGCTTACGATAACCCGTTCGGCGCCATTAATAACAAATGTTCCCCTATCGGTCATGAACGGCAGATTACCTAAATATACATCCTGGACAATAGCCTGTATAAATGTTTTGGATTCATCATCTTCATCCTTGGCAGATAGACGGAGTTTTGCTTTCAAGGGAACTGAATACGACACACCCCGCTCCTGACATTCAACGACACTATATTTTGGCTGGTCAACATAATACTCAAGAAACTCCAGAATGTAATTCTCTCTCGAATCCACAATAGGAAAGATGCTGCTAAAAACAGCCTGGAGACCTTTATTCTTACGCTGTGCCGGAGGAACATCATGCTGTAAAAAATCACGAAATGAATTCAATTGAATAGAGAGAAGGTCCGGCATTTCAATTATACCCGGAATATGAGAAAAACTAATCCGTTCGCTATTTTTGTTTTGATTTTCCAATGAATTTCCCCGCATTTTTATGGTTCATTCATACATAAGAAAATTGTTGTTGAGCAATTTTCTATTATTAATTTTTTATGCTCCCGCTAATTGGTTTTGCACCCTGGTCATTTTATTTCGACGGTACCGCCGACTTCTTCGAGTTTAGCTTTTACTTTCTCTGCCTCTTCTTTGGAAATACCTTCTTTAATAGTATTTGGAACGCCATCAACAACGTCTTTCGCTTCCTTCAAACCGAGCCCGGTTAAAGAACGAACGACTTTGATAACCTGAATTTTCTTATCGCCAAAGCTTGTCAACACGACATCAAATTCAGTTTTTTCTTCGGTTGCCGCAGCTTCACCTGCCTCAACAGCTCCTGGGGCTGGTGCGGCAGCAACAGGCGCGGCAGCGCTCACGCCGAATTCATCTTCTAATTCCTTGACCAATTCGGCTAATTCAACGACCGTCAGCTTTTTAATGGATTCTTTTATTTCTGCAATCGCACTCACTGGGCTTCTCCTCTTTAGACTATTATGCTTTAATTGTTTACAAATTTACATGAATAAAAGGATTTTTCTTGACAGGTAATCAGGATAAAAATATCCGGTTTATCCTGTCCCGTAAGGGATCCCTTTCCCGCCACGAGTACTCGGGGTCACTTTGTGCCACGAAGTGGTGGCTATGCCAAAAGGGAGCACTTCGTGCCGGGATAAATCCTGTCTAAATTATAATATTATTTTTTCTCTTTTTCTGTTTTTTCCTTTTGATTACGAATTGCATCAAGTACACCGACCAGATTACGCAGAACGCCGCCCAAAACTATAACAATACCTGCAAGAGGCGAATTTAAAGAACCGAGCAATTTAGCGACCAGTTCATCCCGTGAGGGAAGCTTAATGATTTTTTCAGTCGCTGACCTGTCGTAAACAGTTCCGTCAATTATAGCTGCTTTAATAGGGAGCAGTTCGGTCTTCTTTTGAAAATTTTCAATTACTTTGCCCGGAAGCAGCGCATTCTCAAAGCTCGTAACAAGCCCCGTGGGACCAATTAAATAAGGTTGCAGGTCGCCAAGCGGAAGCCCTTGAATGGACAGGCGTGTCAGTGTATTTTTTACAACCCGGTAATCTATATTTTCTTTACGAAATTGCCTGCGAAGCTCGTTTATTGTTTCGACATTAATACCGGTAAAATCGGTAAGATAAATCCCCTTCGCTTCAGAAAACAATTTATTGAGTTCTTCGACAACTTTTTCCTTATCTTCCCGTATCATTACACTCCTGATAACTACAAGTTTTGGAAAATTTCCTGATGATTGAGTTTGATACTCGGCCCCATAGTCGACGATATTACTACTTTTTGAATATACTGTCCTTTTACAGATGCAGGCTTCAGTTTTACCACAGCACTCAAAAAGCTTTTAAGATTTTCTTTCAATTTTTCATTGTCAAATGAGAGCTTCCCCAGCCCAACATGCAGAATGCCGCTTTTATCGACACGAAACTCTATTTTTCCCGCTTTAATTTCTTTAACAGTCTGACCGACATCCATTGTAACTGTATTGCTTTTCGGGCTTGGCATCAACCCCTTGGGACCGAGGATTTTTCCCAGCTTCCCGACCTCACTCATAACATCAGGAGTTGCAACTACTGCATCGAAATCCGCCCATCCTTCCCGGATTTTGGTTACGTACTCGTCAAAACCCACATAATCAGCGCCTGCCTCTTGTGCTTCTTTTTCTTTACTTCCCTTGGTAAGTACCAGGACGCGTTTGGATTTTCCGGTGCCATACGGCAGATTGACGACACCGCGAACATTCTGATCTGCATGACGGGGATCAACACCGAGATTCATGCTGATTTCCATAGATTCATCAAATTTTGCATTTGCGGTCTTCTTCAAAAGTTCAATGCTACCGTCGAGAGAATATCCTGCCTTTTTATCAACCTTCTCCCGGATTGCTTTATATCGTTTAGACCTTTTCATGCAATACTATACCTGTTATTTTACCACAACCCCCATGCTGCGGGCGGTGCCTTCGATAATCCTGATTGCAGCTTCTAAATCATTGGTATTTAAATCTTCCAACTTGGTTTTGGCTATCTTTTCCAATTGTGCTATGGTAATCTCGCCGACTTTCTCGCGATTAGGAACCTGAGAACCCTTTTCAAGCCCCGCTGCCTTTTTGATGAGCTCTGATGCAGGGGGTGTTTTAGTGACAAATGTAAAGCTGCGGTCAGTATAAACCGTAATAACTACCGGAATAATATAACCTGTTTTATCCTGCGTTTTGGCATTAAATGCTTTGCAGAACTCCATTATGTTAACGCCCCGCTGCCCAAGTGCCGGACCAACAGGAGGAGAAGGATTCGCCTGTCCTGCAGAGATTTGCAATTTTATGATACATTCAACCTTTTTCGCCATGCTTATTTTTCCTGTTCAACTTGTAAGAAATCGAGTTCTACCGGAGTAGGACGACCGAAGATTGATACCATTACTTTGACTTTGTTTTTCTCCTGATTAACCTCTTCAATAAAACCGGAGAAATCATTAAACGGACCGTCAATTACTTTAACCATATCCCCGACATTAAATGGAACAGCCAATGATTCTTTTTCTTCTTTTTCACGGGTACGTCCCAAAATGCGTTCAATTTCCGACGGATGAATAACTTGGGGTGAATTTTTTGAACCGAGAAAATTTATCACCCCAGGAGAGTTCAAAACAAGATGCCGCGTTTCCTTGTCAAGAACCATTTCAGCAAGCACGTAACCGGGAAAGAAATTTTTAATTTTAACCACTTTCTTTCCGTCTTTCATCTCGACAACATTTTCCCGAGGGACAAGAATTTGTCCAATCCGGTCCTCTAATCCGGCTTGCTTTATTTCGTTTTGCAGGTATATCATTACCTTATTTTCCTGCCCGGAATAAACGTGTAATGCATACCATTTTTTCTCTTTTAACGTCTTTTTTTCGTCTAACTTTTGAGCTATTTTTTCTGCTGATAAAAACACTGCTCTTTCTAAAGTTTGAGCTATTTCTTCATCCGATAAAGACTCTGCACCTGTCCAGGTATAGGGAAACCGTCCAACATTTCTTTTTTTTCTCGCTCGTTTTTGGTCAAATTGAGAAGCAATTTCGGTCGATAGAGAAATACTTCCATTGGTTTCAACAATTGCAATTGCGATATGCTCAGGATAATTGGGATGAAAAACTTTCGTATATCCTGAAGATACAGTCTCTAATTCAAATCCATTGTTTCTCAATCCGTTAAATAAATTAGATTTTATGTCACTATGTGCCATAACTTATTTTAATAAAGAGGTCACGATAAATGTCAGGATACGATCAATACCAAATATAAAAAATGTTACAATAATGGTAACAACAATTACAACTACGGTTGAACTGCGCAGTTCTGGAAATGTTGGCCAACTCACTTTCGTCAATTCCTGCCTGACATCAGACAAGAACGTTCTGGTTTTATTAAACACTACTGTATTCTCAAAACGCTGTTGCTGCAGGCCTGGAGGGATTCGAACCCCCACCCCCCGGATTTGGAGTCCGGTGCTCTACCAATTGGAGCTACAGACCTTGCCGGAAATTATCGGGTTTCTTTATGAATAGTATGTGTACGACAAAATTTACAATATTTTTTATATTCAACCCGTTCCGAATGAAGCCTTTTATTTTTTGTCGTGGTATAATTTCGCTGTTTACAAACTGTACAGGCTAATGTAATTATATCTCGTTTCTTCTTTTCAGCCACAGGTTATTCTCACAGGGTATCCACGCACTTAAATAACACAAACCACATTTTACTCGCGGGTTTTATAGTTAGTTTTTAATCTTCGCTGTCGAAGGTGTTCTTCACCTTCGACTTCTTTTACTTTTTGTGTATATTATAACCGGCGAGGTGAAGAACACCTCGCCGAGCAAATGTACACGATTATATAATAAAATGTAAACTATTTAATGCTCTCCGTAATAAATAACACAAACCACATTTTACTCGCGGTTTTTATAGTTAGTTTTTAATTATTCCACGATTTCAGTAACGACGCCTGCACCGACTGTTCTGCCGCCTTCACGAATGGCGAACCGGACTTCCTTCTCCATTGCTATCGGTATTATCAACTCCACCGACAACTTAACATCGTCTCCCGGCATCACCATCTCCACTCCCTCAGGCATACTCGCAACACCCGTCACATCCGTCGTCCGA